>VFQP010002556.1_pt1 | contig 20023 bp, 10 predicted proteins | sample 3512351 | NCBI WGS metagenome assembly VFQP01 (sample SAMN10412372, study PRJNA504923) | tailings metagenome | isolation source: Relicate 1 Philex TSF1 revegetated site | place: Philippines: Tuba, Benguet | collected 2017-08-29
CGGCCAGCAGGAGCATGCCGATGGCGGCCCAGCGCTCGACCCGCTCGATGCCCAGGTGGCCGCGCAGGGCGATCAGCAGCACCAGGGTCTCGCAGAGGATGGTGAACAGCGCCAGGTTGGAATAGCCGGTCAGGTGCTCCACCGCGTAGTTCAGGCTCATGCCGGCCAGCAGCGCCTGGATCCAGCTCCAGGCCAGCAGGGTCAGCAGGTTGACTAGCGACGGCAGCTTGGCGCCGTGCACGCCATAACTGCCGCGGGCCAGCACCATGGTGGTCAGGCCGCTGCGCTGGCCCATCAGACCGACCAGCACCAGCGGCAGAATGCCGATACCGGAGCCGATCAGGACGATGAGCATGGCCTGGGTAAATTTCAGATCCGGCACCAGCAACATGCCGGTGAGAATGGTGGTGACCACCACGTTGGCGCCCAGCCACAGGGCGGTGGTGCCGCCGAGGCCGAGGCTGCGATGGCCTTGGTCGGTGGGGGCCAGACCGTCCTGGCCGAAATGCTGGCTGAGATGCTTGAACATGTAACGACTCCCCGTACTTGATTATTGGTATTGGTGATCGGCAGTCAGTGGTGCAGCTAGGTCTTGTAGTTATGGCCGTGGCCCGGATGCAATCCGGGCCACGGTTCAGGGATGAAAGGGCGCGGCCTCCTGCACTTCGATGATCAGCGGGCGATCCTGCGGCGCGCTGCGCAGCAGTTCGGCCAGATGCGCATGGTCGCGCGCTCGTTCGGCGGCGCAGCCGAAGCCGCGGGCGATGGCCAGCAGGTCCGGGGTGTAGATGTCGACGCCGATCGGCTCGATGTCGCGGCGCTGCATGTAGCGCTTGATCTCGCCGTAGCCGGCGTTGTTCCACAGCAGCACGACGATGCCGACCCGCGCTTCCACGGCGCTGGCCAGCTCGGGCAGGGTGAACTGGATGCCGCCGTCGCCCATCAGGCTGATCACCGGGCGCTGCGGCTCGGCCAGCTTGGCGCCGATGGCCGCCGGCAGGCCGTAGCCGAGGGTGCCGTAGCCGGTGGAGGCGTTGAACCAGCGCCGCGCGCCGTCCAGTTCCACCAGGTGATTGCCGCTGTACACGGTCTGCGTCGAGTCGCCGACGAAGCGGGCATCGGGCAGGGCATCCAGGATGCAGTCGAACAGCTGGCGGTAATGCGCCCAGCCGCTGAAGTCTTCGTTCAGGCGTGCCTGCACGGCGGCGGTGCGCCGTGCGCCGGGGCTGTCCGCACGGGGTTCGCCGGGATTGAATTCGGCCAGCAGCATGCGCATGGCCACGCGAGCATCGCCCTGGATCGCCAGGTGTGGGGTGAAGTTGCGCTGCAGCTGCTGGGCATCGATGTCGATGCGGATCAGCCGGCCGGGCAGGCGGAAGTCGCCGTCGAACACCACGTCGTAGTCGGTCTCGCCCAGTTCGGTGCCGATGGCCAGCACCAGGTCGGCCTCCAGCGCCAGGTCGCGCACCGGGCGCAGCGACTGGTTGCTGCCCAGCAGCAGCGGGTGGCCCGGCGGCAGCAGACCCTTGGCGTTGATGGTCAGCGCGGTCGGCGCATCCAGCGCGGCGGCCAGGGCGCGCGCTTCGGCTTCGGCGGCGACGCAACCACCACCGAGCAGCAGCAGGGGGCGTTCGGCCTGCTTGAGCAGGCCGGCCGCCTCGCGGATCAGCGTGCGGTTGGGCGCCGGGCGGCGCACGGTCGGCCGTGGCGCCACGGCCATATGGGTGGCGTCGGCGGTAATGATGTCCAACGGCAACTCGATATGCACCGGGCGCGGCCGCTCGCCCTCGAACACGGCGAAGGCGCGGGCCAGCACGCCGGGCAGCTCCTCGACGCTCATCAGGGTATGGCTGAAGGCGGTGACGCCGGCGGTCATGGCTCGCTGGTTGGGCAGCTCGTGCAGATAGCCCTTGCCCAGGCCGAGGCGCGCGCGCTCGTTGACGCTGGAGATCACCAGCATGGGGATGGAATCGGCATAGGCCTGGCCCATGGCGGTGAGAATGTTGGTCATCCCCGGGCCGGTGATGATGAAGCACACGCCCGGCTTGCCGGAGACGCGGGCATAGCCGTCGGCCATGAAGCCGGCGCCCTGTTCGTGGCGCGGGGTGATATGGCGGATGCCGCTACCCGGCAGGCCGCGGTACAGCTCCACGGTGTGCACGCCGGGGATGCCGAACACGGTGTCGACACCCCAGGCTTCGAGTTGCTTGACGAGAAATTCGCCGCAGGTGGTCATGGTCAGATCCTGTGTGGAAAGGAAGACCCTCACTCCCGATCCCTCTCCCGCAGGGAGAGGGGAGGGAATGGGTTAGCCGACTATCCAGTGCGCCATCAGCGCGATGATCGGCAGGGTGATCAGGGTACGGATGATGAAGATGGCGAACAGCTCCAGCAGGTTCAGCGGCAGCTTGGCCTTGATGATCAGCACGCCGACTTCGGACATGTAGATCAGCTGGGTCAGCGACACGCAAGCCACCACGAAGCGGGTCAGCTCGCTCTCGATGCCCTTGCCCAGTACCGCCGGCAGGAACATGTCGGCGAAACCCACCAGCATGGCCGGCGCCGCCTTGGCCGCTTCCGGCAGCTGCAGGGCTTCGAGCAGGGGCACGAAGGGGTAGGACAGCCAGTTGAAGATCGGGGTGAACTCGGCAATCGCCAGGGAAACGGTGCCGATGGCCATCACCAGCGGCAGCAGACCCAGCCAGATGTCGACCACGTTGTGCACACCGATCTTCACCATCTGCGCCGGCGAGGGGTTGGCGTTGGCGCGTCTGACCGCCTGCAGCAGGCCCCAGCGCAGCAGCGAGGTGCCGGCCGGCACGTCTTCCTTGATCTGCTTGCCGACGCCGGCGACGTAGTCGTCCTTCTTCCACGACAGCGGCGGGATGCGCGGGGTGATGATGGCGGCGGCCAGGCCGGCGACCACCACGGTGAGGTAGAAGGGCACGAACAGGTGATCGAGCTTCATGAAGCTGGTGATCAGCAGGCTGAAGGCGATCGAGGCGATGGAGAAGTTGGTGGCGATCACCGCCGCTTCTCGGGCGCTGTAAAAGCCCTTCTGGTATTGCTGGGCGGTAATCAGCACGCCGACGGTGCCGGAGCCGAGCCAGCTGGCGATGGCGTCGATGGCCGAGCGCCCGGGCAGGCCGAAGACCTTGCGAAACACATTACGCACAATGGTGCCGATGAACTCCATCAGGCCGTAGTCGGTGAGCAGCGGCAGGATCAGGCCGGCGACCAGGAAGAAGGTGATCAGCACCGGCGCCAGGTCTTTCAGCACCACGCCGCCGGTGTTGGCGTTCCAGATCCATTCCGGGCCGAACTGCCAGAAGGTCATGGCGGCGAACAGCGCGCCGAGCACGCGCAGGCCCAGCCACAGCGGATGCAGCACGAACAGGTCATTCAGCGCACGCCGTTCGGTCAGCCACTTGGGCTTGAGCAGGCTGCCGAGCAGGCCGAGGGCGGCGGAGAACAGCAGCAGGGCGGTGGCGATGGCCGGCAGCTGATCGCTGACCGCGGCCTTGAGCGCGTCGGCCATCACGCCGAGGCCGATGGTGACCTTCTCCTCATAGACGATGGGGGTGAGAAACAGCAGCACGCCGAGCAGCGACGGGATCAGGAAGATCAGGAGCTGGCGCAAGCTGTAGGAGGTGTCGGCCGGCGGCTGGTCATCCAGCAGCGGCATGGTTTCTTCGCGATTCATCTGGGCACCCTGATTGTTGTTGTAAGGATGTACCGGGCGCCTCGCGGGGCACCCGGGCGGAGCAATAAAAGCCGGCGGTCAGCGGCGCTGAACCCCCGGAAGCACGCAGAGCATTTCGTAGAGCAGGTTGGCACCGAGCAGCGAGGTGTTGCCGGTGGTGTCGTAGGGTGGCGAGACCTCGACCAGGTCGCCGCCGATCAGGTCAAGGCCCTGGCAACCGCGGATGATCTCCATGGCCTGGATGGTGGTCAGCCCGCCGATCTCCGGCGTGCCGGTGCCGGGCGCCCAGGCCGGGTCGATGCCGTCGATGTCGAACGACAGGTATACGGGACCGCCGCCGACCTTCTCGCGCACTTCGGCCATCAGCGGCGCCAGCGATTGGTGCCAGCACTCTTCGGCCTGCACCACGCGAAAGCCCTGCTTGCGGCTCCAGTTGAAGTCCTCGGCGGTGTAGCCCTGGGCGCGCAGGCCGATCTGCACTACGCGCTGGCTGTCGAGCAGGCCTTCTTCCTGGGCGCGGCGGAAGGTGGTGCCGTGGGCGATCTTCTCGCCGAACATATGATCGTTGACGTCGGCGTGGGCATCGACGTGCACCAGGCCGATCTTGCCGTACTTCTTGTGCAGGGCACGCAGGATCGGCAGGGTGATGGTGTGATCGCCACCCAGGGTCAGCGGCTTGATGCCGTACTCGACGATCTCGTCGTAGGCCTCTTCGATGATGCGCACGGCATCGAGCAGGTTGAAGGTGTTGATCGCCACGTCGCCGATGTCAGCCACGTTGAGGGAGTCGAAGGGGGCGGCGCCGGTGGCCATGTTGTACGGGCGGATCATCACCGACTGGGCGCGGATCTCGCGCGGGCCGAAGCGGGTGCCGGAGCGCAGCGAGGTGCCGATATCCAGCGGCACGCCGACGAAGGCGGCGTCGAGCTGGCGTTTTTCCTCGGGGCTCTGGATGTGGGGCAGGCGCATCATGGTGGCGATGCCGCCGAAGCGGGGCATTTCGTTGCCGCCCAGGGGCTGATGAAAAACCTTGTCCATGGGAAGGCCTCACGGTTGTTGTGGTTGTAGGAATCGTTGGGTCGGATTCTTGGCCAGGCACCTTCAGGGAAAAATCGGCAGGGGCAAAAACTTAGTTCAGAGATTTCTAAACTAATCGCCCGGCACTAGACTGTTCCACCTGCGCTCAGGCGCGTCGTTGACAGCTGCTAGGCTGAGTGCAACGGCGCATCGGCCATATGGTCTAGCGCACTTGTTCTGGAACTGGCGGCGAGGAGGCCTGGATGCCATTAACCGCTTACCGCACCCATCGTTCCCGATTGCGACTGTGCGCCTCTCTTGCGGTGGGGATGCTGCCGGTTGTGCTCGGCCTGATGTTTCTGTACGCGCAGGCCGGAATCGTGCTGCGCGACATCAGCCGCACCAGCGCCGCCGACGCCGTGCGCCAGATCGATCTGATGCTTGACAATGCCAGCCAGGCTGCCGGCGAGGTATTGCCGCAGGTCGGCAGTCCCTGCGCGGAGGTCGAGTTGGTGCTGCGCGAGCAGGTCGCCACCGTGCCCTTCGTGCGCTCGGTCAATCTGATGGATGGGGGGCGGCTGTACTGCTCATCGCTGTTCGGCGCGTTCGAGGAGCCGGTCGACTCTGCTGCCTACGTAGCGGGCCGGCTGCGGCTGCTGGCGGGCAACCCGGTCACCCCGAATCATTCGTTGCTGGTGTATCGCGATGTCGTGGACGAGCGCGGCGCGCTGGTGGCGATCGACGGACGTTACCTGGCCAACGTGCTGCAGTCGGTGGATCGCGGCGCCTTCATGCAATTGCTGGTGGGGGAGCAGTGGATGCCGCGCAGCGGACTGGTGCGAGCGGGGCGCCTGCCCGAATACCCCTTGGCTCGGGTCGCGCTGAGTTCGACGCGCTATCCCTATCAGGTGCGTGCGGCGTTTCCCGGGGGCGCGCGGCTGCGCTACATGGGCGAGCAATATCCGGTGCTGTTCGTGCTGCTGGGGCTGCTCGGGGCACTGGCCGGCGTGGGCAGCCACTGGCTGCTGGCGCGCTCCAGCTCCCCCAGCATCGAGTTGCGTCGTGCACTGCAGGCCGGAGAATTCATTCCCTATTTCCAGCCGCTGGTGCGCAGCGGTACGCAGCAGTGGATAGGCGCCGAGGTGCTGATGCGCTGGCAGCACCCGCGCGAGGGGCTGGTGCGCCCGGATCTGTTCATTCCCTTGGCGGAAAGCTCCGGCCTGATCGTGCCGATGACCCGGGAACTGATGCGGGAGACGGCGGAGCTGCTGGCGCCGGTGGCGGATCGACTTGGCGGCGGGTTTCATGTCGGCATCAACATCGCAGCCGCCCATTGCCGCAGCCGCGAGTTGGTGGATGACTGCCGCAACTTTCTCCAAGCCTTCGAACCGGGGCAGGTGGTGCTGAGCCTGGAGCTTACCGAGCGCGAACTGCTGGAGCCGGATGCCTTCACCGATCAGCTGTTCGCCGACCTGCACGAGATGGGCGTGAAGATCGCACTGGACGACTTCGGTACCGGCCATTCCAGCCTGAGTTACCTGCACAAGCTCAAGGTGGACTACCTGAAGATCGACCAGAGTTTCGTCGCCATGATCGGCAAGGATGCCCTGTCGCTGCACATTCTCGACAGCGTGATCGACCTGTGCGCCAAGCTGCAGCTGGAGGTGATCGCCGAAGGTGTGGAGGACGAGCTGCAGCTGCGCTACCTGGGCAATCGCCGCGTGGACTATCTGCAGGGCTACCTGTTCGGTCGGCCCTTGCCGGCGGCGGAATTCCTCGCCTGCGCGCTGGACGAGCCGGCTGCTTCCGTGCAGCTGCCAGGGTAGACTGCTGGCATGACGCCTCCTACCTCGCTACCCGATCTCAAGCTGCTGCGCATCTTCGCCTGCGTGGTGCGCCACCAGGGCTTTGCCGCCGCGCAGCAGGAACTGAACCTGTCCACCTCGGCCATCAGCACCTACATGAGTCAGCTGGAGACCCAGCTCGGCATCGTGCTGTGTCACCGTGGGCGAGGCGGCTTCAGCCTGACCAGCAAGGGCGAGCTGTTTCATCAGGAAACCCTGCGCCTGCTCGGCGAACTGGAAGGTTTCGAGCGCTACTCCGCCGCGCTCAAGGGCGAGTTGCGCGGTACCCTCAATCTCGGCGTGCTGGATTCCACGGTGAGCGATACGGCACTGCCCCTGGCCGAGGTGATCGGCGCCTACAGCCAGGAACACCCGGGGGTGCATTTGCACCTGTCGGTGATGAGCCCGTACGAGCTGCAGCTGGCGGTGCTGGACAACCGCCTGGATCTGGCCATCGGCGCGTTCTCCACGCGCATGAACGGCCTGGTCTACCAGCCGCTGTACCGCGAACAGCACTGGCTGTACTGCAGCGAGCGGCATTCGCTGTTCGAGCAGCGGCGCATTCCAGCCGAGGTGATCACCCAGCAGCGCATGGTCGGCCGTGGCTACTGGAGCCAGGCTGAACTGGCGCGGCACGGCTTCAAGCACAGCGCAGCGACGGTAGAGTCGATGGAAGCGCAGCTTATTCTGGTGCTGTCCGGCGCCTACATCGGCTACCTGCCGGAGCATTACGCTCAGCCCTGGGTGGAGCAGAAGCGGCTCAAGGTGCTGTTGCCCACCACCTTCGGCTACCAGGCGCCGTTCTCCCTGATCCTGCGTCGTGGCCGCTCGCGCGAGCCGTTGATCCAGACCTTCCGCGATCTTTTGAAAAACCAGCTCAATCAGATCTGAGACAGGGTCGCCTTCATATCGCAGATGCTTTGCCTGGCGCAGATGTGGCGCTGTGCTAGTACTTATTCATACGTCTGTTCAACCTTACATTCGACAGGGATGCCACGATGCGCCAGAACCTGCCCGTGACTCAGCGGGAAAGAACCTTTGCCGCCGATGAACGCCTGATCTCCACCACCGACCTCAACAGCAAGATCACCTATTGCAACGACGCCTTCGTCGCGATCAGCGGCTTTACCCGTGAAGAACTGATCGGCCAGCCACACAACATCGTGCGCCACCCGGACATGCCGCCGAGCGTGTTCGGCCATATGTGGGACACCATCAAGCAGGGAAAGCCCTGGATGGGCATCGTCAAGAACCGCTCGAAGAACGGCGATTTCTACTGGGTCAGTGCCTATGTCACGCCGGTGTACGAGGACGGCCGCATGGTCGGTTACGAGTCGGTGCGGTCGCTGCCAAGCGAAGCGCAGAAGCGCCGTGCGGAGCGGCTCTACGCTCGCCTGCGCGAGGGCAAGCCTGCCGTGCCGCCTCTGCAGAAGTGGTCCTATGGCCTGGTGCGTTCGTGGCCGCTGATTCTCGCCGCAGCCCTGATCCTGGGGCTGGAGTCGGTGCTCGACGGGAGCTGGCTGGTCGCCGTCACCTTCGCCATCATGCTCGCGCTCGGGGTCTATCAGTTGTACCGCACCCGTGCCCTGATCCTGCGGACGTTGGACGAGCATCCCAAAGCCTTTACCAGCGAGCTGGTGGCGCTGACCTACAGCGACAACCGAGGCGCCCAGGCGTTGCTGGACATGGCCATGATCAGTGAGGAGGCGCGCCTGCAGACGGCGTTGACGCGCCTGGAAGATGCGGGAGAGAACGTCAAGAAACGTGCCTCGCAGTCGGCCGACCTGTCGCGCTCCGGTTCTGAACTGCTCGATCAGCAGCGTGCCGAGACGGATCAGTCGGCCACTGCCATCAACGAAATGGCCGCCACCATTCAGGAGGTGACGCACAACGTGCAGAACACCTCGCACGCCGCCGAAGAGGCCGACCGGCTGGCCAGGGGCGGGCGCGATCTCGCCGTGGGCAGTCTGGATTCCATGCGCCAGATGGCCAAGGCGGTCACCGACATCGGTCAGGCGGTCAACGAGCTGGCCAATTCCACTCAGTCCATCGGCAGCGTCGCCGATGTGATCACGGCGATTGCCGAACAGACCAACCTGCTGGCACTCAATGCCGCCATCGAGGCCGCGCGGGCGGGTGAGCAGGGCAGAGGGTTTGCCGTGGTGGCCGACGAGGTGCGCTCGCTGGCCTCGCGCACCCGTCAGTCCACCGAGCAGATCCACCAGATCATCGCCGACCTGCGCGCTGGGGCCGAACGCGCAGTGGTCACCGCGAGCAAGGGCGAAGAGATTTCCCGTGGCAGCGTGCAGAGCGTGGAGTCGGTACGCGATGCACTGGAGGGTATCAGCTCGGCGGTGACGCGCATCTCCGGCATGAGCCAGCAGATGGCAGCCGCTGTCGAGCAGCAGAGCCACGTGGCGGAGGACATCAGCCGGCAGATCACCCGCATCGCCCAGCTGTCCGACCACAGTGCCGGCCAGGCGCATCAGGGCGCGGCGATCAGCCGTGAGCTGGAGCAGATGGCCGACTACCTGCACAGCCTGGCGGAGCGTTTCAACCGCTGATGCGGCGGGAAGGCGGAAGGTGATCGGCGGCAAACCGCAAAGCGCGTCTCATCAGGGCGCGCATGCTGGAGTCGATACGTTGTAGCCCTTGTGCAGCGCGGAGCACCGTCGGGCCATGGTCCCGGATTGCATCCGGGCTGCGCGCCTGCTGCCTGGCGCCGCGCTTCGTGGCACACTGCGCGGCATGCCTCGACCATCCTGCCCCCGCTGCCAGCGCCCACTGCGCCATTGCCTGTGCGCGCTGATACCTGACCTCGACAGCCGTACCCGTGTGCTCATCCTGCAGCATTCGAGCGAGGTCGGACATGCCCTCAATACCGCTCGCCTGGCTGTGCTGGGGTTGCGTAACGCCGAGCTGCGCGTGGGCGAAGTGTTCGATGATCTGCCGCAGTTGCTGGCGCAGCCCGGTTATCGCGCCTGCCTGCTGTTTCCGGGGGAAGATGCCGTGGCGCTGACTGGCTATGCGCCCGAGGAGCAACCGCTGCTGCTGGTCGTGCCCGACGGTACCTGGCGCAAGGCGCGCAAGCTGCTGCATCTCAATCCGTTACTGGCGGCGTTGCCGCGCGTGAGCCTGGGAGCCGTGGCCCCGTCGCGCTACCGCCTGCGCAAGGCGCCGGAAGAGGGGGCGCTCTCGACCATCGAGGCGATCGTTGCCGCGCTGGATGCGTTGGAGGCGCCGCAGGGTTTCGATGCGTTGCTCAGGCCATTCGATGCGCTGATCGAAGGTCAGATCGCGGCGATGGGAGAAGAGGTCTTCATCCGCAATCATCAGCGCTAACGAGGTGCGCACGGCGCACCCTACGCGCGTAGCCCAAGGCATGTAGGGTGCGCCGCGCGCACCAGCTTTGGTGCATTCCATGGTTCGGGCCCGGTGCGCAGGGCGAATCCGGCGATGTCGCGTAGCCCGGATGCAATCCGGGAGGCTGACCATAAATCCCGGATTTCATCCGGGCTACGCAGCGTGCACGGCCGCTAATCAACGCTCGCGCATGGCCTCCGAGCGTGCCTTGAGCACCGGCTTGAGCAGGTAGGCCAGCACGCTCTTCTCGCCGGTGATGATGTCCACGGTGGCGACCATGCCGGGGATGATCAGCAGCGGATTCTCCTCGCTGCCGAGATGGCTTTTATCGGTTCGCACCTGGATCAGATAGAAGCTGTTGCCTTCCTCGTCGGTGATGGTGTCGGCGCTGATCAGCTCAAGATTGGCCTTGAGGCCGCCGTAGATGGTGTAGTCGTAGGCGGTGAACTTGACCATCGCCTTCTGCCCCGGGTGGAGGAAGGCCACGTCCTGCGGACGCACCTTGGCTTCGATCAGCAGACTGTCGTCCAGCGGCACGATTTCCAGCATGTCGCTGCCGGGCTGCACCACGCCGCCGATGGTGTTGACCTTGAGCTGCTTGATCACGCCGCGTACCGGCGAAGTCACGGTGGTCCGGGTGACCTTGTCCTGAATGGCGACGCTGGTGGCGGTGATCTTCTGCAGTTCGGTGCGCACCTCGTTGAGCTCCTTGAAAGCTTCGGCGCGGAACGCCAGTTCGGATTCCTCCATCTTGCTCTTGATCTCGCTCATCGCCGCTTCGGCGCGCGGGATGGCCAGGTTGGTGGCCTCCAGCGAGCCGCGCACTTCCACCACGCTGCGGCGCAGGCGCAGCACCTCGACCTCGGAAATCGCCCCCGAGGCCACCAGCGGCTGCGACATGTTCAGTTCCTGTTGCAACAGGCCGAGGCTGGAGCGGTATTGCTGGGCCTTGGAGCGAAATTCGGCGAGCTCCTGCTCCTTCTGCCGCAGCTGCTCGCCCAGGGTGCGTTGCTCGCTGCGCAGACGTTGCTGACGCGAGCGGTACAGGGCCAACTGGTCCTCGGCCAGTTGCGGGGCGTCGCGGGTGATCTCTTCGGGCAGTTGCGGCGCCCGCCCTTCGGCTTCGGCACCGAGGCGTTCGAGGCGGGCGATCAGCGCCAGTCGGTCGGCTTCGGTTTCACCGCGATTGGAGAGAAAGCGCGTGTCGTCCAGTCTCAGCAGGGTGTCGCCTTTGTCCACCACCTGACCTTCGCGCACGAATATCTCGCTGACGATACCGCCCTCCAGGTTCTGGATCACCTGCACCTTGCTCGACGGGATGGCCTTGCCCTCGCCGGTGGTGACCTCTTCCAGCACCGCGAAGTGCGCCCACACCAGCGCGGCGAGCAGGCAGGCACTGACTACCCAGACGGTGGCGCGGCTAAGCCAGGGAGAGTCCTCCAGAATGGCGCCTTCCACTTCCGGCATGAATTCGGTGTCCTGGCGCTTTTCGCGCAGGCTGCCGAAGTAGTTGCCGAGGCTCTGGGTCGCTTGCATCGCTCGTCGCTCCTACAGGCTGGCCGGGCCGACACGGCCCTTGCGCAAGGCTTCGATCACCGCTTCCTTCGGTCCGTCCGCCACCACATGGCCGTTGTCCAGCACGGCCAGGCGATCCACCAGGCTGAGCATGGAGGCGCGGTGGGTGATGAGGATCAGCGTCTTGCCCTGCACCCACTTGTGCAGGCGCTGGCGCAGCAGGTCCTCGCTGGTGTTGTCCATGGCGCTGGTGGGCTCGTCGAGCACCAGGATTGGCGGGTCGAGCAGCAGCGCGCGGGCCAGCAGCACGGCCTGACGCTGGCCGCCGGAGAGCAGCTGGCCGCGTTCACCCACCGGTCGGTCGAAACCTTGTGGGTGCTGGCGCGCCAGATCGACCACACCGGTCAGCTCGGCCACCTCCAGCATGCGCGCGTCGCTGACGTAACGGGCACCGAGAGTCAGGTTGTCGCGCAGGCTGCCGGCCAGCAGCGGCAGATCATGGGCGACATAACCGATCTGGTGGCGCAGGTCGGCCACGTCCAGTTGGCGCAGGTCCAGATTGTCCAGGAGGATCTGCCCCTCGTCGGCGCTGTAGAAGGCCATCAGCAACCGGGCCAGGGTGCTCTTGCCCGAGCCGCTGCGGCCGATGATGCCGAGGCGTTCACCAGCCGCCAGACGCAGGCTGACGTTGTTCAGTGCCGGTGCATTCTGCCCGGGGTAGGTGAAGCTGACCTGGCGAATCTCCAGGCTGCCCTTGAGCTGGGTGCGATCCAGCGGCCGCTGCTTGTCCTGGCGCTCCTGGGGCAGCGCCATCAGCGCATCGGTGCTGGTCATGGTCAGGCGTGCCTGCTGGTAACGGGTGATCAACCCGGCGATCTGCCCCAGTGGGGCGAGGATGCGGCTGCCGAGCATGTAGCAGGCCACCAGCGCGCCGACGCTCAGGTTGCCGGCGATGATCGCGTAGACGCCGGCGACGATGGTGGCCATGCCGGCGAATTGCTGCAGGAACAGGGTGCCGTTGGTGGCCAGCGAGGCGAGGAACTTTGCATGGCTGTCCAGGCGGGTGAGGGCGCCATGGGTCTGCTCCCACTGGTGCTGGCGCTCACTTTCGGCGCCGCAGGCCTTGAGCGTTTCCAGGCCGCCGAGGGTTTCGATCAGCAGCGCCTGACGCTGTGCGCCGAGTTGCAGGCTCTTCTGCACCGTGTCGCGCAGGCGCACCTGGATGATGAAGGCGAACAGCGCGGTGATCGGGAATGCCAGCAGCGGAATGGCCACCAGCGGCCCGCCGATCAGCCAGATCACCAGCAGCATCAGCAGTGAGAACGGCAGGTCAATCAGGCTGGTCAGGGTCACGGCGGTGAGAAAATCGCGCAGCCCCTGGAAGTCATGGATGCTCTGCGCGAAGCCGCCCACGGTGGCTGGCCGCGCCTTCATCGACATGCCGGTGATGCGCTCGAACAGGGTGGCCGAGAGCACCACGTCGGTCTTCTTGCCGGCGGTGTCGAGCAGGTGCGCGCGCAGGATCTTCAGCAGCAGCTCGAAGCCGGTACCGATCAGCAGACCGATGGCCAGCACCCAGAGCGTGGCGGTGGCCTGGTTGGGCACCACGCGGTCGTAGGTCTGCATCACGAACAGCGGCACCATCAGCCCCAGCAGGTTGATCAGCAGGCTGGCCAGCACGGCATCGGTATAGAGCCAGCGCGACAGCTTGAGGGTGTCGCGGAACCAGGCCTCGATGCGCGGCACCAGGGGTGTGCGCGCCTCTTCCAGCTCATGCCGCGGGCGGGCGAAGAAAGCCCTGCCGCTGTATTCGGCTGCCAGTTGTTCAAGGCTGACCCACTGCTCGCCGCCCTCCGTTTCGCAGGGCAGGATCTGCGCCTGTTGTTTCGCGCCCCATTGTCGCAGCACGGCGCTACGACCGTCCTTGAGCAGCAGCAGCACCGGCAGGTTCAGAGGGGATATGCTGGCGAGATCGCGCTGCAGCAGACGCCCTTGCAGCCCGGCCCGTGCCGCGGCACGCGCCAGCAGGTCGGGAGTCAGGCGTTGCTCAGGCATGGGCAGGCCGGCACTGAGGCTGCCACGGCTGGCCGAGCAGCCGTGCAGGCGACAGAGAATCAACAGACCATCGAGCAGCGGGTCATCATGGCTGAGCCGCGGGTCGCTGGCGGGCATCGGCCGTTCCATGGTGGTCAATTTCTACTACTCCTCGAGCCGGTACTACTTCATATCCGGCAAGCGCGCCTCGCTCTTCACGTCGGTGAGGGCTACGGCTTGTGCCGGGACTACGACCTGTTGCTGACGCAGCAGATCACCCATTGCCGCAATCACCCGATACATCGAGAACTCCTCGCTGAAGCGAACCTCGGTGTAGCGGCGGTTGGCGGTGAACAGTTCGTTTTCGCTGTCGAGCAGATCGAGCAGGGTGCGCTGGCCCAGGCTGAATTGCTGCTGGTAGGCCTCGCGCACGCGCGCGGTGTAATCCGCGTAGTCACGCGCCTTGGGGGTTTGCAGGCGGGCGTTTTCCATGGCGTTCCAGGCCAGCGAGAGGTTCTCGTTGAGCACCCGCAGCGCGTTGTTGCGAATGTCCATCGACTCGTTGATCTGATGCGCGGCCGATTGCAGGCGGGCCTTGTCGCGCATGCCGTTGAACAGGTTGTAGTTCATCACCACGGCGGCCCGCCAGGTGTTGTAGTGACCTTCGTCGCCCTGCACGTTGTCGTCAGCGGTGGTGGCGAGCTCCAGGTCGAAGCGCGGGTAGAAGGGCGACTTGGCCACTTCATACTGTTTCTCGGCGGCATGCACGTCGGCTTGTGCCGACTTCAGGAAGGGATTGTTGTCCATCACGGTTTGCCGGGCCGCCATCAGATCGGCCGGCATGTTGCCTCTGATCGAGGCGGGCGATTCGAGCTGGTCGGGCAGGCGGCCGACAGCGCTGAAGAAGTTGGCTTCGGCATCGGCCAGGTTGACCTGTTCGGTGTAGAGGTTGTTCTGCGCCAGTGCCAGACGCGCTTCGGACTGGTCGAGATCGGCGGTGCTACCCACGCCCTGACGGCTGCGCAAGCCGATCTGATCGTTGATGCGCTGGTGCGCCTGCAGATTGTTGCGCGCCAGGTCGACCATCTCGCGGCGCATCAATACGTCCAGATACACCTCGACCGTACGCAATGCCAGGCTCTCGGAGGTGCCGAGCAGTCGATAGGCGCGCGAATTGACCACCGCCTGGGTACGTGCCACTTCGTTGGGCGTGTTGAAACCGTCGAACAGCATCTGCCGCAGACGCAGTTCGGCATCGCGATAGGTCAGGGTTTCCTTGTTGTGGTCGCCCAGAGCCCGCGTGCTGGGGCTGTCGGTGCGTTCTCGGCCATAGCCCACCAGCAGGTCGACGGTCGGCAGATAGCCACCCTTGGCGAATTTCACGTCTTCATCCGATGAAAGACGGCTGTTGGCTGCGGCATGGATCTCGGGATGGTTGTCCAGCGTGCTCTGGATAGCCTCCGACAGGTTCATGGCCTGCACTTGACTGCAGACAGTCGCCAAAAACATGGCGCTCCATAGCGGGGTTAAGGTGCGCATTGGCGTTTCTCCTTACTGAAGTTCTTATCCTGTCGCCAAAAAAATGGCTTTTTTCCCTGTCAAACCGTTTCAGGCTTGTAACATCACAGCTAAGAACAACTTTTGGAGAAGCTAAGAAGATTTTTTCACAACCTATATTCAGAAAAAATCTTATGAACTCTGCGAAAAGCAGCACATTGTTTGAGCCTATGAGCGGTTCAGCTCCTCATTTTCTATGGGTTGCATCGCTGAAATGGGCAGTCAGGCATCAAAAGGCGGGGATTCATCTGATGGAGTAGTTCGACGCAGGTTGTAGTGACATTTTTTTGTCATTAGCGTTTTTTGGATTTTGCGCCGTTCCATTTCGATCAGTTGTCTTGGTTCTTCCTCCCGTTGCGAAAAAGGTGCTCTGACCCTTTTGCTAGGTACGTGTCGGCGGTGGTCGGCAGCTGTAGTGAGGATGGAATCATGGCTACTCTCATTGGTGTCGTCAGTCAGGTTGTCGGCGAGGTGTTCGCGGTAGCGAGCGATGGATCGCGCCGGCCGATCAGCGAAGGGGATCGGGTTTACGCGGGCGAGCAACTGGTAACCGGTGCCTCCGGCGCCGTGGCCGTTACCATGACCAACGGCCAGCAACTGACCCTTGGGCGCGACAGCAGCATGACGCTCGACGCCCAGATGCTCGCCTACCGCGGTGAGTCGCAAGCCCCGGTCGCCGAAGCTCCTCCTGCCGCTCCCAGCGATGCCGACCTTACCGACGTCGAACGCCTGCAGGCGGCCATTGAAGCGGGTGTCGACCCGACGCTGGAGGGCGAGGCCACCGCTGCCGGCCCGGGCGCTGGCGGCGGAGCGGGCGGCGCCGGAGGCGGACATTCCTTCGTCTTGCTCGATGAGGTCGGCGGAGCACTGGACCCGGTGATCGGTTTTCCCACGGCGGGCCTGCCGGGTGGGCCGGAGTTTCCGGAGGGGGAACCCATCGCAACTGCCGATGCTGTACCTGCGGTAGATGGCATTCCCACTGGCGGTACGGCTTCCAACGCAGTGGACGAGGATGGCCTGCCCAATGGCATCGTCGGCGGTGTGAACGATCTGGATGGCGAGGCCACCAGCGTCAGCGGTGTGCTCGGCTACAGCTTCGGGCCGGATGGCCCTGGCACCTTTACCTGGTCGACCGCTGGTCTGGCGGCTTTGGATATCGCTTCCGGCGGCGTGCCGCTGACCTATCAGGTCAGCGCCAATGGCCTCGTACTGACCGCCTTTGCCGGTGAAACGGTGGTGTTCGTGGTGCAGGTCACCAATCTGCTGACCGGCGCCTATCAGTTCGACCTGTTCGCACCCCTCGATCATGCCGCGCCGCCCCTGGGCGAGAGCGACGAGAACGACATCCTCTACCTGTTCAACTACACCATTACCGACGGCAACGGTACGCCGGCAAGCGGCACCCTGAGCATATTGATCGACGACGACAGCCCCGTGCTGGCCGAAAGCGAAGGTGAGCGCCCGGTCGTTGGCGGCCTGGTGCATGAGGATGCCCTGGGTATCGGTAATGGCGAGCCAGGTAATCTGCCCGCGCAAACCCATCAGCTGATTGGCGGGCCGGGGGCACTGGATGTGCTGGTCAACTTCGGGGCGGATGGGCGCGGTGGCTTCCAGCTCGATACTCGGCCCGAAGCCCTTGCCGATCTGGAAGCGCTGGGTTTGACCTCGGGTAAGGAGGCGCTGGTCTATTCAGTCACGGTCTCGGACGATGGCAGCACGAGTACGCTGACAGCGACTGCGGGTGAGGGCGGCGCATTGGTATTCACGCTGGTGGTCACCAGCGATGGCGGGTACGTCTTCACGCTAGCGGGACCGATCGATCATCCCCGGACGGATGGAGACGATAGCGAGCGTCTGGGCGACAAGAGCCTGGCCCTGGACTTCTCCAAACTGCTGATTGCCACCGACTACGACGGCGACGCGGTTGCGGGCGGCTTCAACCCTGGCAGCTTCGTGATCGACGTGGAAGACGATGTGCCCGTGCTGGTGGAAGACGGTGTCAAACACTGCCTTACCATCACTTATCAGGGCGGTGATGCGTCGTACCTCAATAGCTATGGCTATTACATCAAAGGCCCGGGTGGTGAGCCTGTCAGCGGTAAGATCATCTGGGCCGATACTTCCAGCCTGACTGAGGGTAACTCGGTCACCCTTCACGGGCTCGATCCGAGCGAGATTGGGTTTTTCATCATTCCCAATGGGGGCTTGAACGACGTTGCCAACGGCACCGAAGTGACCTTCCAGATCGTGGAGGGACAATGGCAAGCCTTTATCGGCGATATACCCATCACTGGGGCCGGCGGTGCTCAGGCACTGTTCGACAACCCAGCGTTGAACCCCGCTGGCAAGTCTCATGTCCAGGACAACGCCGCGCCGGGCAACCAGAACTGGGAGGATGTCAGTGACGGCAACAGTGACAACGACTACAACGACGTCAACATCCAGGTGGCATGGACCACCAAGGCGCCTGTCGGCGGCACGGTGCACGAAGACCAACTGGCTGCACCTTATCCGGGTAATCCTGAAGCAGGTCAACGCCTGGTGATCAGCACGGATGGGGGCGCTGGTAGTCTGATGGCGCTGGTGTCCTTCGGGGCTGACGGCCCGGGTGCATTCGGCCTGGTAGGCAGTGAAACGGTGGCAGAGGTACTGGGTGCGCAGGGCCTGACTTCTGGCGATGAGCCGCTGCTCTACAACGTCAGCACGATCACGGATCCTGACGGCAACCTGATTAGCACATTAACCGCGACCGCTGCCGCAGAAGTTGGCGGCTATCCGGTATTTACCCTGGTAATCAACGCCGATGGGAGCTTCCGCTTCGAATTGGAAGGGCCCATCGATCATCCTCGCGCGGATGGCGACGATAACGAGCTGTGGTCTTCCGAAGGCGTTATTGGCCTCGATTTCACTCGCCTGTTCACCGCTACTGATGGCGACGGCGACCCGCTACAACTTCCAGAAGGCGCGAAAGGCCTGTTCGTTATCAACATTCAGGATGACGTGCCGCTGCCGAGCCATCCCAACCCGCAACAGCCGGTGGTCGGTGGCCTGGTACACGAGGACGCTCTGACCCCGGGCAATGCCGAAGGCAACGATCAGGTGCTGAGCGTCAGCGGCGGTGCCGGCACCCTGGATGCGTTGGTGAACTTTGGTGCCGATGGTCGCGGTGGTTTCCAGCTGAGCACCGAGCCGGGCGCGCTGATAGCCCTGCAGAACCTGGGGTTGACCTCGGGCGGCGTGGCACTGAGCTACGCGGTTTCGGCAGATGGCACCACGCTGACGGCAACGGCGGGGGCCAAGACCATCTTCACCCTGACGGTGGGTACTGATGGCAGCTACGAGTTCCTGCTAGAGGGGCCGCTGGATCATCCGCTGCAGAATGGCGATGACAGTGAAACCCTTGGTGGCAGCAACCTGGTGCTGGATTTCTCCGGCGTATTGATTGCCACCGACGGTGATGGCGACCCGATTGCCGGTGGCTTCCAGGCTGGTAGCTTCGTGATCGATGTGGAAGACGATGTCCCGGTGCTGAAACCCGTCGATCCACAGCGCCCGGCCCTTGGCGGAACGGTCCATGAGGACCTGCTTTCCCTGCCGCATACCGGTAATCCCGACAACGGAGGCCAGACGCTGGTGGTCAGTACCGCTGGCGGTGCAGGCAACCTGTCTTCGCTGGTCTCCTTCGGCGCTGACGGCCCTGGTGCCTTCGGTTTGGTCGAAAGCAGCGTGGCCGAGGGGCTGCTGGATGCCCAGGGACTGACGTCCGGTGGCGAGGGGCTGGTTTACGAAATGGTGCCAACCATCGTCGACGGCAAGCTGGTCAGTTCCACCTTGACCGCCGTATCGGCGGAAAGCCTGGGTAGCTACCCGGTGTTCACCCTGACAGTCAATGCCGACGGCAGCTTCCACTTCGAGCTGCAGGGGCCCATCGATCATCCGGTGAAAGATGGTGACGACGACGAGTTGTGGTCCAACGGCGGCGTGTTCGGCATTGATTTCACCCAGTTGATCACCGCGACCGATGGGGATGGCGATCCCTTGCAAATGTCTGTCGATGCAGGCGGTCTGTTCGTCATCAATGTGCAGGACGACGTGCCCGAGCTGGTGGATGGTGCCAACGGCCACAGCCTGACCCTGACCTACAAGGGTGGTGACGCTTCCTACTTCAACAGCTATGGCTACTACATCAAGGGCCCGGATGGCATACCGCTCAGTGGTCAGATCGTCTGGGGCAATACCACCAATCTCAGCGGCGGCGATTCGATCACGCTTCATGGGTTGGACCCGAGCCAGGTGGGCTTCTTCATCATTCCCAATGGTGGCTTGAACGGCGCTGTCAGCAACGCCGAGGTAACCTTCCAGATCGTGAATGGGCAGTGGAAAGCCTTCATCGGTGATACACCTATCAATGGGGCCGGTGGTGCTCACGTATTGTTCGATAACCCAGCGCTAAATCCTGCTGAGAAGTCCCATGTTCAGGACAACGCCGCGCCAGGCAATCAGAACTGGGAGGATGTGAATAACCTCAACAGCGACAACGACTACAACGACGTCAATATCCAGGCCACCTGGAGCGGCAAGCTTGGCGGCACAGTGCATGAAGACAAGCTGCAGACGCCCAATCAGGGCAATCAGGAGAGCGGTCAGACCCTGGTGGTCAGCACGGCCACCGGCGCCGGCACCCTGGCGTCGCTTGTAGCCTTTGGCGCGGATGGCCCCGGCGTCTTCAAATTGGTCGAAACCGATGCTGCGATCACCCTGCTGAGCCCGCAGGGGCTGAAGTCTGGTGGCGAGGCGCTGGACTACGTCGTCAGCGAACAGATGGTCGATGGTCAACCGGCCAGTGTGCTCGTCGCCACGGCTGCGGGGGGCTACCCGGTGTTCGAGCTGACGGTGTACGCCAACGGCGACTTCAAGTTCGAGTTGAAGGGGCCCATCGACCACCCGCTGGCCGATGGCAATGACAGCGAGCTGTGGTCGTCGAATGGCT
>VFQP010002557.1_pt1 | contig 20015 bp, 18 predicted proteins | sample 3512351 | NCBI WGS metagenome assembly VFQP01 (sample SAMN10412372, study PRJNA504923) | tailings metagenome | isolation source: Relicate 1 Philex TSF1 revegetated site | place: Philippines: Tuba, Benguet | collected 2017-08-29
GGCTAAAATTCACCCCTTGTGATTAATCTTATTTTTTGGAGTCGTTGGCATGCCACGTAAAATTTCTACCCAATCTCTGGCAATCGCATTGCTCATTGCACTGATGGTCATTGTGACGCGCGGCCATCATTTCGCGTCCATCGATTTCCTGCCTAGCGCTTCTTATGCGGCTTTCTTTATTGCGGGCTACTACCTGCGTTCCACCATGATGTTCGTTGCCCTGCTGGCTTTATGTGCTGGCCTTGATCTGGCGGCAGTGACCTGGGGTGGCGTCAGCAATTTCTGTGTAACACCGGCTTACGGCTTTTTACTGCCAGCTTACGGCACGATGTGGCTGGCAGGTAAGTGGACTGCCAGCAATACCCGCTGGGAATTCAGCAGCCTGTTTAAACTAGCTGGCGTAGTGGTCGTGGCCTCTGCGATTGCCGAGCTATTCTCCAGCGGCGGTTTCTACTTCTTTGGTGGCCGTTATGCCAACCCAACCCTGGTTGAATTCGGTGCGCGCCTGGTGAAATACTATCCAAAACAACTGGAAGCGATTGCGTTCTGGGTGATAGTTGCTTTGATTGCACACGTAGTATTTGGCCTCGCCAGACGCTCAGTTCGCGAAAACGCTTAAGGATCCACGGAGCAAGTGGCTACGCGTGCAAATTGCTGCGTTGCGCGGTACTCGGAACCTCGCCGTACTTTATGTACTGTCTCGGCTCCCGTGCTCCGTGCGCCTTGCACTTTATCCCGCTCGCTCACTTTTCCGTGCATCCTGGAATTAATTACAAACTATGGAAATGAATGACCGCGACAGCCGCCACAAGGCGCGCATGATCCGCAAAAAAGCGGTCATTGATGAAAAGATCGAGCAGGCCAATCAGGAAAAAGGCCTGCTACTGATCCTCACCGGCAATGGCAAAGGCAAAAGCTCTTCCGCCTTTGGCATGGTTGCCCGCTCACTTGGCCACGGCATGCGTGTCGGCGTTGCCCAATTCATCAAAGGCCGGTCTGATACCGGGGAAGAAGCCTTTTTCCGCCAGCATCCGGCTGTCACCTGGCATGTGCTCGGCGAAGGATTTACCTGGAACACCCAGGACCGCCAGCGTGATACTGACACCGCCATGCGCGGCTGGCAAATCGTTGCTGGCATGCTGCAAGATCCGGCGATTCAATTAGTGGTTCTCGACGAACTGACTTACACCTTCAAATATGGCTACCTGGACGAGCAGATGGTACTGGACGCTATCGCCGCCCGCCCGCCTATGCAACACGTCATCATTACCGGCCGTGGCGCTTCTGAAGCATTGCGGAACGCTGCCGATACGGTGAGTGAACTGATGGATGTCAAACATGCCTGGCGTGCAGGTATCAAAGCCCAGGCTGGAATAGATCTGTAATGCAACAGGCTGTTGCAACCTGCCATGCCATGCTGATGGCCGCACCCGCATCGGGACAAGGCAAAACCATGACCACAGCGGCGTTGGCCCGCGCCTACCGCAACCGTGGTTTGCGCGTACAGGCATTCAAATGCGGGCCGGACTTTATCGACGGCATGATCCTCGAAGTCGCCACCAGCAAACCGGTCTACAACCTCGATTTAGGCATGTGTGGCGAAGCCGATGCGCGCCGCCTGCTCTATAAGGCTGCGCAGGAAAATGATGTGATTCTGCTTGAAGGCGTGATGGGGCTCTACGATGGCAACCCCTCCTGCGCCGACATCGCCGAGCGCTTCGGCATCCCGGTCGGGTTAGTCGTCAACGCCAAAGCCATGGCGCAAACCTTTGCTGCGGTCGCGTATGGCTTATATGCATTCCGCCCCAGCCTGCAACGCGCTGGCGTCATTGCCAACCAGGTAGGCAGCGAAGGCCATGCGCGCATGATCAAAGAAGCCTTGTCTGCAGATGTTCCGTGGTTTGGAGCGATGCCATATAACGACCAATTAAGCCTGCCGGAACGCCATTTGGGTTTGCATCTGGCGCAGGAAATCAATGATATCGACCAGCGGATAGAAGCGGCGGCGCAATTACTGGGAGAAGATATCCCTTTGCCACCGACTGTCGGTTTTGATGCACCAGAAAAGGATTCTTCCGAGCGACTGTTGCACGGCAAGACTATCGCCGTCGCCAAGGATGAAGCCTTCTGCTTTATCTACCAGGCAAACCTGGATCTGCTTGAATCACAAGGTGCAAGCATTACATTCTTCTCGCCATTGCAGGATCAGGAATTACCAGTGGCAGATGCTTATTGGCTGCCCGGCGGTTACCCTGAACTGCATCTGGAACAGCTTGAACGCAATATCGGTATGCGTGATGGTTTGCAGGCCGCTGCCAGCGCAGGCAAGCCTGTACTGGCAGAATGTGGCGGCATGCTTTCATTGGGCGAAAGCCTGGATGGTCGCCAGGTTTTCGGCTTATTACGTGGTCACGGCAAGATAGAAAGCAAACGTCAAGGCCTGGGCACGCAACACGCATCTTTCCCGGTTGAAAACGGCACGGCTACCATAGGTGCGCATACCTTCCACTACGGCCGTTTTGACACTGACCTGCCGGTGATTGCGCACGGCAAGGGCAGGTATGGCTCAGGTGAAGCGGTCTATCGGCACCAGAACATTACGGCCAGTTTCCTGCATTTCTATTTCCCGTCTAACCCGGCATTAGCCGCGCAGTTTTTCCTGCCATGAGTTTTGCCTATCCTGAAGACGATAAAGCGGCGATTTACAAAGTGATTGCCGAGCGGCGCGATATGCGGCATTTCTTGCCGACGCCGATTGCGCCCGAACTTCTACAAAAGTTACTACAAGCGGCACACCATGCCCCCAGCGTTGGACTCATGCAACCATGGCGCTTTATCCGCATTAGTGATGCTGATCTTCGCAAACGTATCCATGCGCTGGTTGATGATGAACGCAAACGTACCGCACAAGCGATAGGCGAAGTGGAAAATACTGCGCGCATGGCCGAATTTATGCGGCTGAAAGTTGAAGGCATTCTCGACTGCGGCGAGCTACTGGTGGCTACCTTGTGCGACCAGCGCGAGAAATATGTTTTTGGCCGTCGTACTTTACCCGAAATGGACCTGGCATCGGTCAGCTGTGCCATCCAGAATCTGTGGCTGGCGGCGCGTGCCGAAGGCATAGGCATGGGTTGGGTCAGCCTGTTTGACCCGGAAGCATTAGCCAGTTTGCTGGGTATGCCTGGTGATGCCAAACCGGTCGCCATCTTATGCCTGGGTTACGTGAATACGTTTTATAAATCACCGATGCTGGTAGAAGAAGGCTGGGCTACCGAAAAACCGTTATCCGAGATGCTGATGGAGAACGGCTGGGCCAGTGATGATAAGCAGAACCAAAATAAGCAGAATAAAGACAAGCAAAACACTAGCGAGCAGCAGTCATGAACCGCTGGCCGCAACGCATCGTGTGCCTGACAACGGAAACGGTTGAGGTACTGTATCTGCTGGGTGAGCAGGAGCGCATCGTTGGTATCTCCGGCTTTACCACGCGTCCGGCCATTGCCAGAAAAGAAAAACCAAAGATCAGTGGCTTTACCAGTGCCAATATCGACAGGATCCTGGCATTGAAGCCTGACCTGGTGCTCTGCTTCTCCAACTTGCAGGCCGACATCGCCGCTTCGCTGATCAAAGCCGGTTGCCAGGTGCATGTATTCAACCAGCGCAGCCTGGATGAAACATTGCAGATGATATTGACCGTGGGCGACTTGGTCGGTGCAAGTGCAAAGACGCAAGTATTGGTTGCGCAGTATCAATCATTACTGGATGTAGCGCGAGCGCAGGCTGCAGGCTGGTCTCGCAAACCCAGGGTGTATTTTGAAGAATGGGACGAGCCTATGATGTGCAGCATCCGCTGGGCGGCGGAACTCATTGAGGCGGCAGGTGGCGAGGATTGCTTTCCCGCACTGAGCCAGTTTCACCATGCCCGCGACCGCCAGGTGACTGCCGAACAAGTCGTGGCGGCGCAACCGGACATTATTATAGGCTCCTGGTGCGGCAAAAAATTCCAGCCGGAAAAAGTCAAAGCGCGCACGGGCTGGCAATCCATACCGGCGATCCGTCACGGCAATATTTGCGAAATCAAGTCGGTGGATATCTTGCAACCTGGCCCAGCCTTGTTTACCGAAGGCCTGGCGCAATTGCAAACAATTATTCAGCGCTGGCAACAGCAACAGGAGAATGTGTCATGAGCAACCATTTGATTCTAGGTGGCGCACGCAGCGGCAAAAGTGCCTATGCGGAAAGGTTGGCATCGGCACTGGAACTTCCGGTGACCTATATCGCCACCGCCCAGGTCTACGATGAAGAATTTGCCACACGGGTAGAACATCACAAAACACGCCGCCCACCCTATTGGGGTCTGATAGAAGCGCCGTTTAACCTGGGCCAGACGTTGCTGGATAACGATGCACCGGAAACCTGCCTGATCGTCGATTGCCTGACGCTGTGGCTGGCGCAATGCATTTGCCCGGATTGCGACAAGCCGGAACGGCTGGATTGGCAGGCGGAAAAACAGGCTTTACTTTCTGCGTTGCCAAAGTTACAAGCACAGGTATTTTTAGTCAGCAACGAAGTCGGCATGGGCATAGTACCGCTGGGGGAGATCAACCGCCAGTTCCAGGATGAACAGGGCCGTTTGAACCAGAATATTGCCGCCATTGCAGACCAGGTCAGTTTCGTGGCGGCAGGCCTGCCCTTAAAACTCAAATAACCATAATAGGAAACCCATGAAAAAATTCTCCCTCCTGACCGGCGCACTGGTTACATTGCTGGCATCACTCATTGCCAACGCACATGTACCTTTTTTAAAACCTAACCAGTTCAATGTCACCCATCACCGCCTGACCATTGAATCTGCGTTTACCGAGTTTCCTTTCCAGGCTGACTTTGCCATGGACTCGCCCAATTTCACCATCACTACACCACAAGGTGAAATCATTGCCATCAAGCCTATCGCCAAAACCAAGGCCGCGGTATACCTGGAACCGGAATTAAAGGAGGAAGGCACTTACCGTATCAGCACCGGCCAACGAGTAGGCCCGGTCTACAAAGCAGTGGAGACGGCAGATAAAAAACTGTATTTCGCAGCGGATATGAAACGCGTGACCGGTAAGCCGACCACCATGAATTATTACAGTTATGCCGACACTTATATTTTCAAGGGCCAGCAGAAATACCAGGCCAAGCCATTCAATAAAGGCCTGGAAATCATCCCGCTGGCTTCACCGAACAGCCTGGTACTGGGTAGCGAGTTAAGTTGCCGCGTGCTGGAGAATGGCAAGCCAGTACCGAATGCCCGTATCATCGTTGTGACAGACAACGAGCATTTTAGCAAACACCGTATTGAAGACCTTTACGATGTTGAAAACGTCAGGGCATCAAACATTCATGCCAACGCGCAAGGCGAATTCACTTTCCGCCCTGCAAAAGCCGGGCTGAATTTCCTGTTTGTGACCGTGCATCACCAGCTTAACGAAAACCTGTGGGAAAGCCAGAACGCATCGCTGACGCTGGAAGTGAATTTACCGGCAGAAACGAACAAGCCTTAATTTTTGCGTTCTTAATGATCACTTACTTTGGGGAAATAAACCATGACAACCTCGACTTTCCAACTCAAAGGTGAATACATCGCGCTGTGCGATCTGCTGAAACTGGAAGGTATAGCCGACAGCGGCGGCCAGGGAAAATCGATGGTGGCTGAAGGCTTGATTTCAGTGGACGGTCAGATCGAGCGCAGGAAGACTGCCAAGATCCGCGCCGGCCAGGTAGTGCAGGCATTTGAGCAGACTATTAACGTAGTCGCCGGTTAATCTGGCTCGAATCCAGCAGGCAAATATGGAGCCAGTGCAGACCAGTTGAGATTCTTACGCAAACTGTTTGCCAACTGCTCCAGGCTTTGTTCGCGCAATGCTGTGTAGTCGTAAGCGACCTGATTCGAGATTCCTGCCCATTGCAACCAGGCTGCGCAAGCTTGCGGATGGTCAAACAGGCCATGAATATAACTGCCGGCTACCTGCCCATCTTCAGAAATCGCACCCTCAGCCTGGTTGTTAACCAGATGTACCGGGCGCTCTAACGCTGGCCCGGCACTCACTCCCATATGAATCTCATAACCTTGCGATGCGGCATCGGCGAAAGTCAATTTTCCCGAAACCTGTTTTAGCTGCTTGTGTGCCTCCAGCGTGGTTTCCATCTGCAACCAGCCCAGGCCTGCGCTACTGCCCGCCTCGCCTTCCAGCGCCAACGGGTCATGCAACTGCTGGCCCAGCATCTGGAAGCCGCCGCAAATCCCCAGCAGCTTGCCGCCATAACGCAAATGCCGTGCAATCGCAGGTTCCCAGCCATGCTCACGCAGCGCGGCTAAATCGCCACGTACATTTTTACTACCCGGCAGGATGATCAGATCTGCAGCTGGCACAGGTTCGTTCAGGCGCGCGAATTTCAAATCCACTTGCGGGTGCAAGCGTAGCGCATCGAAGTCGGTATGGTTAGCGATATGCGGTATCACCGGGACCACGATAGTGAGCTGAATATCTGTTTTTCTGGTATTGCCACCGGCAACAGCATCTTCCGCTTCCAGGTGCAAATCATGCATATAAGGCAGCACGCCAATGACTGGTTTCCCGGTGCGCTGCTCCAGCCAGTCCAGCCCGGGTTGCAGCAAGGCGATATCGCCACGGAATTTATTAATCACGAAACCAGCCACCCTGGCCTGTTCACTATCGGACAACAAAGCCAGCGTGCCGACCAGGTGCGCGAACACACCGCCTTTATCGATATCGGCGACCAGGATCACCGGGCAATCGACTGCTTCTGCAAAACCCATATTGGCGATATCGTTGGCGCGCAGGTTGATTTCAGCGGGACTGCCCGCCCCTTCCACCATGACGAAATCGTATTGCTGCTGTAAGCGCCGGTAGGATTGCAGCACCGCCTGCATCGCCACTTTTTTGTATTCGTGGTAAGTGCTCGCTTCCTGGTTACCCTGCACTTTACCGTGAATGATCACCTGGCAACCGGTATCGGAGTTAGGTTTAAGCAGTACCGGATTCATATCGGTATGCGGCTGCAAACCGGCAGCCATCGCCTGCACTGCCTGTGCACGTCCGATCTCGCCGCCATCTTCAGTCACCGCGGCATTCAGCGCCATGTTTTGCGGCTTGAATGGCGCGACCGCTACGCCGCTGCGGTACAATACGCGGCACAATCCAGCCACCAGCGTACTTTTACCGGCATCCGACGTGGTGCCCTGAACCATTAATGTTTTTACTGCCTGTGTATCCATCCGTCGATTATCTCATACTCGCCCTGCTTGCCTGCGGCGCGGTCGCACTTGATCGCTGGCTGGGCGAACCCCAGCGCTGGCATCCGCTGGTGGGGTTTGGCCGCCTTGCCAATGTGTTATGCAAGCGATTCAATCCTCCAGCATCCCAACCAAATAAATCACAACGCGTAGTCGGTTTATTGGCATGGATATTGGCTGTTTTGCCACTCACTTACATCGCATGGTTACTGTCGCAGACTCGCTATGGCTGGCTGGTGCATGGTTATCTGCTGTACTTTGCACTCGGTCACCAAAGCTTGCGGCAGCATGCCCTGGCCGTGTACTCAGCGTTGAAAAATAACGACTTTACGCAGGCGCAACTCGCGGCTTCCTATATGGTCAGCCGCGACAAAGAAGCGATTGAACCGGTGTCATCCACGCTGGAGTCGGTACTGGAAAATGGCAATGATGGTGTATTTGCCGCTCTGTTCTGGTTCCTGATTGCAGGCGGCCCCGGTGCGCTGTTATACCGGCTGGCGAATACGCTGGATGCGATGTGGGGATATAAAACCAGCCAGTACTATTATTTTGGCTGGGCTGCCGCGCGGCTGGATGATGTGTTGAATTACATTCCTGCCCGTTTCACGGCGCTCACCTATGCACTGTTTGGCAGCACCAAAAAGGCGCTACATGCCTGGCGCATGCAGGCCAGGCAATGGGATAGCCCGAATGCAGGGCCGGTGATGTCGGCGGGCGCGGGCGCACTGGATGTCGCCCTCGGCGGGCGGGCCCGCTACCACGGCGTCTGGCATGAACGTCCGGCCTTGGGCACAGATAAGCCAGCGATTACAGAAGATATTCCGCGCGCCTTGCGCCTGGTCAGCACCGGCTTATACGCCTGGCTGGCAATCGCTGTGCTGATGGGGGCCGTGATCTATGCTTGAACACGGTGGCAACTTGCTGCAAGCGGCAGCTAAATATGGCAGGCCGGTAAATGACTGGCTGGATTTATCGACTGGTATCAACCCACAGCATTACCCTATTCCAGCGCTGACGTCTTCATTATTTCAACGCTTGCCAGCCATGGATGACGGCTTACAGGCTGCCGCCCGCGCCTACTACGATGCGCCCTCTATTTTGGCATGTGCAGGTTCGCAAGCTGCGTTACAGGTATTGCCTATATTGCGCCCGGCTTGCCGCGTCGCCATGCCGCGCACCATGTACCAAGAGCATGCGCATGCCTGGCAACGTGCCGGGCATGATGTACATTTCTTTGACCAGCACCCTGACAACCATACCCTGAACACTACCGATGTGTTGCTGGTGTGCAACCCCAATAACCCGACCGGGCAACAGTATCCGGTGGAGCTGCTATTGGCCTGGCATGCGCAACTGGCAGCGCGTGGTGGCTGGCTGGTGGTGGACGAAGCATTTATGGATACGACACCGCAAGCCAGCCTAGCCAGCCATAGTGGTCAATCAGGCTTATGGGTGTTGCGCTCACTGGGCAAGTTTTTCGGGCTGGCTGGCCTCAGGGTAGGTTTCCTGCTAGGCGAACCGACTGTGCTGGCGCAAGTGGAATCGTTGCTGGGACCATGGACTATCGCCGGACCCAGCCGCCATATCGCGCAGATCGCACTGCAAGATACTCAATGGCAACAACACATGCGCGAACATTTGCCTGCGCAATCCAGTCAGCTAGCGCAGTTGCTTAGGCAAAACAGGCTTAACCCGGTGGGCGGTACCGATTTATTCCACTATGTACAGCATCCCGCCAGCCGTCAGTTGCAGGATGCGCTGGCGAAACAAGGCATTTGGACGCGTTATTTTGAATCGCCGCAGGCATTGCGCTTCGGCTTGCCGCCGGTTACCGACTGGTCATGGCTTGAGCAAGCACTCGCTCACATCAGAATTAACGATTAACAAACTCTATCCTGGGCACGGTGCCGGAAAAATCTATGCGCGTCAGGCTGGCATAATCGACCTGGAAGCGGAACAACCCTTTCAGCTGCATATTGAGTGCGTGCGCGATCAGCGCGCGTATCATGCCGCCATGCGTGACCACCAGGATATGCTGGTCGATATGGTTCTTTAAGCATTCATCGATAAAGGCGATGCCGCGCTGTTGCAATGCAGCAAAGGTTTCGCCATTGGGCGGTGCTAGGTCGGCATAACTTTGCGCCCAGACATCAAACAACTCACGCGGGATATCGTTCCAGGCCAGCATTTCCCAGTCGCCGAAATGCAGTTCTTTCAGCCTGTCATCATGCACAACCTGAAAATCGAACCCGAGTGCATGCGCCAGTTTGCTGCATCGTTGCAAGGGGCTGGCGTATACGGCATCAAACTGCTCGCCGGACAATTTGGTTTGCAGTTTTTCCAGCTCATCCATAAAACTGGCCGAGACATCGATATCACTATGTCCGTAACACACGCCTTCCGGCACCTGCAGCCGCGTGTGGCGGACCAGTGTGAGTTTCATATCAGGCGGCTCCAGACCAGCAATCCCAGGTAAAAAGCGAGTTCTGTCAGCTGTTGCATCGCCCCCAGCGTATCGCCGGTGTATCCTTGCAGATTACGCAACAGCAGGTTACGCCACCACCACCAGACCAGCAGCACGGGCAATTCAGTCACCAGCAAAAATTGTAGTGCGGCGAAGCCGGAATGGTTGAGCCACAACAGCCCGGCAAAACCCAGCCAGCTCCACAACCCGAATGCACTTGCCCAGCGCAGATCGTTGCGCGCAGGACTGGTGGCGAGCGGTTTGGATTTTCCGGCAGCGCGTACATAAGGCATGGTCGCCATCACGTAGACCGCCGCCAGCCGGCTTAACGAATGCCCGGCGATCAATGCAAACGGTAATACTGCTGCCGGCAAGGCGAGCAGCGCCTGGAACTTGAATAGCAGCATGCCGATTAACGCAATAGCACCGTAACTGCCCAGGCGGGAGTCCTGCATGATTTCCAGTTTACGGGCACGGTCCAACCCGCCGCCCAGGCCATCAGCGCTATCAGCCAGGCCATCTTCATGAAAGGCGCCTGTCATGTAGATGGTCGCTGCCATGCTTGCCAGCACCGCAATCGAAGGAGGGAAGAGTAATGAAGCAAGCCACCAGACGATGGCGGCGATCAGGCCGACCAGCAAGCCAACCAGAGGAAAATAACGTGCGGCGTGATTTAACTCAGCTTTCTGGAAGTCCGGTATGGCGGGCACCGGCCAGCGGGTAAAAAAGCCCAGGGCCAGTTGAAAATAGCGCCACTGCAGTTTCCAGTTCACTGGTTTTTCCCGCTGACGCCGGCGCTTTCAAAGCTGGCCATCTCATTGAGGAAAGCCACCGCAGACTGCAACAACGGGTATGCCAGCACGGCACCGGTGCCTTCACCCAGCCGCAACGACAAATGCAACAGTGGCTGCACGTTCAAATGCTCCAGCATCTTGCCGTGGCCGCTTTCGTCGGAACAATGGGCGAACACGCAATAATCCAGTACCTGCGGATACAGTTTTGCCGCCACCAGCAAGGCCGAAGTAGCAATAAAGCCATCGATCAGCAACGTCACCCTGGCTTCAGCCGCTGCCAGCAGCGCGCCTGTCATCATGGCGATTTCAAAACCGCCGAATACCGACAGCACCTGCAGCGGATCCCTTGCATCGACATGATGTGTTTGCAGGGCGGTGGTCAGCACCGACAACTTGCGGTCCAGCCCTTTATCGTTAAGGCCGGTGCCGCGCCCTACGCATTGATGCAAAGGCAAGCCACAGAGCACACTCATCAGGCAACTGGCGCTGGAGGTATTGCCTATGCCCATCTCCCCCAGTGCCAATACATTACAGCCTTGCGCAATGGCATCCCGTGCAATCGCCGCGCCGCGGGTGATCGCCTGTGTACATTCTTCTGGCGTCATCGCCGGATGATGCAGGAAACTCAGTGTACCCATGCCGAGCTTGGCATCAATCAGCAAGGGGTGCGGGTCGAACACGGCATTGACCCCGCTATCGATGACATGCAACTGAAAATCATGCTGGCGCGCGAACACATTGATGGCAGCGCCGCCATTGAGGAAATTCAGCACCATCTGCGCGGTGACCGCTTGCGGATACGGGCTGACGCCTTCTGCCACAATGCCATGGTCACCAGCGAACACCAGCATGGTTTGCTGCAGAAGAACCGGGCGTTCGGTGTGTTGTATCAGGCCAAGCTGCAAGGCCAGGGTTTCCAATCGACCCAGCGCTCCTAGCGGTTTGGTTTTCTGGTTGATCTGCTGGATAAGGGCAGCTTGCAGGGTTTCGTTCCTGGTGGATTCGATGTGGAATATTTGCATGCGGTTATTCTACCCGATGACATATCCGCCTGTCAGATGGCAAGTAGAAGCCGCATAAAAAAGCCCCGCACTGGCGGGGCTAACTCAGGTATCAATATATTAAAACGATGGATACATCAGCCTAACTTCACCGGCACATAAATCTTGTTGTCCCCACGCATGACCAGCAAGGCAATGTTTTTAGAGTTTGGCTGCAATTTATCGTGCAGTTGCGTGATGCTAGTGACCTGGTCTCCATTGACCGCCAGAATGACATCGCCAGGCTGGATGCCGGCACTGGCAGCCGGACCTTTGCCCACTTCTTCCACCAGCAGGCCCTGCTTGATCTGGGTTTGCGCCAGCTCCTGCGAAGTAAGCGGGCGCACACTCACGCCCAGCTTGGCCTGCTTGTTATCACGCGTGATCACCGGTTCATTTTTGGCGGCGGTCTGCATTTCATCGATGCGCACACTCAGCGTTTTCAGCTGCTGTTTACGCCAGACTTGCATATTGACGGTGGACCCTGGCGCCATATTCGCCACCATAGGCGGCAAATCGCTGGAGCGGTCAACGACCTGGTCATTGAACCTGAGGATCACATCGCCTGGTTCCAGCCCTGCCTTATCGGCCGGGCCGTTTTTCTCTACATTGCTGACCAGCGCACCGCTAGGCGTTGCCAGGCCAAACGAGCTTGCCAGGTCCTGGTTGATGGACTGCACACCGACACCAAGACGGCCACGGCTGACTTTCCCTTTATCCAGCAATTGCTGCTCAATGCCCATCGCGACATCGATAGGAATGGCGAATGACAATCCCTGGTAGCCACCACTGCGGCTGTAGATCTGCGAGTTGATACCGACCACCTCGCCATTCAGGTTGAACAACGGCCCGCCGGAGTTACCAGGATTGATCGCCACATCGGTCTGCAGGAAAGGCACATAACCTTCATCCGGTAACGCGCGCGATTTGGCGGAAATAATGCCTGCGGTCACCGTATTATCGAACCCGAACGGTGAACCGATAGCGACCACCCAGTCACCTACATTGCTGTTCTTAGTGCTGCCGATCTTTACCGTTGGCAGGTCTTTGCCGTCGATCTTCAACACAGCCACGTCAGTCAGCTTGTCCACCCCAATCACTTTGGCCTTGAACTCACGCTTGTCAGTCAACCGCACAATGACTTCATCCGCCTTGTCTACGACGTGGGCATTGGTCAGTATCACGCCATCCGGTTTCACAATAAAACCGGAGCCCATGCCGCTCATCGGTGTTTCGGTCTGCGGCAGGTTAGGCTGGAAGCGACGGAAGAATTCATACATCGGATCACTGGGGTCCATGCCGGGGATACCGTTGGTCTTGACGGTACCGGTCACACTGATGTTCACTACTGCCGCGCCCTGGCTGTCGGCAATACTGGCGAAATTAGGTAAGGTGATATAAGCACTGGGGCTGGTCATGGTTTTTGCGGCCACCGGCGCGGTCGCCTCTGCATGATTGACCCAGTGATTACCGTTCGCCCAATAGCCGGCACCAAATAGCGCGGCAACCGCCAAAGGTACACTCACCCAATGTGTCATCCTGGACTTTAAAAATGCCTGCATAATTTCTTCCTTTCTTGCATATTAAATACTTGTATTGTTTTCACCATGAGCACCACTTTCTGCGCATATGAGCAAAAAAGTCCATGCGAAGTTTCCATGACTTTGTATCCTGATGTATCTCAAATGACTGCCCGGCACCACGGTCTGGTACTGATCGCCCGTGATAAACTACGCACTTTTATAGTGCATTTTTGTATTCGTTCATGTCTGCTCCCCCATTTTTGAAAGCTTACTGGCCACGCCCGGTGACTGGCTCGCTGCGTGACCATGCCCGCGCCGCTATCGGTGCCGGACTGGGTATCCTGGCCACCGGCCTGGTAGCGCATGCCGCTCTTTCAGGCGACTGGCTGAACACCGTTTTCCTGATCGCGCCTATGGGTGCATCGGCGGTGATCCTGTTCTGCCTGCCTTCCAGCCCGTTAGCCCAGCCCTGGGCAATACTGGCCGGTAACACTGTTTCCGCTTTTTGTGGGGTATTCTTCGCGCAGCTTCTGCCAGGCCATATCGCTTACGCAGCTGCCTTGGCAATGCTGTCGGCAATCACGCTGATGTTCGCCCTGCGCTGCCTGCATCCACCCAGTGGTGCAGTGGCGCTGACAGCGGTGCTTGGTGGGGACGCGGTTTTCAGCCTGGGATACGGCTTTGTCTGGTGGCCGGTGCTGGCGAATAGTGCCTTGCTGGTGATCTCCGCCTGGCTGTACCACACGCTGACCGGTTATCGTTACCCGGCGGTGCAGATCGACAGCAAGCCGGCCTCTCCTGAACATATGAAGTACCAGTTCGGCTTCAAGCAGGAAGATTTGCAGACAGCTTTAGGGCAGTTTCACGAGGTACTGGATATCAGCCCGGACAGCCTGCAGGCACTGTTGCAACAAACCGAGCTGATCGCCTACCACCGCAAACTGGAAGAGATCGAATGCAGGCATGTGATGCGGCCGGTGGCTGACACGCTGCAATTCGGCGATACGCTGGAAGATGCCTGGCAGATATTGTTGCAACAGTCCGAACCAGCGATCCCGGTAGTAAACAAAGCCAACCTGGTGATAGGCTTGCTGAGCGTGGCAGATTTCATGCGTCATGCCAAGCCGGAAAAATTCAACCAGGTGGCTCCGGCCATCCGGAAACTGATACGCTGGTCACCGACGATCAACAGCAGCAAACCGGAAGTGGTCGGCCAGATCATGGCGACGCCGGTCATCACCATCCTGCAGGATATGCATCTGATGCACACCATCCCGCTGATGACCAGCCACCATCTGCAACTGGTGCCTGTGATCGACCAGCACAACAAGCTGGTGGGTATCCTGACCCAGACCGACATTATCCGCGCCTTATACCGATAACTCTAACCATATCCGGCGGTGACGAATCCACTATGCAAGTTGGTCTTCACGCAGTCGTCTATCATTTCCAGATATTTATTCATAAAACTTTTCAATTCGGTGTTCATTCGATCTTTTTTAACCACTCGATACCAATTAAATTTGCACCAATAAAGGGAATCTCCGCCCTATCAATGTGCAACTTCACTTTGATTTCCTCTTTTTAACCGCTGTTTCGCCGAAAATCTGGGCCAATACTTGCAAAAATCACATTTTTTACAGGTTGAACCGCCGGAATGATGGATGATTTCCCTGTTTTTTCTTTGTTTATAAAGGCATTTCAGGTCTCTTTCTTGCTGTAAAAGGATCGGATATTTGATGTTTCTTTGAAAGTGTTTCATGCATAAGCAGCCCCTTACCGATGACCTCGCCAGCCATTTCAGACAAGTTAACGATTTTCGCTCACGGATTTACCAGCTTCAGCACGCCTGGGATAGCCTGGCCCTGATGGCCCAGCTTTCCGGCACCGGCTCCGAAATGGAGCATACCCGCAGTGCATTCAACACCATCTCCAACGATGTGCTGCAACATCTGTCACAGGAGACGTTGCGCAAAACCGCGGCACAGCTTTCTTCGAAAGCGTTTGAAATCATCAACCTGCTGGTGCGCAACCTGTTTGAGCGCACGGCGGATATCGGTTTCTTTGCCACCGATGATGACGTGCGCGATTACCTCGAGCATTACATGAACGGCACGATGACCGATGAGGAGCACGATGCCATCGTCTTCCGCTTTGAGGAATACCAGAAAAAATATACGGTCTATGAGAACATCGTGCTGTTCGACAGCCAGGGACAATTGATACACCAGCTGGATGCCAGCCAGACCATACTCGATCATTTCCATCCTATCGTGGCGCTGGCGCAGCAATCGTCAGAACCGTATATCGAACGTTTTTACGAAACAGTGATTAATGGCAATACCTATAAATCGCTGGTCTATGCGCATGAAGTACGCAGCAAGGATGACAAAAAATCATTGGGCGTTTTGTGCCTGAGCTTCAAGTTCGTCAATGAACTGGACACCATTTTCCACAACCTGATTCCTGAACAGGACTGGACCATAGGCGTGCTGCTGGATGAACAGCGCAATGTGATCGCCTCCAGCGACGCTTACCAGATCCCGCTAGGCGCGAAAATCTGCGCCGAACCGGACCGGGACTGGTTTGTCAGCCGCTTCTCTGGCCGCGAATATTTATGCGTGACCAAACACTCACAGGGCTACCAGGGTTACCTGGGGCCAGGCTGGCTGGGCCAGGCCATGATTCCGCTGGAATATGCCTTCCGCCACAGCATGCATGAGATGGTGGCCCATATCGATGGTGAAACCTTGCGTAAAGTGATGCGCAGTCCGCTGATCTTCTCGGATAGTCTGCTGAATATCCCCAAGCAGGCTGCCAGTATCCAGAGCAAGCTTAATCAATCTGTCTGGAACGGTAATATCTGGCAAAGCAATTATGTAGATACCCAGCAAAAAAACTTTTCCAAAACCTTGCTGTGCGAGATCAGCAATACCGGCCATAAAACGCAGCAGATCATTGAACAGATGGTGTCCGAGCTATACCAGACGGTGGTATCGGTGATGCTGGAGAACTCGAGTTTCTGCGCGCAGATGGCGGTGGATATCCTGGACCGCAACCTGTATGAGCGTGCCAACGATGTCCGCTGGTGGGCGCTGACACACAGTTTCAGGGAACTGCTGGGCCAGGGCCAGGTAAGCAAGGACGACCAGCGCAAGATGGCCGAAACCCTGCGTTACATCAATAACCTTTACACAGTTTATGACAACCTGATGGTGTTTGACCGCCAGGGCGAAGTGATCGCGGTTTCCAACCATCATTATGAGCACCTGCTAGGCACGCAATTGCAGGATGAATGGGTAGGCCGAACGCGTAGCTGCCTGTCTACGCAGGATTATGTGGTTTCCGCATTTGAAAAAACGCCTTTATACAACGACCAGTCCACTTATATCTACGCCGCCCCCATCCGCCATCTGGATGGCAACAGCATTATCGGCGGCATCGCCATCGTGTTTGACAGTACCCCGCAGTTCCAGGCCATGCTGAAAGATGTGGTGCCGCGTGATGGCGATGATGCTCCGGTCGCCGGCAGCTTCACCGTCTTTGTGAATGACCAGCTGACCGTGATTTCCAGCACAGATAAAGAAATAGCAGTCGGCGAAAGCTTTGAGCTGATGCCAGCCATAGGCAAATTGAAAGAAGGCGAGCAACTGTTCGACATCGCGGTTTACCAGAACACCTATTACGCCGTGGGTGCGCATGCTTCGTACGGCTACCGTGAATACAAAGGCCCACAGGACAATTACCGTAACAAGGTCATTGCCCTGATCTTCACTCCGCTGGGCAAAGTGGATGAGATTAATCACCGTATCCGTGCCGAATCCCAGGTCATACACAACAAATTCAATCCAAACCTGTTCCTGCAATCCGGCAAGGAATCTCAGGAATACGCAACGTTTTATGTAGCGGACACCTGGATGGGCATTGAAACCAGTTTTGTGCGCGAAGCGATTGATGAGGGCCAGTTACGCACGCTGCCGGAAGCGGCGCCATTCATCGCCGGCATGCATGCTTACCACGATGAGGTGATCCCGGTGATAGACCTGGCACGCATGCTGGGCCACGCCAACTACTCCACCGATTACCGGCAGATTGTCGTGATCGAAGATAAGTCCACATCACTGAAATTTGGCGTATTTGTCTCGGCCCTTGGTGAAATCCCTTACCTGGCAGCTAACCAGATCCAGCCGATGACAGCCCTGTTCAAAGGTGTGAGCCACAACCCGGGGATCGCCATTGCCAACATCGCGCAACACAGTATGCTGACCCTGGTTTCTGCGCAAAGCTTGTGGAACAAGGCACTCAGCGTGCGCACATTGCAGCGCGAAGAGCAGGTATTTGTCTGATGAACAGCCAGACCATACTAGGCATCATGCAGGACGACATCATGGAATCCTTACTCACCGCCCAGCAGCAACGCCTGCTGGATACGCTGCTGGATAACCTGGATGGCATGATTTACCGATGCCTGTATGACGACAGCTGGACGATGATTTATGTCAGCAAAGGTTGCCAGTCACTCACCGGCTATACCCCGCCTGAGTTATTGCTCAACAAGGATATTTCTTACGAGAGCATGACGCATCCGGATGACCGGGAAAAAGCCAGGACCATCATTGCCGATGCGCTGGCGAAAGGCCAGCGTTTCCAGCTGGAATACCGCATCGTCCGCGCTGATGGCGACATCATCTGGGTCGCCGAACGCGGCAGCGGCGTGTTTGACGATGATGGCAAGCCAGTAGCGCTGGAAGGTATTATCCAGGACATCAGTGACCGCAAACAGATAGAGCAGGCCCTGTTCAGTACCGAGCAGAAATACCGCTCCATGTTTGATAACTCGACATTGGGCATGTTCCAGACCACCGAATCCGGCACCTACCTGAATGCCAACCAGGCGCTGGCTGATCTTTACGGTTATGCTTCTGCCGCCGAACTGATCAATGACCTCAACAATATCAGCAGCCAGCTGTATGTGTCGGAAAGCCGGCGTGGCGAATTCACCGAAGCCATCCGCACCTATGGCCGGGTGCAGAATTTTGAGTCAGAGGTCTACCAGCATAATAAGGAAACCATCTGGATCACCGAGAATGCCCATGCCGTGTATGACACCCATGGCGACATTCTGTATTACGAAGGCACGGTGGAAGACATTACCAGCCGCAGGAACCACGAGCAGCAGATCCACCAGCTGGCGGTGACAGACAAACTCACCGGCCTACTCAACCGCCATGCTTTCAGCGGCAAACTGGCCAGCCTGATCGCCGAAGCGGACAAAATGCAGCGCAAGATCGCGATCGCATTTATCGACCTTGACCATTTCAAGCTGATCAACGACACCCTGGGTCACAGAGCAGGTGACAAGATGCTGGAGAATGTCGCGCAACGCCTGATGCAGGGCACACGCCCTACCGATTCCATTGTGCGTTTTGGCGGTGATGAATTCGTCATGCTCTACCCCGGCCTGCGCTCGGGCGAAGACGCCGAGCCATTACTGGAACGCGTGATGGAAGCCATCTCGCTGCCTATCGAGATTGGCGACTACGTATTCAATATGACCTGTAGCGTAGGCGTCAGCATTTACCCGGACCATGCCCAGGACATAGACACCCTGCTCAGCTGCGCGGACTCGGCGCTCTATAGTGCCAAAAATGCCGGCAAGAACAAGGTACAGATGTTCAGCGGCACCCTGGCGCAACAACTGGGTGAACGCAATGAAATCGAATACGGCCTGGGCCACGCCTTGCAGCGCGGGGAAATGATGCTGTACTACCAGCCGCAGATCAATATGCAGCATGGCAATATCAATGCACTGGAAGCACTGATCCGCTGGCAGCATCCGGAAAAAGGCCTGATCCCGCCAGACGAATTCATCCCGGTGGCGGAAGAAACCGGCCACATTTTTGCCATAGGCGAATGGGTGCTACAAACCGCCTGCCAGAAGATCAAATCCATGCAGACGGAATGTGGTTACCTGGTGCCTATCGCAGTCAACGTGTCGCCGATACAGTTCCTGCGGGGCAATCTGGTAGAAACCGTGCAACGTGTGTTGCGCCAGGAACGTGTTCCGCCACACTTGCTGACGCTGGAAGTCACCGAAAATGCGCGCTTCAAGGATGAAGCCATGTTCACGCGTACGCTGGAACAGCTGAAAAGGCTGGGTGTGTGCATCGCGATTGATGATTTCGGCATCGGCTATTCGAATATGGCCTACCTCAAAAACTACCCGATCGATGAACTGAAGATCGACAAGGCGTTTGTGCAGGACCTGGAGCAAAGCGTGACTAACGGCAACATTCTGCTTGCGCTGATCAACCTTGGTAAGAGCCTGCATAAATCGGTCACGGCGGAAGGCATAGAGACTGAATACCAGCACCGGTTTTTATTGCATAGCGGTTGTGATGTCGGGCAGGGTTATTACTATAGCCGACCGTTGTCGGAAGATGCATTGGCTGAGTTTATGCGGGAGCAACAGCCGAAATTTGATCATTTACAGCATGTGGCCAGGTAAGACTGGCCATCGTTGCATTATTGGCTTGATGGCCTGAGCTTCGCTCAGCTCTTTCATGACTTTAGTGAGAACGCTTAGGCGCTACTGTTGTTATTCCGGCATAGGGTCTTAGCAGGGGTTTTGTGTAGCACGTTGTACGCCTGCGGAACGGCTGTCTTATGCAGAAGCCAGTGCGCCCTGCAAGGGAGAACCCAGGCGAGATTAATCTTTAGCTTGGTTATGATCAAAGAGCTAGTGCCGCATTTCTTGTAAGTCTTAGTAGATATTTTTTTAATACATTTAGCATTTTCTTTCGCCCCTCGGCGAGTTACTTTTCTTTGCTTGCACAAAGAAAATGTAACCAAAAGAAATGCACCCTAGCTTCCGCTTGTTTCCTGCGTTGCTCG
>VFQP010002558.1_pt1 | contig 20012 bp, 18 predicted proteins | sample 3512351 | NCBI WGS metagenome assembly VFQP01 (sample SAMN10412372, study PRJNA504923) | tailings metagenome | isolation source: Relicate 1 Philex TSF1 revegetated site | place: Philippines: Tuba, Benguet | collected 2017-08-29
GCAGCAATGCTACAAGGAAGGAGCCCCAGGCAACCCACAAGCAAGCATGAGCTCACCTGCAGCAAAGAGCGCCTCCTGGACGACGCACACGGCACCCGGGCCTTTGAATCGGCGCTCCTCGTGCCAGAAGCGGAAGCCGCCCTTTGCAGCAGCGGTACTCCGTGCCTGCGTGCCAGAGAGTTGATGAGCAGGCGTGCTGTGATGAGTTCGCGCGTCTCGGAGACGGGGGCAGCCCGCCACCAAGTCAAACGCGGCGTTGGCGTCGCCACCGGCAGAAGCTCCCCACACACTGGACAGCCACTGACCCCCACTGCACACCTGCCCTTGTTGTTGTTGTTGTTGCTGCTGCTGCTCGTGCTGGGGCTGCTCCTGGCTGACGCCGGCGAGGGGCGCGACGGCAGAGAGCGGGTGGCACGCCTCCTGCGCCGCCGCGGTGCTGCGCCGGCGCTTGGGCATGATGGCGTTCACGCTGCTGCAGCAATGGCGCGCGGCGAGCTTCTGGCTGGCGCCGTCAACGCGCAGGAGCACCACGGATCGGCAGCAGCGCGTCTGCGTCGTGCGGCACAGGAGCAGCGCTCGACCCTGCATCAGCAGCCGACAAGCTGCTTCGCCCGCGTTGTGTGCCGCGCTCAACGCCATGGGACACGGGCCACCGAGGGCACAGTGTGAGGTGCTCCTCCACGCGCTCCAGGGCCTCGCGAACGTGTGGACATGACTCTCCGCACACAACTCTTCCGCCCCCCAGCCTCCCGGGGCCGCGACTGACGCGCCTTCGCCATCGAGGCACAGCAGGCGCAGCAGGAATGGCCGTGGACACTCGGCAGCACGAGCAGGGCCCTCCTGCGGGCGCCAGCGGCGGGGCGGCGTCCTCCCCGCACCTGCTGCGCTGCGGGCACAGCGCCACGGCCCTGCCGGACGGGCGCGTGCTGGTGCTGGGCGGGCGCAAGGCCAAGCACCACTTCAACGACCTGCTCTGCTACAACACGGCCAACGGGTCGTGGCAGTTGCTCAAGAGCGACCCCCGCATCAAGCCGCGCACCAACCACTGCGCCGTGCTGGTGGCGCAGCGCTTCGTGTGGGTGCTGGGCGGCTCTGACGAGAACAACGTGACGGCCGACGCCTGGGTGCTGGACGCGCAGACCATGACGTGGTCGCAGCCGCAGCTCAAGTGAGTGGCACCTGAGGGGCAGCTGGGAGGGGAAGGCGGAAGGCGAGCGGGCGCCGCCCGTTGTTGCTGCCGCCTCGCCGCAGCAACACGTGGACCGCGACGAAGGCAAAGACGTTGACGGCTCTGCGCTGCTCCTCTCTGTGCGACGTTTGCGCAGGGGCGAGGTGGAGCTCCTGGCGCGGTGCGCGGCCGGCGCCGACGTGCACCCCACGCAGCCGCACGTCGTGCTGCTCTTTGGCGGCTACTGCGTCTCCACGGCCACGGGCGGCGACAGCAGCGGCGCCGCGCGGCACGCCAGCCAGGCGGCGGGCGCGCCGCACAGCGCCGGCAGCGCCGGCGTGGTGGGCAGCGTGGGCAGCCCCGCCGTCGAGTTTGTGCACTGCAACGACATCGTCAGCATCAACACGCGCACGTGAGCGCGCTCCGGCTCCGGCGGCGGCAGGGGCTTTGGGGTGCTAGGCGGGGTGCCGCGTGGGTGGGTGTTGCGGGGTGCCGACACCCTGCTCACCCTGCTCGGCTGTCCTCACGCACCTGCGGCTTGTGCGCAGGTGCGAGGTCAAGCGGCTGCAGCCCCAGGGCCAGGTGCCGTGCGCCCGCTGCTTCCACACCTTCACCACCGTCGGCAACCTGTGAGCACGACCTGCACTCCACCCCCCCCCCTGCGGTTCAGGCGCATCGACCCTTGACCTCGCCGCGGCGCTCGTGATCACGCTGCCTTGCCTGCTACGTGCACTGCCCTGGCAGGTGCTGGGTGGTGGGCGGGCGCATCTCTGGCTCTGGCACAGTGCCCCCCGGCGAGGTGGTGGCGGCGTACGACCCACACGCAAACGCCTGGCTGCCGTGCGAGGTGCTGCCGCCAGACCCCGAGGAGGAGCAAGCCGTGCGGGGCGGCCGGGCCGCGCTGGCGCTGGCCTTCGGCCCCCGCTCCAGCCACAAGGTGCGGGTCTGGCGCAAACGCAGCCGTTGGAGCCCTTGCTCTCATCGTCACGCGGAACCTTTCTGTCCTGGGGCGTTGGCCACGGCACCAGCACCCAAGCTCAAATGCAGGGCCGCACAAAACCCGTCCCCATCAAACGCGCACCTCTTTGCAGGCGGTGGCCGTGGGCGGCAGCAAGCTGCTGGTCGTCGGCGGCATGTGCAACCAGGGCGCTGCCAGCATCGCCACCTGGCTGTGCCTGCTGCCGCCGGCCCCGGCGCGCGCGGCGCCGGCGGGCGCCGGCAGCAGCAGGGGGCCGCAGCAGCAGCACGGCGGCCGGCTCGTGTTCCAGTTCACCAGCGAGCCCATGCCGCCGCTGGACCCCGCCCGCGACGCAACCTGCATCCGTGAGTCGCGCAGTTGCCACGATTGCCGTCATCGCTTCCCGTTGTGATGCCAGATGCGCGAAGTCGTTGGGCTCCGGCCCTGCAGACGCGCACCGCACCACGCGCCCGCCTACCTCGCCCTTTTGCCCGCTTCTCTCGCCCCGTGCAGAGCGCATGGCGCACGCCGTGGTGCGCCTGGGCCACGACGTGTTTGTGCTGCTGGGCACGCACGTCGACGGCGAGCGGCGCATGTACTCGGACACGGTGCAGCGCCTCCGCCTCACGCCAGCCATGGTCGACGCCCTGCCCGGGCCCCCGCCCGCCTCCCCTCCCGCCGCCGCCGCGGCCGCCGCGCCCCCCGTGGGCGCCGCGGCTGCGCACCGCTGGCTGCAGGCGACGGCCGTCGTCGTGGCCGCCGCCGCCGCGACGACGCCCGCCACGCCGGAGCTGCAGGGCGGCAAGCAGGCGCCGCAGCAGCGGCAGGACGGCGGGGCGGGGCGCACCGTGCTGGACATGCTTCGCCAGGGGAGGGGCGCAGGGGCTCGCGGCGGCGGCGGTGGGCCGCGGGAGGCCTCTCAGGAGGACGTGGTGATGGAGGGCGACAGCCAGCCGGTGCAGCAGCAGCAGCAGCAGCAGCAGGGCCGCCGGGCGGCCGAGCCGCTGCTGCCCTCCAAGGCGCCGTCGCCGCCAGTAGCGCGAGACGGCAAGGCGGCGGCGGCGGCGGGCGGCGCGGGCGGGCGGCACGGCCCCGTCAGGCACAGCAGCACGGCGGCGGCGAACAGGGCGCCGGTGGACGGCGGCAGCGCCACCAAGCGCAAGGCGGCGCCCGTGCCCACCAAGCAGCAGCAGCAGCAGCAGCAGCAGCAGCAGGTGGGGGGCAAGGGCGCGGCGCTGCGGCAGCAGCAGCTGGCCGGCGGTGGCGGCGTGGGCGCCAGCCCTGGCGGGATCAACGCCAAGCGGCAGCGGGCGGCGGCAGCGGAGGAGGAGCACATCGACCTGACGGTGGAGGACAGGGAGGAGCAGAGGGGCGGCGGCGCAGCAGCGGGCGCGCAGCAGCAGCAGCAGCAGCCGGCGTCTCCGGCGCGGGGCGCGAATGAGGGCGGCGACGGTGGCGGCGGGTGGCTGCAGCGCAAGCGCACGCGCACGGGCGGCGCCGGGTCGCCGGCACGGTCGGGCGGCGCGGCGGCGGCAGCGCCAGGGCAGGGCAGCCCTGTTCCCGAGGGCGGCGCACCCTTGCAGCCTCCGCAGCAGCAGCACATGCAGGTGGTGACCATGGCGGTGCCGCAGCAGGCGGCGCGCGAAGGCAGCGCCCCCCTGGTGCGCGTCGCATGCACATTCGTTTGCGCGCGGCCTGTTTGCGCCTGCCAGGAGATGACCGGGTGGGGAGAGCCAGGGCGGTGTCGAGCGTGCCGCGCTTGCGCTTGGCTTGCGCGTGTGCAGGCGCCGGCGCCGGGGGTGCTTGTGGCGTCAGCGCCGTGCGCCGTGTGCAGCGGCCCGCCCTCCCCCACGCACCACCACCACATGACCGTCATGGTGGACCAGACCCAGGTGAGGCGCCCTGAACAAGCTGGGCACGCTCCGCACCCCTCCTCTCTTGCTGTGCGCAAAGCCCATTTCGAGGGCGTGCTGCGCGCGCTGTGGTGAGCAGGTGCTGGCGCTGCAGCAGCAAGTGGGCGAGATGCGGCTGCAGCTGCACCGGGCGCAGCAGGAGGAGATGCGGGCGCAGTCCCGCGCACAGGTGCGCCGCCGACGCCGCCGATGCCGCGCATGTGTCTCGTGCATCCTTTCGCCTCACCTGGCTGCCAGGCGCCGCAAACGTCTGCCGGCTTCACCGCTCACGCCCGGGCGCGCTTCCCTCTGTGGTGCTGCACCTGAGCAACTGCTGTAGGTGGCCGAGGGGCATCTGGACGTGACGCGGGCGGCGCTGCAGGAGGCCAAGGCGGCGCTCGCCGCGGCCAAGGCCGAGCTGTCGCAGCGCGCGCACGACATGGCGCAGCTGCAGGCCAACCGCGACGGAGCCGTGCAGCAGGTCAGGACAAGCACAAATGCCCCTTTACCCCCCCCCCCCCTGGCTGCCCACCCGGGAGGATTTGGCTCAGCGTAGCAGCTGTGCCTTCATCGTGAGGGGCGCGGGCCAAAGGCACGCGAGCACTGCGCGCGTGAGCGGGTGCACCCCGGCTGCCGTGCGTGCGCGTGCATGTGTGCACGCAGATGAACGACGCCGTGGTGCGCGCTCAGTCGCTGCTGGGTGAGAAGCAGGGCTGGATGGACCGCAAGCACGAGCTGCAGCTGGAGCTGCGCAACTGCCAGGGCCGCTGCAAGTGAGCCCGGCAGACGCCACTCGCTCCCCTGCATCCCCATGCTCCCCCTTGCTCACTTTGGGACGCACGCCCTCCGTGGGCGCAGCGTTGATGGCGTGGATGATGGCGGTGCGTTTGGCGGCCACTGTTTGCGGTGCTCCTTATTCTCCTGCTCCACCTCCTCCTGTGTGCTGCCCAGGGAGCTGGAGGTGCGTCTGCTCGAGGTGGAGCAGCACCACTCGGCCAGCGAGGTGCAGCACCGGCAGAGCGAGAGCCGCCACGAGCAGCAGCTGCTGGACAAGGACCGCGCCATCCAGGCGCAGGCGGCGGAGCTGCAGGCCAGGCAGGCGCGCGTGGACCAGCTCGAGGCCGAGCAAACCAGGTGCGCCTTTGCACGTCTGCGTCACGGCGCCAAGGAGCCGCAGCAATCGGGTGCATCCGGCGTGTGGGGGGGGCTTCGCTCTCGCACCCGGTGTGGTCGGACACGGCCACGGCGGGGTGACGGCGGCGGGCTTTGTCGAGGGTGTGCTTGCGCGTGGTGCGTGTCGGGGGGCGCGTGCAGGGCGCTGGCGGCGCAGCAGCAGGCGCAGCAGCAGCTGGCCGAGGCGCGGTCGCACGCCGCCGACGCGCAGCGCCGCGCGCTGCAGCAGGAGGAGGCGGCGGGGGAGCTGCGCAAGTCGCTGCAGCAGGCCGAGGCGCGCGCGCAGGACCTGCAGCGGCAGCTGGCGGCCAGCGGCGGAGAGCTGGCGCAGGAAAAGGTGCGGCCGCCGCCGCTGGGCCGGCGGAGCAGGCAGGTGTAGCGCCGTGCCACGACCGTGCATCGCCTGCCGACGCGTGTAAAATGCTGGGTGTGGCTGTGTGCGCAGGCGCGGGCGGCGCAGCTGCAGGCCGACCTGGCCAGGGCCAAGGAGAACCTGGCGGCGCGGGAGGAGCAGGCGCGGCGGGAGCTGGCCGCTTGCCAGGACCAGCTGGCGGCCGTGGCGCGCAGCCGGGATCGCGTCGCCGAGGTACGCGTGGCTGCGCCTGTTGTGGACGCGCCGTGGGTGCGCTCGCGGCCTGGCTCATCATCGTTTGGTGCGTGCGTGCCGTGTGCAGGAGCTCAAGCAGCACGCGCAGGCGCTGGTGCAGCGGGCGGATGCGCTGCTGCTGGGAGGCGGCGGGGGCGGCGGCGGCGGTGGGGGCGGCGGCGCCAGTCCCGCACGATACGGATGATGATTTGATGGGCAGCAGCTTGCTTTGGCCTGCTTCTTCCCATGTCGTGCGCGTGATCCTGCCGTGGCAAGCGCTTCATCCTCACGCCATGCACGCGACCCACAGCGGGGTCACAGCTGAGCAGCACACAGGCAGCAGGCCAAAATGAAGCACGTTGCTGCAAGTAATGCCCGCCGGAGAGGCTGGTGCTGTGGAGGCGCGGCGAGGCCGTTCCAGCGGCAACGACAGGTGGCTCTGCTTGCGGTGGCGCTCACGCTGACCTTCGGTGGAGTGGAGCTGGCGCGCGCCGCCGCATCGCCGAGCGCAGGTGAGTGGCGCATTCGCGCGTTCTCTCGCTCGGCCCGCCGTCCAGTGCAGCGCGCCCGCCCACCTCAGTGCAAGCGGCGCCAACCAGCAAGTGCGCAAGCAGCAGCACGGCCACCAGGACGCTCCTCCTGACAGCAGCACGTCCTCCAATCGCTGCTGAGCGCTGCGCAGCCGCTTCTGGAGCGGGCGCGTATCTGGTCTCGCGGCGCGCGCTCAGGCAAGACGTCTCACCGGGTGCGCACACCGTCAGGCTCACGTTCCAGGCGGACTACGCGTGGGACCTCTGCACCGAGGTGAGTGCGCGGAACAGAGGAACGGAGCTCGCTGCCCCAAAGGATGGCAGGGCACGTGGCGAGAGCCCGCCGCTCGAGCCCCTTCCTGACCTCTGCCGCGCAGCTGGGCACGGCGGTGCTGGCCATGCTCAAGGAGCTGCAGCTGAGCTCCGAGCTGACGGGCGACGCCCACCCGTTGGAATGCCTGACGGTGGCCAACCAGGCGGTCGTGGACGTGCACATGAACAGCCAGTGCGTGGCTCGGCGGAGCAGCAGCGAGCCGGCAGCGAGCGGTGGCCAAGGTGGCCGCAGACCAATGGCACCAACTCGGGCGGCGGTGAGGCATGCCTGCACGTGCTCGCAGGGCGTCTGTGGACAAGCTGCTGACGATGCTCAAGCTCGGGGGCGTGGACGTGCTGGCTGCCGTGTCGACGCCGTGCGGCTTCAAGGTGGCAGTGAGCGAAGTGCGGGTGCCTGGCAGCGCCACCGTCTACAGCTGCAAGGGGGAGCCCGACCTGTGAGCGCCACGCTCATCTTGTGCATCTGGAGCACCAGCTGGCTGGCTGGCAGATGTGATGCCTCCCCACTCCACAATTGCGTTGCTGCCGCGCAGGAGCTTTGCGCCAGAGGCGCCCAGCGTGGCCGTGTCGTGGCTCTGCTGCCCGTCGCAGCTGCCGGCGCCGTCGCCCAGCTTCTGGGGCCTGGGGGAAGAGAACTCGTCAGAGGACGAGGAGAGCTCATCTGGAGTGGAGGAGAGCTCTGAGGAGGAGAGCTCCACCCTGGGCGCGGGCGAGGAGAGCTCCGAGGACGACGATGTGGATGGGAGCTCCTAGCAGCAGCAGCAGCAGCAGCAGCAGCAGCAGCAGCGGTGCTCCCTTGCACCGCATGAAATGCATGCACACGTGCTCCTGACGAAGCCATCACAAAGCTGCCGCGAGCTGTCGAACTCGTGCTGCGCCACACGAACTCCAGCTCGCTCCACCAAAAAGCCGCGCATTCGCCCGCAGCGCACAGCCTCTCTTGAGTCGGTGTCTTGAGCGACGCCAGCGGATGTGACCCGCAGCTCGACGATGGCGGAGCGCAGATGACGGTGCTCTGGACGTGGAACCTTAAGGCCTTTGCAGCGGCGCTCCTGCTCTACCATGGCAGCGAGTTCGCGCTTGCAGCCGTGTACATGCGCCACGAGCTGGGGTGGTCGTGTGAGTGCGTGCGCTCTGGGGACGGGGCGCTCGGCGCTGCGTGGCGCGCGGCACACCCAATCAGGAGCCACGGCTCTTGATGTGCTCCTATCCTGTGTGGGCGCAGCGCTGCTGGTCACGCCAGAGTACGCCACGGCGATGAGCGCCGCCGTCCTGGAGCACTTGCTGTGGGCCTGGCTCGCGCCGTGGCTCCACCACCTGGTGCGCGTGTGCTGGCGATGGTGCTCCACAGCAGCAGCACGGTGGTGGAGCTGGCACACACAGGCCTGTGCTGCCGGCCTCGCACACGCACCCACCGCAGACGTACGTGGCGCTGGCGGGGCTGGCGCTGGTGCTGGCGGGCGAGGCGCTGCGCAAGGCCGCCATGGTGCGCAAGGCCTGTTGGACTGTTGAGCCGCATGCGTGAGCGCTCTCACTGCTTGCTAGAGAGGCATGGCGGCTCGCGCTCGGTGCGCGCAGATCACGGCGGGTGAGGCCTTCACGCACAAGATCCGGCACACGCACTCGCCACTGGAGCACCGGCTGGTCACGCACGGAGTGTACAGGTACAGGGGCGTGTGCGTGGCGCAGGCACGTGGTGTGGTGTGGATGGACTCAGCCGAACGACGCCACGCCCTGCGCCGAACAACGCAGGTACGTGCGCCACCCTGGCTACTTGGGCTGGTTCCTGTGGTCTGCGGCCACACAAATCCTGCTGGTGAACCCCCTGTGCGCCGTCGCGTTCCCCTTCATGGTGCGCAAGTCCGCCGCTGGTTCCGCAGAGCTTGTCTGGCCACCAGCGGCGTGCTGTTCTGAAGGTGCCACCTGGAATCCTCGCTCTGCCCGAACAGGCGTGGCGCTTCTTCCGGCAGCGCGTGGCCTACGAGGAGTCGCTGCTGGTTCGCTTCTTCGGCGCGGACTATGAGGCCTACCGAGCGCGCACGCCGACCTGGATCCCCGGGATCCCCTGATGAGTGGACCTGCTGGTTGGCCTCCTGTTCGCTCCTGTTCCGGGCGCCCGTTTTGGCGACCCACGTGCCCGGCACGCATGTGACCGGCGGCCCGCCCCACGACCGTCCGCTTAGCCCGCAGACAAGTCACCATGACCCAGTGAGCACAGCCACACAGACTGAGGACAAGCCACCGCCGCAGCGTGCAGCCCAGCTGCTCCTCCAGAAGCAGCATTCGGTGGAGCCAGCCGGCGTGACGGCCGCGCCCCTGCGTAGTGACCGCAGCGCCGTGCAACGACCCGTCGGACGCAGCAAGGCTTGCGCTCGCTGAGCTTTGGGGCTTCCCACAGGAGGTGCGAGCTCCGCACACCAAACTCGTCGTGACGCGTCCACAGGGGAGCTGCGCAGCGGGAGCGCAGCGCAGCATCAGCGCAGTTGCAGTCGTGAGAATAGCGTGCTGCTGGTGGGACGACGCGAGGGCGCGTGCAGCGGGTCGCGACCCTGGTCTTGGCGGCCAGCTGCGGATCCGCGGCGAGCCCGCGAATCAGCGGGTGGGCTCATGCTTCCTCGCTCTGCCTGCGTCGCCAATTTCGAGCTTCGGGGGAGGGTGGCGCAGCAGGAAGGCGGAAAAGATCTTTCAGCAGGTGGACCGCTGCTTGGTCCACCTGCCACGCGCCACGCGCGCGGCGCAGTTGCGCACGGCAGTGCACCCGTTCTCTGCACTGTCGTGAGCCAGCACCACAGTCGTGAGCTTGTCTCGCTCGGCCGACCGAGGAGACCGAGCACATTCGAGTCGTGGGATGCCCGCTCTCGCGCACGCCTGTGTGCAGGCCTCTTCGACGACGCTGCGCAGCCATCCCAATCCGGCGCGGGACCGCGACGCTAGTGCAGCGGAGAAAGGGACGAAGAAATCTTCCCCATCCCCCGGGCGCAACACGCTCGCCAGCAGCAGCAAGCAGGCGGAGGAGGAGCAGCAGCATCTGTAGCGAGGAGGTGCAGGAGGGATGATTGACAGCGCCACCAAGATGGCCCTGGCCAACCTGGACGCCGCCAGCCTCGGCCTCGGGCACGTGCTCAACAAGCAGCCGCAGCCGCCAACAGGCGTCAGCACAGGTGCGTGTGTTCACCGACGCTTAGGTGCAGGAAGCGTGGCTGCTGCTGCAGCTCTCGGGGGGGATGCTCCAGCTTCTCGGCGGCATCCTCCGCGACTCGCGCGCTGACGGTGCGCACGCTCCCAAGCACGGGCCCACCTCGCCTGGCCCCCGCGCGTGTATGCACGCGTGTGCAGGCACTGGCCCGGTGGTGCCGCCGCCGTTCGCCTCGCCCACGCTGCCCCCCGGCAGCATCGCCTCGGCCGCCGGCGGCACGGGCGCCTTCCTCGCGCCCTCGGCTGCCGCGCAGCACCAAGGCCCCATCGCCACCGCAGCAGCAGCAGCACCAGCAGCAGGCGCGCACCCCCACGGGCACCCCAACGGCGCCTTCCCCAGCCCCAACGCCACCACCAGCTCGCCCCCCCCCCCGCCCCCGTCCCAGCCCGCCACCACCTCCTCCCCCGAGCACTCTTCCAAGTCACAGTCCCCGCCACTCGACGCGCCCGCCGCCCCGCAGCAACAGCAGCAGCCGGCCCCCAACGGCGCCGTGGCGGGCAGCAGCGACCACCCCAAGGGCGCCCTCCCCGCGCCAAACCACGTCTTCCACCCGCGCGCGCAGCGCCCCGGCGGCGCGCCTGCCCCAGCGGCCTCCTCGGGGCCCGGCGGTGGCGGCGGCAGCGTGATGGGCTACCCCGCCACGCTCCCCAGCCTCCCGCCGCTCTCGATGTCGGCGGCCGCCGCCGCCGCCAACGGCATCAACCCGCTCGCCATGGTGGCCGCCATGCAGCAGGCGGCCATGCAGCAGGCGGCGGCGGCAGGCGGCCTGGGCACGCACCCCCTGGTGTCGGCCTCGCTGCCCAACTTTGGCACCGGGCCGTTCGTCGCGCCGCTGGGGATGCCGGGGGGCGGCAGCGCGGCGCCGGCGCCACAGGGCGCGGCGGGCGCGGGCACGGGCCCGTCCAGCGTAGCCAGCGGCCCGTCGTCGTCGCTTCCGCCGCCCGTGCCCTTTGGCGCGGCGCTGCCCGGCACGTCGTGGTCGGGCCTGCCGGGCATGGACGCGGCGGCGGCGGCGGCGGCGCTGGCGCACCACCACAGCCTGCAGGGGCTGGGCGCGCACGCCGCGGGCGGCGTGCCGCCGCTGGGCACGTCTCCGCAGCCCGCCACCTCCACCGGCAGCGCCAGGTGCGGCTGGGAACCTGCACGCGCCGCGCATGCGTCCCACGCCGCCCCTCTTGTGTTGAGCACACCTGTCGGAGCTCGTAGCGCCCCACGCCTGCGCGCGCACCGCACGCGCCGCGCCCCCCCCCCCAAGCACTGCTGAGCGGAGCGAGCTGCCGGACTCTAGCCATCAGCCACGCGCGCTCCTGGCGCATGCGTGCGCAGGCTCTCTGCCCGGCGCCGCATGTCCAACAGCAGCCTGGCCAACGGCTCGCCGGCGCCGCACCACTACGGCTCGGGCCCGCAGCACCACCCCCACGCGTCAAGCGGCGACCGCGGCGACCGCGACCGGGGCGGCGGCTCCAGCTCCAAGGCGACGAGCGGCGGCGTGCTGGCCGTCAGCGGCAGCGGCTCCAAGGGCGGTGCCGGCGCCACCAAGTACCGCGGCGTGCGGCAGCGGCCGTGGGGCAAGTACGCGGCGGAGATCCGCGACCCGCACCGGGGCTGCCGGCTGTGGTTGGGCACCTTTGACAGCGCCGAGGAGGCGGCCAGGGCGTACGATACGGCGGCCCGGGAGATTCGGGGCCCCAAGGCCGTCGTCAACTTTCCGGTGAGTCGTTGCTGCTCCCCTCGCGCCGCTCCCTTGCGGTGGCGAAGTGATCCGTCACACCCTGAGGCCGACGGCGACGATTCGCCGTGCGATGCCCTGCTCCCTCGTCGTCGCTCGCAGCTGGACGGCGAGACGTGCCACTTTGACGAGGGCGTCGCCGGCGCCACGCCGCCCGTCAGCTCTATGCCCTACGGCGGCCACATGGCCGCGCTGTACCCTCACCACGCCGCCGCCGCCGCCTCGTCGCACCACACGCAGCCGTCCGGCGCCGGCGCCGCCGGCGCCGGCCGCGGCGGCAGCTCCTCGCACCACGTGGTGCTCGGCACGTCGCCGCTGGACAGCGCCATTGACCTCATGATGGGGATGCGGCGGGGCAGCGCAGCCGGGCTGCATCTCCCGCAGGGCAGCGGCTCGCTGCCGCACGCGCACCTCCACGCCGGCGCCGCCGCCGCGGCGGCCGCGGCGGCCGGCGGCGGCGGCGGCGCGCGCGAGGCGAGCGTGGGGCCCAGCGCGGCGACGGGCGGCGCCGGCAACGACGACGACGACCTGCCGCAGGACATGTCGGATGACGACATGGACGAGGTGGCCGGCGGCAACGGCGGCGGCGGCGGCGCGGCGGCGGCCGCTTCGCGGCCGCCGCCTGCGGGCGGTGCCGTCGGCGCGTCGCCGATCGCTTCGACTCTGCTTGCGGCGGGCGGCGGGACTGGCGCGGACGCGTCGATGGCGCGCATCAGCAGCAGCGCGGTGGGGCCGCTGGGCGGCGGCGGCGGCGCGCCGGCGGGCTCGACGCCTCCCAACCCGGGCGGCACGGCGCTGCTGGGCCGCACGTCGGCGGGGCCGCCGCGCATGGCCACGATGCACCACCGCCCTGGCGACGTGCTGCAGCCGCGGCTGACGAGCCGTGTCGGCGGGCAGCAGCAGCAGGCGGGCGCGGCGGCGTCGGCGGCGGCGGCGGCGGCGGCCATCCCGGCGGCGGCCGCGTCGTCGGGCGAGCAGCAGCAGCAGCGGGTGCCCATGGAGGTGGAGGAGGAGCTGGCGGACATGGCCGACGCGCTGCTGCTGCTGCACGAGAGCGCGGCGTGAGGCGGCTCTGCTCTGCTTGGCGGCGTGCTAGCCGGCAGGCCTCCATGGGCAGCAGCGGTGCGGCCGCTCTGCCGGATTCCGCCCTGCTGGCGTGCGGACCTGGGCAGCCGCGGCGTGAAGCACTTTGTACAGTATGTCGTCTCCGCCTCACGAGAGGGAGCAGGGCGAGGCGTTGTATGACGGGGAGCAGGGGCGGCGTGTACGGCTGTGGCGGGCCGCCTGGTCAACCTCTCCCCCCTCGTGGCTGCGTCTCCGTGTTTTCGCCGCTGTGTTTGCATCGCCGCTGACGTCCAGAAGGGGCTTTGCTCGCCACGTGGGGAGGTGGCGCGTGTGCGCGTCGTAGGGCCGAGGGGGTTCGGGAAGCAGCAAAGGAGCGTGTGGGCGGGGGGAGTCCAGGAGGAGGGGAAGCGGTGCGTGCAGTTCCCCTCCTTGGCTCCCCGGACGCAGAAGCAAACGTGCCTGCACGCAGCGTGTGTGCACGCCTCTTCTCAGCACACATGCATTGTGCACGCGCCCCTCCCGCCCCACACAAGCACCGCCGTCGAGCCGCGGTCGTGCGGGCTCCGCGGTGAGGAGGGGGGCCCGCCCGACGACGCACACATGAACGGCAGCAACGCAACGCAGCAGCGGGCAACGGCACTGTTCCGTCTTGTGCATGGCGCGTGTAAGCGGGGGCACGAGGAGGGCGGCGCCAGCCCCGGAGTCGGCGGGGCCTGCTTGCGCCGCGCCACGCCACTGCGTGCGCGGCGCGCCTCGGCCCTAGGCGCATGTGGGACCGTGGACGCGACGCGTGGGTTTGGGGCTATGCGTGGGGCTGCGTGGGCGTCAGGCTTGGGGGTGCAGCAGCGTGCGAACGGCGTGGACGCGGCGTGTATGGGATGCGTGACGAAACACACCCCCGACCCAGACCCGGCTCCAGATTCTCCATACCGAAGGCGTCAGGAGAGCTCTTGCTGAGCCAAGCCTCCTCTCCTCCTTTTGTATAGAAGCTATTCCGGGCAGCTTGGGTGGCCGCCGGCAGTCCCGTGCTGGTGTCTGCCCGCGTGCGCGCCAGGGTGCGCGTCGCGGGCGGCTGGCGGTGCGCCCCCCCCCCCCGCAGCAGGCACGCGCCACCTCTGACCTGCCCCTGACGGATTGCGAGTGCCTCTTGGCGCTCTGCACCCTCCGCTTTGCGCACTGCTGCCGCCCCCCGCCAGTTTTGTCGCCTCTCTGCTGCACACGGCCCCTAGTACTCCTCGACGCGCACCTGGGTGCGTGGACGGACGGTGAGCCGCTTCTGCCCGGCAAGCGCGAGTTGCTGGTGGGCGCGCGTTGTCGGGGCGGAAGCGGCGCCGCAGCCGGAGGACTGACGCTCACACAAACGGTTGCTTGACGGCGTGCCCCGCAGACTCGGGCGCCGAGGGAGGCACGGTCGGTGCTTCGAGGAGGGGCTGTCCCAGGGAGGTGCAAGGACTGCGTTCCCCGCACGCCGGGGAGGCGCACGCCAGTGGCGGCGGCCGTGTGGGTTTGTGTCGTTCTCTGGACTGTTGATCTTGGCCTGCCTGGCGACACGACCGCACGCTGGGAGGGCAGGCGTGAGGATCGGCCGCCTGCCCTCCAGGGTGCGCGCCGCGGCGTTTCCAGGGTGCCAAGAGTGTTGCTGGGTGCATCGTGGGTTGTTGGGTTGGGGAAGCGGCACCGGCGGCGGCACCCTCCACACGGGCCTGCCGCCGGGCCCGGAGTTTTGGGACTGCTCTCCTCTCTGACTCGTCGCGTTGCTGCGTTGCTTGCCAGGCGGGCAAACGGCGCGGCAAAGCAGCAACACACACGAGCGGCGCCGCTGCGGCCGCCGTCGGTGGCGGGCGCTGCAGACGGCAGTGCGTTGCTCGGGCTGCGGGGGCACAGCGGCCGTGGGAGCAAGCGGGCGCGGCTGCGCGGCTGCTTGCGCCACGCTGCATGTGCCCGCAACGTGCGTCCCTTTCTTATCCCCTATCTCCGTCTGCGCGTGTGCGTGGCGCTCTGCGTGTGGGCAATGTGCCACACTTTTTGCGTTGACGTGACGCAGCGGCGGCGGCGACAGGCACACTGCAGGCGGGCAGACCTGCACGCCCCAGGCCACCACAGTTCCGCTTTGGTGACGCACCTGTCTCGCTGTCTTCATCCCCCACACACCCTCCTCGTCTTTTCCATAAGCGTCGCCCCGCCGGCGGCCTCACTCGGCAGCGCGCCGTGCGCCGGCAGCGGGCAACGCAAGCCTACTGCTCACCACCTCCCTCTGCGGCCGAGCAGGCGCTTGTGCACGCATGAACAGCCGTGGACGGGCGCCGGCTGCCGCGCCGGCACCTGCCGCGGGGCGCGTGGGCGCTCTGGCCTGAGCGGCGCGGCGGGCGGCGGCCACATGCGACATGCGACAGTCCCTCGAAGAATCCCTTTCTGTCTCCGGCCGAGTGAAAGTGCTGAGGCGCTGAGGCACCGCTCTGCGCGACATGTCACGCGTGGCGGGCGCGCTCGTCCGCCATGGGGCCCTGCGCAGCCGGCCGTTGTGGGTTGGGGCTGTGAGCCCCAGCCGTGGCTCAGGCCTTGCCTGCGAGTGCAACCCGGTGTGACCTGTCATTTGTACACTCGCCGCCTGGATCGCGCCTGACCTCTCAGAGTCCGTCCCCTGTGTTGCGAGCGAGCGTGTGTCGGTCGTGCTGTGGTGGTGGATGTGTGACGGCGGACGGGAGGTGGAGGTGGGGGCCCCCGGGGGCCATTAGGGCCTTTCGGCACTCCACAGCGGCGCACTCCACAGCGGCGCTGCCTCAAAGTGGTTTTGGACAGAGAGATGGTGTGCTCTCAGGCTGCGTGCTCTCAGGCCCGGCCCAACCGTTGTGCACGCGCTGGACGCTCCTGCCGCGCTGCGCTGCTGCCTGCACGCTCTCTGCCTTTGCCCGCCTGGCAACAACGCAACCAACGCGAAACGGTGCGCACTTCACGCAGCGCCCAGCTCAACGTCACGGCCCGCGCGACCACAGCCCGCCACCGCCGCCGGGCCGCAGAGGCCGGAAGACGGGTGGCCTGGGCTTGAGCCGTTGCGGCGCCGACGCCGAAGAAGAAGGCCGCTGGCCAGCGCAGGTCCAGCCGATGACGCGCGCGTCCATCTGCGCCCAGGGGTCGGGCTCCTCCTGCCCCGGTGCCTCGACAGCAGGCGTGCCTGGCGGTGCTGCTGCGGCGGCCGCGCTTGGGACCCCGGCGGCAGGAGCTGCACGGTAGGAGGGCGGCGAGGAAGGCGTGGGCGGCGCGTAGCTGACAGGCTGCTGCGGCGGCGGCGCCCACGATGATGGTGGGGGCCTCTGCGTTGCTGCTGCGGGGGTCGCAGGCGGAGGTGGGCCCTGCTGCTGCTGCTGCTGCGGTGGTCGCTGCGGTGGTGGTGGTTGCCGCTGCTGCGGCGAAGGCTGCCGCGCCGGCTGCTGCTGTGGTGCTGGACCGCGGTGCTGTGGTTGGGCCTGCGACGGAGCGGGCGCGGCGGCGGCGGCGGCGGCGGTGCGAGCACCTGCGGTGGTGGGCGATGGCTGCTGTGGTCCCACCTTGCTGGGCGCCGGCGCTGAAGCTGACGCAGATGACTGCGCTGCAGATGCAGGGGCTGGGGCTGACACGGCCACGCCACCCGCCGGTGGCAGAGGCCCTGTTGCCGGCTGCGGTCCCTGCGCCGTCACGCCTGCTTGCTCTGACTGCTCCTGCTGGACCGCCTGCTCCTCCTCCGCCAGGAACTCGGCCCACAGCGCCTGGAAGAGCTCTGGGTCGTAGTCCCGCTTGATCCTGCATGGCGCCCCAAGGCATCGCCAGCAGGGACTGAGGCGGTACCGTGCAGAAAATCGCGCAGCGGAGTTTAGCAGCGCGCACCTGTCCTGCACGTCTTGCGCCAGCGCGGCCATGCGGCCCAGGCCGCTCCGCAGCGCCATGACGTCGGGGTCAAGGCGCCCGCGCGTCTGGGCCCGCTGCTCCATCCGCCGCTGCGCGACGGCCGCGATCTCCTGCAGGCGCTGCTGCTCCCGCTCCCAGCGCCGTCCCAGCGTCGCGCTGTCCCAGGAGCCGGCCTGCTGCACGGTCGACTGCCACGCGGACGATGCACGTGCCTGCAGGCTCTCGCTGATCTGCTCAAGCTGCTGCTGCACGCGTTCACGCTGACGGTTGGCCTCCTCAACCAGCCACGGGTCCTGCTCCATCGCGCGGCACGAGCCGCAAGTGCGGCGCGTGCGCTGCTGGCCGCGCGGGCCAACCGTGCCTCCTTGCAGCGCTGCTGCTGGAAAGCCTTGCAGAAGCAACATGTTGGCAATGGCAGCGTAGAGTTCAACAGGAACGTGCGCGGACAACGCGTGCGGGGAAATCAGGGGATGGCCAGGGCAGCGCAACCCTCTGCGTGGACGCTCAGAGAGCGGAGGCTCGCTCAGGCGGGCGGCGCCTCGGAGGGCTCGAGGTTGGCCACGCGGCCGGTGCCGGGCTTGAGCACCACCTGCAGCGGCACCACGACGGCACAGTGCGCCTCGTCACGCGGGACGCAGCGCCGGCAGCACGGGGGACCTCAGGTGAGCCGGCCCCGAGAGACTCACCTTGATGCACCCGTCCGCCTTCTCGTTGAAGAGCTTGAAGGCGCGGTCGGCCGCCTCCAGCGGCAGCGTGTGCGTGATGACGAGGGATGGCTTGAGCGCGCCCGACAGCACCTGCAATGCAGGGAGCAGTGTGCCGGTGGGACCCAGGTGCACCTTTGGTCCCTGTGCCTTGCGCTCGGCAGCGTGAGCGCCGCACGCTTCCTCCTGGGTATGGCGAGCACCCAGCACAGCCCACGACCGAAGCAATGATTGCGCACCTTGGGCAGCAGCTCGGGCCAGTACCGCTGCACCGGCGTCTGCCCCGCGCGCATCTGCGTGGCGCGCGTGCGCGTGCATCCCAGGCGCAGCCGGCGTGACGGAACAGCAACGCCCGACACCACCCCACGTCGTGCGCACCGACTGCACACGCCACTGACCGTCAGGCCCTTCTCCATGAACGCGCCGATGTTGAAGTGGTTGGTGAACCCTGCACAGCGTGGCACACGAATGCAGCGCCTCAGCGGCGTCCTTTCCGCCCTGGCAGTGGCGGGGAGCGGCCTGTGTGGCGGCCTGCCGCGCACCTGCGTAGACGCCCACCACGCTGACGGTGCCGCCCTTGCGGCAGCAGCGGATGAGCTCGTTCAGCACGTCGGCCGGGTCCGTCTCCAGGCCCAGCTGCAGTGCGCACGTGCATGGGACGCGGCGCCGCACGAGCACGGCCTGGGCATGATGACGACGGCACCCGCGCACGCAGCCATGGCGCTGGCCGCCCAGGAGCGGGCCTCCCAGACTCGCCTTTTGCTCCACCAGGTGCAGCAGCGTCTTGGCGTAGTGGAAGCCCACGGCCTGCGGCGAGCGTGCAGCGAACGGCCCACGGCGTGTGTTGGCGGGCAGACAAGGGGGCGTGCTGGCAAGCGCACCTCGCATGCTGCGCGCACCTCGATGCAGACGTCGGGCCCACCCATGTCGGGGAACTTGCGCGCCAGCTCGTGGTGCACGTCCTTGACCTTGCCGTAGTTGAGCGTCTGCGCAACGCCCACGCGCACGGCCACCGCCAGGATGCCGGCTTCATGTCGCACCGTGCGTCCGCCCGCCTCGCGATGCTTGCCCTCTGGCGTGGCGGCGGCGGCGGGGCCGCAGGCGACAACGCACCTCGAGGCCGGGGATGGCGGCGGCGGCCCACTCGAGGCGCTCGGGGATGCGGTCGATGAGCACCACGCGCTTGGCGCCGCGGTGGAAGGCGCAGTGCGCGGCCAGGATGCCCACTGCGCGGCCGCACACGCACACGCAGCACAGCTCCTGGCACCGTGTCAGCGGCGGCGGCCGGGCGCTCCTACCTCGCGATCCGCAAGCGACAACGCGCGGCGAGCGCTCACCGGGTCCGGCGCCCCAGATGGCGACGTTGGGCATGTCGGGGCCCGTCTCGCCCATCACGTTGGCGTGCCACGCCGTGGGCAGCACGTCCGACAGCAGCACCACCTGTGCGGCGCGGCGCACATCCACAGACAGGCGGTTCGAGCATGGCTGCAGCCCCGTGACGGTCCCAGCGACGCAAAACCCGGCTTGCGGTCGGGTGACGCTTGCTCTGGCCTGGGCTGGCGCCTGACCTGCCTCGCTGCTGATCCTTCCTGCATGACGCGGGCGATGGCCCGTTCCGGTAATGCAAGATGTGCAGGCACACACGGCGCCGCCGCCCACCTGCTCGTCCGGCACGCCCGGCGGCACCTTGAGGCAGTTCAGGTCCGCTGCGCATTGTTAGGGCACCGAGGGCGTGAGCAAACGAGCGCATGCGCATGAGCACTCGAGCGGGAGGGGTCGGGCGGGCTGCGCCAGAGCGTCGGCTCACCGAACGGCACGCGGGCGTAGTCGGCCTGGCCGCCGGCGTAGCCCCCCGTGAGGTGCGAGTAGCCGCTGAAGCCGCCGCTCTTGTGTCCGTACAGGACCTCCTGCACCTTGCTGCGATTCAAGGGAGGGCGAGCAGCGCGTGTCGCAAGGGAGTCCACCAGGCGCGCTCGTGGCGGTGTGGTTTGACGCGGCTCAGGCGCACGGCGTGCTCACCCCGGGTTGGTGGTGTCGCACGAGGTGAAGAGCTTGTGCTCGCAGTAGGCGCACTGGCCGCAGGCGAGGTCAAAGGCGGCCACCACGCGGTCGCCCACGCGCAGGTGCTTGACCTCAGGGCCCACCGCCTGCACCACGCCTGCGGCGCACGTGGACCAACGGAGCGGGCGCATCCCTTGTCGCACACGCAAGCGACAGCAGAGAAGCGGCAGGCGCCCTCCCCCTGTGCGCTCACCCATGAACTCGTGGCCGAGGATGTCGCCCTGCTGCATGCCCGGCATGTACCTGAGGTGCGCGAGCAGACGCAAGCCGTTGGCAAGGTGCCAGGCGCCTCGACGCGCGCACCCTCCCCGCCCCACTCGACCCAGATCATACGCACCCCTCAAAAAGGTGGAGGTCGCTGCCGCAGATGCACGTGGAGGTGACCTTCAGCACCGCGTCGTGCGGGTCCGTCACGGCGGGGCGCGGCGCGTTGATGGTGCAGACGTCGTGCTTGCCGAACCAGGCGACGGCGCGCATGGGCGGCGCGTTGGGGTCGGCGCGCGCAACGGCGGCGACGGTGGGCAGGCCCGCGCGTTCCATCTCCTGCTTGGTGTGGGCCTGAGCGGAGAGCTTGGTCTGGCCCAGCGCCTCCCTCACCACCTCCACCGCCTCGCGCGCGGCCTGCTGCATTCTGGTGCGACGCTGGCGCGGGCGGTCGCGCGGGCCAACCGTGCCTCCTGGCAGCGCTGCTGCTGGAAAGCCTTGCAGAAGCAACATGTTGGCAATGGCAGCGTA
>VFQP010002559.1_pt1 | contig 20012 bp, 18 predicted proteins | sample 3512351 | NCBI WGS metagenome assembly VFQP01 (sample SAMN10412372, study PRJNA504923) | tailings metagenome | isolation source: Relicate 1 Philex TSF1 revegetated site | place: Philippines: Tuba, Benguet | collected 2017-08-29
GCTGGTCTTCATGGCTCTGCCTGACCTCGACGATGTTGATGCCGGGATACTTGGCGGCGATCGTCTTGCGCATCGCTTCGAGCCAGGCGCTCTGGTTCGGAGCGGTGAGCGTGGACGTGACAACTGCCACATCCGCCTTCTCGCCGACCTGTTTGGCCATCTCTTCGACCAGCTGGGCGCCGAAGTCGTCGTAGTTCACGAAGTTGACGAAGACCTCCCTGAACTCGGCGTCGCCGTCCCATGTCATCACGTGGCTGCCGGCGTCCTTTGCCTTCTTCAGCACCGGGACGATCGCGGCCGGGTCGTTCGACGCCACGGCGATGACGCTCGGCTGAGCGGCGAGCGCGTTGTCGATCATTTCGATCTGCTTGTCGACCTGATCGACGGTCGGGCCCTGCCATATCACCGTGGTAGACTCGGCCAGTTCCTTCGACGCCTCATCGACGCCGAGCTTGACGGCATTGTAGTAAGGGACGCCGACGATCTTCGGCATCATGAGCACAGTCGTATCCTGTGCGTTGGCGCCGGCGGTACCGAGCGACATCGCTGCCGCTGCGATCAGTCCCGCAGCCCATATCCTGCTCTTGAATCCCAGCATTCTTTCCTCCTTGATCACTGGACTATCGACTCTCTCCCTGGGTCGGTCTGACAGCAGGCGCCGGCTGGACGTCGCGGGCTGCGACGTCTCCCTGATGACGGTTGCCCACTCTTTTTCCCGGAAGCTTCAGGCCGGCTGGGATCCACTCCAGCAGGCGATTCAGAATGACCGCAAATATCAGCAGCGCTCCGACGACCACCGCCTGGATATCGGTCTGTATGAAGGCCAGCGTCATGCCGTTGCGGACCAGGCTGATCGTTACCAGCGCGAGCACCACCGCCACGATCGAGCCACGCCCGCCGGTGATCGGAATTCCCGCGAGGACAACGATGGTGATCGCGTCCAATTCGTAGCCAAGACCGGCATTCGCCTTGGCGCTCGATACGCGGGAGACGAAAATCAGCGCCGCCACGGCAGCGAGCAGGCCGGAAAGCGCATATGCGCTGAGCTTGGCACGCGGCACCCGAAGACCGGAGAACCGGGCAGCGGTTTCATTCGCGCCAATGGTGTAGACGGCGCGACCGAGTGTCGTACGTCGCAAGATCGTTCCGACCGCCAGGGATGCGAGAGCAAAAAGCACCAGTTGGACAGGTACGCCGAAGAGCATCCCCTGCCCCAGCCAGGCGAAGTCCTCGCCGACCGGATATGCCTCACCGCCCGAAATGCCGAGCGCAACGCCACGATAGACCGCCAGCGTCGACAGGGTCGCGATGATCGGAGGCAGGCGCAGACGCGTGACGAGCAGGCCATTGAATGCGCCGGCGCAGGCGCCGATCAACAGCACGCATCCCACGGCAATCGGCAGCGGGACGCCAGCGGCAACAAGCAAGCCCATAACAACAGCGCAAAGCGCCATCATGGACCCGACGGAAAGATCAATGCCGCCTGCGATCACTACAACGGCCATGCCGAGCGACAGCAAGCCGATCTCGGCCATGAAGCGCGTCGCATTGAGGAGATTGCGCACGGAGAGAAAGTGCGGCGACATGAACGACATTGCGACCACCACCACGGCCAGCGCGACCATCAGTATGGCGATCTGGGTAGCGTCGGCGTTGCGCCCGCGTGCGCTTCCGCTCACGACACCTCTCCCTTGCGCCCACGGCCAAGCGCGCCGGCAAAGTCGAAGCGGTCTAGAAGAACGGCGGCAAGGACAAAGCCGCCCATGATCGACTGCTCCCACAACGAGCTGACGCCGAGGAACACCAGCGCCGTCGAGGCAAAGCTGATGACCAGCGCGCCGAGCAGCGTGCCGAGCGCAGTCCCCCGGCCTCCGAAGATGCTGGCTCCGCCGACGACCACCGCCGTGATGACCGCGAACTCGAACCCCGATCCGGCGTTCGACTGGATCACCGTGAAACGGCTGGCGAAGATCAGAGACGCAATACCGACGAAAATGCCGTTGAGGCCGAAGGCCAAGAGCTGGTTGCGCGTGACGCTGACGCCTGCCAGCCGCGCTGCCTGCGGATTCGAGCCGACCGCATAGAGCTCGCGCCCGACACGCGTATTTGCGAGCAGGTAGCCCACCAGCAGATAGAGCACGACGGTGATTGCGACCGGGTTGGGTACGCCCAGAAAACTTCCCTGGCTGATCGCCCCGAAACTGGCGGGCAAGTCGTAGACCCAGGTGCCGCCGGTGAAGAAGATCAGCAACCCGCGATAGATGCTGAGCATGCCCAGCGTTACCACGATGGAGTGGACCGAGAAGAAGGCGACCAGGGCGCCGTTCAGAAGCCCGAGCGCGCCGCCGACCGCTGCGGACATCAGCGCAATTTCGAGCGCGCCCCAGCCAGACTTCGCCGCCATGCCGCACAGCGTGGCGCAGATTGCGAGGATCGCGCCGACCGATACGTCAATCTGCCCGATGACGATCAGCAGCAGCATCCCGAGCGCGGCTATTGCGATATGGGAGGCGTTGATCGGGATATCCCTGAGGTTTGCGAGGCTGAGGAATCCCGGCGCGACGAAGGCGAGGATGACCAGCATGGCCATCACAAACACCAAAAGAGAAACGGGGCGACGCAGATCAGGCCGCATGGGCAGCCTCCCCGCCGCTCGCCGCGTGCATGATCTCCTCGGCGGACGCGCCGCGCGGCAATTCGGCGACAAGGCGGCCCGAGTGCATGACCAGCACGCGGTCGGACATGCCCATCAGTTCATGCAGATCGGAAGAGATGAGCAGGATCGCGAGGCCTCGCAGAGCCATCTCGTCTATCAGCGCATGTATCTCGGCCTTGGCGCCGACGTCGACGCCCTGCGTCGGCTCGTCGAGAATGAGCAGCTTCGGGTCGGTGGCCAGCCACTTCGCCAACACCACCTTCTGCTGGTTGCCGCCCGAGAAGTTCTCCGCCGCCAATTCGCCATTGGCCGGGCGCAGACCGAGCGCCGGGATGAAACGCCTCGCTATCGCCTGCTCCTTCGAGCCATTGATAAATCCACCCGGCGCGACTGCCGGGAGACTTGCAAGGCTCATGTTGCGGACGGCTGTGAACGGCAGCACCAGTCCCTGCTTCGAGCGGTCTTCGGGAACCATCGCGATGCCCGCGCGAATGCGGCTTTCCGCATCTCCGCCGAGCCTGGCACCGTTGAGTTTCACGGAACCGGCGCTGTCGGTGAGGCCGAAGATGGCCTGCGCGACGTCCGACCGTCCCGAGCCGACGAGGCCTGCCATGCCGACGATCTCGCCGGCGCGAACGGTGAGAGTGACGTCGTGGAAAATGCCGCTCGAAGACAGGTTTTCCACGTCCAGCACGACCTCGCCGGCGGGATGTGGCGTACGCTTGTAGAGCGGCTGCGCCACACGGCCGACCATCTTGGAGACGATCCAGCTTTCGTCGATGGCAGCGGTTGAGGAGGTGGCGACCACCGACCCGTCACGCATAACGGTGACGACATCGCTGACGCGGAAAATCTCGTCCAGGCGATGGCTGATGTAAACGATCGCGGTGCCTTCCGCGCGCAGCTTGTCGACGATTGCAAACAGCCGCGTCACGTCGGCTTCGGTCAGCGCCGCCGACGGCTCGTCCAGGATGAGCACGCGCGCCTTGGCAACAAGGGCCCTGGCGATCTGAACGAACTGTGCGCGCGCCTTGCTGAGTTCTCCGACCGGCATGTTGAGCGGCATGTCGATCCCGAGATCGGCGAACAACGCGGCTGCCCTGTCGCGCATCGCGGGCCAGTCGAGAAAACCGTATCCGCGCGAAATGGTGTGACCGAGGAACAGGTTGTCCAGAACCGAAAGGTCGGGACACAGCGCCGGCTCCTGATGAATGGTCGCCACTCCCACGTCCTGGGCATGGCGGGGGCTGCGAAAACGCTGCTCAACGCCGTCTATCCTCACCACGCCATGGTCCGGTTTCACGGCGCCGCCGAGGACCTTCATCAAGGTGCTCTTGCCGGCGCCGTTCTCTCCGAGCAAGGCATGCACACTTCCGGCTTCGACCGAAAAATCGACACCGTTCAGCGCAACGACACCGCCATAGGCCTTGCTTATCCCTTCCATCTGGACGAGTGGCATCTGCGTACTCCGGCCCGCCAGGGCAAATCGTCCCTTCTAGTGGATCAGCATCCCGCCATTGACGTCGATCGTTGCGCCGGTGACGTAAGCCGAAAGGTCGGAGGCGAGGAACAGATAGATGCGCGCGACGTCAATAGCGTCGCCCAGCCGGTTGAGCGGAATTCCCTTCAGAATGTCGGTGCGCATGGCGTCGGTCAGCTTGCCGCCGGTGATGTCGGTCTGGATGAGGCCGGGCGTGACGGAATTGACCCGCATGCCATGCGGGCCGAATTCACGAGCCATCGCCTTGGCGAGACCAAGCACACCGGCCTTGGCGGCGGAGTAGTGCGGCCCGCCGAAGATGCCGCCGCCACGCTGGGCGGAAACCGAAGACATGCATGCGATGGCGCCACCGCCCTTTTCCTTCATGTGCGGTATGAAGGCCTGGCTCAGCAGCAGCACGCCGGTCATGTTGACGTCGATGACGCTCCTCCAGTTCTCGATCGAGATGTCGAGCGTCTTGAGGGGCTGGGTAATGCCCGCGTTGTTGATCAGGATATCGACGCGCCCGAACGCACCGATCGCTTTCGCGGCGGCGGCCTCGCACGATGCCTTGTCCGTCACGTCGCATGCGATGCCATGATGGCCGGCTCCGGGCAATCTTTCAGCCACACGCGCGCTTGCCTCTTGGTCGAGGTCGAGAATCGCGACGCGCGCGCCATGCTCCGCAAACAATTGCGCGGTGGCCCGCCCAATGCCTCGCTCGCTCGCCGCGCCGGAAATGACGGCAGTCTTGCCCTGCAACAACAATGCAATATCCTCCCAGGTGGCGGCGCGGCGCGGCCTTGTGACCGCGTCAGTCATGATTGGCTGACATGGCTCGCAGCGCCTAGAAATCGGATCGAAACACCGTGCCGACACCGCTGGATTATCCGACGGCGCGAAGGGCAGACAAACGCGAAGTTTACATCGCGTGGTGAATCTGATTCAAGAAAGCATGCTGAGCCGCACACCTTTGTCTGCCATCCGCGCCTTCGAAGCGGCTGCCCGACTCGGGTCTTTCCGGGCGGCGGCGGCGGAGCTCAATCTGTCGCCGAGCGCGATCAGCCACGGCATCGTTAACCTCGAGCGCACCCTCGGAACAACGCTGTTCGAGCGCTCGACCCGCGTCGTCAGGCTGACCGCCGACGGCGAGATCTTCATGCGTCATGCGTCAACGGCATTCGAGGAACTGAGGCGGGGTATCGAGAATGTTTCTGCGAGGCGCTCAAACCTGCTGCGCCTCCACAGCGCGCCGAGCTTCGCAGCGCAGATTCTCTCGCCGCGGCTCTCTTCGTTCCTCGCCCTGCATCCCGGCTTCGAGGTGCGCCTTGCCGCAAGCACCGAGTATGTGCGGTTCGTCGACGGCGAGTTCGACGCCGACATCGTTTACGGCGCGCCGCGCGGAGAGGATATGATCAGCATCGCCCTGGGCGAAGAGATCGTCACGCCGATATGCGCTCCGGATCAGGCAGCATCCATCGAGGAACCGAGCGACATTCTTCAGCACAAGCTGATCCGCTCGGATAACAAGCGCATACAGTGGCCGCAGTGGTTCGACGTGAACGATCTCGGATCGCCGCCGGCGCACAGTGTCAGCTTCGACAGGAGCTTCCTGGCCATCGCCGCCGCGACGGACGGCCTCGGCGTCGCGTTGGAATCGACCCGCCTGGCACAGCGCGAACTGGCGAGCGGGCGTCTCGTCGCACCGCTCCTGGGAAAGTCCAACGACGTCCGCTATGTCGGCCATCATCTGTGCCTGCCCAGATCGGGCAGCCAGCGGAGAATGGCGCGAACCTTCGGCGCATGGCTTCTTGCGGAACTCGGCGAGCCGCCGGCCAACGACTTGTTCGGATAAGTGAACTCATCTCATCAAAAGGTTAGATTTTCGCGCTTGTTCAAAAAGCGCCTCGTCCGCTAGGCGAAGGGAAAGGCAGGCACGTCCGGGAGGAACGGGCAGATGACCAGAGTTCCCGACCGCGACGATCCCAAGGGCGGAGATCGAAAGACCGACACGCGGCCAATCTCGGTGTCGGCCGCTCCGTATGACGGCTATGAGCTGGCCGAAACTCTCGACAGTCTGGCGGCGCTGGGAGTGCGGCACCTCGAGCCTGCATTCATAGCCGGCTACACCGACCCGTTCGACGAGACCGCATTCGCAGCTAAGGAAGCGTACCGCTATCGCCGGCAAGTCGAGGCGGCGGGCCTGAGTTGCATCTGCATGTCGTCCCACATCGACCTCGGCGGGACGGACGCGGCGCAAGTCTTCGCGGGGCGCATGGCGTTTGCTGCAGGCATCGGTGCCGGCATCATCGCTACAAACGCCGCAGCGCGCGTGGACACCGACAGGTTTTTCCGCAACATGGAAACGCTGCTGCCTGCGGCAGAGGACGCCGGCGTCATCATCGCCCTCGAGAACCCGGGCAACGGCGAAGACAATATCTTCAACCTGGCAGCCGACGGCATCGACCTTGTCCGAAGGTTCGATTCGCCTTTCCTGCGCCTGAACTACGACGCGGCGAACACCGCGTCCCACCAGCCGGCGCTGGGTGACTTTGCCGGGGATGCAATTCGAGCGCTGCCCGCCAGCGCGCATGCCCATATCAAGGATCTGAATTCAGCGTCGGATGGCTGGCATTTTACGGCAATCGGCGACGGGACCATTGGCTGTGGCCGAATACTGGACGCGCTCGCCGGCTACCCCGATTTGCCGATCAGCATCGAATTGCCGCTGCGTTTTCACCGCGGTCCGAACGCCCTGCCCGTGCGGAGAAGCGAACGCGTGCCGCTGGCCGAGATCGAAAGCGCCGTCTCACGATCACTGCGCTTCGTGCGACAACGGCTTGCCGGCGCACCGGTCGAAACTAGGAAGCTGACATGACGACCAACCGCATACTGAACGACCCCAACGCGGTGGTCGAAGACACCATCAAAGGCGCCCTCGCCGCGCATCCCGATCTCCTGGCCGCGACGCCGAATCCACGCGTGCTGCGGTCCGTCGATGCGGGCAAGAAGCAGCGGGTCGGTATCGTCACCGGCGGTGGATCGGGGCACGAGCCGGCTTTCATGGGTTACGTGGGCCCGGGCATGGTGGATGCAGTCGCCATCGGCGAAGTGTTTGCGTCACCGACCGCGCGCTCGTTCCAGGACGCCTTCAAGGCAGCCGATGCGGGACGCGGCGTTGCCTGCCTCTACGGCAATTATGCCGGCGACAACATGAACGTGAAGATGGCCGTGAAGCTGGCGGCCAAGGAGGGCATCGCCGTCAAGACGGTGGTGGCGGACGATGACGTGGCCTCGGCACCAGCGTCCGAGCGGCAACATCGTCGAGGCGTCGCCGGCGAAATCCTGATGTGGAAGGTGGGCGGCGCCCGCGCCGCGGAGGGGGCCGATCTCGACGAGGTCATAGCGGTGTCGCAGAAGGCGATCGACAGCACGCGGTCGATGGGCATAGGCCTTACGTCCTGCACCATCCCAGCGGTCGGCAAACCCAATTTCAGTATTCCTGAAGGACATATGGAAGTCGGGATCGGCCATCATGGCGAACCGGGCATCGAAGTCACGGCGACCGCGACTGCGCGCGACATGGCAGGGCTGATGTCGGACCGCATCCTTGCCGACCTGCCGTTTGGTCGGGGCGACGAGGTCGTTTCGCTGGTGTCGGGCCTTGGAGCGACGCCGCTGATGGAGCTCTACGTTCTCCATGCCGAGATCGCAGAGATCCTGACCGGGCGCGGCATCAAGGTGCACCGCGCGATGGTCGGCAACTATTTCACGTCGCTGGAAATGATGGGCGTCTCGATGACCCTCATGCGCCTCGATGGTGAGCTGGCGCGATTGATCGATGCGCCTGCGCGCTCGATAGGACTGACAGTGGTTTGAGGATTGTGGGGATGGGACGCGACGGGATCGAAATGACGGCGACGGGGCAGATCGGCGCGAGGCTGGTCGCCGAGATGGAGGCCAACCAGCAGAGGTTGGGTGAGATCGACGGCGCGATCGGCGATGGCGACCACGGGGTCAACATGGCGAAGGGATTTCGCCTGGCCGGATCGCGCATGGGCGATCGGTCTCTCGACCTTGCGCAAAGCTTCGAGATCATCGGCGAAACGCTGCTTTCCGACATCGGGGGCTCGATGGGGCCTCTCTACGGCACGTTTTTCAAGGAGATGGCCGCTACGATCGCGGCAGAGCCCGTACTGACGCCAGCACTTTTCTCGACAATGCTTTCTGCCGGAACCGAGGCGGTGATAGACCTTGGCGGCGCGTCGCCCGGCGACAAATCCCTGGTCGATGTTCTGGTCCCGGCACGACAGGCATTCGACAGCGCGCGCAACCAAGGACATGGCTTTGCGCAATCCCTTTCCGCGATGGAAACCGCCGCCGATCAAGGGCTTGAATCGACGCGCGGCATGGTAGCCAGGATCGGTCGCGCCGCGCGGCTTGGCGAGCGTTCGCGCGGGCATCTGGATGCCGGCGCTGCATCGTCCGCAATCATCCTGTCGACGCTCGGCAGCGAATTGCGCCGGTTGGCCAATTAGCCGGCGAGCGAGCTTGCCAGATCAGCGGGAGCGCTTCGCCCAGACCAGGCTGTCCTGCCTATCGACGAGCATGTCCATCATGCGCGTCGCAGCGCCATTGCCTCTAGTCGGGCCAAGTGCAACGAACTCCACAGATGGAAGCGGCGGGAGACCGGCGGATTCCGCGACAGGAGCAAGACCGGGCGGCATGAGTCGACGAGAGTGAGCGGCAACCCCCAGGCCGGCAATCAACGCAGCATGCAAGCCATTGAGGCTGCCGCTGCTGCAAGAAACTCTCCAACGCTTGTTGGACTTCTCGAGCGCCTTGATGGCCAGCGTCCGCGTGATGCTCGGGGGTGCGTAGGCAACGAGTGGAACAGGTTCTTCCCGGTCGAGGCGCACATTTGGCCGCCCTATCCAGACAAGGCTCTCGCTCCAGGCTATTCGGCCACGTTTGTCGCCGGGCTTTCTTTTGGCGAAAATGATATCCAGCTCGCCTGCATCGAACCCCTGGTAAAGAAGCCCGCTTAGTCCGACGGTGAGTTCGAGTTCTATGTCAGGTTCCAGATCCTGAAATGCCGTCAGGACTTCCGCGAGACCGGACATGGCGAAATCTTCCGATATTCCGAGGCGAAGGCGGCTCCGCTCAACCTTGGTGGTAAAGAACCGCTCCATCCGGAGATTGGCGTCCAGGACGTTCTGCGCGAACTCGACCATCGCGTCGCCGTCGCTCGTAAGGCTGACAGCATGGGTGTCGCGGTTCAGCAGTTTCCGTCCAAACGCCTGTTCGAGCCGTTTTACATGCTGGCTGATCGTGGACTGCTGAAGACCCAATTGCGCGGCAGCTGCCGTGAAACTCCGGAGGGTCGAGACTGTTACATAGCTTCGCAGTACCGACGGCGAAACGTCAAAGCCTTCCTCGTTCATCATGATTTTCGCTTACTGATATTCGGCTTATCACACTATGCGATAGGCAGCGCGCGGAATACAAGTGCAATCTGGCTCGAGTGGGATGAGATCGATGCTGAAGAAGTTGCCCATCGACACGTACATGCTGCTGCTGTTGGCGACAGTGGCCCTGGCCACCTTGCTGCCCGTTTCAGGACAGCCTGCGGCAATCGTCTCCAAAATAAGCTACGCGGCCGTCGCCCTCCTGTTTTTCCTCTATGGCGCAAAACTCAAAACCCAGGCCGTCTGGCAGGGTGTCTCCAACTGGCGCCTTCAAGGACTGATATTTCTGACGACTTACGCCCTGTTCCCTTTGCTTGGGTTGGGGTTGATCCTTGCCTTGGACGACTTCCTCCCCGATGACCTGCTGACGGGTATACTGTTCCTTTCGATCCTCCCCTCGACAGTCCAGTCTTCCATCGCCCTGACCGGACTTGCGCGGGGAAACGTGGCTGGCTCAATCTGCGCGGCATCGCTGTCGAACATGGCGGGTGTGGTGATCACGCCTCTTCTCGCCGGCTGGCTGCTGTCGGCGAGCGACGTTGAACTAGATGCCAGCTCAGCAATCATGATCTGCGTTCAGCTTTTGCTGCCGTTTGTTGCCGGACAACTCGTTCGTCCGCTTATCGGAAGCTGGATGGAGCGGAACAAGTCTCTGACCATGCTCGTCGATCGAGGTTCGATTCTGCTGATCGTGTACTCGGCGTTCAGCGCAGGAGTGGTCGCCGGAATATGGGGCGAACTTGATGCCTTCACATTGTCCGTGCTCGTCGCAGCGGATCTTGGGTTACTGCTGGTCGTCATGCTGATTATCGTTTTGACGGGAAGGCTCGCTGGCCTGCCCGACGCCGATCGGACCAGCTACCTGTTCTGCGGATCTCAGAAAAGCCTGGCGAGCGGCGTGCCGATCGCGAACATACTCTTCGCAGGCCATGCCACCAGTTTCATCATACTTCCCCTGATGCTCTACCATCAATTCCAGCTCTTCTTCTCGGTGGCAATAGCGCAGCGAAAGGCGCAGCAGCCATCGACATCAGCAGTCGCTGGATGAAGCTCTCACACTGCGATCGCATCTCTTGATGCCGACGGTGCCCCGGACCGCTGGACAAGTTCCAGTTAGGCGGCGGATGCAGCCTGCGTGCGAGCAACAAATTGAGCGAGGTCGGACGGCATGGCGGTCGGCTCTCGCTGTTCTATCCGGCAACGCCCAGACAGATAGCTCAGCGGCTATCGAGCCGAAGCGTCAAGCGTCCTAACGACGCTTTCGATTATGGACTTGGGCGACTTGGATATGTCGACCACGATGGGGCGTTCGTCAGAAGATGGCGGCTCGAGAGTCTTGAGCTGGCTCTCGACGAGCGAGACCGAGGCGAAATGGTTGCGACGATTGTTCAGCCGTTCCGAGATGAGGTCTGTCGGTCCGTCGAGAAAGACGAAGCGCACTGCTCCGAGCCTTTTTCGGAAGAGATCCCGGTAACTCCGCTTCAGCACCGAGCAGGCGATGACGGCGGGATGGCGCTTGCACAGCGCGGCGTCGCAGACTGCGTTCAACCACGGCCATCTATCATCGTCCGTCAGCCCGATGCCTTGCCGCATGCGTTCGACATTTTGCGAGCTGTGAAATCTGTCGGCCTCGACAAACGGGCAGCCTAGAGCCGCAGCCAGCCGCTTTCCGATCTCGGTCTTGCCCGTGCCGGCTATGCCCATGACGACGACGAAATCCGCGTCGCGTCCTTTCGACGCGCTGCGCTGCAAATGTTCGGGCTCGTCCTTCTCGACTGCTTTCATTGCTCGCTCGCCAACGAATTGAGGGGTAACGGGGCCGGACCTCCCGTCAACTCGCGTTTGGGGAGTTCATGCGTCGCAACTCGACGATCGCGGCGCTGGGCTCGAGATCGCCTCCACCATGATCGACGAGGTTGCGGAAGATGCGGTCGACCTCGGTAGCGACCGGCAGCGTCAGGCCGAGGGATCCGGCAAGCGCAAGCGCGGTGCCGGTGTCCTTGATCTGGTACTTCGCCGGACCGCCCGGGGCGAAATCGCCCTCTATCATGCGACGCCCGTGCTGGCGGAACACCGTAGAGTCGGCGAAGCCGCCGAGCAAAGCCTCGCGAAGCTGAGCCGGATCGGCACCCCCGCGTTCGGCAAGCAGAAGCGCCTCGGCCACGGCGCAGATATTGCTTGCAACGATCAACTGGTTGGCCAGTTTGGCAAGGCTCCCCGCACCGATCGGTCCGACGCGCGTGACGCGTCCAAGAGGCGCAAATACCGGTTTCAGCCTGTCGATGATGTCGGCGTCGCCGCCTGCCATGATCGCCAGCTTGCCGTCGCGGGCACCGTTCTCGCCACCGGAAACAGGAGCGTCGACATAGGAGATACCGTTGCGCAAGGCGCGCGTGCCCTGAGCCCGCGCAGCCTCCACCGCGATCGAGCTCATGACGACGAGCGTCGAGCCGGCCGCCATGGAATCGATCGCCGCGCCGGTTCCGAACAGGATATCGTCACAGACCGGACCGGAACTCAGCATGCAGATGACGACGTCGGCCTGCCCGGCCGCATCAGCCGCGGTGTCAGCGGTCGTCACACCGGATGACGCAAGAGCCTCCGCTTTGCCGGCGGTCCGGTTCCATGCCGCCACAGGAAAGCCGGCCTCGGCCAGACGGCGTGCCATATGGCCGCCCATGATGCCGGTGCCGATGAAACCTATGCGCTGCCTGTCGGCCAAGGTCATGTTGCGCGTTTCTCCGATGCGGATCGTCGATGGTCCGCCCAGCCGCCGATGCGCAGCCGTCAGGCGGCCACGCTCGGCTTGGGGCGAAACCGCTCCTCCATCTCCCGGCGCAGCTTCACGACATCGAGATCGTTGACCAGTTCGACGTCGTTGAAGCTGACGATCTGATCCTTCTTGATGGCCCGCTTCAGCTTGACGTTGTGCGCCAGCCCGATCGGAAGGGCCGCGCGCTCGAGGCTGATGGAGGCGGGAATGGCGTTGGCCCAGACGGCGTAGCCGCCTTCGCCGTCCAGCATCTCGCCGGGCTGCATGTCCTTCTTGGCGGTCGCCACGGCGTCGCCGCGGAATTCCTTCGAGCAGCCGGTCGGCTCGTTGCGCAGCACCGCCGACAGCACGCTGATCGAGGTTTCCAGGCCGATGATGTGGAACGGACGCCACATCGAGGCATACCAGCCCGACGGATCGGTCAGCAGCCCGTACTGCTTGAAACAGGCACGGGAATACTCGTTGTGCGCCTTGAAGGTGACGAAGACACCGTAGCGGATGTTGTTGAACACCTCGCGGCCGTCTGGCTCCTGGCTGGCAGCGATGTCCACCAGACCGGAACGCGCCATGCGCCCGCCATCGGCGGCCGGGCGGAAAACCTTGGCGAGGTCGTGCAGGCCGGCCGGCGGGAAGGCAAGGCCGTCGTCGGGGCAATCGAGGCCCGTTCCGTTGGCGACCGCCGCCATCTCGATGGCAGCCTTGGTGCCGTCGGTGAAGGAATTGTACATTTTGGGGTTGAAGTCGCCCTTTGCCACCTCTTCCGCGGTCCAGCCGAAGAAGCCCCAGACGGTGTCGGGCGTCGAGTAGCGGTAGCGCGGCTCGAAATTCATGCCCTTGCCAGCCGCAGTCACTTCGAAGCCTGTGGCACGCGCCCAGTCCACCAGTTCGCAGATCAGCGCCGGCTGGTCGCCATATGCCATCGAGTAGATCACGCCCTTCTGGCGCGCCTTCTCGGCAAGGATCGGCCCAACCATCACGTCGGCCTCGACATTGACCATCACGACATGCTTGCCGGCTTCTATCGCGGCGAGCGCGTGACGGGTGCCGGCGATCGGATGACCCGTCGCCTCGATCACGCATTCGATCTCCTCGCATGCGAGCAGCGCCTTGACGTCCTCGGTCACGAAGGTCGTGCCGTTCTTCACAGCATCGGCCGCGCTCCTCGCTTGATACTGCTCCTCCGGCCAGCCCACGCGCTCCAGCGATTCCCTGGCTTTGGAGACATTGAGGTCGGCGACGGCGACCATATGATACCCGGCTATGCGTTGCGCCTGCGACAGCACCATCGAGCCAAACTTGCCGGCACCGATCAGACCGACGCGGACCGGACGTCCGTCCTGCGCACGCGCGGCGAGAAGAGTATAAAGATTCATGTCTATCGTCCTTCGCACGACCGAATTCGGCGCAGCGCCTGACCTGGTAACGCGTACGAAAAGCTGGCAGTCCCGGCTTGGCCGAGACATGCAAGGAGGCTCCTGAGCCCCAGCAATGACGTTGTTACCTCCCGGCCGGCTGCGCAACCGTGGTCCAGTGTCGTTCCAGAGGACCAGACCAATTCGTAAGGCGAGAAAGCTGTTAGCTCAATTTAGAAGGCGAGCGTGATCGGTTAGGCTGCCTAAATATTGCTAGCCCATTTTTGCTTCACGTCGAAACATGGATCGCAGCCGCCTCGTTGGCGCTCCTGAGGCAGTCTGCGAATGCCTGACCTGCCGCCCATGCGGTAGCGAAGGTGCCGACGAAGACGTCGCCGGCGCCGTGGGTGCTGACGAGCCGCACCGCCAGCGCTTCGACCGTAACAGCCTCTCCGCCCCGCCTGACACCGGCCAGCCCATCTCCCCCTGCCGTCACAACGACGGTCGCGAACCGGTCGACAAGCCGCTCCGCCGCGACACGTGCCGATTTGAGATCGCCGACCGGAAGACCCGAAAGCTGCTCGGCTTCGATTGCGTTGACGATCAATATGTCGACCAGCGCGGCAAACTCGGCGGTCAGCGGCCGGAAGGGCGCTGCGTTGAGACAGACGGGCACGCCGGCTCGACTGGCTGCCGTGGCGGCGGCGAGATTGATGGATTCCGGCATTTCATTCTGCAGGATGAGGATGCCCGCACCTTGCCAGAGGTCTGGGGACGCCAGGGCATGCGGATCGGTTGCCGCGTTCGCTCCCGACACGATGACGGCGCCATAGTCTCCGCCGGAGTCGCCGATCGCGACGCTCATGCCAGAACCGAGATGACTGATCCGCGCCACGCGCGCCGTTTCGACGCCTGCGGCCTCCAGATTGGCTAGCAGAAATCGGCCGAAATCATCATTGCCGACGGCGCCGATCATCCGTACCTCCGCGCCCGCTTTGGCAGCAGCGACGGCCTGGTTTCCTCCCTTGCCGCCGAATTTCGGTCGCCAGCCGAACCCGGCAACCGTCTCACCCTTCCTCGGACGGTCGGGCGCATCCACCATGATGTCGTAATGCAGGTTGCCGACAACGATCACGGCCGGGCGACGGGCAGATGTCATGCGTCGCGCCGCTTCGTGGCAACCGCGCCCATGGTGGCAGCAAGATTTCGCTCTGCCGCCTTCAGGTCGCGCTGCGCGACAGCGGCAAACACCGCGTCGAATATTACGAGCTGAGCAATGCGCGCGGCGGCGTTCTCGCCGAGCAGCGGCGAGCCCTGGGCCGTCGAACACAAAACGACGTCGGCCACAGACGCAAGCGCGGATGTCGCGTAGTTGGTGAGTGCGATGGTGCGCGCGCCACGCCTGCGGGCCAGTTCGATGGGCTCCACAATGGCCGTCGTCGAGCCGGAATGCGAAAACGCGATCGCGACATCCCCCTCACCGAGCAATGAGGCGGACATGAGCATCATGTGCGCGTCGTCGAACACGCTGGTGCGCACGCCGATGCGCAGCAGCTTGTGCGCGACGTCTCGCGCGATCTGCGCGGAACCACCCAGTCCGTACAAATCGCGCTGGCGGGCGCCATGGATCAGATCGGCAGCACGCTCCAGTGCATCCGGATCGAGAATGGCAAGCGTTTCCTCCAACGCGTGCATCGAAGTACGGAAGACCTTCCTCGCGATCTCCGCGCTGGTGTCGTCGGGAGACAGCTCTTCGTGCAAATCCGCCGTCGGCAGGCGATTGTAGCCGGAGAGGCTGGCGCGAAAATCCTTGAAGCCGTCGAAGCCGAGCTTCTTGGCAACCTTGACGATCATCGCCTCCGAAACGCCGGCGTCGTCGGCAACGGTCTTGAGCGACGTGCCTTCGCCGAAATCACGGCGGCCGAGAATGGTGTCGACCACCTTGCCTTCAAGCGGCGTCAGATGCGGCATCATCATGCGTATACGCGGTCCGATTGTCCTCGGGTCGCCAAGCGGAAGGTTCATATCTTGCTCCCAGGAATTGCGCTGTCCCTTACCGGCGCCGATACCAACCCGCTACGCGCCAATCAGCGCGCTGTTCACAATTCTCTGGCTGGCAACCGCGTCCTGACGGGCCAGCGCTTCGGCGAGGCTGTTTTCCCCCGCAAGCTTCTCGGCGACCTCAAGCAGACGCTTCACAGTCGCGATGTTGGCCTCGCATTCGGCAACGGGATCGAGCCCGCTCATGTCGGGGAAGGTGTCGAAGTACAAGGCGCCGTCGAATCCATCTGTGCGAATCTGATGAAGCAGTTCCAGCGTCGAGCGAAGATGCACGGCGCCCACCATCAGCCCGTCGTCGCGCTTGCCGTAGCCATCGTTCAGATGCACGCCGAGCAGCCTGCTCTGGCGGTGTATCAGATGAGCAACGAAAGCCGGCTGCTCGCCGGCATAGAGTGCGTGCGCGAAGTCGATCGTCACGCCGAGATTGGGCGATCCGGCCTCCGCAATGGCGAGGAGCGTCGTCGCCGCGTCGCGCAGCAGGGCCTGCGCCCTCGGTTCGTCCGGCTTGTATTCGATACTGATGTTGCAGGCGGGATCATGCTCGGCCACTTCGCGGATGCCGGCGATCTCCCAATCCCAAGCCTGTTTGTAGTCGAGCTGGAAATTGTAGTCGAACCCATCCTGCCCCAGCCATATCGTCATGAGGTCCGCACCCATTGCCCGCACGGCATCGATGCCTCGCTTGGTCAGGTCGATGGCCTCGTGCCGGACAGCCTTGTCCGGGTTGGTGAACGCACCGCGCTTGAATGCCGGATTCGTATAATAGCGCATCGCGAGCCCGTTGATCGCCAGCCCGGCATCGTGGATGCGGCGCCCGACGACGGCCGGATCGTCTGCGACATGATCAGGGAAATTGAGATCGAGGTCGGTGAGACCTTGTGCGGACGCGGCTCGTTCCACCATCTGCATCATGGTCGGTTTGCCGGAAAGGTCCGGCCAATACAGATGAGGCGCCGAGGCAAACGAGTTCAATCGGGTGGCGAAGCGAGGCAGCATGCATAACTTTCCGACTCTTGTTTTTCACAAAAATACAGAAAGCCGTAAAGTTATCAACCTTATCGCTTCGTGACTGCCGACTGCTATTGCGACGCGTCGCGTTCGCTTCGCAGCCAATCCAGGAAAAGCCGAACCTTCTTCTGCCTGAGGTGATCGCGCGGGCAAACGATCCATTGCGTGACGATGCGAAGGGACGGCGGATCCGTCACCGGGCAGACAAGACGTCCGTCGCGCAACTCGCGCTCCATCATCATGCTGCTTTCGAGCGCAATCCCCATTCCGTCCTGGGCAGCGTCGATCGCCATATGGCTGCGATCGAACAGGATGCGGCGCCAGCGTTGTGCCGGCTGGGTGCCTGCCAGCTTGAACCATGCAGGCCACTGCGCCTGCGACTTGACCGAATGGATCAAGCGAAAGCGCGTCAAGTCTTTGGCCTCGAGGCTGCCGGCGGCGGCAAGCGCGGGCGCGCAGGCCGGTATGAAACGCTCCTCCGCCATGCCCTCTACGAAAAGGCCCGGCCAGCGGCCGTCGCCGTGCCGGATTTCAACGTCCACAAGCTCCCGGTTGAAATCGGTGGGCTCGTTGGTGCCGTCCAGACGGATCTCCAGTTCCGGGTTCTTGTCGAGAAACGAAGACAGCCGCGGCAGCAGCCACTTGTTGGACAAGGTCGGTGTTGCGCGCACGGTCAGCATCGTCACGGAGCGATAGCCGCGGATGGTGTTGGTGGCGTCCGATATGCGTTCGATCTCGTCGGTTATCGTCGAGAAATAGCGCTCGCCTGCTTCCGTCAGAACGACACGACGTCCCATCTTTGTGAGCAGCGTCACGCCGAGCTGAACCTCCAGCGCCTGTATCTGCTGGGTTACCGCCGAAGGCGTCACGCCGAACTCCTCGGCAGCCCGCGAGATGCTGCCCGCACGCGCTGCAGCGTGGAAAACCCAGATTGCCCTGACCGGTATCTGCATGCGTTTGCCCCGACAAAAACCCCAGCTTCCCCTTATCATCATTCTTTAAGTCTGACTAACAATTCGGATAGGGCTTCTAATTTGCATCTAACAGATTGGATGCTCTAGTTTCCAACTTGCTGATACACGGTAAAGTCGTGAGCAGCTGGAGCGTGCGCAGGCGCGCAGTTCCCCGGCTCTCTCGTTCGACCTGCAGCGAAGAGGATGTTCCGGAGCGATCCGGTTCCAAATGGGAGGAATATCAATGACACCACGAGTTCGTGGCATGCTGGCCGCATCGACCGCTCTTGCGCTTTACTACGCTGCGCCTGCCTTTGCGCAGGACGCCTGTTCGGCCTATCCGACCGCCAAGATGGACAAGATCGAATCGACCGCTGTCGAGGGCGAGTTCGGCGCGGTACCCGCGCCCAAGAAGGAACTGCGCTTCGCCTACGTCACGAAGACGCTGATCAACGAGTTCTGGCAGGACGTTGCCGCGGGCGTGAAGGACGAGGCCTCCAAGTACAAGATCACCGTCGACGTGCAGGCCGCCAAGGACGAAAGCTCGATGGTCGAGCAGCTCAATCTGGCGCAGACGGTGTTGTCGCAGAAGCCTGACGCGCTACTGCTTTCCCCGCAGTCCGACTCCAACCTCGTTCCGGTGATCGAAGCGGCGCGCGCCGCCAACATCCCCACCGTGATCATCGACGACGCGCGCACCGAAGGCGCCAGCACATATGTCGGCACCGATCAGGTGTCGATCGGCGCCAAGGCCGCCACTTTCCTGCATGAAACCTATCCCGACGGCGGCAAGGTCGCGCAGATCGAGGGCGCGGCGGGTTCGCCGAACGCACGCCTGCGCATCCAGGGCTTCAAGGAAGAGCTCGCCAAGTATCCGAACCTGGAACTGGTTGCCAGCCAGCCCGGCAACTGGGATCGTCTCACCGCCCTGAACGCGACCGCCAACATCCTGCGCCAGACGCCCGAGCTCGTCGGGATCTACGCCAACAACGATGGCATGGCGCTCGGCGTCGTCGAGGCGGTGACCAGCGGCAGCAGCCTGGACAAGGTCGCGGTCGTCGGCACCGACGGCATCCGCGAGGCCAAGAAGTCGGTCGGCTCGGGGGAGATGCGCGCTACAGTAGCCGAGTTCCCCTTCGAGGAAGGCCAGCTTGGCGTGCAGATGGCGCTTCGCCTGCTCGGCTGCCAGGCCATTCCGCAGTGGATCGTTTCCCCGCAGGCGGTTATTACAAAGGACAACGTCAAGGACTTCCCTGATCCGAAAGTCAACTAACCTCCCATGCAGACCCGGATCACAAGGGAGGACGGCGCGAGCCGTCCTCCCGCACTTAGGATGACGGGCATCGCCAAGCGCTTCGCCGGCGTGCATGCCCTCAAAGGCGTCGACCTCGACCTCGCTGCCGGCGAAGTGCACGCCCTGCTGGGGGAGAACGGCGCCGGCAAGTCCACCCTGATGAAAGTGATGTTCGGCATCGTGCAGCCGGACGAAGGGCGCATCACGCTCGATCCCATCGGCGCGGTTCGCATCGATGGTCCGCGCGACGCATTGGCGATGGGCATCGGCCTGGTCAGCCAGGAACTCAGCCTCGTGCCGCAACTCGACGTGGCGCAGAACATCTTCCTGGGCCGAACGCGCGGGCTCAGTCTCGTGCCGCGGGGAGAATTCCGCCGCCAGGCCCGCCAGATCCTCGATGACCTCGCACCGCATCTGAAGACGGACACGCCGGTCTCCGCTCTTGGCATGGCCGACCGGCAACTGGTGGAGATCAGCCGTACGCTCGCGCGTGGCGGCCGCATCATCGCCTTCGACGAGCCGACCTCCAGCCTCACGCCCTCCGAACAGGAAAGCCTGTTCGCGGTCATCCGGCGTCTAAAGGCCGCCGGAAGGGCAATCGTCTACATTTCGCATCGGATGAGCGAAATCCGCGCCATAGCGGACCGCGTCACCATCCTTCGCGACGGCGACGTTGTCGCGTCGGGCCCCATCGATGATTATTCCGAAGCGCGTCTCAATGAACTGATCGCCGGCCGGGAGCTGTCGCGCGAAATGAGCGGCGAAAAGCCCGCGCCGGTGACAAGCGCGCCGGTTCTGGAATTGCGCGGCGTATCGACGACGCGCGTCAAGGATGTCAGCCTGGCGGTCGGCGCAGGCGAGATCGTCGGGCTGTCGGGGCTGGTCGGCTCCGGCCGCTCGGCGATCCTGCGGACGTGCTTCGGCATCGACCCGATGACCGGCGGACGTCTAGCGGTCGGCGGCACGG
>VFQP010002560.1_pt1 | contig 20010 bp, 34 predicted proteins | sample 3512351 | NCBI WGS metagenome assembly VFQP01 (sample SAMN10412372, study PRJNA504923) | tailings metagenome | isolation source: Relicate 1 Philex TSF1 revegetated site | place: Philippines: Tuba, Benguet | collected 2017-08-29
ACACACACACACACACACACACACACACACACACACACACACACACACACACACAGCAATACACACACACAGCAATACACACACAGCAATACACGCTACAGCAACCCTCACACCTGTACATCTTCATCATGTGCAATCCGTTGCTCCATAGACAAACCCACCAATGTCTGCTGCACTGCTGCACAGAGGGACACATGCACTTGCTCCACTGCCCATGCACTGTGTCCTTGTGCTACCAACCACTCCCACAACAGACACCATGCATCCTTGTCATGATTATGTGTTGCTGCAATGCTCCTGTGTGCTGGTCCACCATGGTCAACACCATCTTGGTCAACACGGTCAACACCATCATGATCATCATGGTCAACATCATCATGATCATCATGGTCAACATCATGGTCAACATCCTCGTTTATTGCACATTCCACAGCAAATACACGTTCCACCACTGTTGTCACCAGCTGCACAATTGCTGGGTGATCCCGACACGCTTTACAATGCAGTGCTGCGGTTGCAACATGCACATCAGTGTGGTGGGTGGTCAACACGGTGTCGAGTGCTGCAGGGGTGAGGAGTGTGTGGGTGCCATCCCCACGCAGCAGGATGGGGAGGAGGAAGGGGTGGGTGAGGGCATACTGGTCGAGTGCAGGGGAGGCATACCCTGTGTGTTTTGGATGTGTGTTTGTGTACTAGCGTATACGCATGTTGGGTTGTGATGATGACGGTTTTTGTTCAACATTATATGCACTGTCAATATACACAAACAACATGTGAAAACTGCAACAATAGCAAGTGACAACCACAACCACCACAACCACCACCACCACAACAACAACAACAGCATACCATGCACATCCCCCGACACAGCCAAGCCCTCTAGCAATAGCTGTACACCACCATTGTTACTGCTCCCCCCACCCTCACCCCCCCCCACAGCCACCACACATTGCACCAGCACCTCATGCTTGTTCACTGCATGACCCACATGACTCAACACCACATCTGCAGCTGCCGGTGAAGGTGCAGTACACAAACACTCTAATAGTGCACGCAGTGGATGTGTATTGTGAGACTGTTGTTGCTGCTGCTGTTGTTGTTGTTGTTGTTGTGTAGATTGGGGGTCGTCTGTCTGTACTGCTGTGTGCTGCTGTACCCCCGCACCACTCCCCACACCACTCCCCACACCAACACCAACACCGACAGCACCAACACAACCATGTAGCTTCACCAATGCTGCCAGCAACATAGCAGCCTCAGCATCATTCGCATGACCATACAACCACTGCACCACTGCGCTGGTGTGGGGTGATGGCTGTGAAAACATACCCCTTGTATGGAGGTCTGTGAGTGTGGATACCACTGCTGCTGCACTACAGCGCTGCTCATCAATCAACCGCTGTAACACAGTAGAGAAAACAATGCTTTCATTGTTGCTGTTGTTGTTGTTATTGCTATCTTGTGCTGTTGTTGCTTCATGCGCATCATCACCCAGAGCACCAAGCATCACCAGCAGCACACGCGCATCTTCCCTGGCATGTGCATCCCCATCATCACCATCCACTGCTCGAACAAACAACGGCCAGCACTGCGTCCAATCCACCACCATCTTCCCGGCATCTTCTTCCTTGACATCACCACCATGTGTTTCACCATCACCACCACCACCACCTATATCACCCCCAGCAGCACCCAGCATCACCGCTACATACGCATCCAACATGTGTCGCACCAGTACCCGCTGCACACAAAGACGCCCCTGCCATGCGGCATTGGTAAGCTTGTCCACATCCCCCGGCATCTGCACCATCCCATACCCATGCAACAACGCAACCAGCCGCTGCACCACTGCACACACCCCACCAGGAGCAGCACCATGCGCCCCATGCGCCAATGCTGTTGCAAGACGTGGGAGTAGTGTTTTACGCACTGCAGCGTGGTCGGGGGGAGCATGGGCGACCCATGATGTGACAAGATGCCACATTGCATCTTGGGTGCTGGGGTCTGTGTCGGCGGTGGCTGCCAGTATGGTGCGTGGTGGTAGGATATCAAGCATGGTAGCAGCAGTGCGGTAGGCAGTGGTACGAACGAGTGGTGATGGTTTGTTCGGGTGCATGTGATGGGTGAGGATGGGGGCGAGCTGTGCTGATGGGATGGCCAGGGGTGTGTGGTATGTGGAAAGCATGGTCAATGCCATGCACACTGCGCGTATATAGCGCTCCTGTTGCTCCTCGGGGGCATCGCGACCTGCATCTGCGAGGGTACTGGCGGTTGTGGTGGGTGCGAGGAGTTGATCGATGATGAGCGTGGTGATCTGTGGTGGAGTTGTGATGATGTGTAACGAGTGATGGTTGTGGGGGTGGTTATTTTGCCTTTGTTTGTTGTTCATGTTAACAATGTGCCAACCCCTTTTTACCTCTGAGCGAGCCATCACAACAGCAGCTGTTTGCTTTTCTGCACGTGGTAGCAGTGTCGTCCATGCCATCTGTGCTGCAGCTGCACAGGGGCGATAGGGGTCGTTGCATGAGAGGAGCCAGTGGGGGAGAATGGCACGTAGGTGGGGTGCGAGGGACTTGTGCAGGCGGGTGGCAAAGTGTTGTATGCAGAGCGCTGCCTCAAGGCGCACATGCCTGGGTGTGATTGGATGGAGGAACCGTGTGATGGTGCGACCTGTATGGACCTGATTGTGCGACCTGTGTGGATCCAATACCAAATCACGACGCACCTGCTGGTGTCCAACACGAGGCGTGGATAGTGCAAAAGCCACTGAGGGAGGAGCAATTGCAAGGCATCCTCATCAAGCTGTGTAACCCGCTGATTCAAGGCCTGCAACGCCTTTTGACGTGTAAGTGCATCCTTTTTGGTGAGTTGTTTGAGAAAAGTTTGACATTGAGGGTCTAAATGCAAGGGAGCAGCTGCAAAGAGGGATGGAGTGAACGATGATGATTGACCAACAATGCTGCTGCTTTTGTTGAGCAATTCCGCAGCTTTTGCAGCAGAAAGTGGTTGCCCCGATCGGGGCATGTTGATTTGGAATCGAATTGAGTGGCTGTTTGCAGTGTTGTTACAAAAGTTTTACAAGTTGAGCAGGTAAACATGGTTGTCATTGTTGCAGACCAACACTGCAACTCTATCATCATGTGCACTGCCACAAGAGATGCACCACCACAACATGTGCCAAGCTATACTGCAACAAAAGTCTCCATGGATCATCCGTGCGGTACCCCATTCGTTGTGCAAAGCGCACCCTACTGTGCACCTCCATGCAATAGCACCACACACAAGACAACGAGTTGCACAAAATTGCAAGAAACATCAATACCTGTGTGGGAGATTATAAGGGGTGTTGATATGCAGTAGAAAAGATGCAGGTGGGGGACCCATAGGGGGGAGGCCCAGTGTGTGGCAGCCTGCAGTGTGGCCCACCAATTCCACACCCACACACACAGTCCACACCCACACACCCACACACATTCCACACCCATCCACCCACACACATTCCACACCCATCCACCCACATATTCCACACCCATCCACACATTCCACACCCACCTTGTTGCATGAGGGATACACAGTAGGCCCAAGCACTTGGTTGAAATCACATGCATGGAACCAGCCAGCCAACACCTGTAGCACCTGCATTATGTAATCACATGAGTTACTGGGCTCCACTGCATGCGCCAACCTGTGTGTTTTTGTTTGTTTTTGTTTGTTTGATTTTGTTTGTTTGTTTTTGTTTGTTTGTATCTTCACACACCCCAATGTGTTCTTCACACACCAAAACAACACATCGCCCTACGTACGCTGAACATGCGCCTTTGTCACTCCGTATCGCAGTCAATAACACCACGGTTATCAATACCGTGGCAGCATCATGATCACGTTGCAATGTTGGGTACATGGTAACGTTGCCGATCCCAGACAACAACACATCCACAATCCCCTGCCTGATCACCACACACTGCTCACGCACGTCTGTCATGGCCAGGGTCACTGCATACAGGGTGTGCATGAGCAGGCGAAACATGCGAATGGACAGCATGAGCACACGGCGGTGGCGTGCAAAGACTGCTGGTCGCTTGAACAGGAGGATGATGGGGATGACCCGGTACAAGCTGAGAAAACACAAAAAGCAGAGGAAGAGGTGCGATTCGAGCAACAGCACGCAGTTGATGACAAGACACAAGCATAGGGCACTTGATGCCAGTGCTGTGTGGGTGTGTGGGTGGGACTGTGTATGTGTGACTGTATGTATGGTGATGCAGCAGACTCATACCAGCACGGTCGTCAGCTGGGGTGACAGTTTCCAAGGTTGCTGACAAGTATTGCTTTTCCAGATTGCGATGCACAAAGGCCAATGGCCATGCACGTATAGAGTAGGTTGTGGAGCCAGGCATCGTCGGATTTAGGAGGGATTGTGCGCATCGCCGCGTTGTTGACCGTTGACCATCTTTATTGTCTTGCTAGGCTATGTGTAATTGTGTTTGTATCCAATGTGGTGCGTATGTGTCGTTTTTCTTTATGTGAACGAATGCAAAAAGTGATGAATAACCAAGTGGATGCACTGTTGTGGGCAATTAAGCGCTTTGTTGTATCCCAGTTTGTATTGCAGTATTCTATGATTCATGTGCTTGTGCTGCACATGCTGTGGCAGCTGTGGCGGTAGGTGTGTTGTTGGCAACATCTGTTGGGGAGGAATGAGACAGGAAATGAGTGTGATGAGCACATACAGGGGGGTAACGGGAATGATTTTGATGACCACATGCACTGGGAGCACATGGAAAGAAAAAAACACAAACGCACCCAGGCGCAGACCCTGTGGTAATCATTCCACTGGTCTTGTTCTCTCACATTTGCAAAAGATGCAGTCATCCTTATGATTAATGATAAAGTAATTGCACAGCTGTACTGCACAAGTGCACTGCGGGGCGCCTTCCACACAACCTAGTCATCATGTTGTGTCATGTGCTGCTAGTGCATGACACGCTCACAGGGTACTGCACATGACACGCTCACAGGGTACTGCACATGACACGCTCACAGGGTACTGCACATGACACGCTCACAGGGTACTGCACATGACACGCTCACAGGGTACTGCACATGACACGCTCACAGGGTACTGCACATGTATGCCTGCCGACCCATGGATACCTGTGTGTCGGGGGGGTGACCTGTGGGGTTTAACCTGTGTGTGCGCCATCTGGTACCTGAAGCGATGTTGTGAGGGTCTTGTGAGGGCCTTGTGAGCATCCTATGAGGACAATTGTGGGTGTTGGCCAACTGTGTTGCTTGCAACACACACCACCCCTCAACACAGTGAGCACCCACTGCAGCCGCCCTGAAACTTTCATCCCGCAAAATACAACGGAGCTCTCTACTGCATTCCTTTTATACATTTGCAACTTGCACCAGGGCAGCATATCCTGGAACCTCTCAATACAGCTTGACCTTGGCGGCTGTGTAGATTGCATCTCCGCAGCTGTAGAGCAACGCGGATTTCTGTGAGCCTCGCCTCAGAGACTTGCAGCCATGCCGCACATCGCATATTACCGCAACTGTACGTGGTTGTATGGGGCAATGAGCAGCAGTGGGCTTGTTTTGTGTGTATTGTGATTCACAGCAGCCGGCGTGTTGCCGTGCCTGCTCTGCAGCGAGCCTTACAGTTTGCTTGTGTAGCATTGTATATCAGTTGTGTCAGCAATGGCAAGTCAGCACATGTTGGGTGGCTGGTACACACAGTGTGTGAACATTGCATGTCCATGGCCATCATCAACACACACCACACCAACACAGACTCCAAAAGCTTCAAGAAACCCCGTCGCCCTTATGAGAAGGAGCGTCTGGACAATGAGCTGAAAATTGTGGGTGAGTATGGTCTCCGCAACAAGCGTGAGTTGTGGCGCGTGCAGATGCAGCTGTCCAAGCTGCGCAAGATGGCACGTACCCTGCTCACCCTTGATGCCAAGGACCCCGTTCGCATTTTCCAGGTGGGATAGGGTGTTTCAGTGGCGTGCTTGGTGATGACAGTATACCATGCATCATGTCAACATACTCACATGACAACACTTTCAACCCTCCCAAATGTTCAGGGCAATGCATTGCTGCGCCGCATGTACAAGTATGGCCTCCTCAATGAGACACAAAACAAGCTCGATTACGTGCTTGCTTTGACACCTCAGGACTTTTTGGAGCGCCGCTTGCAGACACTGGTGTTCAAGTTGCGTCTTGCCAAGTCCATCCACCACGCACGTGTGCTCATCCGCCAGAGGCACATTCGGTATGGGTAGTGATGATGTGGGATGACGATGACGATCATGTGGGTTGATGATGGGGGAGGAAAGGATGCGTCATGGGGTTTTGACAGGGACACACAACGATGATACACGTGATTGATACACACACGCATATATATTGCACTTCTCAACAAACAAACGATGCCCACACACGCTGACACCACCAACATCACCACCAACATCACCACCAACATCACCACCAACATCACCACCAACATCACCACTACAGTGTGGGCAAGCAGATTGTCAACGTGCCATCCTTCCTGGTGCGTGTGGACTCGCAGAAGCACATCGACTTTGCCCTCAACAGCCCCTTTGGTGGTGGGCGCCCAGGCCGTGTCAAGAGGAAGAACATGCAAAAGGGTGGTGGTGGCGGTGGTGACGAGGAGGACGACGAGTAGACGTCTTTTGTTTTTTTGGTGTATCACAGTGGTAACGGTTATCAATAGAAATCAGTGTCGTGATACAGGCTGCAAACTGTTTACTGTGAGTGACCACAGCGGCACTTGCCAAGAAGCAGCATCGCGACCCAATTGGTCGTCAAAACAATAGCTGCTTGCCTCAAAGCAGCGGTGTACTGGGCTTTAACATCATGCTCATGTACATGCACCGATACTAGGGACTGGTGTACAGCCATTCCAGTACAGCCAAACCCGAGCTGATTGGTTGTTCGCACATGATAGGTGCTGCTTGCTTAGGTCTACCACTAACAGCAACAACAAAGTACTAGAAAGATGCTGGTTATCATATAGTCACATATAACTAGATCCTCTGTTGTCACGCGACGATGGGATCACACACTCCCATGGACACATCAGACACCAGCCAGCCTGACCCAACGACTGACATCAGCCCCTTTGGGCAGCAAACCAACCATGGCACATCCAATGGGGACATGGTCAATAATGGGGACATGGTCAATAATGGGCAGGTGATCAATGGGACACACATGGCACGTGACGACACCGTGGCACCACTGTCGACTGTGGCGTCTCGCCTGTCTCAGCGCCTCTCCACCCAGGCAAGCAAAGTATCGGTTCGCAAGGCATCCCACACATCCTTTTCCATGCCCAAGGAGGATGTCGAGTACCCAGATTTTGTGGAGTTTGGGCTTTCCTCTGAAGAGGTGGGGGACTTGGAGGAATTGCTGCACAGGTATGAGGGTTGGTAGGGTGTTGGTAGGGTGTTGGTGGGTGCGTGTACGGTTGTGAAAACACAGGCAGGTGGACTTTTAATTGTGAGGAGTGTGTGCATGTATCATTTACAGCAGCAGCAGCAGCATATACACATCACTCACAAATTCCATACACTTGCATCCATACTGTTGTGTATATACAATAACAGTATGAAAATTCCACCCAAACATAAATTCCCCTGTGTACAACAACAGTACGGATGAAAGTGTAGGGGCCCTCAATGCAGGGTCCCCCACCAATCCCTGGCTGCAAGTGGTGCTCCAGTTGGAAGCCATGCCCCGCACATTGGTCAAGTGGATTTACAATTCACTCAAGCTAGCCATCTTTTTGTCGTTTTTGTCACTCGTGCTGCTCTTTGCTGCAAAACTGGTGTGTTGGTTGTAGAGCTGGTGTGTGGGTGTTTGTCACACACACACACAACAATGTTTTGGTACACACATACACAACAAGGGCATATGCACATACCTGCATTTCACATTGACATGCATTGTACACATTGGTTGTACACATTGGCATGCATTGTACACATTGGCATGCATTGTACACATTGGTTGTACACATTTAACACATCCCTACCCCACATCCCCCCACACCTCCCAGATGAATCCCAACTTTGGTTTTTACGACCACTGGTTTACATGGGTACAAGCAACCTTTGCATTGATATGCATGGTGGCGTCCATGTGTGTGTGGGCTGAGTTCACCAGGCGGCTGATTGTTGTGTGGCGAATGCGACTCACCTGGTATGTATGGTGTTGTACACATGTTGATGTGGTGTTGTACACATGTTGATGTGGTGTTGTACACATGCTTATATTGTGTGTACACAACACACGCTGATATGGTGTGGTACACATGCGTACATGATGTTGTACATAGCACATGTTGATCCACAATACCTTCATCCCACCAACACTCTTCCCCTTCATCTCTCCACCCGCCCACCCCCTTCATCTCTCCACCCGCCCACCCCCTTCATCTCTCCTCACCCGCACCCCCTTCTTCAGGAGTACCCGACGTCATCGCTTGTGCACTGAAAATTTCATTCAAGTGTCAGCAGTCATGGTCACCAACATGTTTTGGTTTGCACCCAATGTATATTTACTGGTGACAGAGTGCAGCTGGTTTAACGTACTGCTTTCATGGTTTGCGTTTATACGATGGTCAATGCTGTTTTTGGTATGTGTGTGACAACATGTGCTGTTTTTGGTGTGTGTGGGTTTGCCAAGGTGGTGCATGTTGGGGTGTATGGGGTGTATGGAGTGTGCTACACTGGCATGTGCACTCCCACTCATTTTCATTATCGCAAAACCTCAGTGCATTCATTTCTCATATAACCACTCTTACCACACCTGCAGAACCTCAGTGCATTCATCACGAGAGCAGCAGACCTCAATGTGGCCACCAAACAACAAAAAGATGGGAAAAAGGAGGAAACGTTGCTGTTGGATAATCGATATATGTTGTATTTTGTATCTGCCCTGCTGTGGTGCATTCCCTCTGCTTTTGTACTCATGAGAGTGATATTGGGTATGGGGGGTATGGTGTATCGTGAAGGGGAGTGTGTATGTGTTTGCAGTGTGTATCCTATCAATTGCTGTTGTTGTTGTTGTTGTTGCTGTTGTTGTTGTTGTGTTGGCAACCCCACCACCACACACATAGGCACTGTGCATACCAACACCGTCATTGGTGTGCGTGAGGTGGATTACAATTACGATGGTGATATTGATGCATATCAGGTATGGTGTATATATGACATATGGCTGTGGATAAATATGAGATATGAGATGGTGACGGCTTGTACCACTGGGGCCCATGTGGCGGGTGATGATGTATACCATAGTGTGGGGTGTAATGGCTTGTTTCACTTTGTCACCTGCACCACCACTGCACCACCACACACACACACACACACACACACACACACACACAGGATTACTCTATTAACGACATTGACTTTAATGGTCTCAACATTACTTGCAATGACCTGATATATGATTGCTCACAGTATGCGGGATTGGGTGGGGATTGGGTGGGGATTGGGTGGGCTGCGTATATTGTATTATGTATACTACACAGCAATTGGGTGTGTGCTGCCTATTTATATTATTATTGGGTGTGTGCTGCCTATGCATATTATGATTGGGTGTGCTGCCTGTGTGTAGTATACAACAACATATAGTATATGACCCGCCAGTGCACACACCCAACCTCCCTGCTATGACAGGAACAATTATACACCATGGACACTGATTGTCATCACCGCATTCATTCCGGTATGTTGTGCATGTGTTGTATCTACCATCACCATGCATGTACTGTATCATCACCATGCATGTACTGTATCATCACCATGTACATATTCCTTTATCTACCATCACCATGTACATACTACATCTACCATGCACATCTACCATCGTCATGGTACACACACAGTGAATCACACACTACACACACAGTTGTATTTCCCTATACACACATCTACCCCCCGCCACACCCAGTTGTATTTCCTGCTCTACCTCTGCCTAGTTACCCGTGCCTACCTGTATCTACGCAAGCGCCCCTTTGCCTCCCACCGTATGGCCAACATGTTGGAGATGCTCACATGGAGACAGCAATTCATCACCTTTGTGGTGGTGCTGCTGAGTCAGATATTTCTTGGGTGGGTGGGGCATGGGAGTTGTGCTACGAGGATGATTGCATGGGCATCGGGGTTGTTTCCAACGAATGTACGTGTATGTGTGATGTTGGTGTGCGTGTGCGTGTGGGATGATGGTGTTGGCGTACGTATGTGATAATGGTGTTGGTGCATGTCTATACTTGTGAGACGATCAACCGATCACCACCCACACAATCAACCGATCACCACCCACACAATCAACCAACCACCCCCCACACAGTTGTTGTTCAATGGCACAATTCTATTGCCAGCCATATTATTCATGCCCATTATTCCCATTGAAAAAAGTGTAGCTGCATACAGGCAACAGGTATGTTGAATATATATGCTATTATATATACTAATATACTTTACTACTATACTAATACACTTTACTAATATACTAATATATACACCCCAATCCTGGATGTCTTTCCACAACACGTTTTCATACCACTACCATGCCACCTTTCCACACCAAAACACCATGCACCCACCACCTCCTACCCCTCCTACACCTCCTACACCCCACCTGTTACAGCTCAAGCTTGGTGCATACATGTGGACAGAGCGTGACAAACCAAGCACGTCCCTCCCACACAAGAGCAGTAGGGAGTATGTGGGTACAGGGAGCAGGGAGTATGTGGGTATTGGAGAGGCCTTTCGAGATACCTTTTGTGTGGAAACTGCAGTCAAGTGCCTTTATGTATGTGGGTGTTGAGTGAGTGTGTGGGTGATGATGATGTGCAGTGTGTGATATTGTTTGTGTGCAGTTGTGTGGGTGATGTTGGTGTGCAGTGTGTGTGATATTGATGAGGGCATGCTGTACCAAGCACGCACCATCATGATGTTTTCTCCCCCCAGCATTGTAAACCTCCACCCATTCACAGTACAATTGGTGTGTATACCTGCATGCAGAAGACCCAGAAGAGGGCATCAGCTGGGGTCCTATGGATATTGTGACTGCCATGTCATTGTATGGCCTTACAAACTATGATGTACGTGGTGGTGGTGTGTTGTATGTGTGTTGGTGTATTGTATGATGTACGTGGTGTGTTGGTGTATTGTATGATGTACGTGGTGTGTAGTGGAATAATACGCAAGGGACACGGTGTAACAATGTACAAGGCACATGCACATCGACTCCACACACCCCCACCTACACCACCACCTACACCACCACACACACCACCACACCAACATCACACCAACATCACCCAGGTTGTGCATGAACCCAGCACCAGCAGCAAATGCCTGATAGCGTGGGGTAGGAAACATGTTGTACTCGCATTCAGGGGCACTGTTGACATGACGGGGTGCTTTCAAAATCTCAAGGTGTGTGTTTGTTCTGTGTGTATAGACCTTGTTCTGTATGTGTATAGAGACCTTGTTGTGTGTGTGTATGGAGACCTTGTTGTGTATATATACGAACCATCACCATGGAATCACCACACCACGACACCCAGATCTGGTATGCTGTACATCAGCCACGTCGCACAGTACCCCGCAGAAATGCATTCATCAGCAGGGTGCCTATGTGCCACAAGGGGTTTCTCATGTGCTGGCGTCAACAGGGGTTTGACCAACGAGTGTTGACCACGCTGCGACAGGTCATGGACGGATGTGGGGGGCCAGAAAACGTGCATGTGACAATTACAGGTGTGTGTGGGGGGGGTAATTGTGTGGCAGAAATGTGCATCTGGCAAAAACGTGGTGTGCTTTGTTTGGGGATGGCCCGATGTGGGCTGTGTGGGTGTGTGGCTGCTTTAAAACCCATTATTCACACAAATTTTTACAATTTTTTACATCTGTTTTACACAGGGCATTCGCTTGGTGCGGCCATGGCGATGTTGTGTGCGTGGGACGTGCAATACACTTTTGGCAACTGTAAGCACATTGAGTGCTACACATTTGGGGCACCTCATGTGGGTAATATGGCATTCAAGAGTGATTTTGAGCAACGCGTGCCGGTATGCTGCTGATATGCTGGTGTATGCTGCTGATATGCTGGTGTATGCTGATGATGATGTGGGGGGAGGCTGGTGTGTATGGGGATGATCTGAGTATCGCTGCTGTATCCACCCATTATCGATGTGCGCCACCCCCATCATCCGCCACCACCATCATCCCCCCCTCCCCCTCCCCCTCCCAAACACACAGGATTGTCACAACATAATCAACGATCAAGATGCGGTAGCACGCAGCGGTAAGATTGCAACCGTGTTTGTGCGACTGTTGGAACGCCCAGGGCACAAAATCCTGGTCAACAAACGAGGCGAAATGTTGGTGCAGCCCAGTCCCATGGAGGCGTATATGCAGCTGGTGATGGGGTTTGCATCATGGGAAGATCACTTGCTGTCGAGCTATGACCAAGTACGTGGGAAATAACTGTGGGGGGAAACATCTGTGATGATTTTGTGTGTCTTAGGGTGGGAAACCACGTGTTTGTGTGTCTCAGGGGGGAAAACAACTGTGATTATTTTTGTGTGTCTTAGGGTGGGAAACCACGTGTTTGTGTGTCTCAGGGGGGAAAACAACTGTGATTATTTTTGTGTGTCTTAGGGTGGGAAACCACGTGTTTGTGTGTCTCAGGGGGGAAAACAACTGTGATGATTTTGTGTCCCAGGGTGAAAAATATGCATTTGAGTGTCCCAGGGCGTGAAACATGTGTCGTGTGAAATAAAACAGCTGCACCTCATATCACGACCCACATCCAACCCACATCCAACGCACCACCACACAGGTTATGACGGGGATGTTGCGTGCACAGTTTACCCTTTTTGGCCTCAAACACGGCCTTGCAGGGGTACTGGGTGTGTTCCAAAACCCTGCACTGCGTCGGTATTATGCTGCCAAGGGATTAGATGTGTATGAACAGGTACAACGACTCAAGCAGGGGAATCACCTGAGTGGCATGGACCACAGAGCTGCTGAGCGACTGGCAAGCAAGCTGCATGATGCGTTGACACATGTCAGCACTGCATTATCGCACACCAAGCAGACCAGGGGGGGGTCGGGGGAGGAGAGCGGGTCTGCGTGTATGGGCGCACTGCAAGAGAGCAAGGGTGGGGGGGGGGAGGAGCGGGGGGAAGGGCGTGGGGGATGGCAGGGCAAGCAACATCATTGAGGCATGATGGTCTTGGCAAGCTGCATTCATATTTGTGTATTCATCAGTATTCTTTTTACAATACATGTGCATTTTTTAACATCATCACAATGCATCATCATCACCATCATTTTCATAGTAAAACAACTCTACTGTTTCCCCTGCTGTTTCCCCACCGGTGTACTATCAGTACATGTTTTCTTTTCCCTGTCCAGCAACACCTGTTCCAATGCTGGCCGCCCCGTCACCTGCAGTCTGTATGCTGCCCACAAATCATACACTGCATTAGCCACTGCTGCTATTGCTGGGTTTCGAGTTGCTGCATAGACCCACCCCAACCCCACTGCTTCATAGAGACGACGAAACACCTCCACACCAGTGACAATGCTGCCATCTGGGAGGATGCCGTGAATCTTACCCATGGCCTGTTGCGATACGGAGTGGGGTGTATGGGTGGGTGGGGTGGTGTATGGTGGGGTGATGAGTGGTGGGGTGTAGGCACATGGGTGTGTTGTGGTGGTCAGTGGTCATTCATGCACAATCCGCCAATCATAGAGCAACATACGTCTTCATAGTTGATGCCTGCATTGTCTGCGGGGTTGTAATCAGATGCTGCAATGTCTACAAACTTGATGGCGCCGCGTCCTGCATCTTTGCTCTTCAAAAAGTGCACCTCTCGTTCACAGAGGGGGCAGTCACCGTCATGCAGCATGGCAATCTGCCATGTGGGTGGTTGTTGTGTAGTGGTGTTTGGTGGGCTGCTGCTTGTGGATGTTGCGTGTGTGTGTACAGTGCGAAGTGTGTGTGGGCAAGATGGGGGGGCGCTATGACGGGGAGTGATGGTGCCCTGTGTTTGTGGTCGTGTGAGGATGATGCTGCACGTGCTATTTCACGACCAAGGTGAAAAAACTGTAGTAATACCTTGTTCCACTGTGCTTGCCAACATGTTGCATGCAAGCAAGTGGCCACTCGCTGCACTGCACGGCGATGCAACAAAGGCGTTCGGCTTGCAATGATCTGCATGTTGCGTTTTATTGTGTCACGCCCTTTGATTTATGCTCGAGCATTTGTTTTCTCTAAAATGTGGACTGTCGAGCCTGGAAGTCCATTGAAGTCTAGATCTCTTTTTTGAACATCTCTCCTCGTGTGCACTCTGTAGCCCCGTGTGCAACAAACGTTCAAGCAGCTCGCACACGACCATCATAGAATCTAGAGATCGATCATCAGCCAGCGACAACAGCAATGCAAGACAGCAACCCAGAGGAGGGATGTACACTGACACACGTGGTGGAATTGGATGAATTGATAGAACTCACATCACGCACGGGTGCATCAAAAGGGACATCCCCATCAGCTGCTGCTGATTATGAGCGATTCAGCAAGCTGGTATGTGTGATGGTGAAGCCATACAACGTTATTTCGCAAAGGATCCAAGCTGGGCTACGTTTGCCCATCATCACCACGATCACCATCGACACCATCCGACACCATCCGACACCATCCCCCAAACACCAGTTGGCCAGGTATCAAGAGCAACCATCCCTCCTAGACCCCCACCTTGAGCAGCTCATGGAACCACTGGCGACTGCGTTGCAAAGCATCACGCTTGCAATGTCCAGCACAGGGCACACCGACGTACAAGCAGTACAAGCAGTATGTCAGATGATATGGCGCCTGTGCAACACCAGGTATGTAGTCAGGTGTACAATGTGTATAGTGTGTATATGTATGGGTGCGTGTCATGATGTGTGTATGCAGGTTGTAGATTGTACATAATTACAATGTATTGCTACATATTGCTTGACCATACACACACTTGCATACACTTGACCATACACACAGGGGGTACAAGGTGGTGTGTCGGTTTTTCACAAATGATGCAAGTGACTTGGAACCTGCATCGCATCTACTCCACTGGCTGCAATGCCAGGTATGTGTGGGTGCCGGTGTGTAATTGTGCACGTATATGTATCCCTCTTCCTCCTCACTTTTCTCTCTCACAATCGCGCTCCCACAATCGCACACACAGGAGGATGCGGGTGTATGGGTGTGGGAATCATTATTCTGTGTGCTCCTGTGGGCATCTGTGCTAGCCCTCACCCCATTTCCACTGAGTACACTCGACTCTGGTGAGACAACACTTGACCCAGGGAACACACTCGACTCTGGTGAGATATTCAACTCAGGGAAGACACTCGACTCAGGGAACACAGTCAGGGCGGTAGTGCATGATGCTGCTTCCTGTAGTGCACCACCAGGTGAAAGTGGTGGTGGTGATGGTGGTACACACCATAGTGAGAATGACATTAGGAGTATGGATGCACCCACACATCATGATGACATTCTCAGGTAGGGCGTGTATGCATGGTAGTGTGTGTGTATGCATGTGTTTACATGGTAGTGTGTGTGTGTTGCCATGTGTTTGCATGGTAGTGTGTGTGTTGCCATGTGTTTGCATGGTAGTGTGTATTCACCAACATACATTGACACACAACACCTCCACCCCTCCCCACACGCAAAGGACACTCCCCCCCCTGCAGCGGCGTCTACTGTCTGTATGTCAGACACAGCTTGCCCGCCCCACATCTTCCCGAGAAGTTGCTGGTGTGCTGCTGGGGACGCTGCTCACACGACCAGACACCACATGTGCATTGGATGGGTTTGTGTCGTGGGCTGTGGCGCACATACAACAGGGTGGTGGGGGAAAAGGGGAGGGGAGTAGTGGTACAAGCGCTACATCGTCCATTGTGCCTGGTGTGTGTATGTGCAGTATGTAAATACAGTGTGTATGTGTATGCCATGAGCATACTTGGTGTGTATCATGTGCCATGTGTATCAGTGCTTCACAAGGACACACCACTACCTACAAAACCCATTACCATACATACCATTACCACAGAGGGGGGGGAGGGGACACCACACTCCACCACCCCACTACACACCCCACTACACACCCCACTACACACCCCACACAGGATGTTTGAGGGCTCTTGTCGAAATATTCAAGTCAACAGACAGGACTCTGTTGTCCCCCCTTGCCACCACCCTCCACCCATGTATGTGTGTGTTTTTACAATCCACACATGCATCTAAAAGTGTACTCACACGCAAGCTGGGGATAAAGGTGTTGCAGCGCAGTACATTGGCAATGCTGCCTGTGAGACCTGTTGCCTGGCGATACCAACGTGGTGGTGGTGGTGGTGGTGGTGGTGGTGTGCATGGTGGTGGTGGTGGTGGTGGGGATGACATTGCTACTAGTCAACATGATAACGATAATGATGGTGATAATGATAGTGATGGTGATGTGGTACCTGCTGTGGAGGAGAGCATTGAGCATTTGCTACTAGGTGTGTGGCTTTGTACATGCTGTATATGTATGTGATTACGTATGGTGTATATGTATTGTAGATGCGCATGTGATGCACATCGTATACACTGTATATTCACACACCCATCCCACCACCATATGCGGCACATTGCGTCACCACATACCCCTCATCTTTGTTTCATCACCACACACCCCTCATCATGATTCAACCACCCACCACATGTCCCGCATGTTGACTTCCCACCACACATCACATGTCCCTCATGTTACTTCCCGTCACCACCACCACACATGCCCCTCATCTTGGTTTCCCACCACACACCACCACACATGCACCACACAGGGCTAGCAGATGATGATGGGGTGGTGAGGTGGTCTGCTGCCAAGGGGTTGGCACGCATAACTGCTAGGCTACCCAAGGTGTGTATATGATTGGTGTGTATATGTGTATGTGTATGTGATTGGTGTGTATGGTGTACTATATGTGTATGTGGTGTGTATGTGTATGTGTATGGGGTGTGGCAAGCACCTATCCTCCTCGACATCCCCTCCTTTCAACACACCTCAACACACCTCAACACACCCAAACACACACCTCAAAACACCACCACCACAACAGGACTTTGCAGACCAAGTCACAGGTGCCCTCCTACACACCTGTGCCCCCCATGCACCTGACAGTTGCTGGCATGGCACTTGCCTAGCCCTTGCCGAATTTGCCCAACGGGGCATCCTACTACCCATGCGCCTCACCCAGGCCCTCCCCCTCATCCAATATGCACTACAATACGATGTGCGCCGGGGTGCACACAGTGTGGGGGCGCATGTCAGGGATGCGGCTGCGTATGTGTGTTGGTCGGTGGCGCGTGCGTATGATGCGGGGATTGTGGAGGGGGTGGTGGGGGTGTTGGCACCAGTGATGTTGGTTACTGCATGCTTTGACCGGGAAGTGAACTGTAGGAGGTGGGTGTGGTGGGTGGTGGGTGGTGGGGTGTATGTTGGTGGTGGGCTGTATGGTGGGTTGTATGGTGGGTTGTATGGTGGGTTGTATGGTGGGTTGTATGGTGGGTGTATTTGTGTGTTTGTCTTTACTATGTGCATTGCACATGTGAGACCTTCATGTGATATACACATGAGACATAGACATGAGACATACACATGATATATACACATGAGATATACACATGATATATACACATAAGAGGTACACATTACCCCCCAACACACAAAAACCTACACAGAGCAGCATCTGCAGCATTTCAAGAGTGTGTAGGACGCCTCGGTAATGTGCCTCATGGTATTGACATCATCACGGTTGCTGATTACTTTACATTGAGTAATAGACACCATGCTGCACTGCATGTGGCACCTGCTGTTGCGTGCTTTCCTGGTTATGCGGTGCGTACATGGTGGTGTTATATGGTGGTGATGTGTTGTGTGTATGTGTGTGTGTGCATGTGAGTGGTGTACCCACATGTGTGGCTTTCATATTGCATGTGTGTACTGTTGTATTGTGTACTTTTGTATGTTGTGCATTTGTCTTGTGGGCATAGTATGTGTAGCATATAGCCATGTGAGTGTAGGCCCCTCTCCCCCCCCACACACAGCGCCCCATGATCACCCACCTCACCACCTGCACACTACGTCACTGGGACCCCCACATGAGGCAACTGGGTGCCAGGGCCCTGTCAGCCCTTATGCCAGTGATAGAGGGCCCTGTGAGGGAGTGGGTGATGACCAGTGTGATTGACATGCTGGTGGGGTTTGCAATGGACGTGTCGCTTGAGGTATTGTGAGGGTGTTGTATTGTGTGGTGGTGTGGTGTTTTGTGTACTGTTTGTTGTTGTGTGTTTTGCATTGTTTTGTTTTTTTACATTGTTGTGTGTTTTGCATTGTTGTGTGTTTTGTGGCATGCTGTCATTATCAACACCCAGCCATGCCCATGTATTGCAACAATATGCACACCTCTCCACACATACGCCCACCCACCCACAGGTTCGTGATGGTGCAGTGTGGGGTCTCTCCTTCCTCATCACTGCATTACAGCACCCCACCTGCCCTCCCCAACCTGCATCCCCACCACCCCTGGCATTCCCACCACCACCACCATCCCCACCATCCCCACCACCACTCATGGACCATGCACGTGCAGCCAAGGTCGTATCCATACCTCAATCCCTCATGCGGCACCACTACCTGTCAGGCAAGGGGGGGGAGATGCTGCGAGTGGCTGTGTATCACTTTATCACAAGCTGCTGTGGTGGAAATACAAATGGTGATGGTGGTGCTGTGAACAGTGGTCGCAGTGTGTTACCGAGTACAGATCAAGAGCTATCCAGTGTGTGGTTGGATATCATTGAGAGTGGCTTGTGTCACCCTGCACCTCAAGTGCAACAAGCAGCCACAACAGCATTACACGCATTTGCACGGTATGTGCGTGTATGTGCACACGTTGTACAACACACACACACACAGCACACCACACAATGCACTGCACAACACATTGCATACTTTATACACAACACACACATGCAATGCACACAACACACCACCTCTTCCACCACCTCTTCCACCACCTCTTCCACCAGCACCACCACCACCACCACCACCTCCACCACCACCACTACACAGGCATCCTGCGTTTCCCACCGACCACACTCCCACCAACCACACGCCCACCTACAATGCACCACCATCCAATACACCACCTCTCCCGCTCATCACTAGGCTATGCACTGCTGTACAACACACTGCAGCAGATCCAGTGGGTGCCCGGGGTGCCGCACAAGCCCTGGGTGTGTTGCCTAGTGATGTAGTTTGTGTACACGGAGAGCTGGTGTTGAAGACCTTGTGTGCTGCTGCAATGGTGTGTTTGTGGGGGTAGGTGGATTGGGGGGTGGGTGTGAGTGTGTGTGGCAGTGCTTGTGTGTAATGTTACCATGTGCATATCACATGCATATCACATGCATATCACATGCATATCACACCACCCATGCATGCTCGTGCAACACCAAAATTCCCCTCCCCCCCTCTTAAACAAACAAACACAGGTTCCCGATGAAGCATGTCATGCACAGCGTGATGTAGATGTACGTGTCGCTGCTGTAACCTCCCTCGCCCCTGTTGCCATTGCCCTATGTGAGGGTGAGGCTCACATGCATCAGCAGCATGATGGGACTAGGGATGCGGCTTTGCATGTAGGCCATGATGATGTTGATGGCACACATACCAACACAAAGCGCAACAGCAGTATAGACATCATTAACAGGGTTGTGTGTGCATTATTTGCAGCAATGGATGATTACACAGCGGACAACAGGTGAGGATGGTCAGTATGTATGTGGTGTGTATGTATTACACTGAATCATGCTGTGTGTGTGTGTGTGTGTGTGTGTGTGTGTGTGTGTGTGTGTGTGTGTGTGTGT
>VFQP010002561.1_pt1 | contig 20008 bp, 24 predicted proteins | sample 3512351 | NCBI WGS metagenome assembly VFQP01 (sample SAMN10412372, study PRJNA504923) | tailings metagenome | isolation source: Relicate 1 Philex TSF1 revegetated site | place: Philippines: Tuba, Benguet | collected 2017-08-29
CCTCTCCTGCACTTTCCAGCCCTTCTCCCGCTGTACCTAGCCCTTCACCTGCTGTACCTAGCCCTTCTCCCGCTGTACCTAGTCCCTCTCCCGCTGTTCCCAGCCCCTCTCCTGCTGTCCCTAGGCCCTCTCCTGCTGTCCCTAGCCCCTCTCCTGCTGTCCCTAGCCCCTCACCTGATGAAGCTGTACTTCCCATACCATCATCCCCCAGCCCAGCTGATCAGCCTCCTCTTGATTCACCACCATTGTTTTCCTCACCAGTTTTGTTGTCACCGTCACTCCTTGGCGGGTATCACATGTGCTTGCAATGTGAATTGGGTGTTGCAAGTATATCAAAGACTCATGTACATGCCCACACTCATGTACATGCCCACACTCATGTACATGCCCATACTCATGTACATGCCCACACTCCATAGTACGTCCTGCACACCACTCCCAATGTCCACCCAACCAGGCGCCCCTCCCCTTCACCCGACTTTGCCACCAACGGCAGCCGCGAAAGCTTGTCGGGCCTATTCCGTTCCCCTGCAGCAGCATCACTTGCAGGGGCCCCTGCCCCCGGCCCCGCTGCTCTGCTGGTAGCAGGGTGTGCCCTGTGTGGTGGCGTGTTTGATGTGGGATGCATCTTCAAGTACATGTGCTGGCCATTAATTATTGGATTCCTCGCGTTGATCATTGGGCCCTTGCTTGCATGTATGTGATTGAGTGGTGGTGGTTGTATATCCCCCATTGATGATTCTGTATGTATCCGCCCACCACTCCCAAGCCATTTATGTTTCTGTGGATTTTTAGTATTCTCATGACAGCATGTACATCAAGCTGGATGTATTCTGTCGCACACCACCTGGTTCTCTCTCACACACAGTGGCCCTCATCATTTGGCTGCTCTACCGCCGCCGCCGTCGCCAGCAGGCTGCCCTGGGTGGAGGACCTTCCAAGGCAGCTACCCTTGCTTCTGCCTCCACATTCACGAGTAGGTTTTCACGTACATTGGGCGGCCATGCACGTATGTCTGTGCATTTGTGTAGCATTTGTTTTGTGTGCGTAGCCAACACCCATGCAGCAGTTGCAGTACGCAAACATCCCCACCTCAACGGCCACCTCAACGGCCACCTCAACAGAACCCAAGATCATAGAAGACGAGCCCGCACCACCCGCACAAGTCCCCACTGTGACCGCATTGAAGAGCAACATCCAAGATGGCAATACAGCGTACGCAAGCGGCACACAAGGCGGCACACGTCGTGGTAGCAGCATCACACGTCGGTTGTCCAAGGGGGCACGGAAAACAGACCCCTCTGATGATAACGGTAGGGTGTTAGGGAGGAGGATGGTGTGTGTGTGTATGTGTATGCTTATGTATGTGCAGTGCGTGTGTTGTGCTGCCTGTATCATGTCGTCCCATCACACATTATTGTTGCTTCTCTACATGTGCAATCACACAGAAACGGAGGTACCAGAGGGCATGTTTGGCACTACCGGCTCATTTGCGTCATCCCGGGGCAGCATGATGGGGGTCCCTGCCCTGGCAACTGCAGCATACAAACCTGCACGGGGTATGTAGTCTTTGTTTGTGCGTGTGTGTGCGTGTACATGTCTGTTGGTGCCCCCTGACCACATCAAGCGCTGTCTCTTGCACCACGCATACAGCAAGCATATGCTCGTGCATGCATCTTGTGTAAACCCTGCGCACACCTCAACCCATCGCAGGATCCAATTTGGGTAAGAAACCCATGGGCTCCAGCAACCCGCTGTTTGGTGAAAACGACGATGCCGAGGGGCTAGACATGCCACCACCAACCAGTGCAGCACCATCCACAAGCAAACCACCACCACGAGGGGACGTGCCACCACGGTACTGTGTGTGCTGTACTATTACGTTGACATACTGAATGTGAAAAGAAAGTGTGTAGAAAGGAAATTCCAGGATGCAGCCTGCCACTGTGTGTATAGTTTCAACAAATGTCACACATGTCAATACAACACACAGGGTTGGGCGCCTCGGTAACCAAAAGAGTGGGCAGTTTGGCCTCGACCCCATCAAGCAGGGCACAGGGGACGACATCAAGCAGGGGGCATTTGGCAGTCGCAAGTTCAACTTGCTTGGACGAAGCAGCAAGGGCTTTGGTATGTTTTGCTTTTTTGGGGGGGACCGGCTGGTACACACCTTCATGAAGATGCCAACCACCACCACACGCTGTTTGTGCACCCCAACTCTCTGAAAACCATCTCTGAAAAAAAAACAGGCTTGGGATCGCTCAAAGGGGCCCCTGATAGAGACGCCATCCCCGAAGCTCAGTTTGGCTCGATGACAACCAACCGTGCCCCTTCGACAGTTCGTCCAGGTGGCTTGCAGGATATCGAGGTGGGCGACGAGGGGTTGGAACAGGGGTCGTTTAGTGGGGGCCCTGCACGCAAGGGCAAGGAGAAATTGGGACCCCTGCCTGCACTGCCCAGTGTGGCAGACTAATGCAGGTGGTCTTTTGTCTGGGTTTTCAACATCAAAACGTCGTATTATGTGTGTGTCCTTATTCGTATTTGTAAACAACCAATGTGCACAAATTGGCGCAATCTTGATGGTGACACACATATTGATGTTGGTGTTAATTAGGGATGATGGTAGGCACGCAACAACTCGTCAATGGCATACTGAAAAGAATTCAGGTCGACACACACAAGTGCTGTCACACATATACGATGTCGTGTGCTTGGTCATACACACCTCCAAACACACCTCCAAACACACACACACACACTACAAAAATACACAGTGCTTGTAAGTATGATACAGGTAGGCAACACAGCAGCCACAGTTGATCTTGTAGGAGAGCGACCCCATTGCATCCCCTTTGACACACACACAAGTGTAGAAAAAAACACGTCACACAAAACACAACACATTCATTCCCTCTCCTTGTGTACACAATCATTCCCTCTCCTTGTGTACACAATCATTCCCTCTCCTTGTTTACCCACCCTGGCTATCCTTGTGTATCCACCCTAGCTCCCCTCACATCCCTTTTATATGCCCCCCCAATGTTTAGTGCCCCCATGAATTTTTCGGCACCCAGGTATCCTGCCTCCTATACACCTGCAACGTCTGTGCCTGCCGCCCCCCCACAGTCACACTCGACAACAAATGCAGCATGTCTGACTCAGGGCAGCTATACACTTCCCTCACATGCCCTGCATTGGGGGGCCCCCAGGTAATGTCAACCACAATTTGTTCAGGGCAGGCTGTGGTGGTGGCGGTTTGCTGTCCCCGTTTGAGGTCCCGGCGCGCCATGTGTGCCTCCTGGTGGAAATGAAATTCTTCAGTGACTTTGAAAAATGGAACCACTGTGAGGAATTTGACTGAAAAGCTGTGGGTGTCTTGGGTGATGTGGACACCTTCAAAGAGCATGAGGGCGGCTTGTTTTTGTAGAGAGTTGAGTTGCATCAGGTCAAGGGCGTCTGCGTATGCACCTGTGTGTAGGGAGGGTGTGTGTGGTGGGTGGGTGGTGTGTAGGGAGGGTGTCTATAGGGAGGGTGTGTGCATGCAACATAACACACAAGCACAAACAAGCACAAACACATGCATATACACACACATACACACACATATACACACATACACACAACGCCATACGTGTGTCTGACAGCTCTTCATCCTTGACCCATACACCACTGATATCCAACACATGAGGTACCACTACTGGTGCTGCTGCTGCTGCTGGTGGTGGTGCTGGTGATGATAATAATGGTATTGCTGCTGCTGGTGGTGGTGCTGGTGGTGGTGCTGGTGGGGAGACAGGGGCTGTAGGTGTGGGTGTGGGTGGAGAGACAGGGGCTGTAGGTGTATCTGGGACTATGTTGGCGAGTCGTTGCTCTGCACGTGCCTTGGCAGTTTCCACCTTGTGTGATTGGGGTTGTGTGAGGGTTGGTTGTGTGCGTTGTGTGAGTAGGGGTTTGTGGTTGTCACCCCTCACCTCCCCCCCTCCTCCCCCCTTTCTCTCACACACCCTCATACACGCACACACCCTCATACACTCACACACCCTCATACATACCTGGTGTAGGCGTCGTTGTAGTTGTTGTAGCTCCTGCTCTGCATGAACCAATGGTGCACGCAACACTTCAACTGACGTGTCATCTGCTGCTGTGTTGGTGCTTGAGGTACCAAGAGCAGCAGCACTATCAGAAACCCTGTTTGTGTGTGTGTGTGTATTTTGTGTGTGTGTGTGTGTGTATTTGTGTGTGTATGTGTGTGTGTATATGTGTGTATATGTGTCCAGGCATGCCAGCAACATCAACACCCTACACACCCATCACCCCACCCATCACCCCCCCATACACACATCACCCCCCCTCCCACACACCCCACACACCCCACACACATCACCCCCCCCACTACGACACCCCCCACACCTCGCAAACATCCCACATACATCTTCCCCCCCCCCACTACAACATCACCCCACCTTGCAAATATCCCAGGCGCCAGTGGTTGCAGTGCTCTGAGCAATGGCGCAGCCATGCTGATGATGGGGAGGGAGGAGAGGGGCACCTTGGCTACATGCTCTGGGGATTCTCGTATGTAGACAATCTGAGTGTAATGATGTGTTGATGTGTTGATGTGTTGACCTGTATGTAGACAATCTGATTGTGATGATGTGTTGATGGTAATGCAAACACAAGATATGGTACGACATGTACGCTGCACAGCTTGTTGATACCCCACCCACACAACCTGCTGTCGTGCATTCAGCCTGTAAAACGACAACCCTCGTCCATACGGCACAGTTGCACCATTCAACTCAAGATGCCATGTGACGCCCACACATGTTCCACCATCCCCACTAATGTCATCCACCACCAGCTGCATGTCGGATGGGACGCGTGCCAACAGGGCCTTGTAGAATGGTGCAAGTTGCTGCTTGCCATGGATGGTGTCAGAGTATGCCAGACCCTCTACAGTGCAGTTGGGAGCCAAGACATCCAGGAGAGCATCAAGATTTCGCGCGTTAAATGCGGCAATGTGCCTGTTGGTGATGGTGGTGGTGTTGATGGCGCTGCTGATGGCGGTGTGTGATGGTGGTGATGGCCACAGTGGCCTTGTTGCACAACATACCGGCACACAATGTCTGTGGGTGACCACACGATGGTGGCGGGGGATGGGGTTTGTTGGGTGGATGCCGCACGTGTGCTGACAATGGTGTTTTTCGAGTGATGATTGCCGTCAACATGACCATGTGTGGATTGAGTGTGCTTCACGACAACTGCCGTGCTGTGGATGGACAAGGTGTGCATGGAGGATGTCTTGATCATGTGCTGACCCAGCAGCATACACAATGGTCATCGTGTGCATACTTGTTTACACCGGGAAACAACTGCGGCGCGATCAATGGCGCACGGGATGGTGTACGTGCACACACAGTACGTGCAGGGAAACGGTGTTGCAGCACATGCATGTGTGTGGAAAAGACAATGTGTGTGCTGTGTGTGTATTGGAGTGTGTTGTGGTCGACACAGTGTGTGTGTGCAACGGTATGTGCAAAGATGATGAGTGCAAGTGTATTTGAATGTGTTTTTGCAGTAATCAATGGCACTCGGCATCCGAGTACCGTCACCCCTCTCAACAAAGAAACCAATACACAAACCGCTACACAACTCTGCATGCACACTCTGCAAGACCCTTTCACGACACATTCTTATCATGACACCCTCTTGAATGCTGCGATATAGTTGACAGATGTGGTGGTTTCCAAAGACCATCTCCTCGTAACAGGGTTGAATGCCATGCCCGCCATTTCCTGCAGCGTCACTGTCAGTCCCTTGGTGCCTTCCAACGCACGAAACATCAACACCAGCTCCTCTGTGTGTGGTCCAATGGGCGGGTGTCTGCTTGTCCACACATGCTTACAAAAATCCCACCATCATCATCGTCCCCCACACACCTGGTGTGATAAACTTTTGCCAGTCATGTGTCCCCACAGGAACCATCCTTAGCACATACTCGGCTGCCACCTTGGCCAACAGCAACGATTCAACCGTTCGATTGATCGTCGACAACACCAACGCACCCCCTGGCTTGCTCAATGTGGTCAAAACCTGCACAAACACATCTGGTTTTTCCACATGCTCTATGACCTCACTGGCAATCACGACGTCATACTGGGCACCTGTCGATGCCAAGGCCTCTGCTGATGTGGCGCAATACGCCCAGCGACCTGCGATTGCATCATCCCCACATGCATGCTGTGCTGCGGCATGGATGCTCTCGCTAGCTGCGTCGATACCGTAGACATGCGCACCCATGCGTGCAATGTTCTGTGTGGGTGGGGTGTTTGGGAGGTTGTTTCTTGCGAGGAGCGGTGTGTGATGTTTGATGATGCCATGCACTCTTTTGCACTACAAGGTTTCCTGCAACAACAAAACCATCCCACACACCTCTGCAAGCAAGCCCCCTCCACAGCCAACATCCAAAACAGAAATGCCTTTCAGTGGCTCAAAACCCAAGGGGTTCAACCTGGTGGGGGTCGATACATGGGTGGATGGTACATGGGTGGATGGTACATGGGTGGATGTACAATGGTCGATGATGATGTTTGAGAGATATTTGTGATGCATCATCATGTACGATGTATGCATGGAGGTAGTACAGTGCGCACATGTATGCCAATTGCAACACATACCCAACGTTGCACCAACATACCCAAAGTTGTGACACACAGCATCCTTGATGAAACGACAGCGTGCAGGATTCATGCGCTGCAGCCCTGCAAATGGCCCCACAGGATCCCACCATGTGTCAGCTAATTGTGCAAACTTGTTGACTTCTGCTGCATTCAGTGAAGGGCCTTGTGGGGCTGGGGATGAGTGGTTGATGGACGCTGGGCCATGCTGCTCACATGTTGCGTTTGTAAGCCACTGCAAGGGAGATTGCTCAGTAGTGCTGTATAGCAATGCGCCACGTAGGTTGATAAACTGCATGTGGGGGGCAACAGTACGTGCCAAGGTGGGCATCGTGGTGCATCGTGGCAAGATGCCCTGCAGGAACAAGTGGGGGAGCATATTTGCTGAATGGTTGTGTGATGTATATGCGTGAATACATAGTGCTTACAGTTTGTGTTTTTGCAGGGTGAACAAAACATATGTTTTGTATGTGAGCATTCACGGTTCACCCCAAACAATTGAATGCACGTATGTGCACCAATACCACAGCAAATATGATGTGCACTAGAATGCCATAACTAACTAACCCCAAACCATCAACGACCGATGTCTTCCCAGTGCTAGCGTAATAACACCGCACATTCCATGAATCGTGTGTGTGAACTGTGTGGAAAGGATGAGGGTGCAGATCACGGTCGTTGGGGACAGCTCTTGGGTCCTATCAGCATGGGGCGCAACCCAGACCATGCTGTGTTTGTGCACCGCTTGTGTGCCCTGTGGAGCTCAGAGGTGTATGGGTGTATGTTTAGGATATGTGGGTGTATGATGGAATTGACTTATTGCATGTGTGATGCAGACACGTGGGCTGCTCGTGCATCCCCGACCATCAACAACACAGCAAGATGGTGTCCATCACCACCCCACTTGTCGTGTTTGCAGGTGTATCAGACAGACGAAGGCACGTTGAACAATGTGGCAGCAGCAGTACGACGGGGGCGCATGCTGCGGTATGTATTGTGATGCAACTGGTTGTACACACAACGCTCATCTACATTGTGGGAATATGTTGCCTCTTACAGGTGTTCCCATTGTCAGCACACCGGTGCCACAGTGGGATGTCGTGTTGGAGCATGTTCAGTGTCACTACACTTGCCCTGTATAGAGCCAGCAGGTGCCACCATCTTTCACGATCACTATGAGATTGCATGTCGCCAGCATGCTCGTTTGTTTCGTGCACAGCAAAAGAAAACCACAGCAGCCCCAGCAATGTATGTGGTGTGCAGTCCCACCTTGTCTACGTGTATGTACGCACCCATCATTCATCATACACCACCCACCATACACAGTACCACCCCCACCCCGCACCTTATCACTGCTGCCACCCCAACTCTCCCCGCCCTCGACACACCTGCTATTGCCCGCCTTGCCGCTGCCATGCACACCCCCCTGCCGGGTGCCACAGGGGCCCTCGCGGGGCCCCGCCGTTCCCCCCCATCGGCACTTCCTGCAGGGGGTGCTGTGGCAGCTGCACTGGCACGTGCGGGGGAAGAAGCAGATGCAGCAGCAGCAACGTATGGACATGATGCTCGCAGTATATCTCCCGGGGAGGGGGATGGTGCGGTGGTGGGGATGGGTGATAGGGGTGGGCATCATACCAATGGGCATGTGGGTGATGTGGGGATGGAGGATGTGCATGCACAGCGTGTGGAGCATGCACAGCAGGCACTACACCGTTTTCGTGAGGCAGCAAGGTATGTGTGTACCTGTTTTCACATTGAATACCCCATTGCATACATCCCTCCTGGTATATACCTCTTTCCATGGAGTATACTACGATATGCTATATATACCTCATGCCATACACCTTATTGAAAGAAAACCCACTTCACTCTTGGTACAGGCGCCGCTCACTCCTCATGAGCCCTGAGAGTGATGATGAAGAACACTTTCAAAAGAAACAACGACGCCGCTACATACGAGATGTTGGGCGACTCAACCCACGTGTATTTGGTGGTGGTGGTGGTGGTGGTGGTGGTGGGACTAGGGATAGTGATGAAGCTATGTTGAATGCGGCGTTGCATGAGGCAGCTGTCATGCGGAAACCTACTATACAACCACCGATGGCAGCCGAGGTGTGTGTGTTGGGTGTTTTACTTGTACAAGTACACAATCAACAAGTACCATGGTGGTGGGGTGGTATTTACTATACGTGTATGATTATACAAACAACGAGTACCAACACATCAACACACCTCACCACACACTGACACACACCGGCACACCCAACACACCATCACACCATCACATCATCACACCTCAAAACACCTGACCACACCTCACCACACAGGAGGGTTTTGAGGCAGTGGGTGGTCACACAGAAGCCAAGGCTATGCTAAAGGAGATGGTGCTGCTGCCATTACTGTACAAGGACATGTACACAAGCCTAGGAATAACAGCACCAAGGTGTGCTCGTGTGTGGTGTTGTTGTTGACCATGTTGTTGACCATGTTGTTGACCATGTTGTTGACCATGTTGTTGACCTTGCATGATTGTGTTGACCAAACTCATCCATGTTTGACCACCATGACTATATTGACTGTCCACTCTATTTTGACCGTCTTTACCATGTTGACCATGTTGTTGACCATCCTGTGCATGTTGACTGGTGTACACACACGCATGATACACACACATACTACACACACAGGGGTATATTGTTTCACGGTCCACCTGGAACTGGCAAGACACTCATGGCACGTGCTTTGGCAGGTGCCCTCGCACGTTCCTCCCCTCAGCCAGTCACATTCTTTGCACGCAAGGTGTGGTGGTGTGGTGTGGTGTGGTGGTGTAAGGGTTTGTCTGTAGGGAGGAGCATGTGTGTTGGGTTGTATACCTATGTGTCTTGGGTTGTAAACCTGTGAGAGTGTGTTTCTGTGCATATATGTATGCAGATATATACACATACATATATACACATATTTACACATATTTACATACATATTATCATACAGGGTGCTGATTGTCTGGGTAAGTTTAGTGGTGAGGCAGAGAGAACATTACGACTGCTTTTTGAAGAGGTGTGTAGTATGGTGTGTGTGTATATTGTGTGTATGATGTGTGTATGATGTGTTTATTCACTCCTAACCCCCCCCCCCCCACCCCACCACCACCCACACCCACACGCACATACTCAGGCTGGTCGACGCGCCCCGAGCATCATCTTCCTTGATGAGTTGGATGGCCTGACGCCTGCTCGCAGCAGCAGGGGCAACAGTGCCGATGCTATATACGCGTCAGTGGTGTCCACGTTGTTGTCCCTCATGGATGGCTTGCATGACAGGGGGAGTGTGATTGTGATTGGTGTGACCAACAGGTAGCGTGGGGTTTTCATTGGTGTTGACCATGTGGATTGGTGTTGACCACGTGTGTTGTGGTCATCATCATGCGTGACCAAGACTATGTTGTTGGACAATTTGTTCACCATGAGTATGTTTCATTAGGGGGCATCTTTCATTAAAGGGATGTGTTCATTCATTCATTCATGTACCTCACTTACCTTATGTACCTCATTACCTCATGAACCTCATGAGCCTCAATTACCTCATTATGCACCACCCATGCATATCACAACATGCACCACCCACACCATGCACCACCCATGCATCTCACCATGCACCCCACCCAGGCCTGATGCCATTGACCCTGCACTTCGTCGCCCCGGGAGGTTTGACCGTGAGGTGTACTTGGGTCTCCCAGATGCACAAGAACGAGAAGCGATACTGCAAGTACATACAAGCAAGTATGTTTGTGTTTGGGTGTGTGGTGTGGTGTGATGTGTGGTGTGATGTGATGTGATGTGTGGTGTGGTGTGTGTTCATGTGGTGCATTATGTGTGTTTGCTGCGTGTCTTTATGTATTGTGCAAATACAATGCAACACAATACAACACAATGCAATGCAATGCAATGCAATATAAATCCCCCCCCTATCTCCACCAGGTGGCCCACCCCACCCCCTCCCTTTCAGCTCTCCACACTCGCAGCAGCCACAGAATCGTTTTCAGGTGCAGACCTTGCTGCGCTGTGTACCAGTGCTGTGTTGCTGGCAGTGCAGCGACAGCACCCACACCTGCATGAACAGCTTGATTGTCCAGCAAGTGGGGTGGATCTGGTGCTGCCTGATGTACAGGTGTGTGGTGTGTGTGTGTGTGTGGATGGGTGTGGGTGTGTGCATATGTGTGTTTTGTTTGTGTGGGCGGGTTGTGCAATGGTTTGTGAAGTACACATGTGTGAATTGTTGTGTACCAATGGTAGAGGAGACTATATACGACATGGTGTGAAAACGATAGGCAGTCACGTGTCCCGTAACACACACACACTCATCCTCAGGTGCACGCATGTGATTGGCAGGCTGCGCTCACAAGGGCCCCTCAACCATCATGCATGCGAGACAGCCTGTCCGTGGTGACCACACCCCACCCCACCCCACTCCCACACTTCCTCGCGCCCCTCCTCGCACCAACCCTTGCCCTAGCACTGTGTCATGTGGCGCATGCCGGGTGGCCCCTGCAGCAGCAGGGCCCCGGGGGGGGGCCTGCCGCACAGAGGGGCCCTGCGGTTGTGGCAGAGGTGGTACGCCGTGCAGGAGGGGTTGAGGGGGTTGACATGGAGCAGCTGTGTGGTGTGTTGCAGGGGGTGGGGGTACTCGAGGGGGGTACAGGCAGGATGGAACACAGCACAGGGGATGCTCCAATACATGCGTTGACCACCCCGTTGACCACCACGAGGACCATGGATGACAGGCATGGTGGTGATGCAGCGCATGCTGGTGGTTGTATGGGGGGCGGCATGTTGTTGTGGGGGGGGGCGGCAAACCGCCAGGGGCCCTCTGCTGTGGCTGCAGCACTGCTGTGTGTGTTGCCAGGTGTGTTGGATGGTTTTGGGGTGTGTTAGTGGTTTGGGTGAGTTGCAGAGCAATGCTGTTGTGCAAAGAACACATTTGTGTGACACTGTCACACCATATTTACACTCAATACCGTCCTGTTCTTTGTACTACCTGTAGGCTTGTACACATATGACCTACCCAGTACACACACACTCATTATCCCCACTCCCCCATGCAATAACACAGGCACAGCTGTACATGTTGTTAGTCTGCCTGCATTCATAGCATCAGGGCAGGGTGATGTGTCTGCTGGGTTGCTCAAAGTCATGCACCATGCACGACAACGGTATGATGCATGGTTTTATGTGTAATGGGGGGCTTCATGTTTGATTCATGCCTGATTTCATGTCTCATGTTTGATTTCATGTCTGATGCGTGGTGTCATGCATGTTGATGTACATGAGATGTATATCAGAGGGGTGTATGCATGTTGGGTGTAGGTGGACATTATGCATGTCTCATCTCTTTTTATTTCCCTTTCTATTTCTTCTCTTTTCTTTCCTTCCTCTTCTTCTTTCCCCTTGTTTTTTTCCTCCTTTCCTCTTCTTGTATTTCCTTGCATCCCCACTCCCTTGTGTACCCCCACTCCCTGCTGCGCATTGCCGTGTGTCCACACCCCTTTACAACACACCAGGAGCACCATGGGTAAGCAACCCTGTGTCTTGCTGCTCCCCCACCTGGAGACATGGGCAGTACGCACGCTTGTGGAGGATGAAGAACAAGATGATGAGGGACAAAACGATGAGGAACATGAGGATGAGGAACATGAGGAACAATTGCATGATGATGGAATGCTCATCATGCACCACAAGGACATCATGCAGCAGCAAGACAAAGGTGACCATGAGGCACACACTGGACCGCATGCAGCCAGTGGCACTCTGTTATTGCAACCACCCCGGGCACCGCTGGTGGATCGACCACAACCCACTGCTGGTGCTTGGGTGGCCCTCGGTGACCTCCTTGGTCAACATACTGGTGGTCAAACTCATGGTCAAACAAATAGTCAACATTGTGCTGGTGGCTGGGTGGATGTAGAGCCGCGTGCACACACCCCACACCTTCAGTCACAAGCACCTGGCTCCCCTGCAACAGCACCCCACACTGTGGGTGAGGATGCACACCAACACACGCAGATACCGAGTGTGCACCCGGGTCAATGTGGTGATTGGGTTACCATACGCAATGGGTGTTTTACTGCTACTGGTGGCGGTGGCAGTGGTGGTCATGATGCACATGGTGGTGAAGCACCAACAACACACTCATGTGGGTGGGTGGATGTGGGTGCAGCGCTTGCACAACACCATACACATGCACCAGAAACCACCACAACACACCCTGGAGCAGTCACCCCTGCATGTACAGTGCACACATCATCAAGGGGTGGGGTGGTGCGTGTTCATGGTGTTGTACAACAGGGGGATGGTACAGCGTCCCCACCTGATCGTATTGCACTAGTGTCTCCATTCAGGTAGTGTGTGTGTGTGTGTGTTTATTTTCTGTGAGTGTCATTGCTGTGAGAGGAAACATGTTGCTGCTTGTTAACACTTACGTTCACAAATACACATCACATATGTACAATATCCACCACACACCCACAAACACCCACAAAACACAGGGGGTTGGTCTCAATGGATGACATACCCTCAGGCAAAGCACTATCTACTCGCAGCAAAACCACCCATGGCAACGGTCAACATGATGGTCAAACCAGCGATGAACCACATGCTGCTCCAGGTACATCCCTGTGTGTGTGATCAGTATGTTGCCTGTATATAAACACTTGCCGCTGCGTTTTCTTGTAGCATACCTCTCTCTCTCTCTCTTTAACACGACCATGTTTCTTTCATCCACATACACCACACCACACCACAGCAATCACATTGTTTCCCACCGATGCATGGTTGCTTTTCATACAACTGCTCGATGGCTTTCCAACATGCACACGCCCTGTGGTGCTCGCGACCACCACCATTGACCCAAAATACCTACCGACCAGCATACATGCAGCACTGGGACCAGGTGCCATCACACTTGCATGTGCAGGTGGTTCTCTACCAACCGTTGACCGACAAACCGTTGACCGACAAACCGTTGACCGACAAACCATTGCCACACAAAGTGCTGTCAACCGAAGCATGCATTCATTGTTGATCTCAGGAGGAGCAGCAACAGCAAGTCAACAGGCATTGAAGGCAGTGGCAGGTGTGGTTGGGAATGTTGTTGTACAATTGCAACGAGCACAAGCAGCCCAGGAGGGACATGTGGTGGGACAAGAGCCTGTGGGGCAACAGCAGCAGGGACAGCCAGGGTACACAGAAGCAGTGCAACAACAGGAGGATGAGGGAAATGGTAGTGTTGTGCGGGGGGGAGATGATGATGCAGGTGGTGGTGCAGGTGGTGAAGCAGGTGATGTGTGTATGCATGGAGGTGGTGCAGGAGTGGGAAATGACGATGTACATGATGCAGATGACAATGCGAATGAGAAACCGGACAACATGGATGGTCAACAGCATGGTCAACAGCATGGTCAACAGCATGGTCAACAGCATGGTCAAGTGCAGGTGTGGGGTATGGAACAGCAGAAACTGCATGTACCACTCAACACAGCAGAATTGGAACATGCATTACGAATACAACATACGGTGTGCAGGAGTGTGTGTGTGTGGTAATGTGTGTTGTTTGAGTTGATATGTGTGAAAATTACGCATGCACTTTGTTGTTATTGTTGTTGTAGCTTGTACCCAAACCCAAACCCTTTACACATCATACACCGCCCACACCCAACACACCCACCCCTGTGCACATCATACACCCCCCACACCAAAACCCTCACCCCTGTACACATGCACATAATGCAGATCATGCAGGCGCTCAATACAATAGGCATCATGCTGCTGCGTGACCCTCGTCTCCCTGTCATCATGCAAGGGGCCCCCTCTGGCCGCAGGGCCCCTCCAAGTATCGCACACATTGCATCCTTTGCTATTGCAGGTCGAGTATTGTCACTGGATGTCTTTGCTGACATGCTGCATGAGGCTGCAGGAGGCGTCTTGGCAAAATATGGCAATAGGTGCGTGTGTTTGGCTGTTGGGTGTTTGACTAGTGGTGTTTGACCAGTGGGTGTTTGACCAGTGGGTGTTTGACCATAGCGGGTGTTTGACCATAGCTGGTGTTAAATGTAAGGGTACATACACCCTACATATACCCTACATATATATACCCTGATTGTGTAGACCCTCACATACATGTAAACCCTATCTATACACACCATGACCCTCACCCATGACCCCCACCCCACCCCACACAGGCATGAGTTGCCATCAGCAGCATTGCTTTCATTGTTGGATGACGTGGATACATTGATTACAAGTGTACGTACACAACACAACATGCATAGTGGGGAGACACAACGACTCTTGGCAGGTATTAAGGGTGGTACATGGGTGGTACATAGGTGGTAGATAGGTGGTAGATAGGTGGTACAAGAGGGAGTTGTACTCTTTTTTGATAATTCTCAGCAGGTATTTGCTCTACATCCTACTCTACATAGTGTGTTGTAGTACATAGTCTACATTGTGTGTGCTTTCAAACATACACATGAACATGACTCATCTTGACACAACACAGGTGCACGATACCACATGCAACAGCAAGGCCTTACCACTACCACTACCGCTACCACCACCACACTCCAACATGGCACACCACGCACACCACCACCACCAGCAGTGTTGCCCAATGCTGCTGCCCCTGGTGCACACATGCTCACAACACCCCAGCCAAACAACACGATGGAAATCAACACCACCAGCAGCAGCACCACCAGTAGTGGCGCGCTTGATGATGATGGTCAACAGGCCGTTGATCAACAGGCCAGTGGTCAACATGCTACCCCTATAGCAGCCCCAACCATCATGCATGCACCATCACAAAATCATGCATGGGCACAACTCGGCACACCACCACCCACTGTACATGCAACGACACCACAATCACAACAGTGCCTCGGTGTGCATGGTGGTACACCCAGGTCGCCCGGTCAACAAGCGACACCGCATGGTCAACGCTTGGAGGAACAGTGTGGGGGGAATGTGCAGCATGCTCTTGGAAAAGCAATAGAGGTGTTGTGCAGCAGGGGTCAACACCTTGTACAGGTATGTGTGTGTTTGTTTGTGTGGCAAAGCATCTATACACACACACTTGGTGTCCTGTTGCACCCATAAATACCCATCACCCACCTCTACCACACCCTCCCCATACCACACCACAGGCGGCATGCCACACCATGCTGGAGGCCCACCTACAGCAGCAACAACCTACAGGGCACCCCCACCCCCACCCCCACCCCCACCCACCCATAGACACCCTCATAACAGGGGTAGCATGGGCAGCAGGGGCTGCACGTCATGCTGTATGCACTTCATTAGAACAACACCTGAGGGAGGTTTATCAACATAAGGACCAACACCACCATACGGCAGAAGATACAATACAAAATGCAAGGCCAAGGAATAAAACACGGGGAAGTGCAAGGGGCAGTGCATGGTCGAGAAGAGGTGGAGCAGTGGGGGCAGGGAAGCGGGGAGGGGGCTCCACAGACAAGGGGGGCCCTGAGGACATGTGGCAGCAGGCACTGGAGGTGTTGTCCGAGGTGGATGAGGTATTGGGAGTGTGGCAGGTTGCACTGGACAAGCGTGTAAAAGGCATTTAGGGTGTTGTCGTACGTGTGCCACAAGTTGTTGGTGTGCCCTAATTTGTCAAGATTTGTCATAGTTTGTCATAGGTGTGCAATAGGGGATGAGATGTTTTTGGTGTACTTCATGTGGGGTGTTGTGTCATGGGGGAACAAAACTTGTATGGAATAAACCATGTGTTTGTACGAAAGAATCAATAGGAGGAGCAAGGAAACGAAAAAGGCCAACAGGAAACGAGCTCAATTGTGTATGAAAACCAATATCACTTGTTGTTCATGTAAAATGATGATGTTTATGTACGATGATGCTGTTCGTGTAAATGATGCTGTTCATGAACACTGCATTTGCTGGTGTTGCATACAGGTCAGCAGCAGCAATATAGCAGTAGCCCCACCTCAGTGCCCCACCTCAGTCACTGTTCTGGCCGCTGCTGCATGGCTTTCAACACAGCCTCCATTGATTCCTGCAGCCTCGCCATCATCCCCTCCAATGTCAACACCCTCGCTTGCAAATCCAACGCAATTGTGTGGGTCGCCTGGCCCTGCGCCACGAGTACTGGGACCTGCTGCAACACAGATTGTACTTGAGGGAGCATCAAACCCACTTGCGAAAATGGTAGTGGTTGTGAGGAGGGTTGCAGTGGTGGTTGAGATGGTGGTTGAGGTGGTGGTTGAGATGAAACACTGGTTGCTGATGGAACATTCTGGTGATTGGCGGATGGGTGTGGATGGGCTGCATTGGCCTGCTGTTGTGTTGTTTTCGCAACTTTGACAGCAAGTTGCTGCATAGGGTGTGCTGCTGGGAGTGTGGCATCTGTGGTGAGTAGGGGTGATGAGAGCAGTTGACAAGTAGTGGTTGACGCGTAGTGACCAACCAGTTGAGAGATACACAACAACAGGAACAACAACAACAACATAACAACAACAGCAGCAGCATACCTGCAAGTTGTTGTACAAGCATCGACATGTGCTGTTTTTGTGATAACCCCAAGGTGTGTGCATCCTTGTTGCCATTGGTGTCTGGGTGTGGCGTATCCCCACCACAGATTCGACACACATTCCATTGTCCCTTGGGTTGTAGGGAAAGCATGGTGAGGCGCAATGTGCCTGCTGGGGGCTGTGGTGGGAAATACAGGTGGTGGGGATGGGTGATACAGGTGGTGTGCCCCATTGTTGTTGTGGGCAGGCATTCTGCATGAAGCACCAGGTATGCCTCCTACTGTTGGTCTATTGCTGGTCTATTGTTGGGCTATTGTTCAATACACACAGGCATCCTTTATGTAAGGCATACCAATGATAGCAGCACGCGCCATATACCCGGTGGTGTTGTAGCGGATGTTGTACATGGTTGTCCTCGTGCTGTGGACAAGTAGCTGTATGATGCAGTGTTTATCCCAGCATGGTGCACCTCACAGTATCGTGCATTGCTGTCGATGGCAAGGGTGCGTATGCCCTGTGTGGATGTGTGCCAGTTGATGTATGCCATGCGCCACACAACAAGATGATGCGTACAAAACCACCCACCTGCGCCTGTGCATCGTTGCAGTTTATAAATACCCAACATGGGGTGCTCGTTGTGGGTGTGTATCGCACAGGGTTGTCGACTAATGTCTGATCAATTGCTAGATCTGGCAACCCATCTGCTGTCCATATCTCCTGCACTGCACGATCATTTGATTGCTGCCATTCATTGCACAAGTGGATTGGCAAGGAATCCATTGGGTGTTTTCTACACAGTGAATGAATGCATCATCATTGTTTTGCAAGAAATAAACACGAGTTCCAGGGAGCACAGCTTTTCTCAACTGAACACCTTGTGCATGAAATCCATAAACCTTCGTGCATATCGCCCCGGTCCCACCGCACTGATCTCACTGGCACTGTGCAACGTGCGCCGCAGCCCACTCTCCAGCTTTTTGCGCGTGTTGAACTCCTGTTGTTATTGTTATGGGTGGTGGTGGTGGTGGTATACAACGTGTGCCCAACCCTATTTGTGCACGCCACATGCACCCCAGCAACACACCTGCAGTATATCAATGATGCCAAAATACAACACCACATCAAGGGGACCCTCAGGGCCCCCCTCGAGTGTCTGTGCCTGCTCCATCCACCGCCCACCATTACTGTGTGTTGTATGCAGAGGTGTGTATTGTAACCCACTACCCAACACAACACAACTCCCCCATCATCACACTCCCGCAACCACATACATTGGAGAACCCCCAGCAATCAAGTCATCACTGTGTGCCCGTCCACCCAGCCCTCCTGCCTCCACACCCTCCCCTGCTGGGCCCCCTGCCGGGGCCCCCGAGGGGCCCTCCACAGGGACCGCCACTGCAGCCATGTTGACCCCCAGCTGCACTGTAGTTTGACCAAGCACTGCACTGAGGTCATCTGTGCCCCCCTTTGCATGTGCTGCTGGCCTGAGGGTGTTTGAGGTGTGTGTGTGTATGTTGAGATGTGGTTGTTGGTGTGTGGAGGTTGATGAAAATCTATGTACAAAGCATTGCAAAGAAAGACAGTGCACCTGTCCCCCCCCATCAACCCCCCCTCCCCCCTGCCTTACACACCGTAATGCAGCCACTCTGCGAGGTCGCTGAGCCAACACAAGTGTAGTAGACCGTGTGTAGTGTTTGGCAGTGCCACCCCCACTGGTGTGTTGTGTGCCACCAAGCATGCGAAATGATGCAAGCTGCAACAAGTCCTGCAGGGTGCGTTCACTCACCTGTGTGGTTGTGTTTGAATGCGCGTTTCAATGGATGCATGTGTGTGTGTGTGTGCATGTGTGTGTGTGTGTGTGTGTGTGTGTGGTGTTTCAATGGGTCGGTGTGTGTGTATACACCATGTACACACATACACACACACACACACAAAAAAATTTCCTTCATACCTGTTTACCAAATTCAGAAGCAAGTCTTCCCTTGACTCTTGATGCCACATCATCCCTCCTTGTACTCGTACCACCACCACCACCACCACCACCACCAGCAGCACGAGCACCAGTAGTGACAGGGGTGTCACTCCCACCAGTGGCCCCTGCAGTCGATACGGGGGGCCCTGTTGCCATGGGGGTGTCAGATCCTGTGAAATGAGAGGGGAGGGGGGTGTATGCATGTATGAGGTGTATGTACGTAAAAGAGGTGTATGTATGTATGTATGCAGCATGTGTAGTTGCATATGAAAACATGCGTACACCCCCACACAAACCATCCTCTCACATTCCCCCCCAACACACAAACACACCCATGCTGCTGTTGCGTGTGTGTTGAGGTGTGCCCAGTTCCACTGAGCCACTGAGAAAAGGTGTGGCTGGTGTACTATCACCTCCTCCTGTGTAGTGCATGTGTGTGGATAATACATGTGTGTGTGTGGATAGTACATGTGTGTGTGTGTGCATGTGTACATCGTTGTGTGATTCCACCCACCCACCCCTCCACACACAGAGGTGTCACTGGCATAAGATAGTGCGGCAAAACCAACACCTCTCTCTATACACACACACAAACGCATACTCCCTCACCTCAACCACACCACACCCACCTGCACTGACAAACCCCAACTCCCCTGATGCACTGCGTTGGTGCAGCATTGCCCAGTCAGCAGAGGGGGTCCGGGAATGCGTGGGGCCCCTTGTTGAGGCGCGATCGTCTTCTGTTTCCTGTGTGTGTGTGTGTGTGTGTGTGTGTGTGTGTGTGTGTGTGTGTGTGTGTGT
>VFQP010002562.1_pt1 | contig 20007 bp, 14 predicted proteins | sample 3512351 | NCBI WGS metagenome assembly VFQP01 (sample SAMN10412372, study PRJNA504923) | tailings metagenome | isolation source: Relicate 1 Philex TSF1 revegetated site | place: Philippines: Tuba, Benguet | collected 2017-08-29
GAAAGTCCGATGAAGGTCCCGTCGGCACGATGTGCGCGAGCGCGTCGGCCTCTTGTGAAGCGCTCGAACACCAGCGCCAGTTCGTCGGGATCGATTCCGATGCCATGGTCGTCGACCTCGATCCGCACGGTATCGGGGTCGGAATGGCATCGCAGTTGCACCGTGCTGCCACGTGGGGAGTACCGAACGGCATTGTCGAGGAGGATCACGATGGCTTGCCGCAGACGGTCGGCGTCGGCCAATACTGTGACAGGGGTCTTGTTCTGCGGGCACTCAAGCTGGATGCTGACGTCGTGCTCAGCACCGAGCGCATCGGCAAAGTCGGCCGCATCCTGCAGCAGTGGAAGCAGTTCAATATTGCTCGGTTGCATGACCAGCTGGTCGGCCTCTGCCTTGGCGATCAGCAACAGGTCGTTGATATGCCTGGTCAGTTGCGCGGCGCCATCAACAATACGCTCCAACGTCATGCGGTACTCGTGTGCGGGTTTTTCGCCGCCGCGCAAGGCAATCTCCGCTTCGCCGCGGATGGCCGTGGTCGGCGTGCGTAGCTCGTGCCCAAGATCGGCAAACAGTTGCCGCCGGCGCTGGTCGATGCGTTGCAGCGCGTCGTGCGCGGTGCTGAGCTCGGCGGTGCGAGCCTGCACTGCTTCTTCAAGGCGACGGCGCGCCGCATCGGCGGCATTGCGATGTTGCTGGAGTTCGGCGGCCATGGCGTTGAAGCCCTCCGCTACGCGCTCGAATTCATCACCGGAACGGATCGGCAGGCGGTAGTCCAGCGCGCCCGCCCGCAGCGCTCCGACACCTTCCAGCAGTTGATCCAATGGCCGTTTGAGCCGGCGCCCAAGGTGCAATGCGAGCACGATGGCGGCCAGCAGCATCACACCTGCCATGCCGATAGCCTGCGAGCGCAGCCGGTCCAGCCCGCGCTCGGTGGCGGCGCGGGCGATGGGTACGGCGTTGCGCTGGCGCTCGATGGCGCCGTTGAGCAGCTCGCGCAGGTCGCGGCCCCGCGCCTTGTCGAACACCTCGTTCAGCTCGTGCCACACGCCCGCGAAGTTCGCATCGCGCGGTAGCGGCTGGAGCGCCATCAGCCGTTTCTCCACGGCGCCGATATTGTCGCCGAGCAGATCGGTCATGCTGGCCAGTGCATCGACTTCCGGAGGGATCGGTACCCCGTCAAGTGCTGCGATCTCGTTCCATAGCACGATGTCGCGCTGGGCCAGCCGCCGTAGCCGCCCGGCGCTGTCCTTCATGCTGGTCAGCAGGCGGTCGAGTACTTCTGGCGAGGCATCGGCGTTCATCAGCCGTTGCGACGCCCAGACGCGCAGGCGTTGCTTGTTGGCCGACAGGTCGAGCAGTTCGGAAAGGATGTCGCTGGCTAGCCGGCTGTGCTGCGCGTAGTCATTGACGCGATTCGCACCCCAGTAGATAAAGCCCGCCTGCACGCAGACCAGCGCGACCAGCAGGGCAAAGGCAAGAGTCAGTCGGAATCGGAACATTACGGAGCCATCGAAGTTGTGCGCAGCCTTGCACCGCATACAACAGTTCCGAGGCTCCGCGAAATCCTCAAACTTCCTTCGTCATCGCCTTGAAGTCAATCCATTGATCGAATTGCTCATTGGTGACGTGACCGGAATCAATCGCGGCCTCGCGTAGCGAGAGGTTTTTCTTTACCGCGAGCTTGGCGATTTCGGCTGCCTTGTCATAACCGATATGCGGGTTCAGTGCTGTGACCGACATCAGCGAGCGTTCCAGCAATTCCTGGATGCGCGCGCGATCGGGCTCGACACCTTCAACCATATGCTCGGCGAAGCTCGCGGCCGCGTCGGCCAGCAGCGTCACCGACTGTAACAGGCTGTAGACGATCACGGGCTTGTAGGCATTGAGTTCCAGCGTGCCCAGGCTGTTGGCCAGCGTCACTGTGGTGTGGTTGCCGATTACGCGGCAACAGACCATGGCCAGTGCTTCGGCCTGGGTGGGATTGACCTTGCCAGGCATGATCGACGAACCGGGCTCGTTGGCGGGCAATTGGAGCTCGGCAAAGCCGGCACGCGGGCCGGACCCGAGCAGCATGAAATCTCGCGCGATCTTCAGGAACGAGGAAGCGGTAGTGTTCAGCGCGCCCGAGAGGTCGGCCAGTGCATCGTGTGCGGCTTGCAACGCGAAGCGGTTCGGCGCGGGCTCGAACGGCAAGCCGGTATAGCTGGCCAGAGCGCGTGCAAAGGCAGCGGCGAACCCCGGGGGGGAATTGAGCCCGGTGCCAACCGCCGTGCCGCCCTGTGCCACCGGCATTGCGCGCAGCATGGCCTGTTGCAGACGCGACTGGGCATCCGCCACCTGCGTCATATATCCGGAAAACTCCTGGCCCAGAGTCAACGGCACCGCATCCTGCAGATGGGTACGGCCTACCTTGACGATATCGGCAAACGCCTCGACCTTCTTCGCAAAAGTCTGCTGGAGTTTTTCCAGCGAAGGCAGCAGCGTCTGCTGGATCGCGCGCGTGGCCGCGATATGCATCGCGGTCGGAAAGCTGTCGTTGGACGACTGGCTGGCGTTGACATGGTCATTGGGGTGGACTGGCTTCTTGCTGCCGACCTCGCCCCCGAGCATCTGGATCGCCCGGTTGGAAATGACCTCGTTGAGGTTCATGTTGGTCTGCGTGCCTGAGCCGGTCTGCCAGACCGATAGCGGAAACTCGGCCGGCCATTTGCCGGCGATGACTTCCTCGGCCGCCTTTTCGATGGCGTCGGCCAGTTGCGGCTTGAGCACGCCCAGTTCACGATTGGCGCGTGCCGCGCAGAGCTTGAGCACCGCGAACGCCTCGATCAGCGCCGGCGGCATCTTCTCGCTGCCGATTCGAAAATTCTGACGCGACCTTTCGGTCTGGGCGCCCCAGAGATGATCAGCGGGGACTGCCACGTCTCCCAGGCTGTCTTTCTCGATACGGGTGGCTGACGACTTCTCGGACATGGACGGACTCCTTGAGGGAAAGGGATCACAGCGGGATCAGGGCAGACCCTAAGCATAGCCGTCCGGTGCTACATGCGCCGCATAGCCCTGTCGCCGGCATGTGCATGCGCACGGCCGGCGACGGTTGCCTGCACAACGGTACGAAGGCGCTTACATAAGCGGTTACATATGCGGTTACGCGGCCGTCAGGCCGTCATCTTCAGGCACATTTCCATGCAGGTGGTGCAAGCCTTGGCACATTCCTGGCAGTGCCAGTGGTCGTGGCGCTCGCATTCTTCCGCGCACCATTTACACACCTCGGCACAATCTTCGCAGACCAGCGGCGCGAACTCGCTGTTGCGCAGCATGTATGAGGCGGCCAGGTTGGCAATGCCGGCGCAGTCCATGTCGAGCGCAATGCAGCGCGTCATCTTCTTGGCGTCAGGTTCTTCCAGGCACGCGGCCGCGCACTTCAGGGCCGCCGCGGCGGCGGCGTTGCAGGCGGCGATACAGTCGGCGTAACGATTGAAGTTTTCCTGCACGTTGGGTCGAATCATCGGTGTCCTCCATTGGGGGGTGGGAGGGTCTGTTCCCGTCGGGAAAGACCCAAGGCAACCGTAATCCACAATAGCAGGCGTATCGCGACCCTGCCGGCTTGCAGGGCCCAGACCAGTCCGACTGCTTTACAATGGTTTGCACTGCGTTGCACTTTGCACTTGTGAGCCCATGGTCTTGTAGTTGGGAGAAGAAGTGCGAGGTACGCAGTAGTTAATGGACTCACGAAGTCAGAAAGGACAGCATCATGGGTGAAGCAAAACGACGGGGCACGCCGGAAGAACGGGCGCAACAGGCTCAGGCACGCATTGACGCGCTGCGGCCCGCGCAACTGGTCTGTGGGTCATGCAAGACCGCATTCACCAATTTCGATGCGATTCCCGCACCGGGCTTGCATGGTATCGACGCCGTATTCGGCGGTCAGTGCCCGAATTGCGGCAATGATGTAGTGGTGTTCAAGGGGCAATCGAAGGCCGTGGCCGAGGCGATGCTGGCCTACGAACGGATGATGGGCGAGAACGCCAAGCTTGGATATCAATCGGCCGATGGCCGACACGTGCCATTCGATGCGGATGCTCCGCAAGCATCGGATGCTTCCGACCAATCAACCAAACACTAACCCTCATTGACCCTCGGCTGCGGGCGGCTTTCAGCGCCGAAAGTCGCCCTGCCTGTTACCGGCTCGGTTCAGGCATTCACCTGCAACAACTCCGCCGGTCCGATCTCATACCGTGCGCGCCCTGCGGCCTTGGCACGATAGAGCAGCACGTCTGCCATGCGCATCAGCGCTTCCTCGCTGAGCGGGGCCCCACGATATAGCGCCACGCCAATGCTGACATCGACGTCGGCCAGCACCCCATCGAAATAGAAACGCCGTCCCGCCGAAGCCAGAATAGCCTCGGCCACGCGCTGCGCCACGGCCGGCGAGCCGATATCGGCCAGGATTACCGCGAACTCGTCTCCGCCAAGCCGCGCCACATGGTCCTGCTCACGCACGCAGCGGCGCAGGCGCAGCGCAAAGGCTTGCAACAGCAGGTCACCGGTGGCGTGGCCATGGATATCGTTGACCGCCTTGAAGCGGTCCATGTCGAGATACAGCAGCGCCATCAGACGATTCTCACCCTGGCTCAGTGCCATGGCATCGCGCAGATGGGTTTCGAAGGCGCTGCGGTTCTGTAGCTGGGTCAGGTGATCGGTGCTGGAAATATGCGACAGGCGTAGTGCTTCAAGTTTGCGTTGCGTGATGTCCTGCACGTGGATGTGCACGCCCACCACTTGTTTGCCATCCTCGCTCCACTCGGGGCGATAACTGGTTTCCATCCAGTGATGGTGCGGCAATGCATACTCGCCCTCGAAGCTTACCACCTTGCCGGCCTGTGCCTGCTGCAGATACGGGCGGGCGCGCAGATAGCGCTCTTCGCCAAGCAGTTCGCGCATGGTCATGCCACGGATCTGGCCCACCGGAATTCCAAACGCCCGTTCGTATGCCACATTGTTGAACACGTAGCGTTCCTCGTTGTCGACGAAGGCCAGCAGCGAGGGCAGGGTATCGGTGACCGCGCGCAGGCGGCGCTCGCTGCGCGCCAGTTGCTGGCCGCGCTGGCGCACATCGCGCATCAGGCGCATGAACGCGCGCGTGACATCGCCGATTTCATCGCGTTGGGGCCGTTGCGGCAGCCGCTCGAACGCATCGACGTCACTGGCGCTGGCGCTTACCACCTGATGCAGGCGCGACAAAGGCGTCAGCAGGCGCCGCACGGCCAGCCAGATCAGCAGCGCCACCACGGCCAGCGCAATGCCCGACGTCATCAGGAAGCGGCGCTGCATCTGCCGCAAGGGCGCATAGGCTTCATGGGCCGGTAGAACCGCTACCAGCTCCCAACCCGTGGTGGCCATCAGCCGCCGCGCAATGACAGGGCGCCTTGGCGTCAGGAATTCCAGCGGAGCCGCGGCGTCATCGACCCCGCAGGTATCACCGAATGGCCGAGCCGGCTGCCTGGCCTGTGCCGGGTCGGGGTGTTGCACATACACCGGAGCAGCGCCCGCTGAAACCAGGCAATAGAAGCCCGTGATGCCCAGCCGGCTATGGCCGATTTCAACCAGGAAGTTGGAGTTCGCCAGGTTCAGCCAGCCGCCCGCCAGTCCCACGAACGCACCGGACGGCGACAGCACCGGCACCGCCACAAGCACGCCCAAGGCCCCGTTGCTGCGGGCTCGCAGTGGCGCGGCCACCACGACGTTGCGCGTGCGCACGGCCTCCCGAAAATAAGCGCGGTCGCTGACATTGAACGGAAGGTCGCCCATGGTCAGCACCGTACCGCCGGCATCGGCAACGATTACCGAATCGAACGCAGCGGGCACCGGTATCGTACGCGCCACCACATTCAGCAGCCGGGCGCGTAATGCATCGTGAGACTGGGCTGTCGGGTTCGCCAGCAAATCGCGCACCTGTGGCGCGAGGTGCGTAAGCATCACGATGCGGTCTTCCATTGCCGTATCGAGCTGGTCGGCAGATAGCTTGACGATCGAGTCCTGCTGGTTCTGCAGCGCGTCCTCAAGGTCGTGGTGCGCGTAGTAGAGCGCGCCCATGACAATGCCGCTGCCCAGCACGGCCGCGAGCACCGTGGTGATCAGCGCAATACGCGCCTTTAGCGATGGCAGGAACCTGGGCATGCGGAAAATCATGTCGCCCGACCGGTATTGGGGCGCTCGTGACCGGATTGGCAAATGGATATGGAAAAGGGGCTGGCAAGGGGCATGCCAGGGCGCCTGTAAGTTATCACGCATCACCCGTTTGAGGCAGCCCGGACATGTCCGGACGCGAATGCCAATCGGGCCACGCAACACCTGCGGCGCACGGCCGCAGATCGGCATGCCGGTCAAGTGTGCGTATCGGCACTGTGCGGGCGCAAGGCACCGGGGTATAGTGCGGCCGTCATGCCTCGCCATGGCTCCCGTTAAAAGGCCGCCATGGATCCCGGTATCTTCCGTCATCCTCATTCATGAAATTGCCATCGCTGTCTCCCGTCGTGCTTGCCCTGCTGGTCGTAGCGGGAGGCACGTTGCTGACGGCGGGGGGCTGGCGACTGGCTGACCGGCTAGAACGTCGCGTAGCCGAACAGGACGTAACCGCGTTGCTGGCCCGTACGGCCGATGCGCTGACTGACCGGCTGCAGGAAAACGAGCGCCTGCTGCGCGGCGCGGCGGCGCTGATGGCCGCCAATGCGCAGACCTCGCGCACCCAGTGGCGTAATTACCTCTATTCGGCACAGCTCGACGAGTTGCCAGCGGGCACGCAGTCGATCGCCTATGCGCCGATGGTCTCGTCTGCACAACTGGGAGGCATGGCGACGGCAGCGCATGCCGATGGTCTTGCTGACTACGAGATCTATCCTCCTGGCCAACGCGAGGTCTATGCGCCAATTTTCTATATCGAACCGTCCAGCGGGCGCAATTGGCGTGCTGCGGGCTTCGATTTGTATAGCGAGCCCACTCGTCGTGCGGCGCTGGAAGCCGCGCGCGACAGTGGACAGCCAAGCCTGACGCCGGGCCTGGCGCTGATTCGGGAAGTCGAGGCCCAGGCCCCGCAGCGTGGAGCGGTGATTTATGTACCCGTGTTCCCGGCAGGTGTGCCGGCCGCTACGACAGAAGAGCGCCGCCAGGCACTGGCCGGCGTGGTCTTTGCCACATTGCGGCTTGGTGATCTGCTACGCGGCGTTGCGGGTGCCGCGGCCGACGATCTGGCGCTGACGCTGTTCGAAGACACTCCCGATGCCCGGGGCACCTTGCTGTCCGGTGGGCCAACCGAAGGGGAACGGCGCGCCGATGGGCGCAGGCCAATGATTGAAGCGGCACGGCGCATCGAATTCGGGGGTCAGCACTGGACGCTGCGGGGGGCCACGCGTCCCGCGTTCGAGGCCACGCACGCGGGGCGTTATGGCACGCGTGTACTGCTGCTGGGCGGGCTGGCTACGCTGCTGATGGCCTGGCTGGCATTCAGGCTGGCGCGCGAGCAGCGTGACGTGCGCCAGCAGGCAACACTGGCCGGCCAGGCCAATCACGCCGAGGCTGCCGGCCTGCGCGCGAGCCTGGCGCGCGCCGAGCAAAGCGCTGCCACGGCCAGCCTGCGCTATGCGCGGCTGCTCGACCATGCGCCATTCTGCGTGATCACATTCGATGCGGACGGCATGATCAGCGGCATCAATCGTGCCGGACAGCGCATGCTCTGGTATGCCGAGCCCGAACTCGCCGGCCGCATGCCGTACATGAGCCTGCACGATGCCGATGAGGTGGCTGCGCACGCGCGCGACTTGTCGAATGAGATTGGCGAAGCCGTGGTGGCTGGATTGCCTGCGTTGATTACCAAGCCCAGGCTTGGTGTGCCCGACGATCGCGAATGGACGTACCTGCGCAAGGGCGGATCGCGCCTGCCGGTACATCTGACGCTGACAGCGATGACGGATGGCGGTGTCGAAAGCGGCTACCTGGCAATTGCGCATGACCTGACCGAACGCCGGCGCGTTGACGAGTACATTCGCCACCTGGCCCAGCACGATGCGCTGACCGGCTTGCCCAACCGTACCGAGCTGCATGCCCGCACGGAAGCCGTACTTGCCGATGCGCGGCGCCACGGCGATCGCGTGGCATTGCTGCTGCTGGATCTGGACCACTTCAAGCACATCAACGAAACACTGGGGCATCCGGTGGGCGATGACGTGCTGCGGACCATTGCCGACCGCATCCGCGGCGCGGTGCGCCCGCGCGATGTGGTGGCGCGCATGGGCGGCGACGAATTCGCGGTGGTGCTCGGTGGCCTGCGGCATGACGGCGAGGCCGAGCTGGCGGCCGCCAAGATCCTGGCACGGGTATCCGAGGAACTGCAGCTGGCCGGCCAGTCGCTGCGTGTGACGCCGTCGCTGGGCATGGCGGTGTATCCCGACGATGGCGACACGCTGACCAACCTGATGAAGTCGGCCGATTCGGCCATGTATGCGGCTAAGCAGGGCGGACGCGCGCAATTGCGCCGCTTTGCCTCGGAAATGGCCCAGGCGTCGCTGGCACGCTTCACGATCGAGGCGCTGTTGCGGCGGGCCTTGGCCGAGCAGGAGTTCCGCATGCGCTACCAGCCGGTGGTGGATGTGGCCACGCTGGCCGTGGTGGGCGTGGAGGCGCTGATTGCGTGGGAAACCCCCGAGCGGGGCCAGATGCGGCCATCGGAGTTCATTCCGATTGCCGAGCAATGTGGTCTGATCAACGCGCTCGGCGAGTGGACGCTGGCCACTGCCTGCCGCGATATCCAGTCATTGCGCGAGGAACTTGGGCTCGATATCGATGTGGCGGTCAATATCTCGCCGCTGCAGTTGCGTCAGGAGAGTTTCCCCGACACCGTGGTGCGTTGCCTGCAAGCAGCGGACTTGCCGGCCGCGAGCCTGACTATCGAGGTGACCGAGGGGATCCTGGTCGAAGGCGGCGACAAGACGGTGGAGACGTTCCGTCGCGTACGTCAGCTTGGCGTGGGTGTGTCGATCGACGACTTCGGCACCGGCTATTCGGGGCTTGGCTACCTGACCCGCCTGCCCATCAGCAAACTCAAGATCGACAAGTCATTCGTCGACGACCTGGCCATGCCGGGGCACGACCGCGCTGTGGCGGCAGCGATCATCGCACTGGGCCACCAGTTGCACCTGCAGGTTGTGGCGGAGGGCGTGGAATCGCGGGAGCAGTTCGAATTCCTGCGTGGCGAGGGCTGCGATGCCGTTCAGGGTTTCCTGTTCTGCCAGCCCGTGGGGCTCGATGTCTTGCGCCGCATTCTGCTCGAAGGCAAGGGGTTTGCGAACGCGGCCTGAGGCCGCGCGGCGTCCAGCAAGGCAGCAAGCAACACTACGCAGAAACGGGTACGCTTTCGGCGAAAACAAACCCGGCTGACGCATCCGCGCACGGCCGGGTTACCAAAAGTGGGGGCGCTCAGGTATTGCTCGGTACGGCTCAGGTATTGGTAGCGGGCTCGCCAGCGGTCGGATTGTGCAGGCGGCGATACAGGTCGTCGATGCGCGAGCGGCTGGTGGCCAGCTCTTCGCGGCCCTGTTCGGTCAGCAGATAGACGCGTCCGATGCCGTCACGCAGGACGCTTTCCAGATAGCCTTCCATCTGCAGTGCGCGCAGCAATGGTCGGACGGTGCCGATGTCTACCTGGAATCCATATTCCATGAGCATTTCTGCAAGCATGGCCACGGTGGCGGGCACCTCCATGGCGAATTGCATGACGTAGACGCGGGCTAGCAAGCCGAGGAACTGTCGTTTCATGTGGCAGGCAACGCAGGACCGGGGACTGTGGTTGACGCGAGAATGCAACGTGCGCGGAACGCCTCACCCCATTCAGGTTCCGCAGTCGCTACGATACGACTTTTTACGACGCCAGAAAAAAAGAAGCCGCCAGGAGCCCTGGCGGCTTGTCGGGAATGCGTCGGAGGGGTCAATTAACTCTGGCGCAGGACAGAGTTTAATGGAATCTAATACGCGATGTCACGTGCTGTGGTAAAGCCCCCTACATCGGAGGGGTGAGCCTGTAAGGCTGTCGAAAGCGATTCTGCGGCGGGAATGCAACAAACGCGACTTTTGCCCTATTTTTGTGCGTTATTCCGTGCTTTTGGTGTCATGGTGCGTCTCTGCAACAATGGCTCGCATGTCCGGATTCAGCGCGCCAACAAGCCGATTGAGCAGTTTAATAGCCTGCATCAGCCCAATGTCTTCGCGGCCGTCCTGGCCCTTGAACGGGCTATCTGTCGCAATGCTGCAACAGTTTGCGCAATCCAAACCTGATCATTGCTGCCACTGAACTGATGAAACCCGCTGACCTGTTTCGCCTGCTTCTGCTCTCTGCCATCTGGGGTGCGAGCTTTTTGTTTATCCGGATTGCAGCGCCGGTCCTGGGGCCGCTGCCCACCGCGTTCTTTCGCGTGCTGATCGGCGCCGTGACCCTGGCGGCGTGCCTGCCATTTCTTGGCCTGAGTTGGGACATGAAAGGTAAATGGCCAGCCGCCGTCATGCTTGGCATCATCAATTCAGGCATTCCGTTTGTGATGTATTCGATTGCCGCACTCTGGCTGCCAGCTGGCTACTCGGCAATTTTCAACGCCATGACGCCACTGATGGGAGTGCTGATCGGCTCGTTGTTCTTTGCCGAGAAACTCACGCGAGCCAAGGCGGTCGGTGTGCTGTTGGGGTTGGCCGGCGTGGCGGTGCTGACCCGTACCGGACCCGTGGTGTTCTCGCACGAGGTCATGCTGGGCGCGCTGGCGTGCCTGGTGGCCACGTCGTGCTATGGGCTCGCCGGATTCCTGACGCGTCGCTGGATCACCGCGCGCGGCGGGCTCGATAACCGGCTGGTGGCCGGTGGCAGCCTGATTGGCGCCACGCTGTTCCTGGTGCCGTTCAGCGTGGTGGCCCTGATCCGCGACAACACGCTGCCTGCAGCAGGTATGGGCGTCTGGGCGAGCATGCTTGGCCTGGGCATGTTCTGCACGGCAATTGCGTACGTGCTCTATTTCAAGCTGATTGCGGATCTGGGACCGGTGCGCTCGCTGACCGTGACCTTCCTGATTCCGCCGTTTGGCATTGTCTGGGGCTGGATGTTCCTGGGAGAAACGCTGTCGTGGGCGCACGCGGGCGGCATGTTGCTAATCGGCCTGGCCGTATGGCTGGTGTTGCGACCGGCCACGCCGGCGGCGGCGCCGGCGGTGGCCCGGTCATAGTGCGAGTGGTCAGCGAGCGGGTCAGCTACGTTATCAGCGGCGGTAGTAGCCGTCGTGGTCGCCACGATAGCCGTGGTCATCGCGATAGTGCTGGCGGGCCTGGTATTCGCGGTACTCGCGGCGGTCGTACCAGCGACGGCCGTCCCAGTAACGGTCACCGTGCCAGCCCATGACGACTACCGGGGCGGGGGCGACTACCACGGGCGGCGCAGCACGATATACCACCGGCGGCGGGGGCGGCGGGGCCACGTAGACCGGACGTGGTTCCACATAGACCGGTGCCGGGGCAACAACGACAGGGGCTGGGGCGATGGGCACGCCAAGGTTCACGTCGACATCGACGCGTGCCATGGCGGCAGTGGAAGCGGCCAACGCGGCGGCGCCGGCAACAAACAGCGAAAAGGACAGGTAGAGGGGGCGCTTGCTCATGTGGATCACCAGTGGGTGAGATGACATGACTCCACTCTACCCATCTGGCGTATTACCGATTGCACGCCTTTGTAACTGCACTTCGCGTTTGTGTAAGAAACGTGCGCGCTACTTGTGTACCACGCCAGTGGCGGTTTCGATACTCGACTGCTGGCAGTCCGGGCACAGGCCGTACAGCACCAGCATATGTTCGCGGAGCACGAAATCGTTTCGCGCAGCCACCTGCTTCTGGCGTTGTTCGATGTCTTCGTCACGAAACTCTTCGACGATGCCACAGCTCACGCAGATCAGATGGTCGTGATGACCGCCCTCATTGAGTTCGAACACCGCATGATCGGCTTCAAAGCTGTGACGCAGCAGGATGTTTGCCTGCACCAGCTGGTTCAGCACGCGATACACGGTCGACAAACCGGCATCGACATCGAGATCAAGCAGGATTCGGTAAACATCTTCCGCGCTCAGGTGCCGACGATCGCTATTGCGAAACGCTTCCAGCACATACATGCGCGGTGACGTGGCTTTCAGGCCAGCGCGCTTGAGAGGGACGGCATCGGCATTCACGGTGGACGTAGGCATGCGGACATTCGCGCCCGAAGCGGGCACTCGGTTAATACTCCAGGTCGGTGGATCCGGGCGGAGGGTGAGGGCCGACGCAGATGACGCCAATGACGTCCACGGTCAGCCTACCCACCCGCCAAGGCTTGGCGGAATCAGGCGGGAAGCGCCCGGACCGTTCGCTGCTGCGATCGCCCCGGGCGGCGCGCCGTGCCTGGACGGCGCGCGGAATAAAAAGGTGGCCTGGCTTGTTGCTGGATGACGCGATCGGGAAAACGGGGTCTGGATGTTTTCCCGATCTTCCTGCAACTGGCTACTACCAAACGCTCCGTGTCTCGGAGCGGTCCCCACAAAAGACGGTATCGGGCGCCGTAGCGTTGAGACATTCAGCTTTGAAGCCGCATGCGATCTGCGCTACCTCGTCCTGCAATCTGATCAATCTCTTACTGCTACCAGGTTCTGTTACTGGTGCTGCTGTCCGGTTTCGGCAGTGCCGTGCGTCAGACAGTGGTTGCATAGTAAATGGGAATCGATCTCATTTCAAGGAGTTTTTTTGCCCACATTGGATTGAGTGTTTTTACGCGGCCATCAGCGTGCATCAACAGCTTGTAAGACCTGCCGGGCAGGGGCAGATTTTCCCTTCATGCCAGCCTGCTCAGATTGCGCCGCGCAAGTCAGTCCAGTACGGATCGCGCTCGTAGTAGCGATAGACGTCGGCGGCCCATTGCGGGTCGGCCATGCTCGGCCAGCTGTCCTTGTTGAAGCCGGGTGCGTCCTTGATGCGGTCGGCAGTCAGTCCCAACCGGAAACACTTGGCATCGGTATCCATCACCAGTGCGCTCCAGGGGATTGCGTGCAGCGTATCGCCGATACCAAGGAAGCCGCCGGTCGTCAGCACAGCATAAGCAACGCGGCCGGCCTGCACGTCGATCATCACTTCCTTGATTTCGCCAACATGCTCGCCATCGGAGGCATAGACCTTGGTGTCGTCGAGGCTCGATGCGGCCATCACCTCGGGGCCCGGGCCTTCGCCCACGCCGCTGCCTACGATGGCCGCGCCCTGGTTCGACGTAAGAGTGGGGTCGTTCGGATTCATTGCAGTCTCCAGTTGATGCAAGGAACCCGAAATCGCGCAACAAACATGCCCACGCAAACATGCGATCCAAAGCCCTTTATGCAGGAATCCGGCTCGCATCCACACGCTGCCACCAGCGATGCTGCCCCACGGCATCCAGGAACGCGCGGTGATGCTTGCTGTTCTCACCTTTGCCGACGATCAGGCCAGGACCCGCGAACCCGCCATCGATGCCTGCGCGCCGGGCGGCATCCGAAACCAGCATGGCGCCGCTGCCGCCTGCACCGATCGCCTTGTAATGCTTGTAGGCCTCGCTGACGAACAGCAGTGCGGCGGGATCCGGATCGGCGGGGGGGTTATTGCCATCGGGAACATAGACGGCGTCGAACAGTACCGACCCGACCGACGCAAGCGCATGATCGACGGCAAGCGATGCGCCACCGGCCGTGGTAACGCTGCTCGCGCGTGGTCCGATGATGCGGATGTTTGCCCGCGCAGCCTTGGCCAGCTTCCTGAGCGAATCGATCGCTGATTCGTCCACGCCGTCGTTGACCAGCACGGCGATGTTGCGGCCGGCAATGGCGCCCTTGGGCTGCGCATCGAGGCTGAGTGCCGGAGAACTGTCGATGCCGTAGGTATCGATCTGGATATCCGGACCCACCGGTTCCACGTCGATGCCGAGGGTGCCTGCCACACCATCGGCCAGTTCCTGCGCGATATGCACGATCTGGCCAACCACGCGGGCGCGGATCGCAGGGTCCGTCACCTTCGACAACTCGAACGAATATGCCGCGATGATTTGCTGCTGCTCGACCTCGGACTGGCTGCGCCAGAACAGGTTGGCCTGCGAGAAGTGGTCGGCAAACGTCTGGCTGCGTACACGCGCCTTGACGGCCCCGTCTTCGGCCGGCGCGGCGAAATGCTGGTATCCGTCCATCTCACCGGCCAGGAACGGACAGCCGCCGCTGACCGAATTGGGCTGGTAGCTTTCGCGGCCCCGCGCCACGGTCTGCCGCATAAAGCCATCGCGCTGGTTGTTATGCACCGGGCAAAGCGGTCGATTGATGGGTAGCTCGTGGAAGTTGGGGCCACCGAGCCGCGTAATCTGCGTATCGATATAGGAGAACAGCCGCGCGTGGAGCAGCGGGTCATTGGTGAAGTCCATGCCCGGCACCAGATGCCCCGGATGGAAAGCCACCTGCTCGGTCTCGGCGAAGAAATTGTCGGGGTTGCGGTTCAGTACCATCCGGCCAATGCGTCGTACCGGCACCAGTTCTTCGGGGATCAGCTTGGTCGGATCCTGCAGATCGAAGCCGAACTTGAGCATCTCGGCCTCGGGTATCAACTGCACCCCGAATTCGTATTCGGGAAACTGTCCGGCTTCGATCGACTCCCACAGGTCACGCCGATGGAAATCGGGGTCCTTGCCGTTGATCTTGAGCGCTTCGTCCCACACCAGCGAATGCGCGCCGCCTACCGGCTTCCAGTGGTATTTGACCAGCGTGCTGGCACCCTCGGCATTGATCAGGCGGAACGTATGCACGCCGAACCCTTCCATCGTGCGGAAGCTGCGTGGCAGTGCGCGGCCAGACATGGTCCACAGCACCATGTGCATCGATTCGGGTTGCAGCGAAACAAAGTCCCAGAACGTATCGTGCGCGGATGCCGCCTGGGGCATCTCGTTATGCGGCTCGGGTTTGACCGAGTGCACGAAGTCCGGAAACTTGATGCCGTCCTGGATAAAGAACACCGGCATATTGTTGCCCACCAGATCGAAATTGCCTTGCCGCGTGTAGAACTTGGTGGCAAAGCCGCGCACATCGCGCGCGAGATCGGCGGAGCCACGCGATCCGGCCACCGTAGAGAATCGCACAAATACAGGTGTCTTTTCGCCCACACGTGTAAGCAGGTCGGCGGTGGTGAATGCTTCCAACGATTCGTTCAGTTCGAAGTAGCCGTGGGCGGCGGCGCCGCGCGCATGGACCACGCGCTCGGGAATCCGTTCGTGGTCGAAGTGCGTAATCTTTTCACGAAGATGGAAATCTTCCAGCAACGTGGGGCCGCGCAGACCGAGCTTCAGAGAGTCGTCATCCTGCGGAATTGGCAAGCCCTGATTGGTGGTCAGCGTCTTGCCTGCATTCGAAACCACATTGCCGACGCTTGGCGAACCCAGTCGCGCGGGCTGCCGCGCCAACCGATCAGCGACGGCTTTTTCGTAGGTGCCATCGTGATTGTTGCCGGCGCCGGTTTGCTGGCTGGGATTGGGGTCGTGCTGATGCACCGCGTCGCGCCGGGATGGCCTGGCTGACGCGGCGGCCTTGGGGGCCTTTTTTCCAGAGGCAGAAGGTTTCTCTTTTTGTGGCGGTTGCTTCGGCATGGCAGTGTCTCCTGTGCGATGACGGACGTGTGAAACCGTCCGTTCCGCAGGATGCATGCCATACGTGCGCCTATGCGGTGACGCGTACCGCGACGGGCCCCGCCTGCATCGCGCCGAATATCGCGGCGTGACCGAAGCCTTCCTTCCTGAATACGCCGATTACCGCTTCCACGGCTTCCGGCGCACATGCGACCATCAATCCTCCACTGGTCTGCGGATCGGTCAACAATGCCTGCTGTACCTCGGAGACGCCGAGATCAAGCGTGACCTCGTGGCCGTAGCTGGCCCAGTTGCGCTTTGACGCACCGGTCACGGCCCCGCGCTCGGCCAATGCCGCTACGCCGGGCAGCAATGGTATGCGCGACATGTCGAGCGTCGCACCGAGTCTGCTGCCGCGGCACATTTCCAGCAAGTGGCCGAGCAGTCCGAAGCCCGTTACATCGGTCATCGCATGCACGCCGTCCAGTTCAGACAATGCCTTGCCCGGCGTGTTGAGCTTGGTCGTGCTGGCGATCATCTGCCCGTAGCCATATGCATCGAGCAGATTCTTCTTGATGGCCGCCGAATACACGCCTACGCCTAGTGGCTTGCCGAGGACCAGTACGTCGCCGGCGCGCGCGTCGCGATTGCGCCTGACGCGATCCGGATGCACGAGCCCCATCACTACCAGGCCGTAAATCGGTTCCACCGAGTCGATCGAGTGACCACCGGCAATCGGGATGCCCGCCTCGGCGCAGACCGCTTCACCGCCTTCAAGAATCTTGCCGATGGTGGCTGGCGACAGCTTGTCGATCGGCATGCCAACCAGCGCCAGGGCCATGATCGGCGTGCCGCCCATCGCGTAGACATCGGAGATCGCATTGGTTGCCGCAATACGGCCGAAGTCGTAGGGGTCGTCGACCACGGGCATGAAGAAATCTGTCGTGGCCACCAGCGCCTGGGTATCGTTGATCCGGTAGACCGCGGCGTCGTCGCTGGTCTCGATGCCCACCAGCAGCGCGGGCGGCGCAGGGAAATGCCGCGCATTACGCAGGATTTCATTCAGCACGCCAGGTGCAATCTTGCAGCCGCAGCCGCCGCCGTGGGCAAGCGAGGTCAGGCGAACCTCGCCATCGCATAAGGTTGCCTCCATCTTCAGGCCACCCTGCGCGACGTAATGCGATAGCCAAATGCTGCCGGATCCAGACTATCGAGCGTACCGCTTGCAGTCTTGCCATTGGGATACATCAGGAATGGCACGGGGGTGCTGTCAATGCCGGGCAGGCGCACATCGTGGCCATGGTTATAGGCCACCCAGTTGCCCTCCCATGCGCCCAACAACATCGCACGCGCCGCGCGAACCTTGCTGTCGTCCATCGGCAGACCGCCCGGGACCTCTTCGAGCGCCACCTTGCGAACGTCGGCAGGATCGGCGGGAATCCAGCCATACCCGGCTGCGTAAAACTCCGAGCGGCAATGCTGCGCCTTCGAGATATCGCCGGACTTGCCCAGCGCCCTGAAGCCCAGTTGGGAGTCGTCGACGCGTACGCCGTAAGCATCGCGCGCGGGGATACCGGCCGCGCGCGCCAGCGCCACGAACAGGCCATTGATATCGGCGCACTTGCCGTTCATGAGGCCACCGGTCTTCAGCATCGTCACTACGTCGCCGGTGCCGCAGCCGCGCACGCTGGCATCCCGGCATGTATGGTCCACCACCCACTGGTAGATGGCCCGCGCCTTTGTCATGTCGTCGGTCATGCCGGCCGTGATCGACAGCGCGGTCTGGCGTACGATGCCATCGGTCGGCATCAGCCGGGTCGGGCGTACATACTCGCGCAAGGTGGCAGCCGACTCGCGTGGTGCGTTGGCCGACGGTGCTGCCCCAAGGTCGACGTCGCGGTCACGCAGTGCAACACTGCTTGTGAGTCGAGCCGTCAGCGGCGCGCCGTGGGTAGGCGTGGGCCAGTCGATCACCAGCATGTCGACGCCATAGCGCCCGGTGCGCACGGCATTGGCCTGTGCGCCCGGTGCGCGCCAGTCGTTGGTCAGCGTACGTTGATAGTCACCCAGATGCGGTGCGGTGATGGGTAGCCAGACCGTGGCCGGGGCCGAAGTGGCTGGCAAGGTGACCTGCGTGGTGATCTCGTAGACGCGCCAGCCGGCCGATGCCGGCACTGCGTCCGCGGGTGCGGTCGTGGCAAATGCCGGGGCGATACCCGAGGCGCCAACGGAAACCGGTACGGCGGCGCCAAGCCGCAGGAATGTGCGTCTGTCCATGATGCTCCCCTGGATGAGTAGTTCGAGACTCGAAACTTGCCCAACCGCTGCTCATGCATGGTAGGTCACGTATGTCGAAACAGGAAATCGGGACAGGAAATCCGGACTGGATATATGGGATGGGGGAGGGAATGGCGGAGGAAATGGCGGAAAGCAGCAGGAGTCGAACCTACCTGGGAACGTCTGGCGCCCCCAACCGGGTTTGAAGCCCGGCCGCATCACCGGATACGGATGCCTTCCGTGGATCTTGCGTCTTGCAATGTCGATGATGCTTGCGGCTGGCTGGCTACGGCCAGTGGCCGCCATTCGCTGTCGGGGCGCAGCATGCGTGCATTGCCCACGCGGCGAGTGTATCCCGCGCGATCAAAGAACTCCAGAACCTGGATCGAGCGCTTGCGGCCCAGTTCCACCGCATCGCGGAATGCGATCACCTCGACGCGGCCCTGCGCCGCAGCCAGCGTACCGAACACCTTGGCCAGTGTTTCCACGCTGCGCTCAGCGTAGAACAGGTCGCGCACCACCTGGTGCACCGCACCTTGCCGCGCGAGCTTGCGCAATAGCTGCCGTATCTGCTCCTCGGGCGCGTTCAATGCCACCGCATGTTCACGTACCCAGGGCGGATCGAAGCCGCCTGCCGCCACACGGGGGAGCAGCCGCGTCGCCAGTGCCTGTTCATCATCGGTCAGCGTGACTTCATGACCGGGTAGGCGCAGCCAGCCACCGCGGCGCTCCACCGCGCGCTGCTGCACCAGCGTATCGAGCAAGGCCGACCAGAGCGCATCGGGCACCGGCGCACCGGCAAACGCAAGCCGGCGCAGCGAGCCCGCGCCCAGACCGGGCTCGTCGGGCATGCGCGTGTGGAAGGCGGTGAGTGTATCGACCACCCGTGCCCGCAGCGCGTCGAGATACGGCGACAGGATCAGGCTGTCGCCGATCCGTGCTGTCACGTCTGCCACGTCTGCTGCGTCGGGCAGCGTCCATTCTTCCTGCTTCAGACCGGTCAATCGTACAAGCCGTTCGGCGCCGACACCATGTGGCGCGCGTTCCAGCAATGGCAACAGGCCCTCACCGTCAAGCATGCGTTCGACGCCGTGCAGCCAGCCCAGCCGTTCAGGCGTACGCCGATAGCGTTCGGGTGCCACATTGTCGAGCACCACGCCGCCGCCCACGGTCTGCGTAGCCTGGGCGTTGCGGACGATAAAACGGTCACCGGCCAGCGCGCAGACCGGGGCCTTGAACACGAGTTGCGCGAGCGCCGAGCTGCCGGCCTCCAGTGTTTCACAATCGAGCAGTACCACGTTTGCCATGAGATGCGCGGCACCCAGATGGACATGCAGCGGGGTCCAGTGCCCAATGCGCAAATCTGCGCCGCGTTGCAGCGTGAGCCGAACGTCAATACGTGTGACCGGTGCCATCAAGGCGGGATCGACGATCCAGTCACCGCGCCGAATCTGGTCCTTGTCGATACCGGCGAGGTTGAGCGCGCAGCGCTGGCCCGCGACACCGGCTTCGGCGGGGCGCTGTTGTGCGTGAATGCTGCGCACACGTGCCGCCAGGCCGGATGGCGCGACCTGCATCACGTCGCCCACGTGCACGCGGCCGTTGAAGACCGTGCCGGTGACCACCGTGCCATGCCCCGCCAGCGTGAATACACGATCCACGGCCAGCCGGAAGAGGTCACCGGCGCGATGCACGGGCAAATGCTGCGCCGCATCGTGCAGCCATGTACGCAGGTCGACCACTCCCGGATCGGCCGGGTCGGTGGCGTTGAGCGCGAAGACGGGAGCGCCGGCATAGCGCGTGCTGGCCAGCAGTGCATCGATATCGCCGCGCACCACGGCAAGCCGAGCGGCATCGGCGCGATCGGCCTTGCTGAGTGCCACCACGGCACGCGTGACGCCAAGTTGCTCGACAATCGCCAGATGTTCGCGCGTTTGCGGCATCACGCCATCGTCGGCGGCAATGACCAGCAGTGCCAGATCCATGCCGCTGGCACCGGCGGCCATGGTATGGATCAGGCGCTCATGTCCCGGCACGTCGATATAGCCGAGCACGTCGCC
>VFQP010002563.1_pt1 | contig 20003 bp, 21 predicted proteins | sample 3512351 | NCBI WGS metagenome assembly VFQP01 (sample SAMN10412372, study PRJNA504923) | tailings metagenome | isolation source: Relicate 1 Philex TSF1 revegetated site | place: Philippines: Tuba, Benguet | collected 2017-08-29
GAGGCGCCGGAGAGCCCACCGGGGAACGGTAGTCCCTTGGCGCGTCGGCCGCCCTCTCTCTCGGACGCGAGAGGGTGCTGCGCAGTCCCCGAACGGCGCTGCTGTCTAAGGAAAGCATTCCCCCGCCGCCATCCCAAAGCCGACTCACTGAACCACGCAACGTGTAAGACGCGGGGCACGTCGGCGGCGGCGCGGGGAATGCCTACCTGGGCAGCGCCACGTAGGGGCTGCGGGGATGAAGATGGGGAGGGCGCACCAGGCGGTGCGCCACCGCACGAGTCCCCGACCCCCGCCTCCGACGTCGCCACCCACCCATGCGCCGGCTCCCTGCACCATGCTGTTGGCCCTCGCTCGCGAGGCGCCATCGGTTAGCCGTGGGGCAGCAGGGTCCGGCGTGGGGTGCGCGTGACGGTGCCGCAGGTGAGGGATGGGGACAAGGCGGAGGGTGGCGGGTGGTAGGGTGCCCCTGTCGGGCATGCCCCAGTGGCAGCGACGCGCGTCAGTCAGCGTGCCGGGCGCCCACATATTTGGGAGCGCCTCCAAGGGGCCTTCAAGCACAGCGGAGAGATGGACGGCACAGAACGAGTTGAGCAGCCTCGCGCGCGGACAGGCACGCTGCAACACGACGTCCATCGCCGAGGAGATTGAGCACCAGCTGGCCGAGCTGCACGGGGGCAACAGCAAGCCATACAAGACCGCCGTGCGGAACCTTGCCGCCAACCTGAAGGTGGGCGGGGGCCCTGCAGGGCACACCTCCTGCATGCGTGCCGGGGGGACTCCACGGGCAAAGTGGCGGTGCGCAGCGCAAGCTCGCAGGATGGGTGGGCGCGCTGCGGGGGAGCATGGGACAGCAGCGGCAGGAGAAGCAAGGGATCCTGCAAGGGGAGGAGCAGCAGCACGGTGGCGTTCTGTTGTCTCGAGCGGCCCTCCCGCGCTCGTTCGATTCCCGCCCGCGCGTGGTGGAGATGTCACCCATGCTCGTTCGATTCCCGCCCGCGCGTGGTGGAGATGTCACGCATGCTCGCCTTTGCGCGCGCCGCCTGCACCGCTCCGCGCAGCGCAACGCGGCGCTGGCTCAGCGCGTGGTGAGCGGCGAGCTGCCGCCCCAGGAGCTGGTCAGGCTGGAGCCGGCGCAGCTGGGCACGGCGCAGCAGCAGGAGGAGCTGGCCAAGAAGCACGTGAGAGGGGGGGCCCTGGCGTCCCACACGCAGTGTGGGCGGCTGGGGCATGGTGCACGAAAGGGGCCTGCGTGGAGGTTGCTCGTGACTAACGTGCCAGCAGCGGTCAGCCACAGCGGCAAGAAGAAGCACCGCGTGAGGCCCCTGCCGTCCCGCAGGCGCGGGTGGGTGGCGACAGCGGGCGTCGCTGTTGAGCGTGTGATCCACAGCAGCAGCCGCGCCCTTGCCTCTGCCTTGGCATCCCTGCAGGACGAGCTCGTCCGCACGGCTCCCTTACCTCTGCCTCGGCACGCCGGCCTGTGCGCGCGTTTTTCCTCTCTGCTGCAGGACGAGCTCGTCCGCAAGGCGACCATCCACGACTCGTCCGCCGGCACCCTCACCTCGGAGTACACCTGCCCCGAGTGCAAGGTGGGCGCGGCACACAACCCCGCTGTGCGCCTTCGCTCAGCTGAGGCCCGCGCTCCACCCGCGTGTCCTGGGGACTCGCTGCGCGCTTCTGAGTGTGCTGCGCGCGCTGTGCTGTGCTGCGCTGCGCTGCGCCGCGCCGCAGTCGACGGCGTGCTCGTACGTCGAGGCGCTGGCGCGCAACGTGGGCAAGAGCGACACCTGGGGCTCCAAGCAGAACGCCGACCGAGGGCGCACCATCACGTGCCTGACGTGCTCACACCGCTGGGAGCCGGGGTTGTGACGGCGGCCCGGCGTCGTTTTGCCATTCCTCACCACCTGTCGAGCTCACAGCGACGTTTGCATGGCCAGTGTGCACGATGCCCCCTTGCTTCTTCCCCCCTCGAGCGAGCCTCCCCTTTTTTCGTCGTGCTTTTCGTTCATCGCAATGCCCTCCCACACGCACACACGCATGACGCCCCCTCCCACCCGAAAGGACAAGAGCATCCTGCATGTATACGGCGCCAAGTTGTGAACGCGCCATGACGCGGCACCTTGGTGCCGAACATCCCACCGTGGGGCGAGGGATCACGTGCATGTGGGCTTTTCCGGCGAGTGCGTGCACTGTACAAAGGACGAGAAGGAAGATGCCGAGTGCTTTGCTCATTGGTATGCCGCCACGAGTCTTGCTTCTCAAGATCACATCGACAAGCCGGCGCTGCACTGCCGCCGCCGCTGCGCCTCCGCCTCGGCCACCAGCCCCCGCGCCGCCAGCGCCGCGTGCAGGCAGAAGCCCACCGCCACCCAGGCCGCGCCCAAAAGCGCCCACCGCACGGCCGCCGCCGAGCGCCCCCGGCGTGCGCCTGGCAGCAGCCCCAGCGCCCACAGCGCGTGCGCCGCCGTCAGCGCCCACGCCGCCGCCGCGTACGCGCCCCCGCCGCACGGCAGCGCCGCCCACGCCACCCGCAACGCCGCCGGCACCGCCGCCAGCCCGCCCGCAGACGCCCCGCAAACGCCTCCTCCGCCGCCGCCGCCCAGCCGCACGCCGCCACCACCTCCGCTGAACCAGGTCAGGAGCGGCGAGGGCAGCGCGCTGGCCACGCGCAGCAGCGAGGCGCACGCCGCGTCGCCGCCCACCTTGCCACACGCCGCGGCCAGCCGCGCCAGCGCCCGCGCCGGCGCGCCCCACCGCCGCATCGCCAGCTCCGCCAGCAACAGCGCCACGTGCACCGGCCACGCCGAGGGCCCGCCGGCCGCCGCCGTCGTGGCGGCCCAGCCGCTGCTGCTACCACTGCTTGTGCTGCCGGTGCCGGCGGCCCACTGCTGCGCAAAGGCGGCCCGGCCGCCGCGCGGCTGCCACGTCGGGGAGGGCATCCGAGGGGACGCCTCTGTGCTGCTGTTGCCGTCCACCGTCAGGTGCGCCCTGTCGTCATCGTCGTCGTCAGTTCCATCCCCGAGCGAAACGCCCTCCTCCTCCTCCACCTCCACCTCCTCCTTGGGCATCGTGACGGACGACGCCAACGCTGTGCTGGCGGCGGGCTGCGCGCCAAGCGAGGGCGGCTTGCCTGCTGCGCCGTCACCATCGCCGCGGCTATCGGAGGCCGCGAACGCCGCCCACTTGATCCAGCTGGAGGGGCGCCAGGCGGCACTTGCCGTGGACGGCGCGGGGGAGCGCGCCGCGCTGTCGGGGGTGGCGGAGCTCAGCGGGCTGGCGGTGGACGGCGCCGGGGAGGGCGCGCCGGCAGGGCTGCTGGCGGCGTGCCCTGCAGGCGCGGCGGGGTTGGACGCATGCGGAGCGTGATTCGAGAGTTTCGAGGCCGTGGGGAGAGAGAGCGGCGGAGGTTGTGTGTTGGGCGTACCTGTGGTGGTGGACCTGCGCATCTGATTGTTGCCCAGCGCCCGCTGCAGCTGCTGGGCGTGCGCGGCGCGCAGGCGCCGGTGCTGCTGCAGCAGCGCGGCGTGCGAGGCGTGCGCCGCCGCCAGCTGCTCCCGCGCCTCCTGCGGTGGGCGGTTAGCAGCGCGGAGCGAGGCCGGGTCAGCGTCGGCGCACCGCTAGGGGTGAGGGTGTCGTGTTCGCCGCTGCCAGGGGCCCCGGAGTCGTCCACACGGTGCGCCCCCAGCCACGCGCTGAGCGGGCAAACTGCCGTCCCTCGCCGCGTCGAAGACTGACCTCGAGGTCGTCCTCCAGCTGCCTCGTGGTGGCCAGGAGGCGCGCGACCAGCTGCTTGTGCACGGTCACCTGCGTGGATGCGGACCAGAGGGGGGGGCGGACCGTCACGGCGCGGACAGGCATCACGCTGGGCTCAGCACTGTCCTGTCGTGCTGCGGCATGGACAGCCGCACCTGCCGGTGCAGCGCAGTAGGAGCGATGCTGGCGAGAACGGTGCACCAGCACGAGGTGCACGCGGAGACGACCGCAAGGGCGGCGTTCAGCGGCCCGAAGAGGAAGACGTGGGCCACGGCCCGGGCCAGCCACAGAGCCAGGCCCAGGCCCAGCATCCTGCGTGCGCGTGCTGCTGCTGCTCTCCGCTGCTCCCGTGCGCTCTGCATGAGGGCAAGAAAACCACACGCACGGGAACGCGGCAGGGATGTGCGCAGCGCGCACGATGAGCTCGAACATAAGCTAGCAGCGCTGCAGCGCTGCAGCGCCTCGCAAGGCCTGGCGAAGTCGCTGCTGGCCGAGGACATGGCGCACGGCACCAGCTAGCAGCGAGGCGAGAGCGAGAGCTCCTCCAGGATGAGCGGCGCAGCAGCATTAGCAGAGCACGCTCCTGCTGTGGAGCTCCCAATGGTGGGCCAGGGGGGAGAGCCTGTAGGAGCGGCAGATGACGCGGGCCCGACGCACCTTCCTGCTCCCAAGCCGGTGACGCTGACCAGGGACGAGCCCTTCAGCAGCACGGGCTCCGGCCCTCCCGTCGTGGTGCAGCAGGATTCCTTAGCAGCCGCACAGGATGCGGACCCCGACCCTCCGCCCAACGCGTGTCACCGCTGGTGGGACGGCGTCGAGCCTTGGGTGCTGGTGCCCGAGCGGAGGGAGCACTGGTGCGCACCTCTGGAGTCGTTGCCGGCCTGGCGCTCGCTTGACGGGATTGTGAACAGGTCACAGTGCGAGCGTCAGTGCGCGCCTGCCTCTGCTGCTGACTCCTGCTGCCACCCCAGGCTGTGCTTCGCCGCGGTGTGGACCACCATTGTGGGCCTCGCCGTCTTCTTCGTCGTCTGGGCCTTTCCCCGCATCGTCGACAGCGCCTTTGACCCCGCCGTGTGAGCGCGCGTGTGGATGGTGGCAGCGCACACGGCCCAGTGGGGCAAAGCTTTTGGCTGTGGAAAGCCGACCTCCTTGTGCATCACCGTGGTGTCTTTGCCGCTGCAGGCAAAAGATCGAGGCGTCGCTGACCAGGGTGCAGATTGGCGTCATCATCACGCTGGCGTGCCTGGTGCTGCCGTGGACCATCATCCTGCCCCCGGTGCGAGATGCGTGTGATGCTCCACTGGGGAGCACTCGGCTTTGCCCCCGCCACCCACGCGCACAGCTCCTGCGCAGCCTGCGCCTGGGCGGATTCGTCGTCGCTGCCACACCGCAACTGCGGCGCAAGCAGCACCTCCCTCCCTGCCACGCACCTCTGCAGTCCCCGGCCATCTGGCTGGCCGCCGTCGTCTTTTCGTTCGGCGAGGCGTTCGCCATGGTCATGGTGGGCAGCACGCTCAGCATGGCCCCGCCGTTCCTCCTGGTGCGGCACAAGGTCGGCGGGCCCCTGCTCCGCTTCCTGCAGCGGTGCGTGTGTTGTCGTGCGGCCGGCGTACACGCATCCCAGCAAAGGCAGCAGGACGAGTGAGGGGCACGAGGCCAGAGGGCGCATTGGCTGGCGCAGGCCTCAAGCACCGCTGATGGCCGCAACACCTCACCTCACCTCCCTCAGGTACAAGCGCACCAACGCCATTCTGCTCAGCGTCCAAAAGGCGGGGCCCTTCACCACCGTGCTCATCATCCGACTCGGGCCGGTGCGCCTTTGGGGCAAGCGCAGCGGACCTGGTTGCGTGTGTGGGAGCCGCGGTGGGCCACACGTGGCTGGAGGCCAGACGTGGAGCTGCGAGCTCTCCGTGGCTGTGGGCCGTCGTCCCACAACCTTTTCCCGGGGCCTCCTCCTGTGCCCTCTGGCTGTGTGCCGCAATGCAGGTGCCCAACAGCCTGGCCAACTACTTGCTGGGCCTGCCCAAGGCACTGGATTTCTGGCGCTACATGGCCGCCTCCACGCTGGGCATCATCCCCAGCACCGCCGTGGTGAGCCCCGCCCTCGGCATCTTCTGATGAGCACCAGCGGCCCCTGCGCCCTTGGCTTGGCGGCAGCGACGGGGGGGATTGCCTGGGGGGCTGCGCGTCCCATGGTCATCCAACAGCATCGCGGCGCGCACAGCGTGCTTGAGTGGCCGCAGTGGCCAGTCTGGCCCTCGCGGCCCTTCCTCTGCGCCGCTGGGTTACAGTGTACGCAGCAGGCGCCGCCAATGACCTGCACGGCGCCACACCGTCATGTCGCGCAGGCCGTCATCTTTGGCCGCAACATCAAGGGCCTGGCGGTCGTGCTGCGCGGCGAGAGCGTGCCCGCCGCCCAGATCGCCGTCAACCTGGTGAGTAAGGCAAGGGGGCGAGCGGCAGGGCTGCTCGCGACTGTGCTTCGTCACCTTGCGCCCTGGTCGGCCCCCTCCTGTGGCCTGCAGGTCAGCCTGTTTGCCGGCATCGCACTTCTCATCGGCGGCTACATCTACGCCAAGAGGGTGCTGGACGAGGTGCGCCCAGGGCCCTCGGTTTGGTGCACACCTCGGGGCACCTCACAGCAGCACCACTCCACTTGTCGCTCAAACGCCTGCGGCACCTGTTGTCACTTGCAGATGGAGAGGGAGGCGGCGGCGGAGCAGGCGCGGCTGCGGGCCGGCGGCGCCCCACCACCACCTCATGGCGCCCCCTTCCCCGTGGTCGTGCACGCCGTCCCGCTGCCCCTCCCGCCTGCAGCCCTCGCCACTTCCTACCCTCTGCTGGCTCAAGGCGTGAAAGCGGGCTTGGAACGGCCTGCCGCCGACGCCCCTTCGTCGTCGCGACCCAGCAGCCCCCTTGTCGGCGCAACGGCGCAGCGGCAGCAGGAGGGCGGCGAGGGCGGCAGGGCGTCGTCGGGCCAGCGGCCCCACGGCGCGCTGCTGCCTCCGCTGGGCCTCGCATCGCAGCGCGTGGCGGCGCGGCCGCTGGCAGAGAGCGCGCGGGGAGAGCGGGCCGATGCGGACGTCGAGCGGGGTCGCCTGTCGCCGCCGCCGCTGCAGGGCGTCGCGAGCGGTGGCGCTGGGCAGCTGAGTGAACACAGGAGAGGAGAGCTGCAGCTGCCCGGGCAGCTGACGACGCAGGAGGGGGACTTGTGATTGCTCTTGCGTGCTGCTCGTCTTCAGTTCAGGAGCGTCACCGCGCTCCTCGCTCATTGCTTTTTTCGTTTCCGCAGTGCTTGTCCCTTGCTCGATGGCTTGCGTCCATTACATTCTTTCATCTCCATCGCCCCTGACACGCCCTTGCAAACTGAAGTCGTCCTTTTGTCACCGTGCCAACAAGTGTCACATCACGCGCAAACGCACGGCAGATGATCACTTCATGGGCGGGTACTGGGGCGCGCCGCTGGAGGCGCTGGGCGCGCTGGGGTAGCCGCCGCCCTGCTGCTGGGCCGCCGCGTCGTAGCCGGGGGCGGGCTGAGGCTGGCCGTACCCGGCCGGCGCCTGCGGCTCGCCGTACGCCGGCGCCTGCTGCTGCGGGGGCGGCGCGGCGGGGTAGCCCGGGGGCGGCTGCCCGTAGTAGCCCTGCTGCTGGGGCGGCGGAGCGGGGTAGCCGGCGGGCGGCTGGCCGTAGTATGCTCCCTGCTGCACCTGCTGCGGGGGCGCCCCGGCCCAGGCCTGCTGCTGGGGCGGCGGCACGCCCACGCTGGCGCCGGGCTTGGCGGGGTCGTAGGGCTGCGGGGCCGCCACGGGCGGGGGCGGCGCCACTGCGTGCAGGTGGCGGGCAGGCGTTGCTTGACGCGCGCCCCACATTACCCTGCCACCGCGCTGCTCGTCCAGGAGCCGCCCACCAGCCCCACAAGCAACGGGCAAGCCAAGCTCCTGCCGGGTCGCCCACAAGTCTCCGGGTGCTGAGGCGCCAATTCCTTGCCATTGCGCGTGCGTGCTGCCTGCCCAGCGCGCGTGCTCATGGCTCGCAAGCGTCGGCGCGCCGCACGCACCGGCCATGCCGACGGCGACGTTTGGGTCAATGGTGATGGTGATGAACTGCTGGTTGTGCACGCCCTCGAGCGCCAGCCTGCAGCCGCCCTGGGCAAAGGTGGGCTGGTGGTGCGCCAGGCAGTCGTTCACCTCGCGCGTCCACACGCCTGCAGCACGTGCGGAGTGGCAGGCAGAAGTGGGGGGGGGCCGACGGGAGTTGCGGGCCGGCACTGGCACGCCAGCTGCAAGGATGGGCGCCAGCGTGCGCGGCCCCGAAAAGACGCACCGTAGTTGCCGCCGTCGGGGTTGAACATGCCGAAGCCGATGCAGATGAAGCAGAAGAGGCCCGCCAGGTTCTCGCAGCACTGGCCGACGTGCTGGCGGGTGACGTACGGGTGGTAGCCGGCCAGCGCCTCCACCTCCTGCAAGCAAGCGAGCAAGAGGTGCCACACTGTGGTGATGTGGCCCCCCGCTGGATGGGATGGCGACATGGACACTGCAGCACCCGCGCCGCGAGCCAAGAGGCGTGCCCGTGGCAGCCCATGCTGCATGGGCTCCTGCCGATGTGGCTCCTTGCCGCAGGGCCACACGCATGCAGTGCCTGCGGCCCCTGGCCGCATGGGCCTGCCGCATGGACGCTCAGGCACCCGCGCCGCACCTGCATGAAGAGCTTCCACGCCTGCGCAGGCGTGCATGCAGGGGCCAACAGCGGCGGCACTGCTGAGTGGGGCGCGCTGCGTGCAGTTCTGCGTGAGCTGCGGGCTGAGATTCTCTCCGCTGCCCCACCTGTGGGTGGACGCGCCCCTGCAGCTGGGGAGGCATGCTATTCTGCGTGTGCCCCAGCTCAATCTTCCTGGAGACGCCAGCGTTGCTCTTCTTGAACTGGATGACCACTCGGTAGGCGTGCTCGCCCCAGGGAGGGATCGGCGGCATTTTCTCGTCGCACTGCTCGAGCTCCTGCCAAGGCGCGCTTTGGAGCTGCTGCGCTGCGTCTGACGTCTGGCGCGTGTCGCTCGCTCGCTGCAGCGGATGCGGCGCGCAAAACAACAGGTGCCTGTCCGCCGCGAGCCACCAGCAGCTCAGTTCAGCGCAAGACTCCCCCGAGAGCAGCAGGGGGGCAAAAATCAGCAAACAGGCCGCGTGATTGGTGTGCGCGCCAGAGAGGAAGGGGGGGGGGGCGGCGCGCAGCGGGTGAAGATATCAAGGCACCAAGGAGGAAGACATCGTCATGCGTGCGTGCCAGCAGCAGCCATACAACTCTCTCTCTCTCTCTCTCTCCACAACCTCACCCCACCGCCATCGTTGTCGGGGCGGGGGAAGGGCATACATAGATACAACAACAGCACAACGAAAGAGATTGTCGCCATCACGCCGCGCCTCCAGCGCCGGCCGCCGCCGCCACGCCCACCGCCGCCGCCTCGCAGGCGAGGTCCGCTCGGAAAGCCTGCTTGCGCAGGCACGCGTGCTGCTGCCACGCGTTCGCGTCTGCCAGCGGCGGCGGCGCGCCGGGCTCGTCGGCGTCCGAGGAGGGCGACGCTTCCTCGGACGAGGCGGCGGACGCCGGGCTGGCCAGGCTGCCCGAGGGGAACTGCTCCAGCCCAGCGGACACGTCCACCGGCCACCGCTGCTCGTGGATGGAGCCGTCCGCCTGCGGCCACGCAACGCGTGCACACATTTGGGATTTGCTCGGGCGTGCGGCGGCCCTCCAAACCGTGCGTCACGCCAAGGTGGCATTCCAGGTGGCTGCGCACGTGGATCGTGAGCTCGATGAGCGTGTGCAGCGGGATGTCCAACGTGGGGATGCGCTCGGCGGGCACGCCCTGCATACGCACGCACATGGGCGGGCAACCGTCGCCATGCCGATGGGTGGTGCACCGACGCGCCCCCCCGCTCGCACCACGCAAGCTGTGCGAGGGCTCCTCGCCCCCGCTCGTTGGTGGTGCCACCCCCTGAGCGCTCACCATCAAGCAGCCGTACAGCACGCGCAGCACGGCCTGGTGGCTCACGATGCACAGCGCCGACCCGCTCGGCGCCCCCGCCCACGGCGCCCCAGACTGCAGCTCGGCCAGCACGGGCTGCAGCCGCCGCTGTACGTCCAAGTACGATTCCCCGCCGGGGTACCTGCAAGTCACGTGCCCAGGTGGGTGCGGACGACCACCGTGGTTGACGGCACGCGCTGACATGACCTGCCGCGCCGCAATCCTAAGGCACGCAATGGCTCCACCGGATGTAAAGCTCAACACACAGGAGGGGGACTGCTGCGCTCACCGGTATCCCAGCTTGTCCCGCTTCCTGGCGGCAAACTCGTCGGGCATGCGTGCCTCCACCTCGCGGTACGTCATGCCGTCGCACTGCCCCGCGTCAATCTCGTCCAGGGCTTTCCTGCGCAGCGGCACCGTGTGTGTGCAGCAGGGCGGCGCAAGACGTTGTGGACTGAGCGCGCACGACGCCTGCGCTGCAGGGCGCGGCCCGGGGCTGCCGGCACTCCAAGCGCACCACTGCCGCTTGCTGTGGGGGAATTGCCGTGCCGTCTGGATGGTGCGCGCGAGCGTCGAGGTCCACACCTGTGCACCGACGCAGACACGTGACGCGTCTCGCCGCATTGCCCCGCCGCGCCTCGCCTGCCCTCTACCTGCCCGTGCTGCTCAGCGCGCGTGCACCTCCACGCAGCGCGGCGCCGCCGGTGCAGCTGCCTCCGAGTCGTCGTCCGTCATGCTGCTGCACGGTGCTGCCCCCTCTAGCAGCCTGGCCAGCACGGCGGGCAGGAGGGCTGCGTAGCTCTCGCCGTCAGCGGTGATGCCAGAGTCGCCGCCCAGGCGCTCGCTCAGGTTGTACACGCTCTGCCCGTGCCGCGTGAGGATCAGCTTGTAATGCAGCGCCTGCGGTGCAAGCGGTGGTGCGCGCGCACATAGCCGGGCGAGTGAGAGACGCGTGCGGGCCCCACACTGGGAAAGCCCCCTCGTTTTGGGAGAAGCTCCCTGTCAAGCAAGCCCAACGGCTCTTGAGGAGCGTGCTTGCAGCTGCCGGGCCTGCTGTGCGCTTCTGGGCCAAGAGTCGGGCGGGCGCTCTCGGTCTCGCTCACGACGTGCGCGACGAAGCAACGCGGCGCCAGGCCTCCGCAAGCGCGCGGCTGACAGCTGCGCCATGGTGCTGCGGCGCCCACGAGCAGTAGCTCCTCGGCGTGTGTGAGCCGGGGCGACCTCTCAAGATGCAGCGCCAATACAGCCTGTGGACGCTCACCATCGTGACCAGAACTGAGCAGCGCCTCGTCGTCGTCGCTGGCCCTTGGAGAGAGCTCCGGCACTTCTCTTGGTCTTGGTCGGGGACACCTCGATGAGAAGGTGATCGCGGCGATCACAGCGCCATCATTCCCAGGCGACGCGTGCTCGTGTTGCTGTGCTGCTGCTGCCGCTGCGTCCTTCGTCGTCGGAGCTCCGCGCCTGCGCCGTGCGCGACCTAACCGCTTGCACGGTGTGAGGTGCGAAGCTGCCGGATCAAGCAACATCGCGAGACGAGCAGGCAGCAGGAAAGGGCAGCAGGGACCCCGGGTGCAGACTCTGCCCTTCAAGGACGGCCAAGCACGAGGCTCCCGTGTGGACACGCACGCACGGCGAGGCCAGGGTTGCGCGCCCCAAGGCCCCCCCAAAAAGAGCAACAGCACGCGCAAGAGAGGCTTCCTGCGCCTGCTGTCTAGACAGCAGGCGCAGGAAGCCTGCACAGATGACGGGAGCTACACAGAAGAGGCGTGCGGACTGCGCACGCGACAGCCACGGCCGCTCCTGGCGGGCGGAGTCACCCCCTGCCCGCCATCTTATGTCGCTGTGGAGAGAGAGTTGAGTGAGCCATCAGCTACCCCTGGAATCGTGCGCCACAGCACAACCTGCCGCGCCAGCCCACCCAAACTCCGCCCCTTCTTCCTGTTCCTGGGGCCTTCCTTCCTTTTTGGGAGCGGCGCTACGCGCTGTTTGTGTAGCCAGTCGTGTGTGCGTGCGAGTTCGCCAACCATGAACAGCACCGCCAGCAGCGGTGACACGCCACGTGCGACGCGATACGTGCGCGGCCACGCAGGCTTCGTGAATGGAGCACCAGGCGGGGTGAAGACGGAAAACGACACATGACCACACTAGGCGCGTGTGTACGCCGGTTCCTGCTCAGCGTGTGGTCACCTTCAGTTGATGCTGTGACAATCCCAGAGACCGCGTGAAGCGTTGCGCACGCACGTGCAAGACGAACGCCGCGCGCCGCGTAATCTTCGGGACAAGTCCTTCTGAGCTCCCTCACACGCCACCACCAGCCTACACGATGAAGACAGCGGATCCCTTGAAGCCTTCCTCCGCCCTTCTCAAACCTTCTCAAAACCATCCCCAGCTTGCTCAACAAGCTAACCCCAGGCGCTCGCCCCCAGGCGGCACCACCCGGCGCCTGCGCCTCAGCCCGTCCCCACCCCCGACACCCTCCTCCTCCGCCACGCCCGCCCCCGCCCCCCCTGCGCCGCACGCGCCGCCCCCCGCCACCGCAGCCCGCCCCGCGCCGCCGCGCCGCATCAGCAGCCCGCGCCACGCGCAGCGCCACACGCACGGCAGCGCCAGCGTGGTCCCCACCATGAGCACCACCACGGCGGGATAAAACCCGCCCATGCTCTCGCGGCAGCTGTGCATGTGGTGCGAGTGCAGGGCCGCCTCCAGCAGCACCAGCCCCGCTGTCACCCACCCCGGCACGCGCCCCCACAGAGGCACCTTTTGCGCCACCACCATGAAGAGCTCGTGCGTGGCGCCGTAGGACGCCAGCACGGCCGGCTTGCACGTCGAGAGGTGCATGGCGCCCGACACGAGCAAGACCTCGATGGCGACGTGCGCGGCGACGGCCAGCAGCGTCAGCGCGACCACCACGCGCGGCGGGCGGTGCAGCCGCAGCGCGGCGGCGCAGGCCAGGTGCGCGGCGCCGAAGAGCAGCACCAGCAGCACCCACAGCGGCCGCCCGCGCTGCCCCGGCGGCCCTGCCGCGTCGCCGGGGGCTGGCAGCGGCAGCGAGCCGTTGCCGGGGTGCGGGTGGAGGGGGAGCGCCGGGAGAAAGGGGTCGCCGCCCCCAGCCTGCAGCGCCGCGGTGACGGACAGCGCGACGCCAAAGCCGCCCATGGCCAGGCCCGCCGCCTGGGTGGGCTGCCACAGCAGGCCCCGGAGGCGGTCGTAGTAGACGTGGTCGCAGGCGGGGCAGGGCGGCGGCGGCAGCGGCGCGCCGCCGCCGGCGGCGCGCAGCGCGGCGCGGGCCAGCGGGCAGCGACGCGCCGCGCCCCTCCACAGCGCGGAGGCCAGGCTGTCGTTGCTGTTGGTGGCGGCGGCGGCGGTGGGGCGGTCGGGCGCGCACAGCACCACGGGCTCCTGTGCGCGCAGCAGCGCCGCCGTGCGGCGCCAGCCGCGCGCGAGCGCAAAGCGCAGCAGCGCGGCGTGCAGCGCGCGGCGCGTGGGCAGGTCCAGCGGCGGCGGCGAGAGCAGCCCTGCGCGACGAAGCAGCAGCGGCATCGACGGGCGGCGTTAGGCGGGCGCCGTCGCACAATTCGAGGCAAAGCATCGAGCGAGCCGCGCGCACCTGAGGCGCCCGGCGCGCCGGCGACGTCGCAGCACGTGCGCGGCGCCAGGCCCTGCGCCAGCTCCAGCCACACCGCCAGGTCCTCGCCAAACGCCGCCAGCGTCTCCACCTCCTCCCCGTCGCCAAGCGCCGCCGCCGCCGCCGCCGCCGCGTCGCGCAGCTCGGCCGCCACGACGCCCGCGTCGCGCGGCGCCGCGCCGGCGCCCCAGTGCCCAAAGCACGCCGCCGCGCGCACCGGCGGCCGCGCGAACGCCGCCGCCGTCATGTCGAGCAGCAGCGGGGCGCGGCTCAGCAGCCGCGGCGCCCGCGCCGCCGCCGCCGCCGCCTCCGCCGGGCCCGCCGGCGCGGGTTGTTGCGCCCAGAGCTCCAGCGTGACCTGCTGCAGCGCCGCCACGGGGCCGTCGGGGAGGTGGTGGCGCGCCAGCGCGGCGGCGGGCAGCCACACCACCGCCCGCACGACGGCGGCGTCCTCGTCGCCGCCGCAGCCGGCGAGGGAGGGAGAGGCAGCGTGCGCCACGTGCGTCACGGGCACGTAGGTGCCTTGCACGTGCGCCCAGAGCTGCAGCGCCGGCGCCGGCGTGCCGTCGGAGGCGCCGTCAGAGCTGTCGCTGGCGGCGTGGTTGGGGTCAGAGCCCTGCATGGAGGCCAGCAGGCCGGAGAGCGCCGCCGCGCCCTCGCCGCCGCCGCCGGCCACCTCTGCCAGCCCCAGCACCCGCACCTCCACCGCCACGGCGTGGTGGCCCTCCCGCGGCGGCGGCGGCGGCAGCTCCTGGCCCGGCGGCGGCGAGGGCGACGCCACGGGCAGCGCCAGGCGCAGCCGGTGCAGCCGCCGCAGCACGCGCCGCCGCGCCGCCGCGCGCCGCCGCTCGCCCGGCGTCGGGCAGCACCCCGTGTCGGGGTAGCCCATGCAGCACGGGTGCCACTCCCTGCCGTCCTCCTCCTCCTCCGCCGCCGCCGTGTCCACCGCGCAGCCGCGCGCTTCCAGGCCCACGTCGCCGTCCCCAGCGTCGGCAGCGTCAGAGACGCTGAACACCCACTCGCCCGTGGCCTTCTCCAGGTGAGCCTCCACCACGTGCTCGCCCAGCTGCAGGCTCAAGCTCTGCCCGGGGCCCAGCAGCGGCGGCGCACTCGCAGCGCGGCCCTTGCCGCCGCCGGTGCCGCAGCTGCTCGCTGCGCACGCCACGTCGCCGCCGCCGCCGCCCGCATCAGCGTCGCAGAGAGCGGGCGCGTCCTCCCGAAGCAGCTGCTGCAGCAGCGTGGGCAGCAGCTGCCTGGCCAGCGCCAACGCCTGCGCGGCGCCGTCCAGCGCCGACGCCGCGCCGGCGCCGCCGGCCGCGGGCGGCGCGCCCCCGCCAGCGGTAGACGCGGTCGCAGCCGCCCAGCACGGCGCCGAGAGCAGGCTGCTGTCGCTGGTGCTGCTGACGGCGCTGTGGTCGGTGCGGTGCGTGCCGCCGCCCATCAGCGCCCACGGCGGCGCCGCCGCGCCGTCCTGCGCCAGGCCGCCGTCGGGAGCGGGCGGCAGGCGCGCCACCTCCAAGCTGACCAGCACGCAGCCGCGCCGCACCGCCGCAGACAGCACCACCGTGCCGCCGCCGCCGTTGCCGCCGCTGAGGAGCTCCTCCAGCCGCCGCGCCAGGCGGTCCGCCGCGCCGTCCACCAGGTGCTCTGGGTGGTGGTGCGTGGCGATCTTGATGCTCACGAGCCGCCGCGTGCCCAGCGGCGAGACGTACTCCCCCTGCTTCCGCCGCTGCTGCTGCTGCTGCTGCTGTGCCGCCGCCCTGCTCGCCGCCGCCGGCGCGCTGCGATGGGTGGCGACTGGGGGCGGGGGAGCGAGCGGAGCAGCAGCGGCCAGCGATGCAGGCGAAAGGCCGGCGGCCGCCACGACGGCGCACGAGCTGTTGAGGCCGCTGCTGGTGCTGGCGTGCCAGAGCTGCGGCGGCTCGCCGGCGCCGCTGCCGCCGCTGCTGCTGGTGCGCGGCGCGCCGCTGCCGCCGCCGCCGCCCGTGCGCACCGTGGTGCCGCTCAGCGGGAGCGCCACTGCCGCCGCCGCCGACGACGACGCCGCGGCGCTGCCGGCGGCGTCGCCGTCGGACAGCGGGCCGCGGGCGGCGTGCGCCATGTGGGCGGGCAGCGTGGCCCTGGGGCGCGGCGGCGCGCCGCCCCAGAGGGGCTCGTCCTCGCCGGGGCGGTGCACCAGCAGGCGCTGCTGCTGCTCTTGCTGCTGCTGCCCTGCCGCCCACACGCCGGCTGGGTGCGAGAGGTCGAGCAGCGACCTGCCCGGCTCTGCTTTGGCAGGCACGACCGGGGCAGAGGGCTGGTCGCGGGCGCCGCGGGCGGGCATGGCGTCGGGAAGCGTGCCGGGGCTGCCCGGGGTGTGCTGCTCTGCCTCAGCTGCGATGTGCTGCGGCTTGCTGGGCGCGTCGCCGGCGTCGCCGAGGGCGCTGGGGTGGGCGTGCGGCTTGGCGGCGGGTGAGAGGAGGGGCGCGCCGGGCGGCGGGGCGGGCTGTCCAGACGCGGCGGGGCGCCGCCGCCGTTGCAGCGAGCGCGTCAGCTGCGCGCCCGGGGCGCTGTGCAGCAGCAGCGGCACTGCGAAGGCAAAGGTCTGCAGCGTCGCCCAGCTGGCGACGGGGCCGGTGGTGAAGTAGGCGCGCGTGGCAACCCACTGCGCCACCGTGTGCACTTGGAGCAGCACCGCCAGAGCCCACCAGGGGAGGACCTCCTTGCCAAAGCTCTGCGCAGCGTCAGCACGTGTCGCGTGAGAGGCGGTTGGCCCACGGTGCGGGCGCCCGTGCCCGCAGTGGATCACCCCTGCTAGGCCAGCTGCCGGCTTGCTTGCAGCCACGGCGCTGCTCTGCCGCTTCACTGCACACAGTCCCCCTTCGACTCTCTCGAGCAGTTGTGCACCGAGGAGGGCCGTGCGCACCGCGTGCACGCTCATGAAGATCGCCGGCCCGAGCTTGCTGAGGACCTGCTTGAGCGGGTGCGGCGCTACGATGCTCTCCACGATGAAGGGGGGCAGCGCCAGCGCCTGGCACGCCCACAGCGTCCACAACACGATGTCCAGAGCCCAGACCGCGAAGCCGAACGCCACCGCCGCGCGCTGCTCGCCGCGCCACGAGAGCCACGCCGCCCGCATGCCCATGGCGCTCATCGCGCCCATGCCCACCGCGTTGCACGCGGCGCTGCGCAGGCCTCCTCGGGTGGGTGCCGGGGCGAGCAAGTGCGCGCCCAGTATCTCCACGGCGCCCGCTGCGGCAGCCGCTGCCATGACGGCGGGCGTGGCCGACATGCTGGCGACGAGGTGCTGGTCTGACCCGCTGGCGAGGCGCGGCGGGTGAGGCTGGCTTCGGGGCAGCCAGCACCCAGGGCCGCTCTGCTCCTGGTGCTCCTGGTGCGCCGCGTGTTCCAGCCGAGAGGGTCGGCGGCGCATGCTGGTCTGCGCCGGCCCCCGCCTCTCTCTCGCTCTCTGCGCTGTGCTTTGCGCTAACAGGGCAGATATCCATGCACGTCAACCGCCACGTCCGTGCCGTGGGCGCATCAAGAGCATGCACGCGCGACAAGACATCAAGCGGGTCCTGCGGTCTGGGGCCGGGCCAAGCTGAGCGAGCCTGCCGCCCCCCGGGGCCCGCCCACGGCAGTGGTGGCCCGGCGCAGCGAAAGGTTGTGGTCCTGGAAGTCGCGCGCGTAGGTGCTGCGCCAGGCCTTGGTGTAGCGCTCCCCATTGGCCAGGTCGGCCTGCGCCGCCCTGCCCCACGCGTCCTGCGAGGGGTGAGCGCACAAGAGTGGCGGCTGGGGTGGGTAACCCTGGCCCGCCCGGGCGGTGGCGCACAGGACAACCTGGGAGAAGTGGTGACCCCTTCTCACCAGGACGCGGTGCGTGCCCCCAGGGTGCGTGCCCAGGAACGTGGCCTTGGGGTCTGACGTGGCGGTGCGCATCTGCAGGGCGTGATGGCACAGATGGACTCACGTCCAATCGAGGGACGGGACAGCAAAGCACCACAGCATAGAAAGAGAGCAACAAGCCGTTTTGAGGAGCTCACTTGGAACTCGAGGTAGTCGCGCCGGCCGTGCACCGTGGTGGTGACGCTCTCCTTGCCGTCGAGCACGGGCGAGATGCCGAGCCAGTGGCCGCCCCTGCAGGCGCGTGGGAGAGAGCGGCCCCTCACAATTGCAGAGGATGGCGTGGCAATGCGTGCCTCCACTGCCCAGGACCACCTGCACGCTGCCGCGCCCACCCGTCTCCCTCACCTCTTGCTGATGGAGGTGTGGTCCTGGTGCTTGCGGTCGCCAAAGCCGTCCTGCCCGTAGGCGAACAGCGTGTCGGTGCGCTGCGACCCGGGGCTCTGGGGCAGCTGCGCGGCGGCACGGCACGCATCACGCGCGACGTTGTGACGGTCAGCAGCGACGATGCTTCAGCATGCCTGCCTCGTCAAGCAGCGCGCAGTGTGGGCAAACGCTCGTACCTTGATGGACGGCTCCACCGCAGCGACCAGGTTTGCCTGGAAGGTCCGTTGCGCGTACTCGGGGTAGTGCGACATGACGAAGCTGCCCGTGTACTCGGTGTCCCAGAGCTTGTTCAGGCGGAGCTCCCGGGGGTGCCACGCTGCGCGGGGCCAGGGCATACAAGTGTGTGTGGGGGGGGGGAGGGGAGGGGGCAACCTCGGGGCGTGTGTGTGTGCGTGGGGGGCGGCAAAGCGCGCCCCAGGAGGGGCAGCAGCAGCAGGCAAGCCTTGCCACGCAGAATCTGCGCTGCTCACGTGAGGTGTAGTTGCGGTCGCGCGACTCCTCGCACCAGTTGCCCTCCAGCGTCGTCGTGCTGCGTGCGGCGGAGGCGTACACGTGTTGCGGATCCGCCTCAGCACGCGCCGCCGCGAGCTGCCTCGCCCCTGCGGTGGCCTGGTGCTCACCTGTAGAGTGGCCCGCCGTCAGCGGGGCACTTGATGCCCACGGCGGTCTTCCTCGTGAACCTGCACCGCGAAGTCAAGTTCACAACCAGTTGCGTCGTGTGCGGTGTGGCAACGCCGCCAGGATGGAGCAGAGGGCACGTGGCGTGTGCACACACCTGAGGATGTTGGTGGTGCTGTTGCCCCGGTCCGGCTGCTGCGAGGGCAGCGTGGGCAGCTCGCCGGACGGGCTGAGCAGCGCCTGCACGCGGTGGTCGGTCAGCACCTTGCGCTCGTCCAGCGCGGGGGCCAGGCTGGCGGCGCGCGTGCGACGGGCCTGGTACCTGCGCACCATGTGCGTGCGACAGCATGAGTGAGCTTGCTGCACGAGGAGGCCTTCACTTTGCCTCAGCGCGCGGCGATCACTTGATGGGCGCACATGCTCAGCTTGGCCGCCAGGTCCGCGCCGCCGCCCCGCTGCTGCTGCAGCTGCTTGCGCGTCGTCTCCACGCGGTGCGCCTCGCGCTGCGCGGGGTTCATTGGCGTGCTGGCCCAGCCTGCAGACAATGTGCACGGGATACGGCGGGTCTGGTGCGAGCGATTGCGGAGTGGTGCGGCGTGGCAGCGGCGTGGCGGTGCATTTGCACCACACAGGGTGCGCCATCGCTCACTGGGGCTCTGCTCCCAAGCTGCGGAGCGCTCGCTGCCGGGCACGGGCATTGATGGTTGGCGTTCGACCGAACGCAGCAGGCGGGCAAACAGGGGGGAAAAGGTGAGGGCAGAGCGGAAGCACACGTCACAGCGTCGCGCGATCGGGTGCCTCCTGACAGCGACGTAGCGATGACAGGAGCAGGCGTCAAACCCCATGCAGGTGGATTCGCTCGCCTGGTGCCTGTGCGCAGCTGCGTGCAGAGCGCTTCAGCGTGCGCAGCGATGGGCATCATCGAGATCTGGGCCAGCCTCAGCAAGTGGCAGCGCCGTGGCTTCTGGGTGGGCGTGGCGGGCGCGCTGGGCGCCGGAGCCATCATGGTGCGCGGCAACGGCGTGCTCTCTGAGATTGAGACATCAGCAAGGCCTCCTCCGCGCTTTGCCCACCACTGAGCAAGGTCAACCACCTGTGCCTCTCTCCGCGCGCTCCGGCGTGACGCGCCCGCAGCTGGACACGCAGGTGCTGCGGCCGGACGAGTACCAGGAGCACTGGCAGGAGAAGCGGGACGCGGCGCTGGCGGAGCACGTGCACGAGCTGCTGCGGCCCTCCAAGACGCCCTCGTGGGCGCAGCAGCACGCCGAGATGGCCGCGGCGCGGGCGGCCCGTGCCCAGCCTGCCAGCGAGCGCGGGCAGCAGCAGCAGCAGCAGCCACACCAGCAGCAGGCAGCGGAGGGACATCATGCGCAGCAGCACGGGCTGGACCAAGGTCGGGCACCTGCTGGCAGCGAGGCAAGCGCCGGCGCCAAGCAGAGATCCTGGTCCTGGGGCTGGGGGTCCGGCCGCAGAGGGGCGCCGCTTGGCGAGGGCGAGGCGTCTCACTTGCGACGAGACGAGTGACTGCAAGGACGACGGGTGTGCGCTGCCTCAAGGGGACTTGCAGACGGAGCAGACGACCAGGGCGAACGCCAACACGCGTAAAGGAGAGCTCCAGCATCACGCAACCTGACCCAGGCAATCAATTCCTCAGCCTCCACATCAAAGGGGCCCCTGCCGCTCGCCGGCCCGCACGTCCCCCACTGCTGGCGCCGCCGAGCACCT
>VFQP010002564.1_pt1 | contig 19994 bp, 21 predicted proteins | sample 3512351 | NCBI WGS metagenome assembly VFQP01 (sample SAMN10412372, study PRJNA504923) | tailings metagenome | isolation source: Relicate 1 Philex TSF1 revegetated site | place: Philippines: Tuba, Benguet | collected 2017-08-29
AAATTAGATCGCTTGAGTTTAGTGACGAGCTCAACACTCACTACATAAAAAGCATTCACGACCAACCGGCTATACTTTCAGTCGAAGACAAGAAATATGCGGTTGCCCGGAACGAGCACGGAGCGTTTATGCTTTCCGTTGAAAATGTCGAGCCGGCGTTGGATGGATACAAGGTTAAACTGCTGGTCGGAAATCCCACCAATGCAACCTATGACGGCGCAGAGGTGGTCGTCGAATGGGGGTTGGCGTACGATGCTGCGAAATACGATGAGGTGAAAGCTTCTCGTAAAAAAAAAGAGTTTTCCGTATTGGATCGCATCAGAGCGGGATATTACACGCCTCTGGAAGTGATGATTACGCCAGCGAAACCTGAAGAACTAAAGTACTTCAGCGTGCGCATTAAATTCAATCAGCTGCATTTGGCCATCGAGAAGAAGTGAACCTCAACCATCTACTTGCTGAATCATCATTGTGACCTCGAAGGTCACACGCCCGCTTGAGCGCTTCGACGGCACCTCCGCATCCACTGTCATCCTCGGCTTTATGCCGAGGATTTAACCCACAGCGCTGATGCGTTGCGTTTTTGATGGAGAGCGAGCGTCTGCGATGCGGTGGATCCTAGGGACAAGCCCTAGGATGACAGTGGCGTCGAATACGGCAACGGGGTGAGATTGGTCGCTGCTCCTCGCCTCCTTGTGACCCTACTCGCAGCAGACCAACCGCTTTCTCGCCGAATAATGTCGGCTGTCCGAGTTCGGCCCTAACTCCAGGAGCAGAACGAAGCGTGGCAAAAGCGGCACGCTTCCACTTCCTTGCGGCAGGACAGCAAGCCGACACCGTTGTCGCGGATCGCGCCGTCAACTAAATCTCGATACCGAGGTAGAGGTTTTCTCGGAGGGGGCACATGCGGTCTTTGAAACTCGGCCTGGCTGCCACGGCGGTCATCTGCGCACTTTCTGCGACGGCTCACGCCGACTGCGTCAAAGTCGGATCGGTCGGCGAGTTCGCGAGCCACGATGTCGCCGCGCTCTTTGCGACCAACGGTCTCAAGAACATCATCTACGGGCAGGGCCGCGAGGGCAAAGGCCCTGTCAGCCTGAAGTGCCAAGACAGCTCAGGCACAACGACGTGCCGCGCTTCGCAGATGGCGTGCAAAGTTTCGGAGCCCAAAACCTGCCTCGGCGCCTGGTTGTGCTTCTGACCGGCTGCGCGGCATGCGGGACTGAGGATACAACTCAAAGCGCAGGTGCGTTGTGTTTAGATGGAGCGCGCGCGCCGGTGGCGCGGTGGATCCTAGGGACAAGCCCTAAGATGACAAATGGGTGTGAGAGCGGCCTCCCCACCCGCATTCTTCATACGGCTGCCCGAGTACCCCCCAAAATAAGGGTGTTTAAGGGTCGCACGTGATCTGCGAGCTTTTGTGCTATAAGGACTGATGCAAATCAGCCCCAAGCTCCCGGCGCCCGTGCGCGTCGAACCCGTGTCGAACATCCCCAAAGCCCAGCGAAAGACAGTCGAAACGCTTCAGGCAAACGACTGCCGCTGGCCGTACGGCGACCCGATATCGGCAGATTTCCACTTCTGCGGTCACCGCACGAAGGACGGTAAACCTTATTGCGACGTTCACATGCGACAGGCATTTCAGCCGGCTAAGGCGCGTCCTGTCGTCTATCGGCCGCAAGCCGCCTAGCAAGCATCGCCTACGACACCGCTAGCGGCACCAGTCATGAGACTGTGCCGCTTACGTGTTATGCAGCGTCACGTCACGCTCCACGTCCGATTTCGACGGCAGCGGGAACCGCGCATAGCGTTCAAATCTTCAAATAATCAATCAACGGACCGACATGAAACATTTCAACGACAAGCAATTCGGTGATCGCCTCCAAGCCGCTGCGCAGGCCCGCCAGGCCATGCTGAAGCGCGCCGAGAAGCCGGCTGCCGACGACCCGGAGGTTCTCAAGCGGAAAGCTGAGCGAGAGGCCATCGCCGCTGCGCGCGAAGAGCGCATAGCGACAAAAGCCCAGGCGGCAATCGAGCAGCGTGCCCGCGAAGAGGCTGAAAAAGCCGAGCAGGCCGCCGCCGCAGCGCTCAAGGCACGAGAAGAAGCAGATCTGGCGGTCGCGACGCAGGCAGAACAGAAAGCTGCGCGCGATGCCCGCTATGCGGCGCGCAAAAAGCGTAAGGCGTGAAGCCTCTCACCTGAACGGTGCCGCAACGACGCAGGACAAGCGCCGGCCGTGGAGTGCAAGAGCCGTGGGATGCAAGACATGCCCAAGTACTCCTACCGCTCCGACCCGGCCGTCCCGCGGTTCGATGACAGCGAACCGCTGATCATCTTCGACGGCAACTGTGTGCTCTGCTCGTCGGGCATCGAGTGGATGCTGAAGCGCGATCCCAACGGCACCAGCCGCCACGCCGTCATTTAGGATCCGATCCCACAGGCGCTCTATCGCCATTACGGCCTCGATTCCGTGGCGTTCGACACTTTCATGGTGCTGTGGGACGGCGTGCCGAATACGCGCTGGGCCGGCGCCCTTGCAGCGGCGCGCACGATGCCCGCGCCGTGGAGATGGCTCGGCCAGATCGGACGCATCGTCCCCAACGTCATCGGCGACAGGATCTACGATTGGGTTCAGCGCAACCGCATCCGCTGGTTCGGCAGCCGCGACGCCTGCTTTAGGCCCGACGCACGGCAAGCCAACCGCTTCCTCCCCGCATAATGTCCCTCGTTGCCTTGACCAACGGAGCCGCCCGTGCCCCCGTCGGTTGTGGGCAGACAATCAGCGCTGCGCCGTCACGATGATCTGCCCGATTGGGGAGGCGACCATGTACTTCTTCGTGTTCGTCGCCGCGGCTGCGGCGCTGTACTTCGCAATCGCGGCATGGCAGCAACCGCGCGCGGGCGTGATCGTAGCGGCCATCGCGTGGCTGCTCTACGCGGTCTATGAGTACTTCATTGCCAACGGCACCCTCTGCGACGCCAACTGCAACATCCGCGTCGATCTCATTCTCGCTTGGCCGCTCGTGTGGATTGCGAGCCTCTTCGGCATCTACGAACCGGGCCAGTGGACGCGCACCGGCAAAGTCTCCGTCGGAGTGGGCCTGTTCTTTTTAGCGGCGACGGCGGCGCTCTCCCTCTACATCGTGCTGGTGGAGAATCCGGCAGCCGAGAGAGCGGCGAAATCGAAGGCCTGTGTTGCCCAAGGCGCGAGCGGGCCGGAGTGTCCAACCGCTGCGCCATCGGCAGTGGCTAATTGACGATAAAAAAATAAAGAGGCGGTCGAAGTCGATCCGAAGAAGGTTCGAACCAGATCGGCCGCCCTATCCCGGAATTATTTTTTCACCAAGCCCGCTTTGCAGGCTTTCTTGAATTCGCCTTCGTCTATCGCGCCATTCTTGTCGACATCGGCCTGCGCGAAATTCGTCACATAGGACTTTGCCTGTGTGGCATCTATCGACCCCTTGTGGTCGACGTCGGCCAGTTTCCAGACCGCTTGGCAATCAGCTTCGCTCAATGGAGCAGCCGCTGCGAGCGACGCGCTTGCTAAAAGGAATGCAATTATCAATTGGGTTCTCATAGACGTCTCCTATCGTTTTATGTTTTCGCGTGGCACCTCTAATCAAATTGCAGGCGAATTGAGAAATTGCACTTTCATGGGATCGGCACAAGGCGATTGCTCATCTGGTGAGCGGCGCCTCGATTAACTAAGATCATCGAGGCTGCCTGAGTTGTGTCGGTTATTTCGCAAACGCTGAAATGAAACGCTCGCTCCGGGCGCGCGCTCTTTGGACTTAATGGCAATGTCGTCATGCGAACTCGTCTCGTCACAGCCGTTGTGTTCGTTGGTCTTGCGTCACATCTCGCCAAAGCCGCCGACATCCGGCGCGTGGGGAAGCAACCATGGACCGATCGTCATCACAAAGGCGGCTGACGGCACTTACGCGGTGGACTTCAAGCTCATCGAGGCCACACGGTCGGTACGCGCAGCGGCGATGGCGTGTTCAAAGGCACGGGGACGCGCGAGAATGAGTCCGATAGCTGCGCGACCAGGAAGGACGGCAATCCGTTTTGGGGCGGCATTAAGGTGCCGTTCCACACGCCGGAGATCTTCCAGGGCGACTGGTTCACCCTGCACGGAAGCAGTCAAGAGCGGCATTGGCGCGAGGCCCAAGTGGCAAGCCAGCTGCCGGCGCTGTTAGCTGGCACCATCGCAGCCGATTGGACATTTCCCCCAACGCGTCCCAGCTTAGGGATGTACGCCGCTGCTGGAGACTGCCCACATGCCGACCGTCCTCGTTACAGGTGCGAATTCCGGCATCGGCCTTGCGGCATGCGTGGAACTCGCGAAGCGAGGCTGGGACGTCGTGGCGACGATGCGCGATCGCGAAAAACGCGGCGCGCTCGAGCGCGCGCTGCAGGCAGCGGGCGCCGCCGATCGCGTGCGTATCGAGCGCCTTGATGTCACCGACGAGCCGTCGATCGACGCCGCGATCGCGACGCTCGATCTCGCCAACCGGCCACTCGATGCCGTCGTCCACAATGCAGGCATCGCCATCGGCGGCGCCTTCGAGGATCTAACCGACGCGCAGGTTCGCCGCGTCATGGAGGTGAATTTCTTCGGCGTCCTCGCGCTCACGCGTCGCCTTCTGCCGAAGTTCCGCGCGCAAAGGCGGGGCCGCATCCTCATCGTCTCGAGCGAAGCCGCATTCTGCGGCAACCCGTCGATCTCGCCCTACACCGCTTCCAAGTGGGCCGTCGAAGGCTGGGCGGAATCGCTTGCCCATGAGGTGTCGCCCTTCAACATTCAGGTCGTCCTGATCGAGCCCGGCGCCGTAAAAACGAACATCTGGGAGGCATCGCCCCGCATCATTCCGCGGGACAGCCCGTATCGCCCGCTGCTACGCCATCTCGATGCGGCCGTTGACATGCACGTCGCGAAAACAGCACGCGAGCCGGAAGAGGTTGCAAAGGCCATCGCCAATGCGCTCGAAGCGCAGAAGCCGCGGTTTCGCAAGGCGATTGGGCCGACCGCGCGCATGCTCCATGTCGCGCGGGGCAAAGTGCCGGCGAGCTTGATGCGCAGGATCTTCGGCGTCTATTTCGGACTCAATCGCGTGCGCTGGTAGCAAAAATACTGCACGTGGTCGGACGGCTTAACGTGGCGGATTCGCTTCAAATTCTCGGCGCCCCGTAACCCTGGCCTTAAATCGCGTCTGTCATGGTGCCTGACAGACGCCAGCCCCGGCTGCGTTTCGAAAATCTTCGAGCCGATCTCGAGTACAGGAGACGCCATTATGACGTTCGCGAAGACCGCCCTCATCGCAACCCTTGTCGCAGCAACGACACTCGGCGCGAGCCTCAGCGCCGCCAATGCCCATGTGAAGAAGCGGGACGCGCGCAACTTCATCTACGGCGCCGCCGCGACGGCCGTCGTCGTCGCCGCTGTCCGCCAAGACTGCAAGAAGTGGAAGTATCGCTACGAGCGCACGGGCAACCCGTACTTCCTCGATCGCTACTACGCCTGCAAGTAGTCGGTTGGCCCGGTCTGGTCGTGCCGGGCTCGACTGCAATTGAACCCCTCCGCGTAGGACTCGACGCGGAGGGGTTTCATTTTTTGCCGAGGGAGCGGAGAGAGGTTTAGCGCGCCCAGGTTCCATATTCGCGCCAACTCCTGCGCGGCGAAGTGCGGATGAGCGCGAAGACGAGCGCGAGCACGGAGCCGTACGCGCCGAAGACGATCAAATCGCTGACGAGCGCGCTCCAAGCATGCGAGACGGAAAGCGCATTGTAGCCCGGATTGCTCGCCGCGTAGACGATCTCGATTTCCTGCCCAGGGCTGTAGCGGTCTGCCGATCTCTTGGACATGTGCGCCGAGCCTGTGATCAGCGCGGGCCCCGGCAGATCCAGCATGTAGTTGACCGTCCGCCCGCCCTCCGGCCGGCCGGTGAAAGAGGCAAGCTCGATGCTCTGCACGATCGCCGTCGCCGACAGCCCATGGTCGCGCACATGCTGATAGAGCGCGTAGTCTGCTCGCAGCTGCGCCAGGGCAAACAGCAGCACGAGCGGCGAGGTCAGGACGATCAGGTAGAGTTTGAGTTCTTTCATGGCATCTCCCGCCGGGTAGTATCGGGAGGACCGTGTCGAAAGTCAGACGACGGGTCTGTTCCGGGCGAGACCGTAAGGACGAGCGGGCTAGCCGGTCAAGGAGCCAAAAACGGCCACGATCGGTGTGCTGCCAGCCGGCTCAAATACCAGGCCGGGTTTTCCTTCAATCGGAATGGGCAGAACGCGTTACAGCCGGAGTGTTTGCGGCGATATTGTTACCATTGGACTGCGCCGCGACGGCGGCCTGGCTGCTCGGCAGCATCCACAGGAATTTGCGTGAGCCTTCGACGCCATCGCGGAACATGGCAATGCCGCTGGCGAGGAATGCGACGCCGAAGAACGTGATCAGGAATTCGAATTTGCGTGTGCCGGTCCGCTGGTAGTAGAGCGCGGCGGCGCCGATTAGGATCGTCGCAAGGGCGGCCAGCAAAATTTCCGAAGACTGCATGGGATGGCTTCCGGTTGAGGTGACGAGGCAGAGAGCGGTGTCACGCTCCGCTTAGATAAAGGACGATCGCGACAAGCATGTTAAAACCTATCGCTCCGCCGTAGCCCGTGTTTCCGAACTTCCAGAGATGCTCGGCCAACGCCGTGACCATCCGGTTGAACAGGATTGCGGTGAGGAGCATGAACACGCATCACGAAACGCGGCGCGTTAGCACGCCGCGGGGCGGACCCTGGCCGCGCAACCTGAAAGCCACCTGACAGAAGTCGCGCGTCACAAAACGGTCATCGAAACACCGAGGGGCTGCCTTACGGATCCGTAGGCGCAACTCCCTCGGCAGCAGCTTTACGGCGCCGGCGCAGATGTCCATTGTGTCACCGGCACGGGCGGCACTGCGGCAGGAGTTGCCGAATGATTCCATTTCCGCAGTCGAAGAAGCGATACGAGACATGGCTCAAGAAAGCGCTCGGCAAGGAATTCGTGCCGGCGGATCTCGCCGAAAAGAACCGCTTGATGGCGGGCAACGCGTTTGTGTTTCTACGCGGGACGTATTGGCGTTGGGCCGAGCTGTCTGACGGACTTCTAGCGGATTTGCCCGACGCACCTGCCGTTCTGGCGGTTGGCGATATCCATCTCGAAAATTTCGGCACATGGCGTGACGTGGATGGACGCCTGGTGTGGGGCGTGAACGATTTCGATGAAGCAGCCAGCATGCCGTACGTCCTCGATGTCGCGAGGTTGGCCACGAGCGCCGCGCTCGCGACGACAGCGACAAGGGCAGAAATCGCCGAACAGTGCGACGCGATCCTCTCGGGATACAGCGACGGGCTGACCGCGCCGAGCCCGATCGTGCTCGATCGCGATTGGGCTTGGCTTCGTGACCGCGTCGTGGTGCCCGAGGATGTGCGCCAGAAGTTCTGGAAGAAGTTGATGGCGTGCACGACGCAGGAGGCTCCGCCTCGATTTCGGAAAGCCTTGCGCGGTGCGATGCCGGAAAAAGGCGTGGCGTTCGACACCGCGCGGCGGGTGGCAGGCACCGGCAGCCTGGGCCGGCCGCGATGGATCGCTGTCGCGGACTGGCGCGGAGCGCCTGTCGTGCGAGAAGCGAAAGCGGTGCTCACTTCGGCTTGGGATTGGGTGCACCATGGCCCCAACAGCAAAACTCATATCGGCGACATCGCGGGCGGGCGTTATCGTTCACCGGATCCGTGGTTCCGCGTCGACAAGGATATCGTCGTGCGCAGGTTGTCCCCCAATAACCGCAAGATCGAGGCGGCAAGCATACACGGGCGCCTGCATGGCCAGCGCATGCTCTCGGCCATGGGCTTTGAGCTCGCGAACATTCACCTGGGCACGAAAAGTGCGCAGACGGCAATCGCGCGCGATCTCAAAGCGCGTAATGCAAACTGGCTCCCGAAGACGGTGGCCAAAGCCACCGAAGCCGTGATGGCCGACTACAACCAGTTCGTGAAGACCTGACTTCAAGAACGCGCCAGGGTGGGCTGGCTATTTCTCGCTGTAGCGCTCGTCCAGCTCCTTGATGCGCTCGTTCGTCTTTTCGGTCATACAACCCGTGACCGCGGCGCTGGTGCCGGTCCCGCCCGACCACTCCATGGGCACCACGCCCTTGCAATCCGCATCTCGGAACGCGACCCACGCCCGCTGGCTTTCGCGCATCGCCTTCTCCCAGCTTGCGGCGTCATAGGGCGGCTCGAGTTCGCTCTCGGCGATATGCGCCAGCACCTTTTTGTAGGCGGCATTGAGCTTGGCGTCGGCTTCCTGGAAGTCCTTGTCCGAGCAGAAGTTCATTTCCACCGTCGTCCCGGGATCGGTGCAGTCGATTGGATCGTCCGCGAATGCGGGCGCGCTCACTGCAAAGGATACGGCGAAGGTCAAAGCGGTCAACGTCAGAAAGCGCATGGGTGGGCCTCGAAATGATCAGCTATCGAAAAATAGCCGATGCGAGCCTCGCATAACAGCGCTCCTGAGATACCCGGCAAGAATTGGCGGAATCCGCAGCCGTTATCGCCAAATACCGCCGGTTCCTCCAACAAAACGGTCCGGACAACGCGCTGGAGTCCGTCGCATACGGACGAGGCCCCACGGATTGTTCTTTCGGGGTTCGGGTGATATTCGGGCAGCTATCGAACAATAGTCCAATATAGTCCGTAAGCGTCGTAACAGCTTGCAGCCGTCACACAGACATGCCGCGGTCATAGGCGGCGGCCCATCGGGATTGATGGCTGCCGAAACCTTGGCGCGTGCCGGGGTGAGGGTAACCGTCTATGAACGCATGCCGCGCGTCGGCCGGAAGCTTCTGTTGGCGGGCCGAGGCGGATTGAACCTCACCCACAGCGAGCCCATCGAAAGTTTTCTCGCGCGCTATCGCGACGCCGAGCCGCATTTGCGTGCCGCCATCGATGCGTTTCCGCCGTCGGCACTGCGCGCTTGGTGCGAAGAACTCGGGCAAGAGACCTTCGTCGGATCGAGCGGACGCGTGTTCCCGCGCGCGATGAAGACGTCTCCACTTCTGCGCGCGTGGCTGCAGCGGCTCGGTGCGCTGGGTGTCGAGGTGAAACTCCGCCATCGCTGGCTCGGCTGGGACGCCGATGGAGCATTGCGCTTCGAAACACCCGAAGGCGAAACGTCGACCAAGTCGGACTGCGCGATCCTTGCGCTCGGCGGCGCGAGCTGGCCGCATCTTGGGGCCGATGGAAGCTGGGTTCCGCTCTTGAATGGCGATCGCGTCAAGATTGTCCCTCTCGTCCCCACCAACTGCGGTGTCCGTATCGCTTGGTCTGGTGTTGTTCGCACGCGCTTCGCAGGCGCGCCCTTGAAGCGCATCGCTCTCAAACTCGGCGCCGAAACCACGCGCGGCGAAGCCATGATCACGGGCGATGGCCTCGAAGGCGGCGCCGTCTACGCCTTGTCGGCCTCCATACGCGACCAGATCGCCGCCAACGGCGCGGCCGAGATTTCGATCGACCTCCGCCCGGATGAGAACAGAGACGCTCTCGTCGCGCGATTGGCGAAGCCGCGCGGCAAGCAATCGGTCTCCACCTACCTGCGGAAGGCGTTGACCCTGGATCCGCCCGCCATCGGATTGTTGCAGGAAGCCGCCCACGCGGCAGGCACACCGCTCGGCGAACTGTCTGTGCAAGACGCTGCAAATCTGGTGAAGGCGCTTCCGTTGCGCGCAATCGGCATGGCGCCGATCGACCGCGCGATCTCGACCGCCGGCGGCGTCACATTCGAAAGCCTGGACGAGGCGTTCATGTTGCGCGCACGCCCCGGCACGTTCGTCGCTGGAGAGATGATCGATTGGGAGGCTCCGACCGGCGGATACCTTTTGCAGGCCTGTTTCGCCACGGGCCGCGCAGCTGCGCAAGGCGCGCTCGCGTATATGGCCAATCGGGGCGACTAATCCGACGGAAAGTCAGCCTTCGATCTCGCTCCGCAGAAGCTCGAGTTCCAGCCACTGCTCCTCGGCCGCCGCCAGCTTGCTTTGCACATCTGAGAGAGCTTGCGACGTCTCCTCGAAAGCTTTTCTGTCGCGCGTGTAAAGATCCGGCTCGTCAAGCTTGCGTGTAAGGCTAGCCTGCTTGGCCTCCAGAGCCGCGATTTCGCCCGGCAACGTTTCGAGCGCGTGCTTTTCCTTGAACGAGAGCCGCTTCTTTGCCGCTTGCGGAGGAGCGGCCGCCTTCGAACTGGCCGCATTCGGCGTGGATACCACGGTCGGCTTGGCCGGCGCCTCGCGCCGTTTGAGATCGGCGCCGCGCTGGGCGAGCATGTCCTGATAGCCGCCGGCATATTCAGTCCAGCGCCCGTCGCCTTCCGGCACGATCACGCTCGTCACGACGCGATCAAGAAAGTCGCGGTCGTGGCTGATCAACAGCACAGTGCCCTTGTATTGCGCCATCACTTCTTCGAGCACGTCTAGGGTCTCGAGATCGAGATCGTTGGTCGGCTCGTCGAGCACGAGCAGGTTCGAAGGTTTGGCCAAGGCTCGCGCCAGCATGAGCCGGCCGCGCTCTCCGCCGGACAGCGCACCGATTGGTGTGCGCCGCTGCTCTGGCGCGAACAGAAAATCCTTCATGTAAGCGACGACGTGCTTGGTTTCGCCACCGATGGAAACTGTATCGCCGCGGCCGCGCGTCAACGCCTCGGAAAGTGTCCACGAGGGATCGAGGCTCTCGCGTCCCTGATCGAGCGTCGCCATTTCGAGACTGGCGCCGAGCCGGACGTCGCCCGTGTCCGGCGCGAGACCGCCCGTGAGAAGCGAAACCAAGGTCGTCTTGCCCGAGCCGTTGGGGCCCACGATACCAAGTCGGTCTCCGCGCATGATGCGAAGAGAGAAGTCGCGCACGACGGTCGTATCCCCGAATGATTTCGAGATGCCCTTCGCTTCGATAACGAGACTGCTCGACTGTTCGGCTTCAGCGACCGAAAGCGTCGCTTTGCCTTGAACCGCGCGATACTCCTTGCGCGTCTGGCGCAGCTTCGCGAGTTCCGCCATGCGCCGCACGTTGCGCTTGCGCCGCGCCGTGACGCCGCCGTGCACCCAGCCGTTCTCCGCAACGATTTTGCGGTCGATTTTGTGCTGCTGCGTTTCCTCGTCGGCGAGTTGCTGGTCGCGCCACGCTTCGAAACCGCTGAACGGCAACTCGACGCGCCGCGCCTTGCCCCGGTCGAGCCACACCGTTGTGCGTGACAGCTTCTCGAGAAAGCGGCGGTCGTGGCTGATGAGGACGAGCGCCGCGCGCGATTGCGCAAGCCGCCCTTCGAGCCATTCGATCGCGGGCAAGTCGAGGTGGTTGGTTGGTTCGTCCAGAAGCAGGATCTGCGGATCGGACGCCAGCACATGAGCTAGAGCAGCACGCCGCGCTTCTCCGCCGGAGAGATGCGACGGATCTTCGTCGCCGCTCAGGCCGAGTTGCTCCAGAAGATAACGCGCCTGATGCGGGTCGTCGCTCGCGGCAAGTCCAGCCTCCACGTAGGCAAGCGTCGTCTTATAGCTGGAGAGGTTGGGCTCTTGAGCAAGGTAGCGGACAAGCGCGCCGGGCTGCACGAAAACGCTGCCCCGATCCGCGTCGATGAAGCCGGCCGCAATCTTGAGCAATGTCGACTTTCCGGACCCGTTGCGTCCGACAAGGCAGATGCGCTCGCCCGCGCCCACCGCCAGGTCGACACCGTCGAGCAGGCCTGTTCCGCCGAACGTAAGAGCGATATCGGTAAGTTGGATAAGGGGAGGAGCCATTGGTTTCCGGAATGTCGCAGGCAGGCCCGCGAGGCTGATATGCGCGTCCTATACAAGGTTGAGAGCTTGAAGGGCTAGTAGGCCTTTAAGCCCCGCGTGCAAATGCTAATGCGCCTGCACCATGGCATTGATGGCATCGAACGTCGTGCGCCCGAAGCTGCCGTCATTGGGCCCGGTATAATAGCCGCCGCCTGCGAGCCTTTGCTGGAGAGCTTTGCGGAAGTCCCGGCTCCAGGCGCGGCTGTTCTGGATCATTTGCTGATAGGTGAACTGATAGCGCCGTTCGAGCGCGCTATAGACATAAGCGGCAGCTAGCCCGGGGTCGCGGTTCACGCCGAGCCCCTTGTCGTACTGGTAAGCCAGATTGTGGATGGCCAGTAGTTGTCCGCGTTTAGCGGCCTCGCCATACCAGGCGGCCGCCGTTCCGTAGTTCTTTTCCACGCCTCGGCCGGTCGAATACATGGTCCCGAGCGCGGCCATGCCGTCGGCATCGCCCGCATCTGCCGCCCGCTTGTACCACTGGGTCGCTTGCAGGTGATCGGCTTCGAGACCGCCGCCGCCCTCGAACATCAGGCCCACGGCCACCATGGCCGGTGAATAGTTCGTCTCGGCCGCCTTCTTGAACATGTTGACGGCTTCGAGCGGATCGCGCGTCACGCCCTCTCCGTCGCGGTACATGCGCCCGAGACGAAAGAGCGCCGCGACATTCCCCGCGTCGGCGGACTTTCTAATCCAGCGTTGGGCTTCGGCCGTGTCCTTGACGGTGCCCCGGCCGGTGGCGAGCGCGTCGCCATAGAGCAGCATGCCGTTGGTGCTTCCCGCGACCGCAGCCTTCTTGAACCAGGACACGGCTTCCGACGCATCCGCGCTGACGCCCGTCCCGTTCGTGTAGAGGCGCGCCAGGAACATCATGGCCGGCGTGCTGCCGCGATCGGCAAGCTGGCGAAGCGCTTGCAGGTAGCCGGTGCCGTCGTCAGCGACGCGCCATACGGTAAGTGTTCCAGTCGAACCGGGCGAGCGCGCCTTGATTGCATCGACGAAGGCGTTTGTTTCCAGAACGGGCTTGCCGTCGAAGGCGGTGACGAAATCCCCGAAGCGCAATCCGGCTTGGGCAGCGGGCGCTCCGGGCGTCGTGCCCACGACGAAGACGCCTGCGTCCTGGTCGAGCCCAAGTGCTCTCGCCAAGGCGGGATCGTTGACCCCATCTAGATTGACGCCCGCGTAGGCGACATTCTCACGCCCGGGCCAGGGCTGGAAATTGATCGGAACCTGAATGGAGTGGCCCGAAAGGCGGAGCCCCTGTCCGGGCTGCATGCCGCCGCTGGGGGGAAAGGGAAGGTCGGTCGTGGTCGGCGTCTGTTCGGCGCCGGACGAGTTCCCCGCGCCGGGGGGCAGAAGCCGGATGATATCGCGATCATCGTCCTCCGCAGCGCCGGCCAGGCAAGGTGCCGCCGAGAGCGACAGCCAGAGGGCCACTGCCGCAAGCGCTCGGACAGAAGTTCCACTCATCGGTCAGCCCTGCAAGGATCGGATCGCGTTGATTTTAGCGCTGGCCATTGTGCAGGGCAACTCGACACAAACTAAGCTCCGCCTCGGGATGAACCGGGCAGCTAAGCCGCCGCGGGCTTCCACTGGCCCGGAGACGTCTGGCAGAAAATGGCCGTGTTCGAGTTCTTCTCGTCGGCCGTTTCCTGCCCCTTCTTCTTGCGGAGTTCGAGCTCCGTCGTCACCTTGCGGCACTGCGTATCCGGCGGAATCTCACTGATTTTGACGACCTCTTCGTCGGCGACAGGCTTTACCGCCGGAGCGGCCTTTTGAGCATCCGCAGGCGGAAGCGGCGCAGACGCAGCGTCCGTGGCCTTGGAGGTGTCGGCGGCCAGGCTGGTATCAGGGCCGCCCGCGCCGGGCGAGCCCGCCTTGCCGCCGGGCGCCACGACCGTATCGGCTGCAACTAGGATGGCCGGGTCGCTCTTCAGGTCCGAAGCTTTTTGCATCGGCTCGGCGACGATGGTCACTTGCTTGGTGCCGTCCTTAGACGTGTAGGTATCCGAAACCCGCTGTTCCGGATCCTTTGCCACGACAACCTTGGCGCGCCGGGCGACCTCGCGCCGCTCGGTTTTCGTCAGGGCCTCGAAAATCACGGCGCCCACGGCAACGGCCGCGACCACGCCGAATGCGGAGCGGAATGGGCCGCCGAAGAGGATCACGGGGCCGACGATGCGGCCGGGAACGGGGAGAATTCGAGCAGGTGCCCGCACAACCTTCTTGAAGGCCCGGCGAATACCGAATTGGGCGTCTGCGGGGGGCGGCAGGCTGGTGAGGGCAACCGAAGCAGCGAGAATGGCGCAGAGAAAGCGCGTCAACATGTGTGGTCTCCGTGGAGATCGTCCCTAACCCGTGTCAGCCGAGGCTTGCCCGAAAAGTTGGGCAAACCTAGGGAGATGGCCGGAGAATATCCGAACTGCCCCTATTCAGGGAGGGGAATTTAAGGCCCTCTTGCAACGCGGTTTACGGCGCCGCCGAGCTTTGATCGGCCCGGCTCCAACCCCGTGAATGACCGGCAATATCAGGTGGATTGCCCGGGGCCGGTTGCGCTACGACTGAGGGCAGAGGGACAGTGTCGCTGGGGCGCGAATGCCGTTTCAGAACAGAGGGACGTCCGGCGGGTTTTTGCGCTCGATAGTGCTTTGGGCGGTCGCCCTCGCGGCAGCGATTGCCGCACCGCTCGCGTCTCGCGCTTTCGACACGCGACGTGTCGAGCCGAGCGTCTACAAGATCTACACGTTCATCCCCGACAAGAATAATCAGTACAGCATCTCGTCCGGTTCGGGATTCCTGATCTCGGGTCGCCGTCAAGTGCTGACGAACTTCCACGTCGTCGAGGGCGGCTCGCAATTCTTCATCGCCTATCGCGATGGACGCGAAGCCAAGCTCGTCGAAGCGCGGCGCGCCGACAGCCGGCCCAATGTCGATCTCGCCCTGCTTGAAGCGCGCGAGGATTTGCCCGGCGAGCCGCTGAAGCTCGGCGAGTACGAGCCGGAGAAGCTCGCCGAGGTGGTCGCGATCGGATTTCCCGGCGCAGCCAATCTCAACAAGGAGCTGGTGCCCAGTCCTGATGCGCGCGGCGTGCCGTTGACCGATCTGGACTCGACCGTCACCACCGGCATCGTTTCCCGCATGACATTCACCAACCTCAAGGTCAGCGACACGCAGATCCTGAGCGCGCGAACGGTGCAGCACAATTCCGCGATCAACCCCGGCAACAGCGGCGGCCCGCTCTTCGATGCCTGCGGCCTGGTGGTGGGCGTCAACACACTGCAGGGCTTGAATTCACAGGGCCTGTTTTTCTCGATCCACGCCAATGAAGTCGGCCGCTTTCTGCGTGAGGGCCAGATTCCATTCGCCTCGACGACGCGAGCATGCGCGACGGGGCTATCCGGCAATCTCGCGCCGCTGGCGCTGGGCCTCACCGCACTGCTCGCCTTCGGCGCGCTGTTCTACGTGTTGCGCACTCGCGGCATGCCGCTGCGCTTTGATGATCTCTCGGGCCCGCTTGCGCGGCTGTTACCGCAAGCCGCCTCGAAGGGCGCCGTCGCGAAGGCGGCAAAGTCCGAGAGCGTGCTGTGCTTGCGCCCGGTCGGCGGCGGCGAAACGGTTCGCCTTGACGAGGAGGGGCGTGCGCAAACGATCGGACGTGGACCGGGTGCCGACATGGTCGTCGCAAGCGACACAGTATCGAAAGTCCACGCCCGCCTCGTCTACGAACGCAGCGCAGACCGCATCCGCATCACGGACCTCAACTCTTCAAACGGGACTTATCTCAACGGCGCCCGCATCATCGAGGCGAACGCAAGCGCGGGCGCACTCCTGCGCCTTGGTACGCTCGAATTCACCGTGGCACGCGAAGCGCGCAAATCGGCAGGCGAACGGGGAAACACCGCCGCGGGCAGCGGCTGGATGTTGTCGGGGTTCGACGCCTCGGGTCGCGCGCTGCAATTCGAGTTGCGCCCGGCCACCGACCCGAAATCGGGACGTGATCTTCCCGCTACCTGGACATTCGGTCGTGATCCTGCCCGTGCAAATTTCGTGATCGACGACAGCAGCGTTTCGTCGCTGCATGGCCAGCTCATGTACAATCCGAATGAGCCCCTCATGTTGCGTGACATGGGCTCGATGAACGGCACCCGCCTCGACGGCGACGGCATTGGAACGCGCACGGTGAAGCTGCGCGATACGGGCCAGGAAATCGGGTTCGGCCTAGCAAAGCTGCGCGTGTCGCGATTGACGGGATAGCGCTCTCGGATCAGCCCTTTGCCTTGCTCGTCCGATCGAGCAGATCGGTGAGCTTGCGGCGCAGTCCGAGCGGAAGCGCATCGATGCCGAGTTTGACCGCCCTGCGGAACACGCCGAGATAGAGCACGGAGTAGACGCGTCCGAGCAGCGTCAGCGGCGCCGCCCAATCGCGCACTATGACAGCGTCGTCGGCCCATTCGAGCTTGTAGCCGTCGCCCGGCGCCAGCAGATCGAACACCGCGTCTCCGAGATCGGACGCGCGGCGGATGCTGTCCTCCATCAAGAGCGATCCCGCTGCCGTTTTCTCGAAGTCGAGATCATAGGTGATGATGTGGATCGCGGCGCGGCCCTTCGAGCGCAAGCCGATCTCGAGCGCAACGGGATGACCGCCGCACATGAGCGCCAGCACGTGACATCCGGCAGGATGTGTGTCGGCCCGCGTTACGTCGGCGAAGAACTGCGCGGTTCGCGGATCGGACAGGGCAGGGGAGACAATGCCGCGCTGGTGCAGCCAGGCATGTTTGAATGCGAATGCGGTCTCGGCCAACGCTTCGGCTGTGGCGCCCTCCGTGTGGCATTCGAGCGTAACCGCGCCGCGCTCCTCGAGCCTGCGGCGTTGACGCTTCCGGTTGCGCCGCGCGCCGCTTGAATAGCGCTTCTCGTACTCAGAAAAGTTGGGAGCCGAAGTAAGGTCCAGGTATGGCGCCTTCAGCTCGTTGACGAACTTCGCGCCGACAGAGTCGAGAAGGGGCGCGATGGCCGCATCTTGCCGCACCTTGCGAAGGCGAATGATACCGGCGCCCGTCGTTCGGGTGACGAAATCCCAGGCCTCCTGCAGCAGCGCGCCGGCATCGGGCAGGTCGTCGATTAGGACGTCGCCATATTGGCTGACGGGTTCGCCCATCCACGTCAGACGCGTCATCGGCCCAACCCGCTCCGAGACGAGCGGCCAGACCATCACGAGTCGGTCGCCGATACGCGCGGTGACGATCGCGAGTTTGGGACCCGGCGAACCGTCCTGCGGCAGGAAGTGATTAGCCCAGTGCCACAGCCAATTGAAGCTTTGGAAGAGTTGTTGGCTCCGGCCGGCGCGATCGAACAGCGCGTTCCACGATGCTTCGAGCGCGTCGAACCCCGCACGCGTCGTGACGAGGTCGAGTGTTGCGTGCGCCGCGGAGAGGGAAGAGTTGGGTAATACGTGCAGCGTGCCCCAGGCTTGGGGGCCATCCTCGCGTTGGCGCTGAAGCGCGGGCGCAGACATTTGGTTTACCTTACGCAAGACTAAGCGGCGTCCCGAACTGGGATTGAAGCCGGACCGGCAGAGACGATCCCATAAAAAGGATAACGCTTTGGTTAGATCGGCGGGGTCGATGCGCGAATAATGCGGCGGCTAAGCCTGCGCGATCTCAATCAGCGACAACGTGAACAGCAGGGCGACAAGGCACCAGAGCGCAAATGACCCGCGCGGCTTCGCCCCGTCGATGCCGAACAAGGCCGCAATGGCGATCACGGCCGCACTCACGAGGTTCACGATGATCAAGCCGGCAAGGCCGATGCCTTTGGAACCGTCCCAGGCGCCCTCGATGAAAGTCGCCCCGGCTATACCGACGAGCACGGCACCGAGCACCCGAGGCCAGAAACCCGAAGCGGAAGCCGGCAGTCCTAGAATTTTGATTGTCGTGAGCGGCATCAGCAGCAGGAGGGCGCCGCTGGCGAGTTTGAGCAGGGTTTCAAGCCAGAGAAGCTGATGCACTAGATGGCCACGCTAGCACTGACGATCTTACGGAAGCGGGAAACGAGCGGAGGTTAGTTGCCGGCTTTCTCGGCCTGCTTGTCCCACCAGTCGCCGGACCCGAAGCCAGGACCTGACTCGCTCGAACTGCCGCTGAACAGGTCGCCGAAGAAGCCGTCGCCATCGTCCTTCTTCTGAGCGACCACTGCTTTTTTAGGCGGTTCGAAATCACCGGCGAGGAGCCGACCGAGATCCGCCTTGATCGTTTCGGTCTTGCGTTCGGAGCAGTAGTTGTCGTCCGTCGCAGCCGCCTTTGTCACGCCGTTGTAGGCGACGGCATAGATCTTCTCGACATTGGCGAGTTGGTCCGGCGGAGTCCCGCGTTGGGTCTCACTCGCCAGGAACGCCGTCTTGACCTTCACCGCATCGAAATTATAGCCGCATTTGACGGCGCGCGCCGAAACGGTGCCGACTTGGAATGCGCGATCGGTGGGTGTGGACATCGGAGCGGGCGGGACGGCGGCAACCACGGGCGCACCGGGTTGTCCCGGTGCGGCAGGCGCGGCGGTTTCAGGCGGAGTAGGCGCCGTACCCAGGATCGACGCCGTCGATACGCCATTGCTCGAGCAGCCCGCGAGGGCCGCTGTGGCAACAATCATAACGGCGGGGAAGACGAGGCGGTGCATGGCGATCCCTCAAGCTGCCCAAATTCAGCGCAGATTTGCGCCCTTTTTGGGACGAGGTCAATCTGCGGAACCGCCAACTCTGTGAGCGAATCGTGGGGTTTACACCGATTTGCGCAAATCGGATGGCGGCTGGCCCTCCGCGATCTACCGCATCAGCTCGCGGATCGCCTGGTCAAGCCCTGACAGCGTCATCGGGTACATCCTGTTGCCCATCAGGCGGCGGACGAGTCCGATTGAGGGTGTGTAGTTCCAGTGCGCCTCGGGAACGGGATTGAGCCAAACGGCGTGGGAGTAGATGTCCGTCACGCGCTGCAGCCACGTGCCCCCGGCTTCCTCGTTCATGTGCTCGACCGCGCCGCCGATATGCGTGATCTCATAGGGGCTCATGGACGCGTCACCGATGAAGATCACCTTGTAGTCGGAGGGGTAGGTGTGCAGCACTTGCCAAGTCGGCGTTGTCTCGCTCCAGCGCCGCGCGTTGTTGCGCCAGACGCTCTCGTACAAGCAGTTGTGGAAATAATAGTATTCGAGATGCTTGAACTCGCTGCGTGCAGCCGAGAACAGCTCTTCGGCCGTCTGCACGTGCCAGTCCATCGAGCCGCCGACGTCGAAGAACATCAGCACTTTAACGGTATTCCGCCGCACCGGGCGTAACGCGAGATCGAGATAACCCTTCCGGGCGCTCCCTCGGATCGTTTGGTCGAGATCAAGTTCTTCCGCGGCTCCCTGGCGCGCGAAACGCCTGAGGCGCCGCAACGCCATCTTTATGTTGCGAACGCCGAGCTCGACGTCGCCCGCAAGATCCTGGAATTCGCGTTTATCCCAGACCTTGATTGCCCGCCGGTGCCGGCTTTCTTTCTGCCCGATGCGGATACCCGCAGGATTGTACCCATAGGCGCCGAACGGCGACGTGCCTCCGGTTCCGATCCACTTGTTGCCGCCTTGGTGGCGCTCTTTCTGCTCGGCGAGACGCTGGCGAAGCGTCTCCATGATCTTCTCCCAGCCGCCAAGCTCCTCGATCTTCGCTTTCTCTTCGTCTGTGAGGTACAGCGACAAAACTGCTCGCAACCAGTCTTCCGGGATGTCTGCTGTCGCGACATCGCTCATCAAGTCGAGCCCCTTGAAGACATGCCCGAAGACTTGATCGAAGCGGTCGACGAAGCGCTCGTCCTTCACGAGTGCGGTCCGCGAAAGATAGTAGAAGTCCTCGACCCGCTGCCCGGCGACGTTCGCTTCGAGCGCCTCGAGCAGCGTCAGGTACTCCTTTAGCGTGACCGGGATCTTGGCGTCCCGCAGTTCCTTGAAGAACGTTGCAAACATGAAGCCCACGCAATTTGGCTGCGAATTCTTCAGCGAATAGCGCGAGAGCCCTGATGCGTCAAAAACAAAGAAGCCGCCCCGAAGGGCGGCTTCCTGATTAGGTTAGCTGTCTCGACTTCGATTAGAAGTTGATGAGAGCGCCAGCCTTGACGTAG
>VFQP010002565.1_pt1 | contig 19994 bp, 27 predicted proteins | sample 3512351 | NCBI WGS metagenome assembly VFQP01 (sample SAMN10412372, study PRJNA504923) | tailings metagenome | isolation source: Relicate 1 Philex TSF1 revegetated site | place: Philippines: Tuba, Benguet | collected 2017-08-29
CCGCCCGCCGCCTGCAGCGCCCGCTGGGCGTGCGCGGCGAGGATGCGCCGAGGGCCCGCCGCCGCCAGCACGGCCCACAGCCTGGCGCCCACCTGCATGCGTGTAGGGTTCAGGCTAGAGTTCGGGTCCAGGGTTAGGGTTAGCACCACGAGGACCGGCAGAAAGGGACGCGAGAGAGGCGGTCCCGCCCAGTGAGCCCTGGCCAAGCCCTCTGTCCATGGTGAGAGGGCCGCACGCGCGCGCACCTCGCTCACGCGCGCTGTGAGCCTGGAGGCCACAATGGCCGCCTCCCGCCGGTGTCCGTGGCGCGACTGGAGCCGCCTAGGGGTTAAGGGCGACGAGGGTGGCGGCCCATGAGCCACGCCGCGCCCGCTGCGGTTGCGGGACGACGCCACAGCCCTGATTGCCTGCGTGCAGAGGGAGAGGGAGCAGGCATGGCGTAGGCATTGGACTACGCTGCGCGGGGGCCGTGCAGGGCGCAAAAAGGTGGTAGCCAGGGCAATAGGTCCCCCAGGCGCGCGTACCTTGGGGCGCGCTTTCTGGAAGCGGGAGGGCGCGCGCTGAAGGCTGTCCAGCACCTCGCGGCGCCAGTCCACCAGCAGGCGGGGGCCGGGCGAGCCCTCCGATGGCTTGGTCCATGTGGCCGCCCGCTCGGCCGCCCGCATCGCAATCAGCTCCTGCGTGCGTTCCCCAGCCCCGCCAACCAAAGCAAACCAGGTCAGGCAGGTAAGCGTGCTGCACACGACAACACCAGCGTGGCCCCGCTCCCCAGCCCTGGCAAAGCCCTAAAGGCCATGGCGCCGCCCGCACACCTTGGTGCTGCGCCGCGCCGACGCCTGCCGCCCGCCGCCCGCGCCGCCCCGCCGACGGCTGCTCTTGGGCCGACCCTGCGCTGCTTTGGCCAGGTACTGCGCAGTGATGGCGGCCGCCGCCGACGCCAACTGCCCTCCTCCGCCACCTGCCTGTCCCGGCACCGCCGCCGCCACCGCCCCGCCCGCCGCCGCCCGCTTCCCCATGAAGAGTGAAAGCAGCCCTGCCGTTGCCGCCGGAGGCGGCGCCGCCGCCGCTAGCCCCGAGCTGTCGCCCGCGGCAGGGCCCGTGGGCTGGACGTCAGCGGCGCCTTGCTGATCCTCTGGCACGGTGCCGTCGGCGGGCGCAGCCGCCAAGGTGGTGGCACTTGGGTCGCCCGCGCTGGTAGCAGCAGGGTCGGGTGGTGGCGGCGGCGCAGGGACGGCGTCGTCCCAGGCCACGCGCGAGGCCTTGGAGGAGGCGGCGCCTGGCGACGCGCGGGACATGCGCTGCCCCGTCGCGCTGCCGCCGCCGTCGTCCTCCTCCGCTGCCTTGCTGGCGGCTCCGTTGCCAGCGGGTGCAGCCGCGTCGGCGGGCTGGCCGCCGCCAGCGTCTGCACCTTCAGCCACGATGGTGAGCACGGCGTGGTGCCCCTGCGGCTGCTTTGCTGCGGGTGGGTGGTTGGCGGGCGGTTGGGCCGCGGCGAGCTGCGGCGACGGGCTCTTTGTGGAGGCGCGGGCGGGGCGGGCCGGGGCCGTGCCAGCGCCAGCGGTGAGGTGGGGTGGGGAGGGGGAGCGGGAGGAAGCCCGGTCCTCGTCCGTGTCCCACTCTGACGCGGAGGAGGGGGAGGAGGAGCTGAGGTCGGCCAGCGGCAGGCCGTCGCCGCGGTCCGGCAGCATGGAGAGCCTGCGGTGTAGTGTTTAGGGTTTAGGCGGTGTCGATTCGCTCACAAACAGAGTCGTTTGCGCCAAATGCATCGAGGAAGGAGCGGTAGGGCAGTGACGGCGACAACTAGGACTTTGACAAGAAAGGCAACTGAGCAAAAACGCACTTGTTGAGGAGGGCGAGGCCGCGCCGCACGGCCGCCCGCCGCGCCGCCCGCGCCAGCCACTCCTCCTCCTCCTCGGGCTCCAGCCGCCCCCGCTCACCCGCCGCCGCCCTAGTGCCACCACTAGCGGCGGCGGCGGGCGGTGGCGATGCGCCGCCGCCCACCTTCCCAGTGGAGGGTTCTCCCTGCGCCTGGCCAGGCGCGGGGCTGGCGGCAGCGGCGGCGCTGGGCAGGCGCCGATGGCTCCGCGCCCCGGCGGGCCTGCCGGCAGCCCTTCCGGCAGTTGTGGCGGATCCCACTGCTTGGAAGGTCCTGCTTCTGGACGTCAACGCGCCGCGCTGCTGCAGCTGCTGTTGAAGGTGTTGGCGGTCGGGGAACGGGCTGTTGGCCGCCGTGGAACCCGCCGTGGAGTGGCGGTTGGGGGCGGCGGCGCCGCCGCCGGGGCTGCCGTCACGCGCAGGGCTCCCGTCGCGTGAGGGCGAGGCGGAGGGCCCACGATTAGGGCTTGGCGAGGGATGTGCGGAGGCAGCGTCGCCGCTAGGGTTGCGTGCCCTGGGGGGCGAGCCTTGGCCGCGGGGCGAGGTGGTGGTGCGGGCAGGGCTAGGGTTGGAGGCGACAGCGCCGGTGGCCGGTGGTCCAAGGAGCCCGGCGAGGGCCGTGGTGCCGGGCGCTAGGGTTGGCTGCCCTCGCGCGGTGGCGGCGCCGCTGCTGGGCACGCTGTGGTGATGGTGGTGGAGGTGGCTGGTGGGGGAGAGCGGCATGCCAGACCGGCTCGCCGACCTGAAAGATTTGGGATAACACCAAACACAGAACAGAGGAGAAGAGGACTGAAGTTCAGCCTTCACCCTGGGCTGCAAGCAACTGATGCACGTGGTGCGGGTTGGGGGGCAGGGGAGGAAAGGAAAGAAGGCGGGCGCGCCGGTCGCCGGCGGCAGCTGGTGCGACGCTGCCCTTGCGCGTGTCAACTCGCGACTCACCTGGTGAGCTGTTGGTGCGTGGCGGGCCGGGGCGAGGCCGCGGCTGACGAGGGGCCGTTCGAGGGCGACGCCCACGCGGCGGACACGTCCAGAGATTGGGCCACGCCTGACCCACCCCAGCGCCTGCACAACCGCCCGCAAACAGCGCACACACACACAGCGCATCTCTGCACCCGTGCATGTGCTTTGGCTCGCTTGCCTTTGTGCTGCGGGACATCTGATACGCCCGGTAGTTGGGCTCCGGCCCCGCTGAGGTGTCGAAACAGGTGCAAAATCCAACACACGCACACAGTTGCCCTGCCGCAAGCCACAGGAGCCGCACGCAAGGGACGTGAGCGTAAGCCCTAAAGCCCTAAAGCCCTGACGCATGCATGCGCACCTGCGCGCCTCAGCCTTGGAGAGCGGCGTGGGCACGGTGGCGGGGCGCGACCAGGGGCACGATGGCGCCGACGCTCGGGGTGCGCCCTCCTCGCCCTGCAAACACGACCACCAAAAGGGGCCGGCGGAAGGGCCGACCGGTGACGCGCGGCAGCACACACAGCACGCCCCCCTCTCCAGATTACAAAGAGCCGTTCTGACGGCGCATGTCGCACCTCGTCTCCGTGCTGCCGCCGCTGCGGGCCGCTGGCCGCGCCCCTCGTTGCCGCCCACCTCACGCCGCCCTCGCCCTCCCCCTCCCTGGCCGCCGCCACCGCCCAGCAGCTGCCGGCCTCGCCGGGCGGCGCCGCGCCGCCCATGCTAGGGTTTGGGCTAGGGTTGGCGGCGGCGCCCAGCAGGCGCTCACGCAGGTCGTCGAGCGCAGCGCGCTGGTGTCCGCCCGGGCGGTGCAGCAGCCGCCCCCACTGCGCATCGCGCGTCTGCTGCCAGGTGAAGCCGCCCTGCTGCCGGTGCGCCTCCCAGAATGCGTCAAACCCTAGCGGCATGTACCCTCCGCCGCTCAGCCCTGAGCCGCCACCCGGGGGCGCCGGCGCGCCGCCGTGGCCGGCTTCGGTGCGGGAGCGGCTGGCGGCGGCGGTGGCGGCGGCGGGGCTGGCCGCCGGCACCGCCGCGCCCTTTGCCCTCTTCAGGGCTTGCGCCATGCGGGCGGCCTCCTTGACGCCGGCGGGCAGCATGGACTCGGAGGCCTTCATGAGGTCGGCGTGGAGGCCCACGGCCATGCGGCGCCGCGCCAAGCCCTGGTGGGGGTTTAGGCCGCCGACGCCGGTGCCCGTCGGCGCCGTGGCGGCACGGGCTATGGCGTTTGGGTTTTCCGAGGCCAGGAGCCCTGGCATGAGGGAGGGCATGTCGGAGCCAGAGGCCTGGTACACGCCCAGCTCCTTGGCCAGGTCCTCAGGCAGGCGCCCGCGCACGTACCTGCATGCAGGGCTTGCTTAGGGTTTGGGGTCAAGACGGCTTCCCTCCACCGTCCTCCCGCAGCGCGCAGCACCCGTGAGGGGGGCCGTCGCCCTCCTGCCGCCAGAACTGGCAACGTGGTGTGCGCTGGACGCCCCAAGCTCTAGAAGGGGGGCTACGCTTGGGACGCACCATGGCACGTACTCGTGGTGCGCACGCTCTGCCGTCATTTTGTTGCGCAGGCGATCCAAGTTGAGTGTCATCATGGTGTGCAGCTCCACAGCGCCCATGGCCGTGAACACCTGCAGGCCCATGCACGCACAGGCGCACGTCGTTTGCTGCTGCTGGCCCCTCCCTCCTCTCACCGCATCTGTGCCGGCGCGTGGCCAGGGTCGTGCCATGGCTGGAGCAAGGCCAATTCGTTCCCTGCCCCTGAGTGCTGGCTCCTCTGGCGCAACGGCACCTGCAGAACCACATCACCCACCGGGTCTTTGGCATGCTGTGCTGCGCCGGCCTTGCCCGCGGCCGCGGCGGCGCCGCGGCCGGTCGCCCCGCCGCCTCTCCCGCCGGCGCCGCGCGACGCCAGGCCCCGGCTGTGGCCGCCCCGCGCGGCGGCACTGCCGTGCGCTCCGCCGTGCTCCGCCTGCAAGCATGGCAGAGCGGCGGCACACACATGGCGCTGCCATTGGTTCCGGTGCCTCTCCACGTGCGCCTTGTCCTTGAGGAACCCTGGAGGGCGCCGGCCACGGTCAGGCAGGCCGCAACGAGGACGCCCCGGCGGCATCGCGTGACTGCAAGCGGGTCTGACGCTGCGTCTCAGCCAGGGACTGAGCACTGACGAGCGCCGCACCTCGTGCGCCTGGTGGTGGTGGCCTTGGTGCGCCAAGGACTGCAGCAGCGCGGACAGCGGGGCCGGGCCTGGCGGGGCCGGTGCTGGCTCGGGGCTGTGCCCCGCTCTGCTGGCATGGCCGTGCGCCGCCTTGGCGCCCGCTGCTGCTGCTGCGGGGTCCCTCATCGCAGCGAGGGGTGCCTCTCAGCGTGAGCCGGTGATGGCGCGCGGGCCGGCAAGGCCACCTGTGCGCGCGCAATGCTGGTGAGCGATGCTGTTGCAGCGCGCGCTGATGTGATGCGGTGCACTCTCCAGTGGGCAGCACCACGGACCCGGAAGGCCCAGTGGGGGCGCCCTGGCGTGCACTCCCCAAGGCCCCTGAGCGCGCTAGGCTTGCACAGTCACGTGGTGAATCTCACACGCACCGTCGTGCTGCATTCTGCTGTGTATGGCGTGCTTCAGCACGCTGCGCCTTCAGCGATGGGGCGAAGCGGGGCCGCGATGACAAGCACCGCTCTGTCGTGCACGCAGCGGAAGCCCTCTGCACGCCTTCTGTGTCGCTTGTCGTGTTCGAGCGCCGCGCGAGCCGTCGTACTCGAATGCCTCATGGAGGGCACGCAGCACCGCGGGATCGGCCGCGCGAGCAGCTCGACAGCAGCTCGACTCGCCGCGACGCACAGCATCAATTGACAGTGTCGCGTGCTGCGTCAGGCGCTCGCTGCTCATGGCCTGGTGAAGCGCTCGTCCAGCGACCCCAGGAGCAGGATGGAGAGCAGTGGCCGGCCAGGCACTGCCACTGGAGGAGATCCGCCGCCTCAAGAAGCGGCCCGCGGTGCCCATGCAGACGCGAGGCCGCAGCGGGAGGCCTCGGACCCGGCGGCGGACATGCAGTATGGCGCCATCGTCACGCCCATGTGCGTGCCGGGGGCCCCTGCCGCTCGCCGCGTGGCCCAGAGAGACGCAGACGCCAATGCCGCCGTGCACGGGGCCTCAAGGCTGCAGGGCGAGCAGGGGGAGCAGCGGCATGCGTCCGGGCGCGATGCGACAGGCACACAGCCAGCAGCAGGAAGCAGCTTTTCCTTCACACAGGCTGCAGGAAGCACTCTGCACGGGTGGGCAAGCAGCTAGGCAATGCAGGAAGTGCCGGCGCTTCGCACAGGTTCTTCTCTCAGACCAGGCAAGCAGCTGGCACGCTGGTCGCGAGCGTGTGTGATTGTTGCCTGATTGGGGTGCCATTGTGGGACATGCGCAGGTTCTCATTCGGTTCGACGGCGGCGGGGCGGGGTGGACTGGCGTACCTGGAGGGGGACAGGCTCGTGTTCCCGGCGGGCGTGCACCTGGCCGCCTACCGCGTTACCAACGACGAGGTGCGTGGCGTTGTAATTGTGCGGGCAACGGCGACGGAAGCACAGAAAACAGGAACAGGCTGCCTTCCTTCCTTGGCACACCGGCTGCACCCACGCGCCCCACGCACGCGCCAACGCTGCGCCCGCCCCGCTCCACCGTCGGCGCGGCCCAAAGCCCTCTCTCGCCCCCATGTGCGCTCGCGCCGCCCGCCCGCCCGCACAGATGCTGCTGACGCCGCTGGCCGACACGGTGCGCTGCGCGCGCGCGCTGGCGCTGTCCAACAACCGAAAGTACGTCGCCGTGGTGGAGGAGCACGAGGGCGCGGCGGTTGGCCACCAGACCGTCAGCGTCTACGGACTGCCCTCGGGCAAGCGCGTGCGGCAGCTGCCTATCGAGGACGCGCTGGCAGGCCTGCCGGGGGCAGGGCTGCCGGGGCAGGTGACGGTCACGTCGCTCAGCTTCAGGTGAGCGCGGGGCTGGGGGCTACAGCTGGGGGCTACGGGAGCAACAGGGCGCAGGTGCCGCAAGGCTGGGCCGTGGGGCAATGTGCAGTCTCCTGCGCCAGCACTGGGTGGCGCGTTCCGTTGCGTTCTGTTCCGTGCGTGTTGCTATCAGCTCGGGGCGCCCCCTTTGTGAGAACCGCTCACCAAGGCCGTGCGCCGCTCATGCTGTGCGTGCTGCGTCGTGCTACCCTTGCTGCTTTGCAGCGGCAACAGCAAGCTGCTGGCCGTGCAGCTGGGCGAGCCCACGCACCAGCTCGTCATCTTCCGCTGGTACCTCGGCAAGGTGAGGGCGGTACAAAAGCGGTACAGGTGCGGTACGGCTGCAGGCTGGGCGCCGTGCGGCTGCGATCTGTCGGGGGTGGCATGGCACGTAGGTCAGCCAAGCATGGCACGATCGTGACCCTGACCCAGGCAGGCGCAGCCTTGCTGTTCCGCCGCTCGCGGCTTGCAGTCGGGTGACGCTCTGGCCTGGGCTGGTGCCTAATCTGCCTCGCTGCTGATCCTTCCTGCATGACGCGGGCGGTGGCCCGCTCCGTTGATGCAAGATGCACACACACACACCCTGGGGACGGGGGACGAGGCTCGGTGCCGTGCCACCCCCGGACTTTTGTCAGGGTGAACGTGTGATGTGCTGTGCCACTCCTTTGCCCAGAAACACACCGCTCAAAACTGACCACGCAGGTGGTGGCAGTGCTGTCCCACGAGTGGCCCGCGCTCCTCCCATTCACCCCCACGCCCTCTGCCACCTGACGCCTGCTTTCCCTGTGACACGCAGGTGGTGGCGGTGCTGTCCCACGAGTGGCCCGTGCTGGAAGCGGCCTTCAGCCCCGTGGACGACACCTTGCTCGCCGCCGTGGGCGCCACCAGCGCGGCCATGCACCGCCTGGTGGCCGACGGCGGCGACCCCGCCAACGCCGCGCGAAGCATGCCCGTCGCCACGGCGGTGCGCCTCATTTAGGGCTTGCTTCATGATCGGAGGCGCGGCCAGGAGCCGGGCAGCTGCTGCCGTCCAGTCACGGGTGGCTTGTGGGTGCTCATGGGGGTGGCTAAGACCTGGTTGGGGGTTTGGGGCCTGCGCGCGCGTGTGTATTCGCAGGACGGGACGCGCGGCGCCTTCACGAGCATGGCGTGGCTGATGGGCAACCTCCTGGCCATCGCCACGCTGCGGGGGCGCATCCAGGTGCGCGCCCTAGGGCTTGGGCTAGGGTTGGCGACGTGGTTCACCGGTCCGCGCGGCTTGGGGATCTGTCCGTGTGCGCTGGAGTGCACTTGAGCCCCTGGCAGGTGAACCTGCCGTGGGTGTCTTGCCTTTCCTTACTGTTTCCTTCCTTTCCTGTTTCCTTTCCTTTCCCTTGAATCTTTCTGCAGGTGAACCAGGACAATGAGGTCAAGGCGGTGCTGGTGCCCGACGCCGAGGACTCGATCAACTGCGTGGTGGCCAAGGGCCGGGGGCTCATCGCCGCCGGGCGCAAGGCCGTGCTCTACTTCTACGACCCCGTGGAGGCCTCGGCCAAGAAGTGAGTGTGCGCTGATGAGGACTGAGGGCGGGGTGCGGCCACACCTGCGACCTTGTGGAACGATCGCGTGGAACCCTACTTGCCCGGCCCTGCGGACGCCTCGGCCAAGAAGTGAGCGTGATCTGAAGCGCTGGGCAGGAGAAGGGTCTGCTCGAGACGCCCTGTTCGGCTTGCTTGCGGGTCCACGACTCTGCAGCCCCGGCATCCCAAGCACGATTCCCACGCCCACGTGCACTTGCCGTAGCGCCGCACAGGCAGCTGCCGCTGCACACCCGAAATGCGTCTCTGCACCCGTGCACCCGTGCTTTGGCTCCCGTGCCTCTGTGCTGAGACATCTGATATGCCCAGGAGCTGGGCTCCGGCCCCGCCGAGCGCCGTGCCCAAACAGATGCAAAATCCAACACACACTGGTGCGATCCCCTCATGCATTGTGGACGCAGGGGCGGGTCCAAGGACCTCTTCACGCTGGTCCGTTCGCTCGACGCGCACCTGGTGGGGCGCGGCGTGGTGGAGGTGGCCGTGAGCCCCGCTGAGGATGCGCTGTGCGTGCTGAGCTCGGCCGGCGAGATGCTCAGCTGCAGCCTGGCGCTGGTGGCGGAGCGGGAGGAGAAGGACCTGGAGGCGCTGCTGGGGCGGGGCTGGGGCATGACGGGCGACGCGGTAAGCCCTGGGCTAGGGTTTGAGGGGCGTTGTGGGCCGAAAGGGTGCCGGCAGTTCAGGGAACAGGTGGGGCGTAGGAGGCGTGGCGTTCTGCTGAGAGGTGGTGCTTGCCTGGGGGGTGGTGTGGTCTGGCTGTTGCCGCGGCGGCCTGCCTGTACGCCTGTGTGTTCCAGCTCAAGCAACGCCTTTGCTGCTGTCCTTGAATCGCAGGAGCACGAGCCGTTCCGCCTGGTGGGCGGCGGCGTGGGCGGCCAGGCGGTGGTGGGCATGGACGCCACGTCGCAGCAGCCGCTGCTGGCCGTGGTGACGGCAAACAAGATGGTGCGCGTGATGAACTACGCCACCAAGTGAGTCCTCATGAGCCCTAAGGGCTTTGCATGAGGGTCATGGGGGCAGAGGTGTCGCGTGTCGTGAAGCGTGCGCAGTGGACGAGTGAGAGCGTGCAGAGGGACAGAGCAGAGTAGTGCCCGGAGGTCGTGCGCAACCCTAACCGCATGCACGCCAAAACCCTCATTGCGCAGGCGCCCCGTGGTGGTGCGGCAGCTGGTGGACGACGTGCTGTGCCTGGCCATGCACCCCTCGGGTACCATGCTGCTGGTGGGCCTGCACGACAAGCTGGCGCTCTACTCCATCGCCCTGGTGAGCCCTCATCTAGGGCGTCCCTCCCTGGTCTCAACAGAAACAGGTTCTGTGTACGGCCCCAGCAGCCGGAACCCCAAAGGCTTGGCCGGTCGGCCACCATGTCACCATCGCAGTGAATGCGGGCCGTCTCTGGCAAAGCCGTGTTTGTTGCGTGGTGGTGTGTGCGTGCACGCGTCTGCAGGACGACTTGCAGGAGGTGGCCGAGTTCGGCGTCAAGAAGTGCCACCTGGTGCGCTACAGCCCCGGCGGGTCCAAGTTCGCCGCCGTGGGCCGCACCAACACCATCGTGGTGCGTCTCTGAAGGCCGGTGGGCGGGGTGGGCCGCACCAACACCATCATGGTGCATGGCTGATGCGGTGAACCAGTCCACCCTCATCCTAGCGTTGGGGCCAAAGGGTAAAGAGGCGCCGCACCAACACGGCATGGCAGTGCGATGCGCATCTCGTCGTTTGCTGCAGCGCCGGCACGCTGAGCCCTAATGCTGCATGCTGTGGCCCTCATGCAGGTGCACCACGCGTACCGCCACACCCAGCTGGCGCTGCTCAAGGGCCACGTGTCGGCCGTCACGGACCTCTGCTTCTCCTCGGACGAGCGCCTGCTGTGCTCCACCGGCGCCGGTGGCGCGCTGTACTTTTGGGACCTGGCCACAGGTGCGTCACCGCTGGCTGATGCTTTTTCCATCTGTGTGGTCACGTCAGGTCGCGCCCAGAGCACTCCTCTCTAACCTGGGGGTTTCAGGCTCTTCCGACGGGATTGCCAGGAGGTCGTGCTCACTCGGCGTGGTGTGGTTGTTCAAACCCTCACCATGCAGGCGCCAGGCTGGCGGACGCCGAGTACGTCGACAAGCGCTGCATCTTCGTGGCGGCAGAGTTCGCAAACGGAAGCGCGGCGGCGGGCCGCGCCGGCGCCGGCGCTGGCTCGGCGGGCGCGGTGAGCGGCTTGTGCATCAGGGCAGGGGCGCACAGCCGTTGTGCGGTGTGGCCGGTGGCCCTGAGCCCTGACCCTGAGCCCTCGCCCCATGTGTGAGCAGGTGGCGCGGACGCACGACGGGCGGCTGCAGCACGTGCGGGAGGGGCGCGTGGAGTTTGAGGTGGCCGGGCCTCAGGTGAGATGATGAGCCACAGCCTTGCCCTCTGCTCTTCCTGTGTCATGCAGTGAGTGCAAACCCTAACCAGGGCACGCCATGGCGGGCGCGCCTCCGCAGGGCGGCAACGCCTCCTGCATGACGCTGCTGGGCGGCGAGCGCGTGCTCCTCGTCACCGACATGCAAGGTATGACCTAAGCCCAAAGGGTCTTGCTGCAGCTGGGGCGGACGGCAGACAGCCACGGTCGGCGGCGTGCAGCCCTAAGGGTTTGGGAATGCGCGCGTGGCGTGTGTTTGTTGCCTGTTCAGGCGCCGTCATGTCGTACCAGTGGCCGGGCAGCTTCCCGGCGCCTCCCGGCATGGACAAGTTCCTCACGCCGCACCGCACCCGCCTGCACTCCACGCAGGTCAGCAAAGCCTTTGCGGCGGCACATGCTTTGCGCGCTGAGCTGCGTGCGATTGCGTTGCGCTCCCCAGCGCTCCGGCCTGGGTCCCCATGAGCCCACCACCACCACCATGGAAGCATGTGAATTCACAGCGAGCCTGTGGAACAATCCTGTTCGAATCAATGTGGTTGAACGATTTCGTCCAGGGTAGAACTTAGTTCTCCTGCCGGTCTTCTTTGGCGCATGTATTACGTGTAGGCATGTAGTGTCCGCGCTCGTGCTGCTCACACTGGTTGCCCTCATGCAAAACCCTCATGCCTGCCCCGTACGCAGGCGCCCATCAGCCACATGGTCGCCTTCCCCGAGCGGGGCCTGCTGCTCACCGCCAGCCCCGACGGCTGCGTGCTGCTCTCCAGCCTGGCGCTGGTGCTGGGCGGCTCCCTGGTGGAGGCGGGCCTGTCGCTGCCTGGCACGGCCAGCGCCGGCGGCAATGCTGCGCCGCAAGGTGAGGTGGTGCGTGGGGCGGCGCTTGCTGCGGGGTGGGGGTCACGGGTGCCTGGCACGGCGAACGCCGGCGGCAACGCAATGCCGCAAGGTAACCTGCCCTGCTGCTTTCGCTTGGGTGGCACGCATCCCCTACAAAAAGCACACAAGAAGCATGCCCTGGACACTCGGCCTCCTGACGTTAGGGTTGGTTGCCCCTGTGGTGCGCTTGGCTACCAAGGTGGTGACGTGTCGCTGGCGCCCACAGTGCTGGTGCCAGTGGACCGGCTCTCGGCCTCCGTCAACCGCCTGGTCGACCTCGCCAGCATGCTAGGTAAGCCCTAAACACAGGCCTTAGGGCTTTGAGGGCTCGGGAAACGCGTTTCTCCGCCACCGCCACGTGCACCAATTTCGACCGTCATCAGCAAGCCCCGCAGGCCAGAGGGGGCGCTTGCTTGAACCCTGAGCCCTAAGCCCTAAGCTCATGGCGGTGGGCCCCACGGCAGGCACCATCAAGACGGACGCCGAGTACACGGCGTTCCGGACGTCCCAGGCGCTGCGCGAGGCCATCACGCGGCTCGAGCAGGAGCTGGCGGCGGTTCGGAGTCAGTTGGCTGACAAGGAGCGGGAGCTGGCCGCCGTGCGGGACGGCGCCGCCGGCAACGAAAAGGCCATCGTCAAGGTGAGGGCATGGGTCCAAAGTGGGCTAGGGTGTTGGCAGCCACTGGGTCTGGGCGTTGGATTGAATGCGGGTGGGGCCGCAGGGCTGGGGCGTCTGCACTCCTGGGCTGCGGCGCCACGCTGTGGGCACGCCGTGCCGTGCCGTGCCATGCTGTGCTGTGTGCTGCGCCGCAGATGCTGGAGAATGCGCACCTGGCGGCGGCAGAGGAGCTCGAGGTAAGAGGACGCTGCCGGATGGGGCCTCCTTGACGGTGGAGTCTGCGCTGGGCACCTGCTCGCAAGCCGGCGGCTGCATCCCTTTCTGGCCCCGCTGGCACACGACCTGAACCAGTTTCTCTGCTGCTTTGCTTTCCTGTTCCAGGTTCTGTTTGACCGGCGGCTGGAGCTCGAGGTGGAGAAGGCGCGCACGGCGCAGATGGCGGCGGACGACAAGCGCTTCCGCCTGGAGGAGCAGATGAAGCGCATGCAGGCCGCGCACCAGGTGCGTGCTCGCTCTGTGCGCCTGCGCGTGCTTACGCTGGGCGCCTGATCGCCTGGCCTGCAGATGATCATATCACAAACCACATTTCTGCACACGCGGCACGGCTGTGCGCCTGCGGGTACTTGCGCTGGGCACCTGACGCCTGGCCGGCAGACATTGTGTCTCGCCTCTGTGCCTGCTGCGATGAGCTTGGGCCGGCGGTGCCGAGGCGCGCTGTGCAAGCACAATCAAGCCCTCGCCCGAGCCCTAACGCGCCGTGCGGCGCAGGCGGAGCTGTCGGCGGCGAACGAGCGGCACGCCAAGGCCATGGTCCGGATGCAGCAGCAGGTGGAGGAGGCCAAGGTGTCGCAGCGGGAGCAGGATGTGTTCTGGGACGAGTACGCCGCGCAGGTGAGGGTCTAGGGTTGAGGCTAGGGTTGTGGTTTGGGTTGCAGGCGCTTCGTGGAGCGCAGAGCAAGTGGAATCCAGGCGCACTTGGGAGGCTGCAAGCCCTAGGGTCTGCCCTGCCTCGTGCGCCATGCGTGTGCAGGCCGAGGTGGACTATGACGTGGCGGAGGAGCGGCTCAACGCGCGCCTCACCGCCGCCGCCAACGCCGCCGAGCAGCGCGAGGGCGTGCTCAGGTGCGCGACCTAGGGTTAGCCCTAGGGTTGCCGAGGTCCGCATCCGCTGCGGCACCCCCTGGTCAGCAGCGCTCGCTCCTCGCCCCGCACCCGCGCGCTTCGCTTTCGGCGCGCGTCCGCTGGGGCCCCGCTCACCTGAGCCCTAAACCCTGACCCTCATGCAGGGCGGAGCTCAACCTGCTCAAGCGCGCCAGCCTGAGGCTCAAGGGCGAAAAAGCGCTGGACGCCAAACGGCTGGAGAAGCTGCTCAAGGACAACGCCAAGCTGCAGGACAGGTGCGCCGCATGCCTCAGCCCTATCTCTACGCCCCAAGGGCTTGGGACACCCCTGGGCCCTCCTCGGCCCTCGTCGCTCCTCTCTGCCTCCCAGCCCGGTCGTCGTTTCCCGTCCCGGAAACACGCGCATGGAGCAGCGATCGCCGCTGTGCCCAAAGCCCTAAAGCCCTAACGTGCGCCCTCATGCACGCGCAGCCTGGACGACTCGAACGAGACCATTGCCAAGCTGGAGAGGGAGCTCAAGGAGCGGGAGGCCGTGCTCGCCGACAACTACGACACGCTGCAGGTGAGGGCATGCCCAAACCCTGCATGGCCCAAACCCTGACCCGCAGTGCCGCCCGCGCGCCACGAGGAGCGCTCCAGCACCACCAGATGGGGCACTGCAGGGCATGCTTTGCTTGCACGTGCTGAGCCCTCTACAAGCCCCGGCCCATGCGACCACAGGTGCTACGGCGCAAGATGCAAGACCTGGAGAAGCACAAGTACGTGCTTGCCTACAAGGCAGAGGCCTACCACGCCGAGCTCGAGCCCAGAAAGGTCAGTGTGTCTTCATCACGCAGAACCTGTGCTCTCTTCAAGGTTTGGGTCACCGTTTCTAGAGTCGTTGGCCGTGCTGGGCAGCAACTACACATCTGCACGGCCGCGGGCAGGTGCAGCAATTGCCCCAGCATGTGCCCTAACCGCTCCCCCTCCATGCAGGCTGAGGTGCGCTCGCTGCGCGAGGAGGTGGAGCGCCACCAGGCAGAGATGATTGAACGGCTCGCCGCCGCCACCGCCCAGTCCAGGGCCCTCTCCGAGAAGGAGAGCTACGCCAAGTGAGTCTCTGCCCCCCTAACCCTTGACCAAAAGCTGGGCTCCAAATGCTAACACTCCGCCGCCGCACCCTCTCAGTTGCCGCGCCCTGTACGGGTGACGGTTGCGCCGCGACCGGATATAAACCCTAACCTGTGGGACGTGAGCCCTAACCTCCATGCGCGCAGGACGCTCAAGAACGAGCTGGCGTCGGCCAAGCTGCGCATCGCGCACCAGGAGTCGCTTCTCAAGATGTTCAGCAGCGACGTGGCGTCGGTGTGGAACGCCAGCGACGAGCGGGGCAGCGCCGGCGTGGGGCAGAAGAGCGCGCGGCAAAAGGGCCTCGAGGTGCGGCGTGGGGGGCCCACATCGCGCGCTTTTAGGGCTCTGAGGGCTGGGGGCCGGTCGCGCTCGGCGGTGGCAGCCGTGGGGTGGCTTGGGCGGGCGAGGCGGCGGCTGCGGCAAGGGTGGCCGAGCCCTAGGGTTTGGGGTGTACGCCATGCGTGCGTGCGTGTGCGCGCAGGAGCTGTACTCCAAGTACGTCACGTCTGGCGGCAGCGCGCTGCGCAGCAACGCCCAGGTGTGCAGTGGCCTGAGGGGGCATGGTGGGGAGAGTGTACGCCCTGGCCCGGGGGAGGGCGGGGGCACAGCGCAGCCCTCAGCGTGCTGCGCAGCAACGCCCAGGTGAGCCCCGGTGGCGCAATCCGTGGAGAAAGACAGCGGTAACGCGCTCGTCCAGCCAGCGCCCTCCCAAGTTGCCGGGCCCCAGGGGGAGAGGATAGCTCAGCCTGGCCCCAGGGGGAGAGGAAGAGGACAGCTCAGCCTGGGGGGAGAGGACAGCTCAGCCTGGCCCCAGGGGGAGAGGACAGCTCAGGGAGAGGACACTGCGGTTCCTGCACTGCCTGGCACCGCTGGTGCACTGCCAGGTGCTCTGCTGCCAGGCGCTGAACGCACTCACCTCGGCGCCTGCCTCAGGCACACCTGTGCACCAGTCAAGCCCTGGCGTCGTCCGTCCTCCCTGGTGCAGTGTGCTCAACCGCGACGGGTTTGCCTTGCCCTGGTGCTGGCGCAGGTGGAGGCAGAGCTGACGCGGCACCTGCACATGAGCGAGCTGAGGACGCAGCTCATGACGCACCGCCTCGAGGTGAGGGCCTAGCCAGGGCTTAGCCTCCCCACCGCCATGCTGCCCATCCTTGCTGTTGGTGCTGGCGGTGGAACTGCCCTCCGGGGTGAGAAGGGACGCCCTTTCCGTCCCTTTCCTTTTGCTTCCCTTTCTATTTGCAGGAGGAGCAGAAGCAGAACAAGTCGGACCGCCGCACGCTCGTGCACCACAACGTGCAGCTGCTGCGGGAGCTCCAGGTGCACTTCGGCTCAGACCTCACCCAGGGCTTAACCCCATGCTGCACCTGCCTCCTCGACGCATCCCGCCATGCCAGGCCAGCGACCGTGAAGCTTACTTGTCCGGTGTTTAGGGTTTAACTGAGGCCTCCTGGGGCTCGCATGGGCGCGCAGGTGGCAGTGCAGGACAACCGGGAAGTCGGGCGGAAGCTGGCCGGCACCTCCTCGCAGCTGCGCGAGCTCGCCACGCGGCACCGCCTGCTGGAGGAGAAGCTCAAGTCCGCCCTCGCCGTGGGCGCAAGCCCTGGCCTGTACCCTACCCTGGAGACCGTCGTGCCGTCCGTCCAGGGCGAGGAGGCTGAGGAGAGGACGTCCGTGGGCCGCGTGGACGACGGGGAGGCGGCGGGAGAGGGCGGCGCGGTGGCGGCAGAGGCGGCGGCGGAGGGCGGCTTGCCAACCACCTCGTCGCCCGCAGGTGTGTGTGCCCTTGCACTGAGCGACTCACAGCCTTGGCTCTCTGGGTGGGCGAGAGGGTGAGAGCAGAAACAGCGGGTGGTGAGAGTTTGCTGAGCGAGCAAGTGCTGGCCTCGTGTGCGTTGCGTGCAGTGGGCGGAAGCGGGCGGGCCGTGGTGGCGGCGGGCGCGCACCACCAAGCCCTCGTGAGGGCTTCCCGGCCCATGTCGGCGATGCCCTCATCCTCCGCGACCGCCAGCGGGGGCGCCTACTCGTACCGCACGGCGGGCGGGCCGCCGGGGCCGGGGCTGCTGCTGCGAGGGTCCACGTCTAGGGCTTTGCATGAGCTGGTGGCGGTGGAGCGCGAGCGCATCGGCGGCTTGCTGCAGGAGCTGGCCAACAGCGCGGCGGTGGTGGAGAAGCAGCAGGCGGCGCTGGTGCAGCTGCACAGCGCGCTGCAGGTGAGGGCATTGAGGGTTTGGGTGGCGACTGGCGCATGCGTCGTCGGGCGTTTGCTTTTCGCTCCCACCTTCGGGTGAAAGCGTGGCTCAAAGGCTGCCTCTCCAGCACCGTCCTCATCGCTCCGCTGCCTGTCTGCTTCCCACGCCTGCACGACGCACCTCCCTGCTGCCCCACGTGCACGCGACGCAGGCAGCCATGACCGCCGGCCTGGACATCAACGCGCACTCGCCGGGGTACTCAACCCTTGCCCCCTCCACCCCTGCGACCACCGCCGCCATGCAGCTGCACACGGCGCGGCTTCGCGGGCCGTCCTACGCCAAGTCCCCCGCCGTCCTCGCCTCCGTGCTGCAGCCGCCGCCGCTGCCCGGCAGCAGCGCAAACCCTAACCAAACCCTCGACCAGCATGGGGAGGAGGACGAGCAGCTCATCACCAGCGAGGACGCGCAGGCGCCCGGGTCACCGCCGGGCGGGGCGCACAACCCTAGCGCAGGCGTTGGGGCGGCGTCCACTGCAGAGCCCTTGAGGCCCCGAGAGGTGAGATGGATCGCATGGACATGGGTTGTCCTCAGGACTCGAGGTCTTGTGTTTTTAAGTCTGGAGAAAGGCTGCGGTGCTGGCTCATCTTTCCGCGATTCTTTGTGTGCGATGGCCGTCTTGCTGCAGATGTCGCCGGACCCGGTGCCCCTAGACCCTGGCCCCATGGCCATACCCTTGCAAGGCCCCGAGCGCGCCCAGGCCACGCTGCGCGCCGGGCTGCTCGCTGGCGGCCCACCGATTGACGCCCCAACTGACGCCCCAACCGACGCCAACCGCCGGCGGGGGGTTACCCGGCCGAGCAGCGCGGCGCCCGCCTCGTCGGCGTACCGCCTGAGCTCGCCCCGGGGCTGGGCAGCGGGCGGCGGTACGGGCGGTACGGGCGCCGGGAGCAGCGGCCGCAGCTCTCCACCCACAGGTGCGTGTGTGTGTGTGTGTGTGTGCATCTTGCATCAACGGAACGGGCCACTGCCCATGTCAGGCAGGAAGGATCAGCAGCGAGGAAGAGTAGGCACCAGCCCAGGCCAGAGCAAGCGTCACCCGACTGGGTCCTTTGCTGCTCCCTCCTTTCGCCGCGCCCTCTTCCACAGTCACCTGTATGGCAAGCGCCGCGCACGTCAAGCGCTAAGAGCAGGGTCTCTTTTCTTCGCCGCGCCCTCTTCCACAGTCACCAGTGTGGCAAGCGCCGCGCACGTCAAGCGCTAAGAGTCGCTTGAGCAGGGTCTCTTTTCTTAGCCGTGCTCACTTCCACAGTCACCTTCAAGCGTTGACAAGTTGCTTGCATGGGGGGCGTGCGCCATGCAGGCGCGCGGGCGTCCTCGTACTCGCCAGGTCAGCACCCTCCGGGCGCCGTCAGCAACTACACGGCGCTGCTCAACAGCTCGGGCCCGGCGGCGGCGCACGGCGCGGCGGCCAAGCGCCGGCCCACCACGGCGGGCGGCGTGGGGCTGCGCTCCTTCATCAACGGCTCGCTAAAGAGCTGGAGGGAAACCTGACCTGCAGGGGGCCGGATGCCTGCAGCTCTGCGGCTGCATTGCCTGTTTGGTGTTTGGTGCTGCTCTGAAGACCGAATCAAGACCTTGGGCGCAGGACCTTGCTTGCTTCTGGGCAGTGCGTCGCCAACAGCAGCGTTGGGCGCGCCAGCTGCCTTGCCTCTGCAAGGCTAGCGTGCCGTGGCTTGCGCTGCACGGACCTTTCACAGCGTTGCAGCGGCAGCGGTTCCATCACACAAGCCTCTGCGAAACCTCTGTGTTCTGCGCCTGTGTGCCAGGCACTGCTCCTCGCAAGAATCTCCTGGCTCAGCCTGCAGCAGTCCAGGAGGCCCCCAACCCAGCAGCGCCACGCGGAAGCATGACACAACTCAGGGCGCAGCACGACGTACACAACAGCAAAAGGGCTGAGCGTGGCGGGGCGTTCGGGTCCCGCGGGCCGCAAGCCCCAGACTGCCGACAGCGTGGAACCGCCTCACGCCAGCAGCTGCGCAGCCTGCATCACCGCCGCCACCGCCGCCACGGGCGCTGCCCCGCCGCCGCCGCCGCCGCCGCCCCCGGCGCTGGCGAGCGTCCCTAGGGCCGCCTGCTCGGCGGCCGCCGCCTCCTGGCAGTCGGCCAGAAGCATCTCGGCGTACTTGATGGCGCTGTCCAACTCAGGCTGCACAGAGGGAAACGAATTGATAACAACAAGAATGAAAAGAAATGCCACGCACAGCTGTTCAATGTCTGTGCAAGCCCCATGCAAGCCCCATGCAAGCCCCTGCAAGCTCACCAACAGCTGCCCGTCCACAAAGGCCTGGTAGTGCGCGCTGCCGGCCCGCAGCAGCGAGGGCCGCTCCACCGCCTTGCGCACGTCCTGATCAGGCAACGGCAACGACAACAACAGCAACAAGAGCATCGCACACAGCCTGATCAGGCAGCACCGCCACCACCACGACCTCTCCTAGCCATCCTTCTCCAACTTCCGCCCCATGCACCCGCGCCGCTCAAACTCGCATCGCGTCGTTGAGACTCTCGAGGGGAACGAGGAAAGCAACCGCTGCTGGAACTGGAGCCTCACCTGCAGGACCTGCAGGAAGGCGCCCTGCCCTTGCACGGCGTCGGCGGCCGTGACAGCCGCGGGCTGGGCGGCGAGGGCTTTGAGCGCGCCGCGTGCCGCCACAAGCCCTGACGCCATGGCTAGGGTTAGGCGGTGCTGCATGGAGCCCATCATGACCTCCAGTACTGCCTGCGGGTGAGGGTAGGCCGCGCGACGGCAGCTACACACAGCCCACACTGTTCTGGGGGCGAGCCGCCTTCAAAGCTTCAGCTAAGCGCCCACAGAGTGTCAGGGCCCGTGCGTCAGATCAGGGCAGGTCAACAAGAGACAGGAGACCCCAGGTCACGGCGGCGGCGCGGAAGGAGGGGAGGACCGGGCGGGTGCCGCCGCCTGCGCACCGCGGCATCGCCCCCCCGCCTCGGCCTCCCAGGGCAGCAGCCACGTGACGTGCACCCTCCCCTTCAAAATCCCATGCTCCGCCCTCACCTGGGCGTCCCAGGGCAGCGTGGGCAGCGGCTCGGCGGCGCCCGACTCGGCCGCCACGCCCACCGCCGCCGCCACGGCCGCGTCGCGCACGAGCGTGGCCTCCGCCAGCGGCGCCAGCACGCCCTCGAGGTTTTGCGCGCCCGCCTCCAGCATGAGCGCCCAGCCGTTGACCACGTCGGGGCCAAGCCCTGCATGGGGGTTGAGTGCGGCGCGCGGCAAGCCCCGGGGCGTCACTGGTGGGCG
>VFQP010002566.1_pt1 | contig 19994 bp, 19 predicted proteins | sample 3512351 | NCBI WGS metagenome assembly VFQP01 (sample SAMN10412372, study PRJNA504923) | tailings metagenome | isolation source: Relicate 1 Philex TSF1 revegetated site | place: Philippines: Tuba, Benguet | collected 2017-08-29
ATCCTTGCTGCTGCAATCCATGCTGGGCCTGCGCATTGACGGTGCGGCAAAAACCGTAACCCTGCATCGGCCGCATTTGCCTGTATGGCTGACCGAGCTGGAAATCAACGGCCTGCATGTGGGCGATGGCGAAATCTCGCTGCGTTTCCAGCGTCACGAGGACGGCGTGGATATTACCCGCACGGGCGGCACAAACGATATTCACCTGAATATCGAATGGCCGGAAGAAATCGGCGATATCCGCGAGACCCCGCCCCTGCAACGCCAGGGCCGCGGATAATATATACCTGCGCCGCGACAAAAATTGTGCGTATGTAAAACGGCGAAGCGCCTGAAAAGAATCAAATTTTCCTCATCGGCTCTTGCCGCCGCCGGCGGGCCGGATGCAAAAGGCTTGCATGCCCTGCCCCGCTGATTCATTATCGGGATCGGGAGTTATAAAGGCTTAGAACAAGAAGGGGAAAAACAATGCCTGCTATTACATTCACACCCGCACCCGCCCGCCCAAAATCCGCTGCATCCCTGCGCGTGGCGTTGGGCGCCGTTTGCCTGATTTCGCTGGGTGCTTGCACCAACATGACGCAAACGCAGCAGCGCGTGGTATCCGGCGCGGCCGTGGGCGCGGCAACCGGCATCGGCGTAACCGCCATCACAGGCGGCTGCATCAGCTGCGGCGCGGCGATTGGCACGGCCGTCGGCGCCGGCGTTGGCTATGTCATTGACCGCGCAAACCAGTAATATTCAATAAGCATTAATGTATAGAGCATACGGAGATCTGCCATGAACATCGCAAAACCTGCACTACCGATGGCTAAACCTTTCATGGCAGGTCTTTTTGCCTGTACCTTGCTGATGACGGCACCGTTTGCGCATGCACAGGAAAAACCGCCTTTGCCGCAGCCGCCGCAAATGCTGGAAATCGCCGTGCAGGAAACCGTGAGCGCCGCGCCCGAACTGGCGCAGGTGGGCGCGGGCGTTACCATCACCGCCCCGACGGCGGCCGAAGCCATGCAGCAAAACGCCAAGCAAATGACGGCCGTATACGAAACACTGAAAAAAGCGGGCATCGCCGATAAAGACATGCAGACGTCGGGCATCAACCTGAACCCGCAATACAATTACAACAGCAGTAACGGTGATCAGCCCAAGCTGGTCGGCTATCAGGCCAGCAATAACGTCAACGTCATCGTGCACGACCTTGGCAATCTGGGCAAAACGCTGGATGCACTGGTGTCTTCGGGTGCCAATCAGATCAACGGCCCCACGTTTGATGTCAAAGACCGCGAAGCGCATCTGGATGCCGCGCGTACGGCCGCCGTCATCAATGCCCGTAAACGCGCCGATATTTATGCCAAAGCCGCCGGCCTGAAAGTTGTCCGTATCGTTTCCATCAGCGAACAGCCGGTACACAGCGGCGGCCCGATCCCTATGATGCGCGCCATGGCGATGGACAGCGCAGCCGCCAAAACGCCTGTCGCCGCCGGATCGCTGGACATCAGCCTGTCCGCCCTGATACGCTTCGAACTCGGAGAATAATACCGGAGTTCGACCGCCATGCATCGCCGCCACAAGAAACCCTATGCCGTCATTTTTGCCGTTGTCGTAGCCTTGGTTATTTTTGGCGCCTTGCGGGATATGGACAGGGTCAAAAACCCGCCGCCGGCAGAGCGTTCGGCCATGCGCATGCATTACGCGGATGACGCGCACGATTTCGAGAAACTGCCGCGCGACACCAGCCCCGTGATGATCCGCGTAGGGACAGCCGCGCAGCAGGATGACGGCAGCTATACCCTGACCAGCAGCGACATTAAACCCATCACCCTGCCGCAGCGCGAGGTGGGTCTGGCCATCATCGTGCAAGGCGACGTGCCCTCTTCCTTTTCCGATTTCAACCGTATTGTCGAAGGCGAACTGAACGTCTGGAAGCGGAAGAACAACAAAATTTCCGAAATTCTGCTGGAGTGGCAATCCGATGCGCCCGACCTTGAGAAACTGGGCACACTGGCGACCAGCCTGCGTTCGCATTTAAAAGAAGACTATTGGACCGGTCTCGGGCTTCAGCGCAGCTGGTTCGAAAAATCTGCCGTCCCCGCCAGCTGGCGGGAAAAGCTGCCCGCAGGGGTGCGCGACTATGTCTACGACCTTAACGAAGCGAAACGCGAAGGCGAAACGATCGAGCAGACGGTCGCCGCGCTTGAATCCTACGGCATCCCCTTCCTGATCCGCATCACCGAAAAGATGGACGAGAAAGAAGGCCTTGCCCTGATGGACGTGCACCCGAAATTTCAGGGGTTTGTGGTGATCCGCTGATTGCCGTCCGCGCCGTGACGCCTATATGATGGCCACACCCCAACCGCAGGAGACACGCACATGACGATCAAGATCGGAGATAAACTGCCCGCCTTCAAGGCCGAAACCGCCGAGGGCGCCATCAGCGCCAAAGACCTGAAGGGCAGTAACGCCGTCATCTATTTCTATCCCAAGGATGACACCCCCGGCAGCACGACCGAGGCCTGCGAGTTCCGCGACAACCTGCCCAAGTTCAAAAAGATGAACGCCAAGGTCTACGGCGTGTCCAAAGACAGCCTGAAATCGCACGCCAAGTTCGCTGGTAAATACGAATTGCCCTTCGACCTCATCAGCGACGAGAGCGGTGAAATGTGCGAAGCCTTCGGCACATGGATCGAAAAATCGATGTATGGCCGCAAATATATGGGCATCGAACGCGCCACTTTTTTGATTGATGACAAGGGCGTCATCCGCCAGATCTGGCGCAACGTAAAGGCCAAAGGCCACGCGGAAGAGGTTTTGGCAGCTGTAAAAAGTTTAAAATAAACAGAGCATAAGCGCAAAAATCTCAATAAAAGCTTTTAAAGGAATGGGTTAACAAAGGGTAAAGATTCAGCTTGCAGAATCGGTTCAAGTTATGTAATTTTTGAATCACTGAACACAATTCAAGATTCGAATTGGCCGAACCTTAGGGTTCGCCAGGGTAACCGAGCAGGCAGCTAAACTCCCCTGAAACCCCAAAACCCCACTTGGTTACCCAATTATTCCGAAAACCCCCGGCACAGCGCCCGGGGGTTTTTGTTTGCGCCCCCATCCCCGCACAAACCGGCCAGCGACGCATAAGCCGAGTTGACCCGCCGCCCCCGCCGTGCCATTCTGCGCCGCATATTCCAGATCACATTCATTCATCCGCCCCGGCAGAAAGGGCTATTGCCGCCATGACCACACCCCGCGTTAAATTTGCCATCGACTTTCCCCAAGGCCATGTGCTGTTCATGGAAAACCAAGGCGCCTATTTCCTGCCGCACCACGGCCTTGACGCTTTCCAGATTTATGGCGAGCGCAAAGAGCTGTTCGGCAAGAATGCCATTACCGTGCGCGCCAACCAGACCACCGGCGATGCCGAATATAACGTGGTGCACGAATTCGCTGGTGACGGCAGCCTCAGCGATGCCCGCCTCGTCACGCGCGGCCAGACCATCCACGGCAAGCTGGCCGATGCCGAGACAGTCAACAACCTGAACGGCGCCTTCGCCCAAGGCGGCATCACCCTGCGCAACACCCAAGACACCCAGCCGGATACCATTTTTAATGCCGCCCGTTTTTCCGACGGTCGCCTGCTGCTGCAACTGCATAACCGCAACGAACTGTACATCGGCACCCCCGGCCCTTTTGAAAAAGTCGACGCGCAGCTTTATGTCCAGGGCGGCAACAGCATGTATTACCGCACGCCTGACGGCCAGCAGATTGACTTGCCCTATGGCTATGGCGGTCCCAACCATGAAACGCCGTCATTCAAGGGCGAATACATCGCTTATATCAAAGTAGAAAAAAACGGCGATCCTGCCCAATTCGGCCTGACGATCGACCGCGGCATCCCCAAACACCTGTCGCCCGTATCGCCCGAAGTGCAGCCCGAAGCGCCCAAGGCACCGGCGCCGCATATGCCGAAGCCTTAAAAAACGCCGGGCATGCCCGAAGACAAGCGCGGAAATTTCAAGCCCGCGCGGCGCATCCTGCCCGCCAAACAAAACGGCCCGCAATAACCATGCGGGCCGTTTTGCCTGAATGTATATCCGTTCTGTCAGATCGCTTTTCTCTGAACCAGCAGGTTCTTGATCTGGTCGGTCAGGCGGTTAAAATCGACAGGCTTTTCGATATAGGCCGCCGGACGCAGATGCTCGACCGCCGCCTTGTCGCGCGGGTCGGTCAGCGCAGTCAGGAAGACGAAAGGCACTTCGTCATATTGCGGATGCGCGCCGCGAATGCGTGCCAGCACGTCATAACCCGACATGCCCGCCATCGCCCGGTCGCACAGAACCAGATCCGGTTCGTTCTCCAGAAACTTTTGCAGACCTTCTTCGCCGTTGGCCGCTTCGATAACGTCATAGCCCTGCACGGTCAGCTCGTCGAGGAGCATTTCGCGTACCGGCGCTTCGTCTTCGATCAACAGTATCTTGGTCATCGTATATTCCCTCTGCAGCTTTTGTGTTGCCCACATTTTATATACCCCCTCTTGCAGCTGGATATGTTTAACATAAACATAGTTAACATACCCTTAACGCCACAAGATGCCGTTTCCGGTCTTTGTCTTGGCGCGGCGGCGGCAAACCCCTTTGTCCGAGCGCCCCGTTTTATCTATTACCGCTCTGCGTCACGGATGCGGGCGTAGAAAGCTCTACAACCCCCTCCTTGGGCAAGGTGATGGTGATGGCTGTGCCGACTCCGACCTTGCTGCGCAGTGCGATGCTGCCATTATGCAGTTCCACGAATTGCTTCACAAGACTTAAACCAAGCCCCGACCCCGGAATACCGCCCGATGTCGATGCGCGGAAATATTTGCCGAAGATACGCGGCTGCTCGTCCGCCGGTATGCCCACACCATAATCGGTGACTTCGATCACCACGTTGTCTCCCTCGGCAAAGGCCATCACCTCCACGACCGGACTTTGCGGGGAATACTTCACGGCGTTCGACAACAGGTTCGCCATCATCTGGCGAATGACTTTATCGTCCAGCCGCATCGCGGGCGGCAGGTTGCGCATGTTCAGCTTGATCTGGTGGTTGGGTGAAATATCCTGCTGGTCGGTGCAGGCCTCTTCGATCACTTGCGCGATATTGCAGTCGCCCAGCTCGACGTTCAGCCGCCCGGCCTCCAGCATATGCGCGGACAGCAGGGTTTCGATCAGGCGGATCAGACGCTCGACCGCTGATCTTATCGTCACCGCGCGGCGCTCCAGCACTTCGCGCGGCAGGGTTGTGCCGCGGCTCAGAATAATCTGCGCGTTGCCGTCGATGATGGTCAGCGGCGTGCGGAATTCATGGCTGACCATCGAGATAAAAGTCTTTTGCTGCTCCACGATGTCTTTTTCTTTTTCAAGCGCCGATGCCAGTTCGGCCGACTGCGCGGCCAGCAATGCCTGCTGGCGTTTGTATTCGGAAATATCGGTGGTCGAGACGACCGTCTCGCCCGTGCTGGCCATGCGCCGCGCCTGCAGCCGCACCCACATGCCGCTGGCCAGACGGAATTCGCGCGTGCCCTGCGGATTCTTCCACCACTCCCGCATCTGCAGATAACGGAGATCGTCCTTTTGCAGGTGCACTTCGTCGGCCATCAGGTCGAAAGCTTCAAGGATATGCATGCCATGCATCTTGGGCGCGGATTTGGGATAGCGCAGGAAATAGTGCTGGCTCATGAAACTGATGCAGCCGCGGTCATCGACCGCGATCAGCGTATCGGGACTGGCCGCCAGAACGGTATCGGCGCGCTGGTTGGCGGCTTCGGCCTCGCGCGTGCGCTGCTCCACCAGTTCTTCCAGATGGCGGCGGTATTGCTCCAGCTCTATCTCTGCCCGCTTCTGGTCTGTGACATCGCGGAAGTTCAGCACCACCGCCTGCACCGTCACGTTCGACAGCAGGTTGGATGCAATGGCCTCCAGGCTGCGCCACGCGCCCGCGCGGTTGCGGAACTGGAATTCCATCGACATGCCAATCGCCGACGGCTCGGTCAGCAGGCGGCGGAAATTCTGCTGCAGAATATACCGGTCGCTGTCATGCACGAAATCAAATATCGTCTGCCCCAGCACTTCCCACGCGTCATAGCCCATCTGGCGGCCGAAAGCCGGACTGGTGTACAGCACCGTGCCGTCGGCATCCAGCAGCGTAATCATATCGTGGGCGTGTTCGATGATGCCGCGGAAACGCTCTTCGCTCTGCTCGATCAACGCCTCGGCATCGGCAAGGTCCTTCAGCGCCAAAAGCTTTTCCAGCAAGTGGCGGCCCACGGGCGATCGCAGCTCGGCCAGGCTCATCACCTCGTCGACGCCCGCCTTCATAAAGATGCGGCGCAGCTTTTCGTCGTGGTCTTCATCCAGCAATACCTGCGTGTGTCCGGCAAAGACGGAGGTGATGCGCGCGATGTCCTCGCCGCTGGCACCATATGTATTGTCAATAAAGACCAGATCGGGCGCCGGATCGGGCATGGACAGGCTTTCCGGCGACATCGTGGCGAAGCGCGGTGTATAGCCCTCGATATTATTTTGCATAATATCTTCGAGCGCGGTTTGCGTCGCGCTGCCCGTCGAAATTACCAGACTGTTCAGGATTTTACCCATCCCTGCAGATATCTCCCCCGGCGGTAAGTATAGCCGCTTCACAGTATCGGCGAAACCCGTTAAAAAGACGTTGCCGCAATCGGGCATCGGGGCCGAAGATTCTTGTACTATTCGGGTGCAAATTTCTTGACATAGTGAGCTTTACGGGTATATTGCGACATCTCGGATGGAATCTGGGCGCAGCATTATGCCCCTGCCCGTCCACACGAATTTACAACAAACACTTGAAATGAAACGGTTATAGCTATGTACGCAGTCATCAAAACCGGTGGTAAACAATACCGAGTCCAGAAAGACGACATCATTGAAGTCGAACTGCTGGATGCCGAAATCGGCGCCTCTGTCACGCTGGACGAAGTCCTGCTGGTTGGCAACGAAGGCAAATCCAAAATCGGTGCCCCGACGGTATCCGGCGCAAGCGTGAAGGCTGATGTCCTGAACCAGAAACGCGGTGACAAAATCATCGTTTTCAAGAAAAAGCGCCGCCAGAACTATCGCCGCAAAAACGGCCATCGTCAGAGCATCACCGTGCTGAAAATCACGGCGATCAACGCTTAATAGCAACTCGATACAAAAGACTTTAAGGAGTAATACGTCATGGCTCAGAAGAAAGCCGGTGGTAGTAGCAGAAACGGCCGCGACTCAGCATCGCAGCGACTTGGCGTGAAACGCTATGGTGATCAACTCGTTCTGGCAGGCGGCATCCTCGTTCGTCAGCGCGGCACCGAATTCCATGCTGGTAAATTCGTCGGTATGGGCCGTGACCACACGCTGTTCGCAAAACGCGACGGCCTGGTGAAATTCCACAGCGGCCTGAAAGGTCGCCGTTACGTTTCGATCGTTCCGATCGAAACCGAAGAAGACGCAGCGTAAGCTCGGCGTCACTAAGTATTCGCAAAAGCCGGGGAATGACCTTCCCCGGTTTTTTGTTAGCTGACCGGCAGGTTTGTTCACCATGAAGTTTCTGGACGAAGCAAAGATATATCTTGAGAGCGGCAAAGGCGGCCCCGGTTGCGTGGCTTTCCGCCGTGAAAAGTATATCGAAATGGGCGGCCCCGATGGCGGCAACGGCGGACGCGGCGGCCATATCTGGTTCGAGGTCGTCGCCAACCTGAATACCCTGATCGATTTCCGCTATACCCAGCACTTCCGCGCGCGCCCCGGTGAAAATGGCAAAGGCCGTAACATGAACGGCGCCGACGGCGACGATCTGGTCATCCGCGTGCCCGTGGGCACGGTTATTCTGGACGAAGACAAGGAAACCGTGCTGCTCGACCTCGTCACCCCTGGCGAAAAAATCCTGTTTATGCGCGGCGGCGACGGCGGCTTTGGCAACGCGCATTATAAAACCGCCACTAACCGCGCCCCGCGCAAACACACCCCCGGCTGGCCGGGTCAGGAACGCGCCATTTGGCTGCGCCTGAAGCTGATCGCCGACGCCGGCAGCATCGGCCTGCCCAACGCGGGTAAATCGACGTTTTTGTCGGTCACTTCGCGCGCGCGCCCGAAAATTGCGGATTATCCCTTCACCACCCTCGTCCCCAACCTGGGCGTTGTAAACAGCCACAACAATGAATTCGTGATTGCCGATATTCCGGGCTTGATCGAAGGCGCGAACGAAGGCCACGGCCTTGGCACGCGTTTCCTTGGCCACGTGGAGCGCACGCAGGTGCTGCTGCATGTCATCGACGCCACGCAGGACGATGTTGTCGGCGCATACAAAACCATCCGCGCCGAGCTGAAAGCTTATGGTCAGGGCCTTGCCAAAAAACCCGAAGTGATCGTGCTGAACAAATGCGACGCCATCGGCCCCGAACTGGCCGAAGACCAGCAAAAGATTTTGTCCAAGGCGATCCGCAAAAAAGTCTACACCATGTCGGCCGCCACGCACCAAGGCACCGAAGACGTGCTGGCGCTGGTGTGGGATCATGTGCGCAAAGGCCGCGAAAAAGAAGCGCTGGAAGCTGCCGGCCCCGAGCATGACGGCTATATCGCGCCCGCAACCGCGCCGCGCGCAGATATGGTTTTCGACGAAGAATAAACGGCTCTGCCGTATGATTTACGGCATTTATTGCACCGGTTTGTTATTCAAGGCTGCAGCAAATTATCCATGCCGCGCGTATAGAAATACAGCACAATCGCCAGCACGGCGATGGCGACAATGATATTGACGATCATGCGCAGCGGCGATGTTGCGCGCATTTCTTTTTTCAAACGCAGCGCACGCAGCCCCAGCATAACGCCGGACACCACAATCGCCACGGCCAACATAAATGCGGTTTTCGCGTCCTGCGTATATTTCCACGCACCAAACCCCACGACCGCCGCCACGGCAATCACCACCAAAAGCCGTTTCAAAAACGACGGGCGTTTGATTTCGGTTTGCAGGTCTTTGGGTTCCTGTTCGGGCGTGTCTGAAAACATGTTTTCAAATTCCTTTTCCTTGTTAAGTCATTTCGAAAATGCGCTGGATTTCTGTCATCTGGCGGTAGAGATAAACGGCGCCCGCCAACAGAACCGCCAGATAAATGGCAGCCAGTATTTTCTCCCGTAGTTTCAATCGTCGGCCGCGCCGCTGCTCGATGCTTATTCTGCCGATTTTGTAGGTCATAATCACGCCACCCACAAAAAAGAGAGCCCAGCGCAGCGGCACACTATGCACATACATCCAGATACCGAACGCGATCGTCACCAACAGCAGAATGGCAATTAGCAATCCATGAGATTCCCGCATACGACGGCGGACGTCTAAGGCCAGTGCCGCCATGCGTTTCTCGCCCGCCATTTTAGTTAGGGAAAAAGGATCGCTATTATTCATATTTGCCATCAGAAATCTTCGCCATGCTGTCAACGATATATGATTTTCTGCAATTGAGTCCTATAATTTCGCATCTGCTAAACACGACACCAATCCAAGGATGCCTGCGATGTTCAGAACCGAAAATGCCCCCCAGACGAAATACCTGAAAGACTACAAAAAGCCGGATTTCAGCATCGAGAACATCCACCTGAATTTCGACATTCACGCGGGCGTCACCACCGTCACCGCCACGACGGTTTTCAAACGCGACAACGCCGCCGCCACGTCCCTGACGCTCGACGGCCAAGAGCTGGCATTGAAATCTGTTTCGCTGAACGGCGAAAAACTGGCCGCGAACCGCTACACGGCCGACGACATCAGCCTGACCGTGCATGACGTGCCCGATCATTTCACGCTGGAAGTCGTGAACGACATTAAACCCGAAGAAAACACCGCGCTGGAAGGTCTCTATTTTTCCGGCGGCAATTACTGCACGCAATGCGAACCGGAAGGCTTCCGCAAGATTACCTACTACCTCGACCGCAGCGATGTGATGACCAAATACACCACGCGTATCGAGGCCGATAAAAAAGCCTGCCCCGTGCTGCTGGGCAACGGCAACTGCATTCAAAAAGGCGATCTGCCGGATGGCCGCCATTACGCGGTATGGGAAGACCCGTTCATCAAGCCGAGCTATCTGTTCGCCCTTGTCGCCGGCAACCTCGCCCATATCCACGATACGTTCACGACGATGAGCGGCCGCAACGTTGACCTGTACATCTACGTCAACCACGGCAACGAAGACAAATGCGGCCACGCCATGAAGGCGCTGAAAGATTCCATGAAATGGGACGAAGAAAAATACGGCCGTGAATATGACCTGAACATCTTCAACATCGTCGCGGTCAACGATTTCAATTTTGGCGCGATGGAAAACAAGAGCCTGAACATCTTCAACTCCAAGCTTGTCCTTGCCAAACCCGAAACCGCAACCGATGCCGATTACGGCGCGATCGAAGGCGTCGTGGCGCATGAATATTTCCACAACTGGACGGGCAACCGCATCACCTGCCGCGACTGGTTCCAGTTGAGCCTGAAGGAAGGCCTGACCGTTTTCCGCGATCAAACTTTCAGCGGCGACATGAACAGCCACGCCGTGCAGCGCATTGACGATGTGGAGCAGCTGCGCAACTTCCAGTTCCCCGAAGATGCAAGCCCGATGGCGCACCCTATCCGCCCCGATAACTATATCGAGATCAATAATTTCTATACCCCGACCGTGTACGAAAAAGGTGCCGAAGTCATCCGCATGATGCACACCCTGCTGGGCGCGGAAAAATACCGCGCGGCGACCGATCTCTACTTCGCGCGCCACGATGGGCAGGCCGTCACCTGCGACGATTTCGTACAGTGCATGCAGGATGCGTCGGGCGTTGACCTGACGCAATTCAAGCTGTGGTATTCCCAGGCCGGCACGCCCACCCTCACCGTCACCAGCCATTACGACGATATGGCCAAGAAATTCCACCTGACCATTCGTCAGGACATTCCCGATACACCCGGCCAGAAAGACAAGAAGCCGATGCATATCCCCGTGGCCGTCGGCCTCTTGGGTGCAAACGGCAGCGATATCCTGCCCGCCGGTACGCGCATTTTGCATCTGGTCGAAAAAGAGCAAACGTTTGTGTTTGACGGCATTGCTGAAAAACCCGTGCCGTCGATCCTGCGCGGCTTCTCTGCCCCCGTCAAACTCAAGACCGACCTGACCGACAAAGAGCTTCTATTCCTGATGGCGCATGACAGCGACGGCTTCAACCGCTGGGATTCCGGACAGACGTATTTGCAGCGGCTTATTCTCTCCCTTGCGGGCGGGGCAGAACGCCGCATGCCGCAAGCCTGCCTTGACGCTTTCGGCGCCCTGATCAAAGACACCAGGGCCGACCGCGCCCTGCTGGCCAAGGCCCTGGTGCTGCCGTCCGAAACCTATCTGGCGCAGCTGATGGATGTGGTCGATGTCGATGCCCTGCACGACGCCCGCCATTTCGTCATGCATGCCATTGGCAAAATGTTTATGGCCGATCTGACGGCGCTTTACGAAGCCAACGTCGATAATGGCCCCTATAGCCCCGATCCGCTGTCGGTCGGCAAACGCCGCCTGAAGTCGGCCGCGCTGCGTTTCATTCAGGCCGCCAGCCCGGCCGAGGCCGTACGCCTCGCCGCCGCGCAGTACAAATCCGCAACCAACATGACGGACAAGGTAACGGCGCTTGGCGTCCTTGCCGATACCGAAACGCCGGAGCGCGATGCCGCCTTCGCCGACTTCTATGACATGTGGAAACATGACCCGCTGGTGCTGGATAAATGGTTCAGCCTGCAGGCCATCGCCGACCGCGGCGCCACGGTCGAGGACGTCACGGGCCTGACCGCCCACCCCGACTTTACCTATAAAAACCCCAACCGCCTGCGCGCCCTGATGGGCAGCTTCGCCATCGGCAACCAGAAGTGGTTCCACCGCAAGGACGGCGCGGGTTACCGCCTGCTGGCCGATACGGTTATCAAGGTAAACGGCATTAACCCGTCAACCGCCGCCCGCCTGGTCGGCCCCTTGCGAAACTGGCGCCGGTACGACGCCGCACGCAAGGCCTTGATGGAAAATGAACTTAAGCGCATACTGGCGGAGAAAGACATTTCCAACGATGTCTACGAAATCGTTTCAAAAAGCCTCAGCTAAAGGGTTTTAGATGACCACCGAGACACCTCAGGACGAAAAGTGCCCGATCTGCCTTAAGCCCTTCAAACCCTTTCCCATGGGCGAGAAAAACGACTACCGCCTGGAAGCCTGCAGCGCCTGCGGTACGGTGATGGTACGCCCGTGGATGACGGATGCCGAGCGCGAACAGTATTTCGGCGAAATCGAACCGCAAATCACCCATACCCAAAATCCGGACGGCGATATCGCCGCGCGTAAAAAAGCCATCGAACGCGTATTCCCAAGCGCGGCGGGCAAAAGCTTCCTCGACGTCAGCTGCCAGAACGGGTATGCCGTCATGGCCGCAAAATCGCTGGGCATGAAAGCCTATGGCATTGACAGTCATGAGTTTTTTGCCGAGTTCGCGCGCAACAAATTCGGCGAAGAAATGTTCGAACACATGAGCGCCAAAGAATTCGCCGAAACCTATCCGGACAAGAAATTCGATCTGGTCTATGCATCCGAAGCCTTTTCGCTGCAAACCCATCCGGACGAACTGGCAGAGGCGCTGGGCAAACTGGTCGCCCCCAACGGCATCATTTACATCGAAGAGCCCGACGGCAACCACTGGAACCTGCCGCGCAAGTTCACCGTCTGGCCGGTCTGCTTCCCGCCGATCAACTTTGTGTACGTGTCCAAAAAAGGCCTGCTGGCCTTGCTGCGACGCCATGGGCTGGTGATCAGGAAGGTACTCTGGAGCTGGCATCCCTTCACCAAGCTGGTCGCCAAGCGCAAGGGCTGATCACCGTGCCTGCCACCAAAACCGCACGATCCCGCCCCGATTTCAGTTTCGAGGACCGCGAAAGCCATCTCTTTTCCGCGAGCACCGGCGGCGTTTGCGGGCTCGACGAAGTCGGCCGCGGCCCGCTGGCAGGCCCCGTGGTGGCCGCCGCCGTCGTTTTGCGCCGCGATGCCGCCTATGCCTCGCTGTGGGATTTGATCAACGATAGCAAACAACTGACCGCCCGCCGCCGCGCTGATCTTTTCGCCCGTATCCACGACGCCGGCGACGTGTCCATCGGCCTTTGCACGGTCGAAGAGATCGACGAGATCAATATCCTGCAGGCCAGCCTGCGCGCCATGCGCAAGGCCTTTGACGGCCTGCCCAAGCGACCCGAAGCCGCATTGGTCGACGGCAACAAGGCGCCCGCGCTGCCCTGCAAAACCCAAACCATCGTCAAAGGCGACGCCAAATCGCTTTCCATCGCCGCCGCGTCGATCGTCGCCAAGCATTACCGCGATACCTTGATGGAAAAACTCGCCGAAGAGTTTCCACATTACGGCTGGGCGAAAAACGCCGGTTACGGCACCGCCGCGCACCTCAAAGCGCTGGAAATTCATGGCGTTACGGTGCATCACCGCCGCAGTTTCGCCCCCATTTCTAAACTCATACTTAAAGATCATTCTGTAATTTACTGATTCAATTGATTCTTTTTTGAAGAAATCTATTGACGCAGAGTCGCATTTGAATCATGATTCTACTCAAGGGAGTTTAGAAACATGATCAAGACCACGACGAAACAGGCTGATAAAAAAGCAAAATCCGATCTGCCGCGTAACAAAATCCTGCAAGGCGATTGCATCGACATGATGAAATCCCTACCCGCGCGCTCTATCGACCTGATTTTCGCCGATCCGCCGTACAACCTGCAACTCGGCGGCGACCTCACCCGCCCCGACAACAGCAAAGTCAACGGCGTTGAAGACGAGTGGGATAAATTCTCCAGCTTCGCCGAATACGACCGCTTCTCCCGCGCGTGGCTGCTGGAAGCCAAGCGCCTTTTGAAAGACGACGGCGCGATCTGGGTCATCGGTAGCTACCATAATATTTTCCGCCTCGGCGCGCAGCTGCAAGATCTCGGCTTCTGGATCCTCAACGACATCGTCTGGCGCAAGACGAACCCCATGCCCAACTTCCGTGGCCGCCGTTTCACCAACGCGCACGAAACCATGATCTGGGCGTCCAAATCCGAAAACGCGAAATACCGCTTCAACTACGACGCGATGAAGGCGCTGAACGAAGACCTGCAAATGCGCAGCGACTGGACCATCCCCCTGTGCACGGGCAGCGAACGCCTGAAGAACGTAGACGGCCAGAAAGCCCACCCGACCCAAAAGCCGGAGGCGCTGCTGCACCGCGTGATTATGTCTTCCACCAACACCGGCGACGTGATCCTCGACCCCTTCTTCGGCACGGGCACCACGGGTGCGGTTGCCAAGAAACTCGGCCGTGACTTCATCGGTATCGAACGTGAATCCGAATACATCGCCCACGCGCAGGAACGCATCAAGGCGATCAAGGCCGGCGACGACGAAAGCCTGCTGAAGCCGATCGAAAAACGTGCGGAGCCGCGCGTCCCCTTCGGCACCGTGATCGAGCAAGGCCTGCTGGAGCCCGGCACCGTTCTGTTCGACCATACCCGCCGCTTCTCCGCCCGCGTGCGCGCGGATGGCAATCTGGTTGCCCGCAACCACACCGGCGACCACAAAGGCTCGATCCACAAAGTCGGCGCCGCGCTGCAAGGCCAGCCCTCCTGCAACGGCTGGACGTTCTGGCACTTCGAAAACAAAGGCAAAGTCTGGCCGATCGATGTGCTGCGTCAGGAAATCCGCTCCAAAATGCAGGAATAACCAACACCATCCGGCAGCGGCCTAACCCCAATCTGGCCCTGCCCACACCCCGGGTACCGTCCTCCAACGGCCACCCAAATCTAAGGGCCACCCCGCCCTTAAAAAACAGAAAAGCCCGGCTTACACAGCCGGGCTTTTTTTGGGTTTTCAATCCGAAAAAACTTGGAAAAGGCCGTTTGCTCTCTGCTTGGGTTACTCAAGCAAATATTCTGCCAGCGCGAAATAGAGCGGTATGCCTATAACGATGTTGAAGGGAAACGTAATTGCCAGCGACATCGGCACATACACCGCCGCTTTCGCCTGCGGCAGCGCAAGGCGCATAGCGGCTGGCACGGCGATGTAAGAGGCACTTGCACACAGCACAGTGAATAACATGCCTGTGCCGACATCCAGCCCGATAAGAGCACTTAAGCACAGTCCAACCGCACTGCCGACAAGCGGCATATAAATTGCGAACAATACGAGTTTGTACGTTATCTCTTTTAGGTGATGCATCTGGCGCGATACAACCAATCCCATATCGAGCAGGAACAGCGCCAGAATGCCTTGAAATGGAGTGACCAGAAACCCTTCCATCTTGGCCAATCCGTCTTTGCCAGTTGCACAGCCGACCAGAAATGAGCCGGTAAGAAGTAATATGGCCCCGTTGGTAAAAATCTCCCGCGAAAGTTTTGGCGCGGCCCTTTCTGCGGCTTTGATAGTTTCTGGCGCAGCACGGTGGGCGATGAACAGACCGGAGAGAATGGCAGGAGCTTCCATGAGCGCAAGCACGGCAACAATGTATCCGGCGTAAACCACCTCATTCGCGCCCAGAAAGCTGGCGGCGGTGACAAACGTTACCATGCTGATCGATCCGTAATGAGCTGCGACGGCTGCAGCGGTCGCGCTATCCAGTTTGCTGGTCACCTTCAACAGCCAATAGGCGAAAAAAGGTTGCAGGAAGCCGACACCCAGGCCCGCGATAATCGTCGCAATCACTTCTCCATTAATATCTGCCGTTTCCGCAATAGCCACGCCGCCTTTAAAGCCAATAGCCATCATAAGGTAGATTGCCAGATAGCGACTGATCTGATCGGGTACATCCAGATCGGATTTAAGGAAACCCGCGACAATCCCCAGCGCAAAGAATAAAATGGCAGGTGAAAGCAGATTTTGCGTAAAAAGATGTAATATATCCATGGGGTACCCTTTTTTCTGTTTTCTTCTTGTATAAGCTATGCTGTTATAAGAAAACGTCATAATTCTTATAGATTGAATTAGGGTTTCTAATGAGCATCGATACGGTTACCCTTCAATGTTTTATTGCCGTGGCTGAAACCGGCAGTTTCACCAGAGCCGCCGAACGCGTGGGGCGCACACAATCCGCCATCAGCCAGCAGATGACCAAGCTGGAGAATTTGCTTGGAAAGCCACTGCTCGTGCGGGGCAGGACCTTTGCGCTGACGCCGGACGGCCATATCTTCCTTGGGTATGCCCGTCAGATTTTTGCCCTGCATCGCGAAGCGATGGACAGATTCAAAGAGCCGGAGCTGGAAGGCGAAGTGCGCTTCGGCCTGCCAGAAAATTTCGCCAGTGTGTACCTATCCGAAGTGCTTGCCGATTTTGCGCGTATTCATCCGCGTATCCTGCTCAACATCGAATGCGACCTGACGCTCAATCTGTTCGAGCGTTTCAAGAAAAAGGAATTCGATCTGGTGCTGGTGAAAATGAACCGCCCGGAAGATTTTCCGAACGGCCTGGATGTATGGTCCGAACCGCTGAAATGGGTTGGTGACGCCAGTTTGATTGACGCTAAAAAGCCTGTGCCATTGGTATTATCACCGCAGCCTTGCGTATATCGCGCGTCCGCGATTAAGACCCTGGAGGGCGCGGGGCGCGCATGGCGTTTGGTTTTCTCCAGCCCCAGCTATGCAGGTACCGTTGCCGCGGTGAAGGCCGGTATGGGCATTACCGTTATCCCGCACACGATGATTCCAAATGACTTACAGGCAGTAGATAGCTCGTTGCTGCCTAAACTGGCCGATACCCACGTTTCCCTCCTCAAGCACCGCGCCGATAACCCCGCGATCAATACGCTGGAGGGGTTTGTGTTACGAAGACTTAAGCATTAAATAGAAATATCCACGAGACAATCTTCTCTATGGAGGATCTTGAATGTTGGCGGTTGTATGACTTCTGATGCGTCGTTCTTCTCGAACCACCTGAGAAATGAGCCGCGCGATAGAGTCCGCGCCCTGCACATGATCGTACCGAAAAGCCGGACTTACCGTGCTGACGGACGCGGACCGCAAATGGGGAAAACAAACCAAAGGAAACAGAAAAAACGACCGAACACGACCACAGGAATTACCCAGAAAACAAAAAGCCCGCTGTAAAGCGGGCTCTGTCTTTGAAAAGATTGGCGTCCCCTAGGGGATTCGAACCCCTGTTACATCCGTGAAAGGGACGTGTCCTAGGCCTCTAGACGAAGGGGACGCATGTCTGTTCGAGGTGAAGTGTTTTTACCTGCCGGACAGGGGAAAATCAAGCCTTATTTTTGATCTGGCGTGATGTTTTTGCAGCGGCTGTAAGTCTTTTATTTTATTGCGGTTTTTAGGTTTCTTCCTGCGCGCGGCGCTGCGCAAAAGAAGGAAAAGCACGCATTGGTTTGCAAGAATCTATCGCTCTTCGCCGTTATCTAACCGGATAGTGCGGAGAGATAGCGCCGCTGCCGTCGGCGCTCTGCGCGGCATGGTCCTTGTGCAGCGGGTGCGGCTTGTCGTGGGCGGAATATGTGGTGGACGGCAAAGACGCTCTTGTTAATACGTATAAGCCGCGTCGACGATCTGGAAGTTGACGCTCTGGCGGCCTTGCCAGTTATTGATGGTGACGTGGCCGGCCAGATGCAGCGGCGCGCCAGCGGCCTTCAGCAGCGTCTCGCCCAGCGCCGTATCAAGCGCGCGGAAGGCGATGGCCTTCACGCTGGCGCCGCCGGCGGTATCCTGAATAAAGCAGCTGACGTGTTTTTCGCCAACCACGGTTGCCTTGATGATTTTAACGGCAGAGAGCACAAAGCGCGGCTCCGCATGACCCGCGCCATAAGGGCCGAGGCTGGCGATGGTTTCAGCCATATCAAGCGTCAGGGAGGATACAGACAGCACGTGGTCAACGCGCAGTTCGGCCTGCATCGGCACACCTGCCAGCTGCGCGGCCACGTGGCCGTTCACGAATTTTTGCAGCTCGTCCATGCGGTCTTTGGCAACGGTGAAGCCCGCCGCCATTTTGTGGCCGCCGCCGGCGATCAGAATATCGTTTTGCTTGGCCGCGATGATGGCACCGCCAAGGTCGACGACGCCCGCCGAGCGGCCGGAGGCTTTGCCGATACCGTTTTCATCAAACGCGACGACGCAGGCCGGACGGTTATATTTTTCCTTGATACGCGCCGCGACAATACCGATTACACCCGGATGCCAGCCCTCGCCCGCCACCATGATGACGTGATCGTCATCGGTCAAACGACTTTCGACCATGGCAAGCGCATCTGCCAGCACGCCGTCTTCGATGGCTTTGCGTTCGCTGTTGTAATCGTGCAGACGCGTGGCCAGCGCGCGCGCCTCGTGCGCGTCGTCGGTGGAGAGCAAGCGCCAGCCAAGCCCCGCCTCGCCCACGCGGCCGCCTGCATTCACGCGGGGGCCGAAAACGAAACCCGCATGAAACGCGCCGATTTCCTGCGACACGCCCGCGACATCGCCAAGTGCGACAAGACCTGCGTTCTGGCGCATCGCCATGACTTTGAGACCTTGCGACACAAATGCACGGTTGATGCCCGTCAGCGGCACAACGTCGCACACAGTGCCAAGCGCGACGATATCAAGCCATTTAAGAATATGCGGCTCCGGCAAATTATGCGCTGAGTAATACCCGCGCTGGCGCAGCACGCGGTTGATAGCGACGATGGCCAGAAACGTCACACCGACGGCGGCCATATGGCCAAGACCGCTATCGCAATCGAGGCGGTTCGGGTTCACGACCGCATGCGCATCTGGCAGTGCCGGTTCGGCGCGGTGGTGGTCGAGGATGACGATATCCAGTCCCGCCGCCCTGCCCGCCGCGATGGCGTCATAGGCGGTGATGCCGCAATCGACAGTAATCAAAAGCTCTGCCCCCTGGTCGCGCAGTTTTTGCAGTGCGGCCGCGTTGGGGCCGTAACCTTCAGCGATGCGATCGGGAATGTATACGGTCAGCGGCAGGCCGAGGGCGTTGAAAAAGCGCTTCAGCAGCGCGCTGGATGTCGCGCCATCGACGTCGTAATCACCGAAGACGGCGACGCGCTGTCCTTTTTCAATCGCATCGGCAACACGTTCTGCCGCGGCCTGCATATCGCGCAGGACATACGGGTCGGGCATTTGTTCGCGCAAGGTGGGGTTCATGAAACATTTGACGCTATCCAGCCCCACGCCCCGTGCCGCAAGCAGACGCGTGACGATCAGCGGCAGGCCATGCGCCTGCGCCATGGCAATGGCAAGACGTTCATCGGTCGGGGTGAATGCCCATTTTTTATCCAGCACAGATGCGGCAACATCCAGCACGGCAGATGATGTATCGTCTGCCGGTTGCTGAAGCGCTATGTTTTGCTGGATGGGCGTGTTCATGCTTATTTATATCCGCTTTTGCGTGTGAAGTTATGCGTGGCTTCAATCCGGCGTACCGTGCCCGTTTTGGAGCGCATGACAACGGAATGCGTATGCGCGCCACCCGCAAAACGGCGTACGCCTTTGAGCATCGCGCCATCGGTTACGCCCGTGGCCGCGAACATCACATCGCCTTTGGCCAGATCGGTCATGCCGTATTTGCGCGACAAATCCGTCACGCCCCAGCGTGCCGCGCGCGCTTTTTCATCGTCATTGCGGAACAGCAAGCGGCCTTGCATAAAGCCGCCCACGCAGCGCAGGGCTGCTGCCGCCAGCACGCCTTCGGGTGCGCCGCCGCTGCCCATGTAAATATCCACGCCGCTGCCCCGCTCGGCCGTTGCAATCACGCCGGACACGTCACCGTCAGAAATCAGCATGATACGCGCGCCTGCTTCGCGCACCGCTGCAATCAAATCCGCATGGCGCGGACGGTCGAGGATGCAGGCGACAAGGTCGGATACTTCAACGCCTTTGGCTGCCGCCAGCGCGCGCAGGTTTTCGGCGGGGGTTGCATCGAGATC
>VFQP010002567.1_pt1 | contig 19989 bp, 23 predicted proteins | sample 3512351 | NCBI WGS metagenome assembly VFQP01 (sample SAMN10412372, study PRJNA504923) | tailings metagenome | isolation source: Relicate 1 Philex TSF1 revegetated site | place: Philippines: Tuba, Benguet | collected 2017-08-29
GGGGGGGGGGGGGGGGGGGGGGGGGGGGGGGGGGGGGGGGGGGGGGGGAGGGGCGACTGGCACTCGCCCAGCCACACGGACAGGGAGCAGGTGCGGGTGGGCACCAGCACCGCCGACGTTAGCTGCGTGTTGGGCGTGCACGCCAGGATATTGGCGCTGGGCCACCCTGCGCGCACAAGCGTGAGTTCAGCGGGCCTGCCGCTGACGGCGCCATGGCGGGGAGCGCGAGGCGCGCAACCGCAGAGATGGCGGGCGAGTCGCGCTCCTCCTCCTGACCTCCGTTGAGGATGTCGGTGTAGTAGGCCTCGGCCTTGCACCCGGCGGCCATGCTAGAGAGCACCGTCTGGAACGAGGTCGCCGTGTTGAGGTAGCGCACGTTGGTCGTGAGCGCCGTGGGCATCCCGGCGGCCGTGTAGACGATCACCATGGTGATGACCGACGGCAAGGCGCTGCCTGCGCAGGAGCGTTGCTCGGCACAGGGGCGGTGTGGTCCTTGCGCAACGGCCACTTGCAGGGCCACTTTATTAGCGGGCTTCAGCACCGCGACACCATGGCATGCAACGACGACGACGACTCGCAGGGGCGCGGTCCGTTGACGGCCCTCCGTGCGTGCATGCACGCAAAGCTCACCGGTTGTGACGTAGCATGTGTAGCTGGTGTACCTGCGCGCCGAGCGGGTGGCCGTCAGGAGCAAGCCCGCGGGCTGGGTGCGTGCGTGGTGCGCTGTGGCGGGATGCGTACGGCGGGTGCGCTTGCGCCAAGAGTGCACGCGCTCACGATGAGACGTTGGCCACCAGCAGGAAGCCGAGGTTGTTCCAGAACGATGGGCAGTCCGTCCCGGCATTGAAGACGCGCGTGTACGAGGCGATGGAGATGTTGGCGTTCACCGGCGCAGAGATACCCGGCGGGCTCGGAGGCCAGAACTGCGCCTGGGCCGGTCGGCTGGCCAGGCACAGGCAGACAGCCAGCCACAGAGGCCACGCTGCTGCTGCACTCCGTGCTGTTCTCTCCCCAGGCGCCATCGCTTTGGACGGCGTGCCGGAAGGGAGCGCGAAAGGGCGCGGGCGGAAGAAGGCTGCGTCGAGTGGCCAACCTCTCCAAGCTGTGTGTGCGCGCTTATCTCTGCTCGCGCTCTGCGATTCGCAGGGTGTTCGCGTGGCGAGACAAGCGCATGCATGCCCCGCGCAAGCGCAAGAGAGAAGCTGCGCGCATGCTGCAGGCTGCAGCCTGTGGGCGGAGGGACAGGCAATTCACGCAGCTCTCTGCAGTTATAGGCCACGATTGGTGCTTGGGCAGGAGGCGCACGCTTGCCTTGCGTCCCGAGGAAAGCGGCGACGCGCACAGGCACACTTGCAGGCTAGGTGATGGCAATGCACTCTTTGCTGAAGCAGTGTGCCTACGCCCTGCTCTTGATGGGACTCTCCACCGCCGCGGATCCGCCGCCGCCGCCGCGCACCACTTGCCACTGGCGCGCCACCGCCAGGCCACTGCCTTCACGAGCTACGAAATTGACGCTATGTGACCTGTCTAATACGCATGGCTCCGCATCCTGCTCTGTCTTGCCGCACGCCTGCCGTGCGACCAGCACGGCGTTGAAGCTGGTACATGTCCCCACCGGCGCGCAGAGCAGAGTTCCCATGGCACGCGAGCGCAAATAAGCACACCACAGCGGCGCATCACGCTTGGCCACGCTCGACGGCCCGGCGTGAGCGGGTGCGAGCTTGGAGGCCCACCGAGCTCTCGCGTCGGCCCGCTCCCAGCGAGGCTACCGAGAGCCTCTGAAGGGCGCGCAGCCCAACCTGGAGGAGGAGCGTGATGAACTCGTCGGCATCGGAGCTGGCGTGTGACGGCTGCAGCTGGCAGGCGAGTCCGGTGGCGCTTCGCATCCTCGTCTCATCATTGCCGTGCGCCTTCTCCCGGCCCCACAGCGCACACGCGTCGAGCCAGAGCAGGAAGCAGCAGTGACACGAGCAGCACCTCACCAGCGACGACGTGATGCAGCGCAGCAGCTGATTGGGCCCCGCGAGAGAGAACCGACAAGGGCTCCACCCTCAACGCGCCCCGTGCCCAAGTGTGCGCGCTGTGAACACACAGGAGGTGCTCGTCGTCGAGCCCAGCCCCTACTTCGACCCCGTCGCCTGTGCGTGCATATGGGCTCATCTCAATCGCCAGCCGTCCAAGGGGTCCGCCGCCCCACAGGATGAGGCACAGGCAAGGTTTGTTCTGCTCGTGTGCACAGGGATCAAGAGCGGCCAGGGGCTGCACTCGCCTGATGTGGACGCGTACATCCGCCGGCACCTGCTCCCGGGCATCAGCCCTGCGCTGGCGCTGCTGGGCCTCGCGCTGCTCACCCTCCTCGGCTTCCTCACCTGGCGCGCGCTCAAGGCCTGCTGCGGCCGCACACCCAGCCACGCCCGCGGCGCCAGCGCGGCAGCGCACCTCAAGCACCCCGTGCTGCGGGGCCAGCAGGTGCTGCTGCCGCTGACGCGCGCCGGCGATGCTCCTGCCGGCCGGACGCCGGCGGCCTTCCGCCTCACACGGGGCAACGCACGCGGTGCGCTGCGCTCGCGCAGGTGCTGGTGGTGGCCTGCGTGCTGGCGGCGGTGGGCCTGGCGGCGTTCGGCATGGCCAAGCTGGACAGGAACGCGGCCAGGGTGCTCTTTGTGCGCGTGGGCCGCGTCGCGGCGTACGCAGACCGGGTGCTCGCACAGGTGGGTGGGGTCCCCTGGCGCGACCTCGGCCGGAGTGCAGGTGAGCAGGCACGCAAGGGGGCCGCGCCAAAGTGTGGCGCGTGTGTGGCAATGGCGGCGCAGGTGGACGTGACTGTGGACACGGTGCGCGCCATCAACAGCAGCATGGCGGGCGTGCAGGGCATCCTCGACAACGACGTGGACCTGCCCGGCATCATGATGGACCTCGACGTGAGCCCCTGAAGTCAGCTGCCGACTGCCAAGGCACGCGCTTCTGACGCCTTGTGTTTGGTTGGCTACCACAAGGTCACGCGGTGGTGGTGGTGGCGGTGCGCACGCGCGCAGACGGTCGCGGGCTTTGTCCTGGGCATCCCGGACCCCGCACCCATGCAGCAGGCCTTCGCCTCGCTCAACTACAGCCACCAGGTCACGCTGCCGCAGCAGCTCGCCGAGCTCAGGCTCGTCCTCACGGCGGCGCTGGACGAACTGCTGCCCAGCGCCACGCGGGTGCGCCGACGAGAGGGTGGCTCTCGTGTCCTTGCCCCCAGCCTCCAGCCCCAATCACCGCCTCAGAAAGCGCGAATCTGCCTGCCTGCAGGTCTCTGGGCTGCTGGAGCTGGTGCCCAACATCAACGACGCCGTGTCCGTCTTCTACTCGCACCTCTCCGCCCTCTCACAAAGCTTGTGAGTCGCCGCGCCGGCGCGAGCCGCTGTGGTGCAGCTGCGCCCCGCTGCTGCGCTCGTGCCGTGTCCCACACGCTGACTCACAACCACGTGGGCGCAGCGAGACGGTCCCGCGCTCGGTCGTCGTGAACCTCCAGCTGGCGCTCCAGAGCCTGCAGCCCGCCACGTGGCAGGACTCCATGTCCTCGGCCATCCAGGCGGTGGAGACACTCGAGGCCGACCGGGCAGCAGGGCTGCCAGAACGTGAGAGCAAAAGCCGGCTCGCCGCCAGCGGGCTGCAGGCACCCCCGAGTCCGCACGACTGCAGTCCTGAGCCCCACTGAGGCGGTGTGCTGCCGCGCGCCCGCGTGTTTGCAGGCGTGATTGCCGGCTGCACGGCGCTCATGGGCACGCAGCAGCAGGTGGCCGGCGACACGCAGACGCTGCTGTCAGGCCTGGAATGGTACCAGTCCCTCAAGCCCGGTGCGCGCCCAGCGGAGTTGCAGCTCTCCTGACGCTCCCCGTATGTCACGTCGTCCCACAGCCGCGGCAAGGCACCCACTGGCGCGTCTGCTGCGCCCGTTGGCGTCCCTGCAGACGTGCTGGTGGGCGCGCTCACGTCGCTGGAGCACCGGCTGCAGCACATCAACCAGACGGTGGTGCTGCTGGACGACGCGAGCCAGCGGGCGTTCGACGTGCTGCAGCTGGCGCTCACCACGCTCACCGAGCTCGGCTTCAACGTGAGCACCACCACGCTGGCCAGCACCGACCCCGGCGGCGACAACGAGACGCTGGCCGTGACGGCCAGCACCATGGTCAGCACCTGGCGGGAGCAGCTCATGCAGGTCAGTCTCTTGCGGCGCCGGGCTGCCCGCATGATTGCTAAGAGTGGGCACGCACCCTCACTGCCACGCATCGAGCCGGTGGTAGTGTGGCAGTGGTGGTGAGGCAGTGCTGGCATCAAGCCCTCCGTTGTTCTGCATCCCAAACCTCTTGCTGCACGCCCAGGTCAGCGACGTGGCGGGCGACGAGACGGGCAAGATGTTGGAGCTGCTGGACGCGGCGCAGCAGGCGCAGCAGCAGGTGGAGGGCGTGCCCGACTCGGCGCCGCTCAGGCAGGCGCTGGCGGCGCTGCAAGCGCAGCTGGGCCTGGCCGTGCCCGTGCTGCAGGCGTTTGGCGACACGCTGGACGAGCTGCTCACGCACGGCAACGCAGGTGCGGCGCAGCAGAGGGAACCCACACAAGAGGGAGGAGGGGCGGGCCTTCCCTCACGTAGGGCGACACAGGGCAGGAGAGAGAGGGCAGCAAAACGCAAGGGAGGCGCGGGCCTTGCCCACTTGGCCGTCTCTGCAATCGTGCGCTCTGGCGGCTGGCGTGGGTGCGCACGTGGTACGCAGAGACGTACCAGTCGCTGCTGGAGCAGCGGGCGCAGCTGCTGGCCGCCCAGGACCCAGTCACGTCCGCCCTCGCCTTCTTCGTCCAGGTCAGCCCCTGCGGCCCTGGCGCCCCGCCAACTCTCGCACGCCACACATCTGATACGCCAGCCGTTGGGCTCCGGCCCCGCCGGGGTGTCCAAACACATGCAAAACACGCACACACACACGCTGTACTGCTTCCCCCTGCCCACCTGCCTGTCGTGCTCAGGGCGGCGCGTCCAGCAGCGCGGACCAGTACCTGGCGCAGGTGCAGCGCTTCACGCTGCAGGCCACGGCGCTGTCCACCCAGGCCGCGTCGGCGCTGGCGCTGGTGGACCAGGCGCTGGCGGGCCTGGCCGACGAGCGGGACGACGGCGAGACGGGCACCATTGCCGGCGCGCTCGACTCAGTCACGCAGGTCTACGCCATGCTGCCCACGTCGCCGGACAAGGTGCGCAGCAGAGCGCGCGCAGCACGTGCAAAGCGCGCGTAGTGGAGTGGTGCGGCCGTCGCGGGCCAGCGCGAGATGTGGAGGAACAGGAGGCAGGCTGGCCATCGGAAGCAAGGAGGATGGAGTCGTGACCCGTGCCGCGCGTGCGTGCGACATGTCACGATGTCGGGTGCACCTCGCGCAGATCCTGAACAAGGCGCGGAGCCTGCTGACGGCCGCCATCGCCAAGGCGCAGGACGGCATGGACAGCATCCGGCGCCGGCTGAGGCGCATCCTGGACGAGGTGCGGCGCAACTCCACCTCCCACGCGCCTGCAGCGGCAGGCGCGCCTGCGTGCCTGTGTGCTCGGCCACACAACCTCTGCATGGCCTGGCCTGGTGGGCCTGCTCAGGTGGGGCCGCGCGTGGAGGACCTGCACACCAAGCTGGCCGAGTTTGAGGCGCGCAAGGCCGACGTGGAGCGCGTGTGGAGCCCCCGCTACACCATCGCCTACGACGTGCGCGGCCGCCCGCAGCCCGCTGGCCTGTTTGCCGTGCCTGCAGGAACAAAACAGAGCGAGATGAGCGCAATGTGTGTGCGTGTGTGGCTGATGATGCAGGGCCTGATGGGCGCGTACGGCGCCTTCATCCTGCTGATGCTGGTGCTGACGCTGGTGGTGGTGACGGCGTGCCCCCGCGGCGTGTGCGTCGCGGCGGCGCTGGTGCTCGCCGGGCTGCTGGCGTGGCTGGCGCTGGCGCTGGCGCTCATGGGCGTCATGGTGGTGCTGCAGGACGCGTGCCACCAGGCCGAGGCCATCATCCTCACCCAGGTGCGCCTGTCCTGCACTGCGCTGTGCGCCTGCGAGCCTGGTGCAGCGCGGCTCCGCATGGCGCGCCTGGGTACATGACAGCGAAGTCCGTGGGCTTGCTGCATGCGCAGGTGGAGCAGATGTCGAGCTCGCAGGCTGCGGGGCCGGTGGCCCGCTACTACCTGCGGCAGGAGGGCGCCAGCCTCAAGGGCGTGCTGGCGGCGGCGGGCGTCGTGGACGTTGACTCGGTGCGTGGCTGCAGCGCCACGCAGACGACGGCCGTGGGTCAAAGCCGGCGTGTGTGCTCACACGCCGCGCTTTGAACGCGCCGCGATGGACTTGCGCTGCGCACACAAGCAGGCGCTGGACGACATGAGCTCAACGCTCACGACAGTGGTGGCCAGCCTGAGCGACGTGTGGCAGGCGCAGCCGCTGCTGGAGAACGCGCTCACCGTCATCACGGCCAGCGTCGCCAACACACAGGCCATGGTGCGGGGCCACTGGCCAGTGAGCGCCTGCCACCGGCCGCGCGCGCGTGGCGGCTGGCCATGATTGCGCGCACGCTGTTGCGTCCTGCCCCTCCCGCGCAGATCAACGCGACGATTGACCTGCTCGAGTACAAGCCCGTCCACGCCCAGTACGCGCAAGTCAAGGGCTACGCGTGCCGCGACGTGGGCGCGCAGCTGCTCACGGCCTGGACCTGCATCACGGCATCCGGTGCGGGCGATCGATGTGCTGTGCTGCTCACTTGGTGCTGGGCCCTGCAGCCGGCCTGACCAAATGGGCGCCGCCAATCGCGTACCTCTGCTGGCGCCGCAGGAGTGCTGGCGCTGGTCGCCGTCTGGCTGGCCCAGTCCATGCTCTCACGCCTCGACCTCGTCGCGCAGCAAGGCTGTGAGTGCACACACGCCCCGCTCCCTCCGCCCCCGCTCTCCGCCGCCGCCCACCGCACCACTCCACCGCCTTCACCCGCACCTGTGTGTGCGCGTGTGCGCAGGCTGCCAGTGCGACCCCGACCCCTCAAGCGACGACGACGACGACGAGTACGACGCTCTGCCGCCCATCGTGGCCTACGACGACGGCCCCTCCCGCAAGCTACGCAGCGTGCTGGCGCTTTGGCGCCGCAGCTCCTCGTCCAGCGCCAGCAGCGCCAGCAGCGGCACGCTTGCCACGAGTGCCAGCGCCACCAGCACCACGCCCTTCCTGTCGGTGGCCGTGTCGGGCCCCGGCGACGCGGCGCCCTCCCCGTCCGCGCAGGACGGCGCGGTCACGCAGCAGCAGCAGCCGGCATCGTCATGCCTCAAGCTCGGCGCCAGCCGGCTGTCGCAGATGACGACGGCCCCGTCGCAGCAGAGCATCGGCACGGCCAGCACCGGCAACGGGCATATGGACCGCAGCGGCTCGGCCGGCAGCGACGTGGGCAGTTACGGGAGCGCGCGGGGCGACGGCGGCAGCGTCGTGCAACCGCCGGCGCAGCAAGTGAAGGGCCGGCGGCTGCTGGGGTGGCTGGGTGGGTGGCGCAGGGCGGCGCGGCGCGGTGCTGGCGCTGGCACCGAGGTTCTCACTGGCGTCCCGTTGGCTGAGCCGGCACCGGCTGGGGGCATCGTGCAGCCAGGCGGAGCCTCCGCTGCGCTGCAGGAGCCACCGCCGGCGCTGGTGTCTGCGCCAGCCCTGCCCAGCCAGATCCCCTCCGCGGGCGGCACGACGCAAGCCAAGGCCGCCCTGAGCGCGCCCGGCTCTCCGCAGGCCCACGGCAGGGAGCAGCAGCGGCAGCAGCAGCTCTTCACGTGGCACGCGCCGCCGGCGGGCGCGGAGGAGCCGCCGCCGCCGCTGGTGCAGGCGCACGCCGCCGCCGCTGCGACGCTGGACCGCGGCAGCACCGGAGGCGCCGCGTCCGACGGCCCTACAGCGCAAGGCGAGGAGCCTGACGGGCGCGCGCCTGGCCAATCGCCGCCGCCTTCGCTCGTCAGGCGGCGAACGGCCACGTCGTCGGCGCCCCTCAAGGCAGCCTCGGCCCGCACGAGGGACGCTGCCGTGGCGCAGTCGCTGCCAGAGGCGCCGCTGCGGGCGCCGCACCGCGCGGCGGCCAACAGGGCCGCGGTGGCTGTGTTTGATGAGCCTACGGCGGCGGTCGCGCTGGGCAGCCCCGGCGGCACCGACCAGCCTCCAGAGAGCGACGGCTCGGACGCGCTGCTGTGAAGCGACATCTGAAGACCCCTTTCGCTTGCCGTGCTGTCCTAGCGTGCCCCCTACCACTGTAGCCATTTGCAGCTCTGCTTCTCCCCTTGTCTAGCGTGCTTGCTGCTCCTCATGACCTGCCAGCGACCTCGCGGCCACCTCAGGCGTGCCGGGTGGATCCCCTTTGCCGCACGCACGCATTTGCCCGATTCTTCTTCCTGCCCGGGATCAACCCGCTGCCCCCGTGTTGCAATCGTGTGTCACCACCACTGTCGAACGCCACCACTCCACTACGCAAGCAGACAGCCTGTCCCCGCTCCATGGCACGTTCATCGTCTCTGCTGCTGCTGCCCCGGCGCGGCCCGTGGGTCCTGCTGCTGCTGCTGCTTGAGCTTCTTGCGCTGCCGCGGGTTGGGCCGCTTCCACGACGGCACCGCGCCCGCCTGCCGCAGGTCCGCCACCGACGTCACGACGCGGGCGCCGCCCTCCCCGACCGCGGGCGCCCACTCCTTGGGCGCGGCGGCCTGCAGCCAGGCCCGCCCCTCAGCCTGCCGCTTGGGCGTGCCCAGGTGCACGTACCAGATGCTGAAGAAGGGAGACGAGGCAAAGCCAGCGCCCTGCGCACCACAGGCAGTGCAGGCGGCCCATGCAACGGTGACCCCAGCCCGTCGTATTTGCCCCCCCGCTCACATACGCACGAGATGGCAAGCAACGTGCGCCCTCACCTGCGGGTGCGTGTACGCGTACTTGGTGCTCGGCACCACGAAGAAGGGCTCCAGCGGGCGTTGCTTGCTGCTGGGCGGCCGCCCCTGCTGCGGCTGCCGCCCGCCGCCCGCGCCTGCGCCGGCGCTTGCCAGGATGCTGGCGAACCACTCCTTGTTGGCGCAGTAGTTGGGCATGAGCAGCAGCCAGGGCTTGCCGCGGCGCGCCGCCTGCTCCGCGCAGAAGGCCAGCGCGCGCTCCTTGTGCTCGCCAGAGTACCTGCCAGCGGCGGCCAGGTGATGAGATGGGGCGCGGCAGCCAGGTGGTGACTTGGCCCACAGCGCCGCACGCGCTGGTGGAGCGGTGTGGTCGACAGGTGACTCACGGTGGGTTGGTGACCAGCACGTCAAACTCTGGCAGGTCGCCCGCCTGCACGCGCGCGTAAAAGTCCTCGCACCTGTGCAGGCAGGTGCGTGTGAGGCACGCACGCACGCCCCGCAGGCGGGCACTTGCTAAGGAGCAGGCGGCGCAGAGGCACGTGTATTGCACTGCCGCGCCCGAGCACTCACGGGTTGTGCACGTTGTGGAAGCCGAGGGCCCGCCAGTGCTCCACCACAGCGCCCTGGCAGAAGAAGGGGTCGTACACGCGCAGCGTCGCCTCGGTTTTGCCCAGCGACGTGGCCAGGAACCTCAGCACCGGCGCCGCGTGGCCGCAAGCCTCGAGGCTCGTCTCAAAGTGGTCGTGGCTGTCCACCTCGAACGGCCATCGTTGCTGCGGTCGTTGCTGCTGCTGTTTTCCCCCCTTGACGTGCCCCTGGGGGTGCCCCTGGAGGCCCGACGCGGGCGCATCGCCGCGGCGCAGTGGCGGTCGCGCCTCCTCCACCTCCTCCCCGTCGCCACTGACGTCGTCGCCATCGTGCTCAGCAGGAGGAGCGCGCCGCCGTTTCTGTTGGTTCTGCTTCTTGTGCAGCCGCGGCGCCGCATGCGCGGCGCCCGCGCCGCCTTCTGCTTTGGGCTGCCGCTGCTCTGCGCGGCCGAGAGACGGCTCAGGCACGGCCTTGCTGCTCTTCTTCTTGTGCGGGCGCTTCTTTTTCTGCTGGGCCAGGCGCTGCAGCTCTGCGGCCTCCTCTTCGTCCGCTCCTATGACGTCTAGGCCGGCGGCCAGAGCGTCGTGCAGCATGTCCTGAAGCCGCAGTGGTGCTGGCGCCATGCTGGACGGCGACGTCTGAGCTTCGGCTTGGCCAAAGTGCGCACATTCACGCTGCGTGCTGCGCGGTGCGAACGCTTGTGCGAATGCTTGACTTGACAGCCGGAGACGACGCCACGATAAGCAGAGCTTTAAAACTGTGCCACGTTAGCCACGCAGCGTCAGGCCCAGATGTCCTGCATGTTTGCGTGGCCGAGCGCGGTGAGGCCCTGCGTGTGCTTGGGGCCGTCGTTGCCTGGGGACGACTTGGACGAAGGCATGCCGCCCAGCGGCTTGGTGCTGTCCGACGATATCCGCCGCATGGACGCCTGCGCGCAGGACGTTGGCGCAGGCTTTGAGGGAGCCGCGTAATGTTGCGCGGGCCATCGCACGCTCGCTCCCCTCCCCCACCCCTGGATGACGACCGCCCCCTTCCCCCCTCCTTTCCGCCAGACCTTGCCACCTTCCCACCTTGGTGGCGTATCGCTGGCTGGAGGCCTTGGGCAGGCTGCTGGGCGTGAAGGGCGGCGTGCCCCAGCCGCTGGTGGACCCGTTCGAGGCGTTGGACGTGCGGCGGTGCCGGCGCGAGGCCACCGTCTTGATCATGGTGACGCCGGCCGAGCCCGGCGCCGGCGCGTACGAAGAGGCGCTGCTGAAGCCGCCCAGCGCGTGCGACGTCTCGCTCGCCATCCTGTTGAGCGCGCGCGCCGCGCGGCTGGCGTCCTGCGCCGCCATCTGCTGCCGGCTGGGCGAGGCGCGCGCCTCCTCCTGCAGCCTGCTCAGCTCCTCCAGCAGGCGCGCCTCCTCCACCTCCTCGCGCGTGGGCAGCGGCGCCGCCGCCACGCTGCGCACGACGGTGAAGTGGATGCCCGAGGTGCGGACCGGGTTGTGCGACGGCGAGGGCCGGTCGGCGACGTGGTGGAGGGCACCGCCCTCGGCCAGCGCCGGCGCCGCTGCATGCCCGGGGGACGGCACGTCGTCCGAGAGGTCCACCGTGTCCCTGGCCTCCTCGGGGTCCTGGCTGCCGTGGCTGGACACGGCGTGCTGCAGCGGCGCGTGGTCGCCTGTGTCCTCTGCGGCGTGCTCCGGGCCCGTGAGCCCAGGCGCCGCCGCGTCCACAGATAACGGAGAGGGCGCTTCTGATTGCTGGGGGCCGTGCGGACCGTGCGACAGTTGAGGCGTGAGGCCGCCGTTGCCGTAGGCGTCGGCCTGCGGTGGGCCTGCGGCCTGCGCCGACGCTTGGGCTATCAAGGGGTCGCTCACGTCCCCATCCGTGCCCTCCAGCAGCTCGGCGCCTGCTGCCAAGGACCCCAGCAACGCGCCGCCGCCGGCCCCGCCTGCGATGACGAATGAGCCCGCCACGCTCTGCGCAAACGCCCCTTGCGGGTGGCCGCCGCCCAGCGTGCTGCCCACCAGGGTCGGCGTGTGGTACGCGTCGCTGTTGCCACGCTGCCAAGGCGGGCGCGCCAGCAGGAAGGACGAGAACTGCTCCTGCTGAGGCAGCGGGCGGGCGCCGGCGCCGGCGTCCGCGTCGTCGCCAGAGAGCCGCTGCAGGGCAAACGCGCTGAACTGGCGCCCCAGGCCGTCGTCCTCCTGATCATCCGTCCCAGCGATGCCGTCGAGGTAGCCCGCTGGTGCAGCTGGCGGCGCCAGCCCACTGAAGCTCGCCTCGGCCAGCTCACAGGCCAGCAGCCGAGCCCTGTCGGCCTGGTGGTGGCCGCCCACGGCGGCGATACTGGGCGTCCTGGAGGGCTGTGGTAGCGGTGGTTGCGGTGGTTCGACGCTGCGTGGGCTGGATGTGGGCTTGCTGCTGAGGGCGGGCGGCAGGGCTGAAGCGCTGGGCCTGGTGGCGCTGCCGACGGCGACGCCGCCAGAGGCGCGCCGCTGCGATGCGCCGCCGCCGTCCGCGCTGGCTGCTGGCTGCTGCGGGAGGCTTGCTTGAGAATGGAGGAGGTGGGAGTGGCTGCGGGTGCTGGCGCGGGGTGCCAGCTGGGCAGGCGCGGGGTCGCGCTGTCTGCTGGTGGTTGTGCGGGGCGAGGTGTCCTCTGCTGGGTGCCGCCGGTGCGCCCCGCTGCCTGCTCTGCTAGCGGCGGGCGGCACAGGCAGCGGCGCCGTCTGCACATGGCCCACCGCGTCGCCGAGGGCGAACGCCACGTCCAGTGCGCCCTCCTGTCCTCTGCCAGGTGACTGGCCGCCCGCGCCCACGAATGCTGCGTCAGCCTGCTGAGCAGCCGCGGGGCTGTGAGGGTGAAGCTGGGCTCCAGGCAGCTGCCGACCTGCCGCCGCCGCCTCCTCCCTCGGCGCGCCTTGCTGCCGCGGGGTCGCCGACGCCGCGCGCGACGAGCCGTACGACGCTGGCGCGCCGTCCTCGCTGCGCGCCGGCGGGCTGCCGCCGGGGCCCTGCTGCTGCAGCTGCAGCTGCGCGGTCGGCGACGGCGTCGCGGCGGCGCTGACGCCGACGCCCGCCGGCCGGCACGCCAGGACGGCGCTCATGGCGGGCAGCACGTCGGCCTCAAAGTCGACCAGCGTGCGCCCGTCGTCGTGCAGGTGCGAGCTGGGCGGCCACAGCGTCAGCGCCGCGTGCGTCCAGGGGTGCACCACGCACTCGGCGGGCGGCGTGTAGAGCACGGGCCCGCCGCGCCGCAGCGGCGGCGGCAGCGTGGCGGCCGGCGGCGTGGCGACGCGCGCCAGGCTGGTCGCCCGCTCCAGGCGCTGCATCATCTGCAGGCGGTTCTGCTCCACCAGCACGTCCCACGTGGCGAAGCTGCTGGGCATCATGGCGAGCGGCGGGAGCGCCGCGCACGGGCTGGCCGGGGCCGAGCAAGGCCACCTGCAGCTGCGCGGGTCGTGCGGTGGCAGCGAGGATGCGCATCAGCCAAGGCAAAGCGCGGCGACACCGGGCAAAGCCAGGTCGCTCCTCGCGCGACGTCCTACCTGGCGGCACACGCGCTGCCGTCGTCCAGGGACGCTCTGACGGAGAGGCGGGTGGCGTCGCGCCCCGGCAGGCTGGTCAGCGACTGGCTCACGCCGCCTGGTGCTGCGGCTGGCGTGGTGGCCCAGGGGCCCAGGCCCTGGCCTGCGGGGGAGTGGTTGCGGCCGGTGGCGCTGCCAGGAGACGCGTCGTGGGCCAGTGCTGGGAGGCGCTGGGGTCGGGGGCCACGCCGGACCCGGCTTGCGGGCGGGCTGGGGTAGTGCGCGCCGTGGCCTGCTGCTGCGGCGGTGGCGGCGGCCAGAGCAGCCTGCGCTTGCTGCCACATGGCGAGCTTGTCGCCCTCCAACAGCTTGTGGACGGCGCGCTGCGCCTGCGGCGTCCTGCGTGGTTGTGGCGGGACGCCGCGCGTGAAGGGGGGCAAAAACGTCGGCAACGCTTGCCTGCTGAACTCTGCGAGCTTTGGAAGGCAGTGCTGCTTGGGCAATTGGCCTCCAGCGCGAGCTCCTGGCCTGGCCCCCACGCGAGCGTGCGGCAATGACGACCTGCCCAGCACGCTCGCACCTCGCGACCCACGGCGTGAACGCTTGCTGCCTCCAGTATGACTCGCCGATTGTGGCGTCCTGCTTCATCTGCGCGCCCGTGTCGACCTCGAGCGCCGGGAAGGTGCCTTGCGGCGTCTCCAAAGGGCCCACGGACGGCAGGCCCGGCCCCTTGGCGCGGGCCAGAGCGTGCGGCATCGCGATTCGTGTGTTGCCGCGAGGAGAGGTGTGGGTTGCGGCACGAGTCAACGATTTGCCGTACTTCGTGATCATCAGCAGCGACAGCTACAAGAAAAAGGGATGAAGCCACACACAGACACTTTGAAGGGATGATGATGAATTCACTCGTGCTGCTCGGCCCCCCGCCGGAGCTCCTCCTTGGCGCGCACGCGCTGCTCCACCACGTCTGGGCTCAAGTAGGCCCGCCCGTGGAGCCACTTGGTCGCTGCGCACAGCACCGCAGTGTGTGGGCCACGCCTCGGCGCGCGCCTGGGTGATGCGCGCGCCCGCCTCCTCACATCGCTTCATGCTCACCAGTCCACTTTTCGACGCCGGTGCGCAGCACGGGGCAGCTTGCGTGCAGCGACCGGCGGTCGGGCTCCTTGCCAGAGGGGAGCGCGTCCCAGAACAGCAGGGCGTCCCCCTGCTGACACGTGCACAGCGCGCCACCACTGGCGTCAGCAACACCTCATCGCCGGCGCCGCCACGCGCTTCTGCCCAGTCCCACCTCCTCACCTTGCGCGGCCTGATGGCGATGCCCATCCTCGAGGCGCACGGGCTCATCTGCGACGTGTCCTGCGCCAGTGGCACGGCGACGACACGCGCAACGGCATCGCCCCTCACATCCCGCCGCCGCCGCCGCTGCCACGTCACGTTTCCCCGACTCACAGCACCTCACAGCACCTGCAGCTCAGGGTCCAGGGGCTCTGCCAGGGGCAGCGCCGTCTCGCCCCCGGCGTTCGCCGGCACGTCCGACAGGTACATGAGCACTGTCGCCACGCGGTCGCCCGCCCCGTCGTTCGTGTTGGTGTCGCCGAACCAGTCCCTGCGCGGGCATATGGCGTGCACAACATGCCGGCTGCGCCCCGTGCGGAGGGGAGGGAGCAGAGATGCAGTGCAAGCGCTCCCTGGGGAGCTCCTTTGACGTGGTCGGCTCGCAAAATCACCAGTGCGCCAAGTACGCCTGGTCCTGCTTGTACCGCAGCACCTGCGCCGACGGCACGTCGTGCACACGGCCCCACTGTCACGCAAGCAAGCAGAGCACACACACGCAGCGATTGAGGCCACACGCCGTTCCCTCCGCAGTTACCGCACGCCCGTGCACCTCTATGGGCTCGCCGTGCGACAGGGGCAGCCGGGTCCAGGCGGCGATGCGGTCCTCGATGGCCATGACCACTGGACTTTCGTGGAAGCTGAGTGCGTGGCAGAGCGGCGCAGCACACACGAGGAGCGGCGTGGAGGCGGCGTGCAGAGTGCGTGTGGGCGCACGCCCCGGTGCGCGGCAGCCCTCCCCGACGCACTCAAGTGAGGCGCTGTACGAGGTGCGGATGGGGTCCTTGCTCTCCTTGCCGTCGTCGCTCACGACCAGGGAGCGTGAGAGCTGCACACGAGTGAAGCGTGGCGCTAAGTGCACACGAGTGAAGCGTGGCACCAAGTGCACACGAGTGAAGCGTGCACGCTGACTGCACGCGTGATGCACGCCCCCATGCGCAGCACGGAAGCATGTGCATCACCGCCACCGGCCGCTCACCCGCTTGACGGCCTCCTTGCGCAGCTGGTCGCACTCGGCATGCGAGAGGAACGAGTGCCAGATGAAGGCACGGGGGGCCCAGCTCACCGTCTCAATCCTGCACGCATGCCACACATCGCCGTGGACGGCGCTGGCAGGGCAGACGCAGGACCCAGTGGGCAGCACTGCTGCGCTGGTGGCCAGCACGTTGTGGCGCACGTTGCGGGTGCGCACCAGGGCTCTGTCCCCGCCGTGGCCGCGTGGTCATGGAGGCCTCCTGCGTCACTCTGCGCCTGCTCGCCCAGCCATCCGATGAAGCGCTGCTCGTCAGCCGCGCTGCCGCGCTGCTGTGCTCTGCCAAGCAGCAGGACCAGCAGCAGGACCGGCAGCAGCCTGAGCTGCCACCCCATAAGGGGTCCACGCCGCGCCACTGCGCGCCAGGGAAGCGTTTCCTTGCTGGCAGAGTTCGCCCTGCATGGGGCCCAGCGAGAAAAAGAGCGAGAAAACGCAACGCAGAGCGCAGCACTGCGCGCGCATCTCCTGTTAGGAGGTGATACCAGGGCGTCTGCATCGCGTCATCGTCGCCAATGGGGCGAAAGGCGAGCGCTCTTGCGTCAGCTTGGACGCAGGGACAGCAGCACAACGCGATGGCACCAGCATCACCATGCAGGGGACGCAATTGCAGCCCATGGGTGACACATCAGCGCGCGGGGCGAACGGCGGGCGCATCAGCCTGCGAGACACGCCAGGGGGCAGGCTTGCAGCAGGAGCAGCAGCTGCGGGCCAGGCAGCAGCAAGGGTGGAGGCCAACGGATGCTCCTCGCCGCACGCCTGATGTGCGCAGGTGCTGGTGGCGTGCGACGACACGCCGCACTCCCGTGCGATGGTGGACGTCGCCTTCTTGCACGTCGTCCGGCGCCCCACCGACGTGATCCACCTGGCCACCGTGCTGCCCGCGCCGCCCTCGGGAGGCGGCTTCCCCCTGGCACCCATGGCCACGGCAGCGGCCGTCGTGGCGGTGCACCAGAACGCCGACGCGCAAAAGTGAGCAGCGGGCGCCCTGCGCAGGTGTGCTCTCTGGGCCGCCGTGGGGCGCGGGGCTGACAGGCGACCCACGTGCCCCACATGTGGCGCAGGCAGGCCGAGGTTGAGAAGGGCAAGCGCGTGCTGCAGCTCGTCACGGACCTCATCGCCGTTGACTACCATGTGCGTGAGAGCTGCGGCGCCGGGCAGATTGCTTCATTTTCTGCTTCCTGCACTGCGGGGGTCATGCAGCTGCGCCAGCGCCCTGCCCGCAGGTGCCCCGGGGCAACGTGCACGCGCATGTGCTGCCGTCCGAGGGAGGCGCGTCTGGTGAGAGGTGCCCCGCAGCGCGTTTGCACCAGCAGAATGCGCTGCGGGCGCACTCCAGATTTTGTGCGGCACGCTGGGCGTGGTCGTGCTCTCCCGCAGGCGTGTCAGAGGCGCTGCTGCACCTGGCCAAGAGCATCAAGGCGGACATTTTGGTCGTGGGCCACCGCGGGCTGGGCACCGTGCAAAGGTGCGATCCTGCTGCTGCACACGCCGCGACGGAGCGTGCAGAGGCCTCCACACACACACACATACAATCAATTTCCTGCCCTCGCGACGGTGGCGGCGCTGCTGCGCAGCTCCATCCTCTCGCTGGTGGGCCTGGGCAGCGTCAGCGACGCGCTGCTCAAGCACGCGCCGTGTCCACTGCTGGTCGTGCGCTCGGACCACGCCCGGCAAGCGGGGCAGACGGCAGAGGCCGTGCCGCCGCCCCTCAACGTGCGTCGCCACCGCCAGCACTCTTTCTGTGCGAAACGCGCGATTCCCGGCAGGGTGCGAGCGCGAAGTGAGCTCCTCCTTTGTGGTCATCGCTCGCAGTCGTCCAAGCGCGTTTGCGTCGCGGTGGACGAGTCCTCGCTCGGGGACCCCGCCGTGCTCACGTGGGCGCTGGACAACGTGCTCCGGCTGGAGGACCACCTCCACGTCGTCAGCGTCGCCCTCCCGCCCTCCCTCCTGGTGCGTGCGCTAGGCGGGCGCTGGCTTGGCGAGCGCGTCCTGTCCGTGCCGGCGGCCTGTGAACGGCGGACGTTCAGCGAGCCCGACCCGTCTTCCACCGCCGCGGCACGTCGACCCTGCTCTTCCTGCGCAGGCGCTGGCGAACGAGGACTTGCCCCTGACCGCCATGCAGAGCCAGGCCACCAGCGAGCAGGTGCAGCAGTCCAAGCAGGCGGCCGTGCACATCGTCGACAAGGCCGTCGAGCTCGCAGTGCGTTCCCTCCGCACGTTGTGGGCATCCAAACAGCTGCTACCGTCAGCGCCACCCGGTTCACCTGTCCTGTCCTGCATCTCCCATTGCGTCGTGTTGAGGTGTGCGCAGGTGTCGCAGGGCGTCACCAGGACAAAGATCGCGTCGGCGGTGCTCACGCCCTCGGCCGGCCACGGGAGCAACGAGCTGGGCCAGGCGCTGGTGGACTACGCCAGGGACAGGTCCATCGACGTGAGGCCGGGGAATTCCTCCCTATTTGCGCTGCGGGTGCAGAAACGGACTTGGGTGGACGGCCGACCAGGGCGTGCAGGCCAGAGGACGCGGGCAAGATGCCACATGTGCTGCGGGCGCAGGTGATGGTGGTGGGGAGCAGAGGCATGGGCGCCGTGCAGCGGCACCTCATGTCCATGGTGGGGCTGGGCAGCGTGAGCCAGTTCCTCAGCCACCACGTCGACTGCGCGCTGGCCGTCGTGCGCGATGGGCTCGACGTCGGGCGCGACTTGGCGCGCGCGTCCGAGAACGTCGCCTTCCACGTGCGTGCCTGCAGTGCTGGGCCAGCGCATCGCGGGCCGGTGTGCTGTTCCGAGTTGGCGCGTGCTGCTCTGACGCGCCTGTCCTGAGGTGTGGTTGTGGTGGCGGTGGCGCGCAGGTGATCCCGGAAAAGGACGACGAGGCCAACGCGTGACATCCATGGGGACTCGTGCTCACTGTGCGCCACGTCATGCTGCACTGTGCACCTCAGCACTGTTAACACCGCGCGCGTTCCTTGCATTCCCACGGTGCAACGCTCCCAGAACGCTCACACAGCCGGCACGACCGGTGACACGCCCGCCAAAGCCGGCACCGGCGCCGGCGTCCACACCACGGCCTGCGAGGCGCCTGGCTCGCTGCCACACACGCCCACCAGGCACGAGCAGCGCTCAAACACCTGGGGGCGGTGCGACACCACTATGTACTGCGCCGGCGCCGGCGTGCACGGGGGTTCCACCGGCGCGCCGCCGCCGCCGCCGCCGTCGCCGTCGGGAGCGGTGCCGCCGCCGCCTGCTGCTGCAGAGCTGGCCAGGTATGCGGCCACGCGCGAGGCCGCCAGCGTGTCGAGGGCGGCGTCCACCTCGTCGAGGAAGAACAACGGCGAGGGCAGCGCGGCCTGCGGGGCCGGGCAAAGGAGCGCGCTCCTCCATCGTGCGCACTGTTGCCAGCGCTTGTCACGCTTGTCAGGAACCTGAGCTGCGCACCTGGAGGGCAAAGGAGAGCGCGAGCGACGCCAGCGACTGCTGGCCGCCGGAGAGCGCGGCGAAGGGCCGCCAGGTGCTGTGCGGGAAGCGCACGCAGATGCTGACGCCCTGGGCGAAGAGCAGGCGCGCCTCCAGCGTGAAGCTCAGGTACGCGTCGCCCAGGTCGCCTGCGCGCACGACGGGACGCAGGAGCCACCGCGCGACTTGCCGCCGCCCGGTGCGGAGTTTCCCCGCCCTTGAGTGCGACAACGGAACAAAGAGCCTCACCTGTCAGCGTGCGGAACACGCGCGAGAGGTGGTGGTTGACGACCTCGAGCGTCGAAGCCACCGCGTCGTAGCGCTCCTGCACCAGCCCGTCGCGCGACGCCGTGAGCTCCTGCTGCCGCTCCGCCAGCGCCGCCAGCCGCGGCCGCACCGACTCCCGCAGGTGCCGGCTCGCGTCCCCGTGCTCCTGCAGGATCGCGGACGACGACGCGCCGCGCACCAAGCTCTGGGAGCCTTGCCACGGGCCTACGCGTTGCCTGCTGTAGTTCTCATCACCGAAGCTCCAACCAAACCGACCGCTCACCTTGACGGCGGCCTCGTTGAGCAGCGGGCGCTCCCCCTCGAGCCGCGCCTCCTCGCCCTCGACCCACTGCCCCTCGCGCCGTAGCCAAGCGCTGCTGCATGGCTCGCCGCCTCCCCGGCCCGCCGCCTGCTTGCGCCTGCTCCGCCCGCCGCCGCCCCCACCGGCGGCCCCGGACTGGCGCACGCCACGCCGCGGCGCACCGCCGCCGCCCTCCTCCTCCTCCTCGTCCTCCTCCATGGCGCTGTCGTCGGCGCGGGCGCCCGCCCTCGAGCTCCCCGCCGCCCTCCTGCCGCTGCTCGCGCCGGCCCGCACCCGGCCCGCAGGCACGCGGCCGCTGCTGCGGAGCACGCGCCGCCCGGCCTGCTGCGCCGCGCTCTCCGCGTGGCCTCCGTCCACTCCGTGCTCCTCCACCACCACCTCCTCCTCCTCCTCTTCCTCAGTCGACGCTGCCGGCGCCACCAAAGCACTGGCCGCGCTGACGGTGGCCTCACGCTCCTCTCCTCCCGACCCACCACCACCGCCACCTCCACTGCTCTCACCGCTGCTGGACGAATCCAGCGCCGCCCGCCGCCGCCTGCCCCGCCCCCGCCGCCGCCCAGCCCCCCCCCCCTCGGCCCCCACCACCCCCTGCTCCACCT
>VFQP010002568.1_pt1 | contig 19984 bp, 18 predicted proteins | sample 3512351 | NCBI WGS metagenome assembly VFQP01 (sample SAMN10412372, study PRJNA504923) | tailings metagenome | isolation source: Relicate 1 Philex TSF1 revegetated site | place: Philippines: Tuba, Benguet | collected 2017-08-29
CGGCGATGCGGCCCCAACGCTGGACGTGGGAGGGCCGGGGTTGTCGGCCCTTGCGGACCAAGCCAAGGAGGAGGAGGAAGCTGCCGCGCAGCTGCTTGCTGACGAGGACGAGCTGGCGGACGTGCTGGACGGGGCGGCGACGGACGGGCGGCGCACGCCCGCGCTGCTGGCGTCGCCCTCCGACCTGCTGGCTTCGGACGACGGCGACGGCGACGGACCGCCCTCGCACGCGGCGGCGGCGGTGCCGCCGGGTTGTGGGGGCGGCGAGGAGGCGGCGGAGGGCGGCTCTCCGCCCTCCGCCCGCCGGGCGTCGGCGGCGGCCCTGCTGCTGCCCATGCTGTCGCCGATCTGCCCGGGCACGGGCGCGGCGCGGCGGGCGTCGCCGGCGCAAGCGGCCTCGCTGATGCCGGCTCTGCCAGGGCAGCGGCGGCGGCATGGAGCGGCGGGCGGGTGGCAGGCGTCGCACGAGCCGCAAGCGCACACGGAGCGAGGACGGGACGAGGGCCAGGGGGAGGAGCAGGAGGAGGAGGAGGAGGAGGCGAGGAGGCGGAGGCAGTGGCTGTGGCTGCTGGACGGCGCCGCGCCCGGCGGGAACAGGGCGACGCCGGCGCCGACGCTGCGGCCGCACCACGCGCCAGGGCTGTCGGACCACCCCTGGCCGCTGCCGCACCCACGAGGCCCTGCTCAAGCACATCCCGGCGGCCTGGAGCTGGGAGGCCATGCGGGGACGGCGGCGCCGGGCCTGCTGGCGGTGGAGGCGTCGCTGGCGTCGCCGTCGGCGTCGCCCCGGGGCGGGCAACCCTACCCTCACGAGCACCTGGTGCTGGAGAGCTTGGAGACGCGCCTGGCGGCGGAGCGGGCAGGCAGCGCGCAGAAGCAGCAGCTACTGCAGCGGCAGCAGGCGCGGGTGGTGCTGGGGCTCACGCAGCCGAGGGCCGCCCGGCCGCCGCCGCCGCCGCCGCCGCGCCTGCTGCTGGCCGCCGGCGCGGCGTCGCCGGCGGGCCACGGCGGCGGGGACGCGGCAGTGGACCTGTTCCAGCGGGCGTTTGGTGGGGCGGCGGCGGCGGCGGCGGCGGCGGCGACGCCGCAGCCGTTCCGTGCTGCTGGGGGCGGGGGCTGCAAGCGCGCGCGCGTGGGCCCTTCACGAGAGGAGGAGGAGGAGGAGGGGTCGCTGTCGTGCGGCTCTGAGGACCTTGGTGGGGTGATGGACGACGGCGCGGTGGCGGCGGCGGCGCAGGAGGAGGTGAAGGAGGTGGGAGGGGGGCAGCGGGCCGGTGGCGGCAGGGAGGGGGAGGCGGGAAGCGATGAGAGCTCGGCGCGCGCCGCGGACGGCAACGCCGGCGACGGCTTGTCCGACACGGAGAGTGGCGGCGGCGGCGGCGGTGGAGCGGCATGGGGGCGCTGCGGCGGCGCGGGGCAGCTGGGTGGCGGGTGGCTGGGGGTGCGCGCAGGGCGTGCGGGGTGGGATCACGGCGGGGAGGAGGACGCGGTGGTGGACGGGGCGGCGGCGGCGGAGCGGTGGCGGCGGCGGCGTCGGCGCGGCGTGGCTCGCGCGGGGGCGGCGGAGGAGGAGGAGGAGCACGGCCCTGCGGGTGAGACTGGCAGCAACGACCTGGGCGGTTCGGCCCTGGGCGCGGGAGGGGGCGGCGTGGGGCGTGGCTGCGGCGCGATGGATGTGGAGCCAGAGGCGACACCTGCAAAGCTGATGGGGCGGCTGGGCCGGCGCTGGGAGGGGGGGGCGTGTGCGGGAGGAGAGCAGCCGCAGGGCGGGGAGGAGAGCGACGAGGAGGAGTGCGCCCCGCCCCCCTCCACGGGCTGCTCCTCGCACCGGGCAGTGAGCCGCCTGCCGCCGGCAGCAGCTGAGGACGAGGGCAGGGGCGGGGGCGTTGCGGGCGACACAGCGGCAACTGCTCTGGAGCTGCCTTGGGGCGCAACGGAGGAGCCACTGGCAGCCACTGCGGGCAGCAGCAAAGCCGCCACCGCTGCAGACGTGGACGCAGCGCCGTACGGCCCCTCCATGTCCGCCGCTGCAGCGCCCCTTGCGCCGGCGGCCGCACCGCACTGCGAGCCGCCAGCGGGGAGCGTCGCTGCGCCGCCAGCACCCGCATCGCCGCCACCGCCACCGCCGCCCAGCGGCGGAGGGCACCTGCCCGCCGTGGCGGCCCACAGCCAGCAGCCACCGACGCGCGCCGCGCCGCACGCAGCGCCGCTCCCTCCACATCCCCCGGCAGCTGCGCCGTCGCGGCGCCCGCACGCCAGGTCGCCGCCGCCCGCCCCGCCCCGCCCTCCCTTGCCGCTGAGCAGCGTCCCGCCCGGCCCCCGCCGCGGCGGCGGCCTGGCGGCGGCGCTGGGCGCCATCCCGGAAGTGCAGGTTCAGCTGCCTGCCGCCGGCGCGGCGCCGCGCCAGCCGCTAGCGCAGCGCGCGCCGGCGCCGAGCGGGCAGCGGCAGCTGCAGGCTGCGGGGGCGTTGTCGTCGTCGGCGGCGGCGGCGTGGCACGACCTCCAGGGCGACCTGCCCATGCGCCAGGCCGTGGTCAAGGACATTGTAGAGGTGAGCAGGGAGGAGGCACGGGCACGAGGAAAGCAGTGGGCTGCCTGGGGATGGCAGAGCACCACCAGGGAGCACCACCGGCGCCAGCCGCGTGTGCGTGTGAGGGGGCGTCACCTGCTGCGGCTGAATGCTGAACGCGTGGCGGAGTGCGCGTGCTGCGCGCGCTGCAGGCGGTGCTGGCCAAGCTGCCGGGCGGCCTGCGCTCCGACCGCGCCTCCTCCTTCCAGCACTGCGTGGCCAAGATTGAGCAGGCGCTCTACGCCAGTGAGTGGCGGGGCGCGCACGGTTGGGCGTTGGGGCTGCAACGCTTTTTGCCAGCGTGCTCTGCCGGCGAGGCAAGCCCATGCAGATGTGGCGGCGCTTACTGGACGCGTGCTGCGCGCGCTGTGCTGCGCAGGTGCGCCCAGCGCCGAGGCGTACGCCGACCGCGGCACGCTCATGCAGCGCTTCCTGACGCTGCGCAAGCAGCTGCTGGACGCGCAGGGCCGCCGCGCCGCCACCACGTGACCACCCGCCAGCCCCGACCCGCCGGCAGGACCAACGCGTGGCCGCATACCGTGCCGCACGTCGTTTTCGCACGCGGCGCCATCAGTGCTCGGTGGTGGCGGATCTTTGCGTTCCCCGCGCCGCCAGCGAGTGCATCTCAATAAAAAGGCGTCGCCCACGCGCTGCCCCTCGATGCACTGTCTTCCCTTGCACTTGCGGCCCCGGCATCATCAGGCGGCTCACCGCTGAGCGGCTCCCTCTCCGCTCACAGTGTATCAATGCCCTCGCGCCCGTCTGCCTGGGGCATAGCTGGTCCTCCTGCGCTCTCGATACAATGCACAGACCTGCCGTCGCCAGCGTACAGATATGCAAGTCACCGGAACCGTAGCGCCACGAGCGAGACATGGGAAAGGAAACGCCCCGCCGCCAAGGTGCCTCAGTCAGCGCCGCCCTCCCCACCCGTTGCTCTTGACGCCTGAGCATCCTCGCCGCTCCTCTCTGCGTCGCCTTCAGCGCCCAACGGCGACGCTTCGGGTCCCTGCGGCGCCACCGGTGCCGCGCCGCCCTCCGCGCTCGCGTCGCCTCGGTCGACGTCCGCCGGCTGCTCCGCCGGCGGTGCTGCTGCGGGTGAGCTTGGTGACGCGGCGGCGGCGGCGGGCGGGGCAGTTGGGGAGGCCGGCGTGGGGCTGGCGGGCGCGGCGGGCAGGCGGCCGGCGGTGGCTTGCTGCAGCTGCTCCTGCAGCGTCTTGATGGTGGCGACCATGGTTGCCTGCTTGGCCAGAAGGTGCTCCGACACGCTCGTCAGCTTGTGGTCCCGGGCCTCCGCCTGTGCATGGGGGGAGGGCTTAGGGTGTGCGGCGGCGGCGACGGAGGCGGCCGCGACGGGCGACAGCAGGGGTTGGCACCGAGGCGCCGCAAGAGGTCGGGCAGGGGGACGCCGGGAGGAGGCCAGCAACGACACCAAGAGACGGCGCGGCCACAGCAGGCGATTGTGCGTGCTGCTGCTCTCACCTTTTTGAGCTGCAGCTTGAGGGCCTCGATGTCCTGGTGCTGCTTCTCCACGGCCTGCACACGCACCCGCACCACACGGCACGCCTCATTCGCATGTGGGCTTCAGTGAGCAGGGGCGAGAGGTTCTTGGCCTGGCCACCCAGGGCCACGCGAGGACGCAGCTGGGCCCGGCCGCCTGCAGCATTGGGACCTTTTGGTGCGTCTGATGGAGAGGTTGGCCCTGAGCAAGACGGTGCTCGGGCAGCACGCGTGCCCATTGCCCCTCCCCTGCACGAGGCCATCCCCCCCGCTCTGTCGCTCACCTGCACCAGCGCCAGGCGCTTCTGCTGCGCCTTGCCCTCTGCCTCCTGCGCCGCTGCCTGCGCCTGCGCCAGCTGCTTCGTCAGCGCCTGCGGGCGTCACGGCGCCACGGCGCCGCAAACGAAGCGCCGCCGAGGCCAGCTCACACACCTAGCTCCCTCCCTCTCCTCGTGAGGGACTCTTTCACGTGCACCCCCTGCACCCCGCAGCGCTTGTCTATAGTCTACGAGGGCCACACGGAAAGAACGACAGCGCCACCGCGACGCACCTGCACCTGTGCCTTTGCGCTGCTCAGCTCCTCCTGCGCTGCCGCCGCAGCACCCGCCGCCCCCGCCGTGGCCGCCTCCAGCGCAACACCCACAGCTGCCGGTGTCCCGGACGGCTCGGCGCCGCCCGCCCCCGCGCTGGGCGTGCTGGGGCCCGCGCTGCGGCCGCCGCCGCCGGTGCCCTGCCCGCCGTGGCTGCTCTGGTGCTGCGCCGCCGCCGCCGCCTGCACGCGCACGCACGCGTGGAATGTCCTCACGCGCCTCACGACAGGGAAGAAGCGCAGCCGTGGCTGCGCGGTGCAACGCCGCGTGCCACCGTGCGGACCTCTCCTCTCCCGTCCGTTTGCTTCCAGGCCTCCGCAGGCGCACCTTGGCCTCTGCCATCTTCTTGGCCACCTCTGCCGCCTCGTGCGCCTCGGCCAGCTGCGTGTTGAGGTCCTTGACCACCTGTGCCCGGATCAGGCATACGCCGGCCACGACGCCTCAAGTCTCACCTGCCAGGGGCCAGGGATCAGGGCGAGCGCCCACCACAGCGTTCCCCAGCCCCTGTTGGCCCCGCGCTGAGGGCAGGGAGTCACCTCTGCCCCCCCCCGCGCCGCAAGTTGAGGAGTGTGGCCTCAGCCCGCGCCGCGACACACGGCACACCATCCCAGGCCCGCACACAACGCACGCACGTCGTTGTACATGCGCACGGTCTTCTCCAGCTGCTCCCTCAGCTCGCTGCACTCTGCCTGCAGCGCCCGGACCTCGTCCTTGTGCAGCTCGTCCGCCTTGTGCAGCTGGTTGGTCCAGAACTCGCTGCTTTGCTGCACCATCTCCTCCACCACCATGCGCAGCTCGCCGTGCAGGTTGGTGGTCAGCTTGCCCACGACCTCGCCCGCGTCGTGCGCCAAGTGCTGCGGGCGCGCGAGCAGGGGGCGGATTGTGCGTCACGCGCCGCCCGAGGTGCGTTAAGGCTGTTCATGAGGCGTGTATCACGACCTTCATCGCACACTGGCGCAACGATCACGACCATGGAGCACGCTGCTGCGGTGCCGGGCGCTTGGCAGCTGGCCAGTGGGCACGCGGACGCCCGCATCCGCTGCAGCAACCACCCGTGCCCCTCTTGATGCCGTCATCACGACCGTGTTGCTGCTGAGGTTGTTGTGGCTGAGGACTCTGGTGCTGTGCTGCCTGCAGGCCCGCCCTCCCGTGCCGTCGGAGCCTCGCTCTGCACGTCCCCCCGCGTGCGCGCGACTCTACCTTGTTGAACTGGTCGCGTTCGCGCTTGGCCTTCTCGATCTCTGCCTTCCTGGCTTCGGCCTGGTCGACTTGCGCCTGGCTCTTCCGCGCTCCCGCCTGCCCGCCGCTGAACAGGTGGGAGAACATCGTGCTTCCGTGTTTCCCCACTGAATGCTAGCTGCTGGCCACGCTCTTGGGGATCTTCTGCTCTTGCGGGGCGCGTGGGATCGTCGTTGAACGGGGGGCCCGACAGCTGGCCCCGGGGGAAATTTCAAACAGGTGAGTCAAGATGCACAGAAGCTACTGGTCCGCCGGCGCCTCCTCGGTCGCCGGCGCGGGTGCCTCCTCCTCCGCTGCAGGGGCAGGGGCCGCGTCCTCCGCCGGTGGCGCGGGCGCCTCGGCCTCCGCCGGCGCCGCCGCCTCCCCAGCCTCAGCCTCAGCAGCGTCCGCCGCAGGCGCCGGCTCCGACGGCTCCTCTGCCGCCGCCGCCGCCGCCGCTGTCGCCTCCTCCTCGGCCGCTGGAACCACCACCGCCGCCGTGGCCTCTGCTAGCAGCTCGCCGTCGCCCGCCACGTCAGCCGGGGCCGCCTCCCCATCCACAGCCGCCGCGGGCGCCTCGTCCGCCGCCGCCGCCGCCGCCGCCGCCTCCTGTGTCGCCGCCTCCTCGGCAGGCGCGTCAGGCGCAGCTGGCGCCGGCTCGTCCGCCTCCGCCTCCGCCGCCTCGGCGGGCGCCTCAGCCGGCTGATCCTCTGCCTGGGGCTCGGGTGCTGCGGCCGCCGGCACGTCCGCTGCGGGCGCCTCCTCAGCAGCCGGCTGCTCCTCTGGCGCTGCTGGCTCGGGCGCTGCGGCCTCCTCAGCGGGCGCCTCGGCCGGCTGCTCCTCAGGCTGGGGCTCGGCCGCCACGGCCTCCTCAGCGGGCGCGCTAGCTGGCTGCTCCTCTTGAAGCTGCGGCTCGGCCGCCGCTTCCACCGCCGGCTCCTCTGGCGCGGGCGCCTCTTCCGCCGCTACCGCCTCCTCGACTGCAGCAGCAGCAGCCGGCTCCTCAGGTGCGTCCTCAGCAGCCGGCTGCTCCTCTGGCTGCGGCTCAGAGGCCGGCGCGGGCGCCGGCTCTGGCTCCTGTGCGGCCTCCTCGACGGGCGCGGAGGGCGCCGGCGCCTGCCGCCCGGCGCTGCCTGGCCGTCCGGCGGACGCCGCCGTCTGCAGCGGCGGCAGCGCCGCCGCCGAGGAGGAGGAGGGCGCGCGGCCGATGGACAGGCTGTGCGAGGTGATTGGCGGCGGCTGCGACGGCGGGCGCGAGGCCTGCTGCTGCGTGGTGGGCCGGCTGCCCGCCTGCTGCGAGGTGGGCGGGCGGCTCGAGGTGCCCAGCGGCGCGTCGTGCGGGTCCTCGGGGTAGGGCTTGCCGTGGGCGGCAGCTGAGCCCTGGGCCACCTCGGGCGCCAGCGGCGGGAGCGTGCCGCGGCTGACGGGGCGCTGGGAGACGAGCATGGTCTCGAGCTGGCGGATGCGGCCCTCCTTGGCGGTGCCGTCCTCGCGCAGCCGGCTGATGAGCTCCCTGCGTTGGTGGTGGTGAAGGGATGATGGGCGGGCGGGCGTGTGAGCGAGTGTATGTGCAGAGCGGAGCGTGTTGGCGGGTGGCATGGAAACAAAGCCAAGGCGGGTCGCACCTCTGGATCTCAATCTCCTTGCGGATGCTGTCGGCCTGCTCCGAGTTGAGCGCGCCGGGGCTGTGCGGGCGGGCGCCGGCCACGGCGCCGCCGCCGACCGTGCCGCCGCTCATGGTGGCGACGCGGCCGCGCAGCGAGCGGATCTCGCGCCGCAGCTCGTTGATCTCCTTGATCAGCGCCGTGTTCTCCTGCAGGGGAAAGTGGAGGTGATGGCGGCGCGCAAGGTTGCGAGCACCATTCGACCCAGAGCAGCGAGCGAGCTCTTCGTTCGAACGCGGCAAGGCTCTTCGTCACCGCCGCCTCACACACCTGCATGATGCGCAGGTTGTCGGTGCGGTGCAGCTCGCTGTCCTTGGCGAGCTTGCGCTTGAGGCTGTCGACCGTCTTCTCCAGGTACTCGCGCTGCCGCGCCGCCTCCTTCTCCAGGTCGCCGCCCTCGAGGTCGCCCGCGCCCGACCTGCAGCGCGCCGCAGCAACGACGTCACGCGAAGCACGCTCAGCCTCGCACACCTGGCCCACTCACCCGCAGCAGCACGCAGGGCTCAGCACCTGTTTGCTCCTCTCACCTCTCGTCGCTGCAGTACTTTTGGAAGAGCGCCTTGACGCGCTCCTTGAGCGCCTTGGGCTCCTGGATGACGGCCACCACGCCCGTGAGGTCGTGCTGCAGGCGGCGCACCAGCCCCTCCGAGTCGGCCTTGCCCTTGCGCTGCGTGAGCACCTCGGCCTGCAGGCCCGCCTGCTTGAGCCGCAGGTTGCTGATGGTCAGGTCCAGCCCGCTGTTGGTCTTGTGGTAGCGCTCGAGCTCGCCGTCCATCTGCGGGCGGGCCCAAGGGGGGCGCAGCGCACGCGTCAGGTCTGAGGGACGCGTGTACGTGCGGGGGCACATGGCTTCCGCCCCCCTTGGTCTTCTGCCTTCCCTTTGCTCCTCCTCACCTCCTTGATCTGCTCCTTCATCTCGGCGATCTCGTTCTCGCGCGGCTCGATGTGCTTCTTGAGCTCCTTGATCTTGTAATCGAGCACGAACTTGAACTTTTCGAGCTCCTGGTTCTTCTTCTTGAGGTCGTAGATGCGGCGCTCCTTGTCGCCGATGGTCTCGTCGCGCTCGCGGATCTCGCGCTTGAGGCTGGCGATGTCCTTCTCCAGCGACGCGATGGTCGCGTAGAGCTCGCGCTTCTGCTCGAAGAGGTTCTTGATCTCCTCCTTCTGCGCCTCAATGTCCTTTTGCAGCGCGTTGAACTTCTTGCGCATGATGCCGTTCTCGCCCTTGAGACGCAGCGCCACCTCGCGCTCCGACTGCGCGCGGGCAAGCAGCAGGGCGTTGCGTTGTGCGTGTGGCGCCGCAAGGTGAGGTGCCGTCGACAGCATCGCATGCTGCGACCGCGCCGCGAGGTGCGAAGGCGACGCCGCGAGGCCACAACCGCGCACCTGGAGCCGCGCCTCGTACTTCTCCTTGAGCTCCTCGATCTCTCGGTCGGCGTCCTCCTCCAGCTGGCTCTTGTGCTCCTCGAACTCGCGCGTCAGGTCGGCCTTCTCGCCCTGCAGCTGCTCGATGCGCAGCGCCTCCTCGGCGAGCTTGGCCTCGTAGTCCTCGGTCAGCTCGGCGATGACGCGCTCGTGGCTCTCCACCAGCAGCGCGTTCTGCTCGTCCCAGCGCTCCGCCAGCGCCTCCTTCTCGGCCGCCAGCGCCTGGTACCGCTCCACCTCGGCCATGATCTTGGCCTGGTACTGCGTGTCGAGCGACTGCAGCGCCGCCTGCGCGCGCTCCTCGGCCGCCTTGAGCTTCTCCTCCGCCTCCAGCTCGCCCTCGTTCTTCTCCGCGAGCAGCAGCTCGAACTTCTGCCGGTCCGCCTCCAGCTCGGCTGTGAACTTCTCTGCGCTCGCCAAGGCACGCCGAGCGCCGCAGCAGCAACGCACGGCTCAGGCCCCGTCCCACGACCAGCTCGACAAGGATCGCTCCTCACGCACAGCCCGCCCCTCGATTGCTGTTCGCACCTGTGAGCTCCTTGACGCGCTCCTGCAGGTGCAGGTCCTTGAGCCTCAGCTGGTACTCGGTCTGCATCGTCAGCTCGGCCACCTGCTGCTCCAGCTCGGCCATGCGCGTGCGCTTCTCGTCCAGCTCCGAGCGCGTCACCAGCACCTCGGGAGCCCAGTCCACGCGCTCCTGCTCACACACACACACATTCACACCAACGCGCGACGATCGGCCAGGGAGGCCCCGGCGCGACGAGGCGATCGCGTCCACGGGCGCCGGGCTGGGCAAGAAGAAGGAGGAGAGCGCACCTGCTCGCGTCGCGCTGCCGCCTTGGCGTCGCGGTCCCGCACGTCCCACACGTACACGCTGCCGTCGTCGCTCGCCGTGGCCAGCAGGGACTCGTCCCACGTCGCGCGCAGGCGCGTCACCGAGCCCTGGTGAGCCTTGACCTCGCTGAACTCGCCTGCGCCAGCAACGCACAAAGAGCAAGCATGCATGGCGCTGCACGGCGTCAACACCGCTGCTACGTCACAACCGGAGCCACCTTCCTGGCCTGGTTGGTGCGCGTCACGGTTTTCTCACGGCCCGCAGCCGCTCCCCAGCTTCCACCCAGGGCAGCCACCTAACCGACGCTCACCCGACAGCGGGTACTTGTATGTGCGCAAGTTGCCCCCCTCGGTGGCGGCCACCATGACCTTGACGCCGGGCAGCAGCGCCAGCTGCGTGACGGGCACGCCCACGTCCACCTCCTTGGTGACCTGCGTGCCGGCGCCCGGCGCCTCCTCAAACTCCTTGATCTTGCGGTCCGAACCTGCATGGCCGCGCCACGCGCAAACGCACACGCCAGCATCAGCACGGTGGCGCCCCCACTCACGCCTCGATCACACTCCACGGCAGGCGCCGCCCTCCCGGCTGCAGGCACAGGCCCCCTAGCAGCGCTCCTGCCCCTGCGGGCCGCGCAGCCGTGCGCGACCGTTCCCGTGCCGCGCCCCACTGCTTCTGCCGCCCCGCTCACCGGCGGCGTAGAGCGTCTTGCAGTCCGAGGTGGCCAGCACCGACGAGTAGTTGCAGCCCTTGAGCACGTTCTCCTTGTCGCGCTTAAAGTCCTTGAGTCGCCACTCGTACACGGCGCCGTCCATGCCCGCGCTGATGAGCCGCGTGTCGTCGGGCGACCAGAAGAGCGCGCGCACCTGCGCGGCGGGAGAGGCGGGCGGGCGGGTGGTGCACACACACCTTGGCGCGTGCCGCGCGCTCGCCGCGGCGCCGCGAGCGGCGCGCGGGGAGGATGGCGCGTGCGCCGGCGGCGCAGGGGCGGCGGCACGCGCAAAAGCGGAGGGGGCAAAGTGAGGCGCCCTGGCGGCGCGCGTGTGCACACACTTCAAGAGCCTCACCTTGCCGTTGTGGCCCCTGAGGTTGCCCACGTTCTCGCACGTGTAGGTGTTGTAGATGGAGATTGTGGTGCCGTTGACGGCGGCAAAGTACTGCCCGCCGGTGGAGAAGCAGCACTCGCGGCAGCCCTTGATGCCCAGCTCCTTGACGGTGCGCAGGTCCTCCATGAGCACCGTCATGAGGCGCAGCTTGTCCGCAAAGCCCACCAGCACCTGCGCGCCACCCGGTGAGCCACCACCACCAACACGGCGCTTGCGGCGCGCCCCTCACATGCGCCTCACAGGGCACCGCCGCGCGTTTGAGGTGGAAATTTTCTGCATTTGTTTCTCTTTGGGGGGGGCCGTGGCGTGGGGCGGGCGGAGGCGTTGACCGACTCCGGGGAATGGGAGCTGGCCCGAGGTCTCGCGTGCTGTGGTCGGTGTGGGGGACGGACGGCGCCCCGCAGGCGCTCACCTGGAGGCCGGTGGGGTGGATGGCGACGGAAAAGATCTCGTCGGCAAACCACTTGACCAGCTCGCAGGTGCGGTCCTGGTAGTTCCACAGGCGCACGCTCTTGTCGGTCGAGCACGTGGCCAGCAGCGGCTTGCGGATGCAAATGTCCAGGCCTGCGCCGCACCACGCACGCACGCACGCACGCACGCACGGCACGCGCAGCGTCGCTGCCTGCCCCGCCCTGCATTTCGGGCCGGGTCTGCGGGACGCTCTGCCACGCCGGCGGCAGCCGCACTGCTCCGTCCCGTGGAGAGGAGCCCCAGCGCGGTGCCCAGTGCGCGCTGCATCGTGCAAGCCCAGTGCAAGCCCGCCGTGCCCAGGCGGCGCACCGGTGATGGGCCCCTGGTGGTTGTTGGTGCCCAGCACGTCAAAGTTCATCTCGTCCGCCTTCATGATCTCGTTGTTGCTCAGCAGCAAGGTGTAGAGCTGCCCGTTCTCCAGCGAGCAAACCAGGTGCTCCTCGTTCGGGCTGATGGTCAGGTACCTGCAAGCACGCGGACCGCCACCGCCACCACGCAATCATGTGAGCACCTCGCACGGCCCGCCACATTCCCGACGGCCGGTGACGCCCCTGGCCAGGGCGGGCTGGATCGTCGCCGCCCCGGCTCAACCCTAACGCAAGCCCTAAGCCCGGGGGCGGGCGCACCGGATGGGCACGGCGTTGTTCTCGATGGAGAAGGAGCGCGCGCGCCGGTAGTATTCCTTCTCGTCCTTTTCAAAGATGGTGATGACGCCGCCGTCCTGCCCCGCCACAAAGCCCTTGCTGTAGCAGGCGATGGACTGCACCTGCAGCCCGTTCTCAGCGCTGAAGGCGCCCTTGAGGTCCGTGCCGTTCTGCGGCCACGCAACAGCAACAACAACAACACGCGTGATGTGACGCGACGCAACCGCACGCCGACGGTGGGCGCCAGGTCGGCGGAGCACGCGCGTCTGCGTTGGGACGCGCGACGGCGTCTCCGCAGGAGGCAGCCGCCGCCCCCGCCGGCCGCTGCACGTGACTGGGGGCGCTGCTGCTGCTGGCCGCTGCTGCCGCCGGCCCCACCCGCAGGTGCCTGCACCCACCCACCCACGCGCTCCCCTGCCGTGCCACCTGCGCCTTCCTCCAGCCAGCCGCGCAAGCCCTGGCCCAACGCGCGCACCTCGAGCAGCAGCACCTCTCCGTCCAGCGTGCCCGCCAGCAGCCTCTCCCTCAGCTCGGTGCCGTCGCTGGGCACCCAGCACTGCGTGACGATGGAGGCGGGGTCGCGCTTGCCAAGCGTGGGGCTCATGGCCTTGAGCGTGCCGTCCAGGTACTTGAACACCTTGAAGATGGCCTGGCCGACGATGCCAATCATGCTGCCCTCGCCCGGCGAGAAGGAGCACTGCGGGTGCAAGGGGGGGCGGCAAGGCGCGAATGTGGTCGGCGCACGCGGCGCGCGGCCAGGCGCCTGCGTGCGGCGTGCTGGGCGTCCTGACTGTCGCGCAGCTGCGTGAACTCACGCTGTAGACTGGCATGCCCTGCTGGTTGGTGGTCTTGAGCGTGGCGGCGACCTTGCTCTTCTCCCACACCCACAGCACCAGGTTCCACTCGGGCGCGCCGCCCTGGGCCAGCAGCATCTTGCCGTCGGCGCTGAAGGCGAGGCTGACATACTCCTGCGTGGTGCAGAGCAGCGGCGGCCGACGGTGCGGCGCGGGATCAGGCGATCGCACGCGGGCCGCCCCCTGCTGCTGCCACCCCCAAGCCTGGTGCTGCTGACGCCTCTGTCCATTTGCCCTGCGAGCCCTCCTGCACCAGCAGAGCCTGCGCGGGCGCCTGGCACGGGGCTGCGGCGCAGGCTGCGAGTTGAACATGTTGTTTTGGGGGCCTCACCTTGGAGCCAGTGTCCGCGGCGGTGAGAACCTTGCGTCGCTTGAGCGTCTGGAGGTCGTAAACTGTGATGATGGCCTTCTCGGCGCGCTCGGCCACCGCGAGCAGCTTGCGGTTCGACGAGACGCACATGGCCGTGATGCCCTCGGACTCGAGCGTGCCGGGGATGAGGCGCTGCTGCTTCGTGTCCGGCGTGTAGAGCACGATGTTGTGGCCGGCGGGATACACCACCGCGCCGTCCTCCGTGTAGGCGACATTGTCCGCCACGTCCGGCCGGAAGCCAAACACAAACCTGACCAGGCGACGAGGCGAAGAGGGGGAGAGAAGAACGAAAGGATCAATCCACGCGCTCGCTACGTGTCGCCGCGTGCTGCTCTCCCCTGTGGAGAGGAGGTACGATTTCTGCATCCCCGCGCCTCATCCCGCGCCTGGCGCAGGGCCCCATCGAGAAGCAGCAACCGCGTCGCTCAGCTCACCTAGGGGCCACCGTAGTGGTGCCGGCCATGACTGCGCGGCCTGAGCTGCCTGCGCAGCCCGACCTGGTCGCCCCCTCCTCTCTGGCTCCGGCTCAGCGCTGCGTTCTCCCTCCTCGCCTAGCTGCACCTGGGGATGCGAACACGGACGCTCCTGCGGACGCTGCGCCTCCTGCACGCGAGTCTTCGCCGCGGCCATGCGCAAGACCTCGTACGGCATTTCGGTCGAGCAGGAGAGCAGCACCAGCAGCAGCAAGACCGGGGAGCGCGGCAGCAGCAGTGACAATGTCGATCTCAGAACCAGCATAAGTATCAGGTCCGCGGAGGACATGAAACGCGAAGCGCGCGGGGGGGCGGGGGCTCACTCCAGGGCGCGCAGCCACTCGAGGGCCCCCTGCCCCAGCCGCTTCATCTCCGCCCCCTCCTTGCGGAACGCCGCCAGCCTCTGCGTGACGGCCTCGTCCAGCACGTCGCCCACCTCCTCCAGCAGCTCATCCTCGGCCATCCGCAGCTGATCGGCGTGCACGTTGAGCGTGGCGCTCACCGAAAAGGCCATCAGCGCCACCCAGGCCTTGGGCGGCCGCGCCTTGAGCTTGGACAGCGCAGACAGCACCTGGGCAGTGCGCGGGCAGGGCGCACACAGCGCAACGTCGCGCCACTCTCGTCGCCACCTTGCCCGCCGCAGCGCACACGTGTGCGCCCACCTTCCCACCGAGTCGCCGCCGGACTCGGACTCACCCGCACCACCTTGCCCATGTCGATGGTGCCGCAGCACGCCGCCATCACCACCTCCATCACGCGATCGGCCACCTCCTTGTCCTTGAGCAGGTGCCCGCGCTCGGCCGCCACCAGGCCCTCCAGCACCGCCAGCACCACCACCAGCGAAAAGTCCGGGTCGCCGCCCTGCTGGGCCTCCTCCATCCGCTCCGCCATCACCTGCAGCGTGTCCTGCTCCACCTCCTCGCGCGACGACGCGGTGGCGGCCGCGCCGCGCGCCGCCCGCCACCGCTGCACCAACGGGCAGCCCGCCGCCTCCTCGGCCAGCACCGGCAGCACGGCGCCGCTCAAACGCGCCGACAGCCAGCTGTCGGGCAGCACCAAGCCCCGGCCGCCCTGCTTGGCCGACAGCATGCACAGCAGGCCCACCGTCTCGCCCACAAACTTGGACAGCTCCAGCCGCTGCGCCGCCGCCAGCGCCGCCACGCGCGCGTCGCCGGTGAACTCGCTCGCGCGCGCCGCCTGGCCGGCCAGGTCCGCCTCGGTGGCCTCCACCGTGGCCAGCAGCACCGCCGCCAGGCGCTCCGACACGGGGAAGGGCTCGCCCTTGCCGCCCGCCAGCGCCGCCAGCACGCCGCCGGGCGACGCCATGCGGCTGGCGCTGCTGGCGGTCCAGTAGGAGAGCGCGTAGGCCAGCTCGTAGGCCGCCGCCGCGCTGGGCAGCGTCTGGGCGACGGCGCCCTGGTCCAGCGCGCGGTGCAGCGCCGCCATGTAGGCCCTGACCCAGGGCTCGGAGGGCACCACCTCGTAGCCGGCCAGCGCGGACGCCACCGACACGAGGTCCTGCGGCGGCGCGTGCGTGGACGCGAGAAGCGTGGGGAGCAGGGCGTCGCACTTGTGTCCCGTGTGCGTTGCCGCCACGCTCCAGGAGAGCGGGCGGGCCGCGCAGCCATGCGGAGCAGGCGCCGGCGATGGCAAGAATGGGGCTTTGGGGGCTCTGCCGCAGGGACACGCACCGCGAGGGCGCAGTCGTGGTCGAAGGCGTCGCGGGCGCAGTTGGTGAGCACCTCCCCGGTCTCCCGGTCGATCGGGACGCCGATCTGCCGCATCGAGCGCAGCAGGCTCGCCAACACCTGCGCATGTTGCGGCGCGACAGCAGGGTCGGGCGCGATTGCCCGGCCTGGCAAGGTGCGCTGCGCAAGCAGAGCTCGAGAAGAGCCGGACACCGAATGTCACCACGAGGGAGGCGCCTCGCCGCCGCTCCAGCGCCTCGCAGCACATGGTCACCATGCGCCAGGCCCAGACATTGTCGAGCTGCGCCACCATCATGCTGTCGACCCGCTCCTCGTCCAACTCCAGCGCCTCGAGAAGCTCCTTCTGCGCAGCGGCGATGCGGCGGCACTCGCTGCACGGTCTGCCCACAAGCGCCAGACACCACACGCACCACGCACCACACGCGCCACCGCAGGCTGTTTCGCGCACCACGAGCTCGCTCGCGCCCACCTTTGCTTGCTCGTCCCCGTTGAACCCCTCCTCGACCTCTTCCCGCTTGGTCTTGAGCCAGGAGCGCCGGAACGCCTTGCTCTGCTCGAGCTCCTTCTCCACCAGCGGCATCACGAAGAGCTGCTTGGCGCCCTCGCCCGCAACGGCCTTGCCGAGCGGCAGGGGCCGCCGAGGCGCGGCGGCCGCCGCCCGCTTCGAGCCGCCCAGCGCCTGCGGGCGCGGCGCGCTGGTCGTGGCCGAGGCCGAGGGGGGCTGCGGCGCCGCGGCGGTGGGGTCGCCGGACGACATGCGCTCGAGGAGGGCGCTGTAGGCGGCCGGGTCCAGCGCCGTGAAGCGCTGCACCAGCTTCCCGAGGCGCAACGCCTGGGCCAGCACCAGCGCGCAGGTGCTCGCGTCCACGCCCTGCGCATTCGCACGAGTCGGCGCCGCTTTGAGAAATCGAAACTCGCGCGAACTCGAGCGTGGACGTCGAGGGGGCGAAAAGATGCTCACCTGGGTGGCGTAGCAGAGCTGCAGCAGGCGGTTGTGCAGCGGCCGCACCAGCTCGAGCACCTCGGCCTGCGCCTCCCAGCCCAGCGCGCCGCTGACGACCGGCTGCCCGCCCGACAGCTCCACCTGGTCCAGCAGCGCCGGGATCAGCGCCACCTGCCGCACACACGCCACACCACGCAACACGACGCACAAAAACGTCAAGAGCGGGGCGCCGCGCAGGAGTCGCGCAACACCACGGCGACCGGACGGCGCACGGCTGACGAGTGCAAAGATGGCGACAGGGTGGACAGGGTGGGTGGCTCACCACGAGCTCCAGCGGCAGCATCTCGCCGCTCTCCATCACCCTGGCGGCAGCCCTGCCCAGCAGCCCTGCCGACAGCGCGTGCCGCAGCCGGCTCGCCGTCACCACGGCCTGCGCCAGCGACGCCGCGTCCATCACCGCCATCTTGGCCTCCAGCTGCGCGTCCAGAGACTGCAGCAGTCCGCGCCGCGCCTCCTCGTCCTCCTCCGTGGCCGCCGCCGCCGCCGCCGCGTCGCCAGCGTCGGCGTCGGCGTCGCCGTCGGCCGCCGGCACGGCGTCGAGGCGCTTCTGCAGCTCGAGGATCGACTTGAGCTGGCGGCCCTCGGCGGCGGGCGCGGCGTCGGCGAGCCGCCGCAGCAGCGCGGCGCGCCAGCGGCGCGGCGGGCGCAGCCGCTCCAGCACAGGCCGCGTGAGTGCGGCGGCCAGCGACAGCACGGCGGCGGCGGGCAGGCGCTGCAGCACGGGCTCCGAGGCGTGTGCGGCCCAGGCGGCCAGCCACTCGGCGCTGGGCGGCGAGGCGCGGCCGGGCCGGGACAGCTCGGCGAGCAGCGGCAGCAGGCGCTCGACGGCGGCGGCGTCGGCGGCGCTGCCGTCATCGGCGGGCGCCGAGGCGGAGAGAAGCTCCAGGGAGCGCTGCTGCAGCGCGTCCAGCAGCGCGTCGCTGGGCCTGCGAGGGGCGGCGGAGGGAAGCCAACTTAGCATCGCGCCGCCTCTTTGTGACGCTGCGAGGAGCAAGGGCGACGTGGATGACCGCCTTCAGCGGTGGCGCACCTGAGCTGCAGGCCCTCGAACGACTGCACCACCAGCGCCAAGTCCTCCAGCTCCATTGAAGGCGCCACCGCCAGCACCTGCGGAAGAGAGAACGAAAGAGGCGTGTGACCGCACACCACCGCAAGGTCGTGCTCAAAAGGCGACTCGGCGGAGCACGGCTGCACAACCCCAAGCGCCCTGACGTCAAGGACTCCGCCCGTCCAGAGCGAGCGGCCCGCAGCGCTAACATGACGGGCCACCGTCCCTGCACTGCGTGATCCTGCACGCCAAAAGGAGCAAGGGCGGCTGGCCAGGAGCGGGTGCTCACCCTGGCCTGGTAGGCGTCGAGCTGCTGCGGCAGGAACTGGAAGCCTGACCGCGCGAACGACCACAGCATGCGCGCCAGCTGCGCCGGCGGCAGCGTGCGCATGGCTGTCTGCAGCCGCCGGATGGACGACGAGGCAAAGGCGGGCGGCAGCGCCAGCCGCAGCCTGCGGGCGGCGTTGGCACGCGCATCGAAGTCGTGCCCCTTCAGGCCCCAGGTCCCGAAGCTCCTGACGGCTAAACCAAGGCACGAGTTGATCCGGCCCCGACCCAGCCGACACCCTTACCATGACCATGCAAGCCCTAGGGCGGCCTCTGCGCTCACCTGGCGAAGCTGAAGAGCAGGTCGGCGAGCTCGGCGGGCGGCACCGAGGCAAAGCGCGTGGCGGCCACCTTGCTCAGGTCGTTGGCCAGCTCAGAGGGCAGCACGTGCTCCGCCTCGCAGCACGCCCACAGCAGCGCAGACACCTGCGGCGCAGCGCCCACGCACACACACACACACTCTTCAGAGCTCTGGTGCCCGTCGAGGTGCCCAAACAGGCGCACGCGTGTGTGCGAGCGGCTGTGAGCAGCGCCACGGTCCACAACGGCGCAGCACACAGCAGCAGCTGGGCTTGCACCTCGCCAGCCACGGGAGAGAGCTGAGCGGCCGCACGCACCTGGGGCGCCGTGAGCAGGTTCATGCGGCTCGTCAGCTTGGACGGCAGCAGGTCCCACCACCCCTCGGGCACCTGCACCTCCGCTTCCTCCGCCTTGTCGTCGTTGCCCGCCGCCGCCTCCACCTTGCCACCCGCGGTGAGCTTGACCACCGCCCAGCAGCAGTCCACCATGTCGCCGGGCAGCAGACCGGCAAAGCCCGAGCCCTGAAGCGCCGCCGCAGCGGGGCTCAGCGAGGCAGAGCCCGAGCCGCCGCCGGCGGCCGAGCCGGCGGCCGCGGCACGCCCGCCGCCGCCACCGCCGCGGCTGCCGGCGCGCTGCCGGCTGCGTCGCGCGCGCCCGTTGAGCGGCACTAGCTTCTTGGCGGGCGCGGTTGGCGGCGCGGCGGCGACCGCGGCATCGCCATCGGTGTCGGCGCCGGGCTCCGCCGCCGCGTCGGCGTCGGCGGTGGTCGGGTCGGTTGGTGGGCGGTTGAGCAGCGCGACGCAGTCGCGCAGCAGGCCTGCCGGCAGGGGCGCCGGGAGGTTGAGCGTGGCGAGCGCGTACAGGAGGCGCGCGAGCTGCTGCGGGGAGAGCTGCGGGAGCTGCGGCTGCAGCTGCGCCAGCGCCGACTGAAGCCAGGGGCCCGGCGGGGTGAGCCCGAAGCAGGCCTGCGAGTGCGGCGACGTCGTCGAGCGACGAGACCATTAATCTAGAGCGTCTGCAGCGCAACTAGGGCGGGGAGGGGAAGCGGCAGGCAGTCGTCGCACCTGGCTCCACAGCAGAGCCACCAGCTCGGCGCCCGGCAGCGCCGGCTGTCCCTCGGCGGGCAGCGCGGCCCACGCCAGCGCGGCGGCCACGGCGCGCGACGGCGCGTGGCGCAGGCTCGCCAGCGTGGCGCTCATGTGCACCACCTGCATGCGCGGTTTTGAGGGCTTGGCATGGAGAGTTCAGCCCTTGGGTGGCACAAACGGCGACAGCGGCGGGATCCAACGGCCCGCTCGCGCGCCGCACCTGAGAGCAGGTGAAGGCCGGGGCGCCGTTTGAACTCGAGCCGTCGAGCAGCTGTCCGAGGCGGCCCGACAGCTGGTTCATGAGGTAGTCGGGCGGCACCATGCTCCCCAGCGCCATGCTGGGCGGCGCGCCGGGCGCCCAGCCCTGACTGGCCGGCGGCGGGTGCGCGCTGGGCGGCAGCGGCGCCGGCGGCGCCAGCTTGGCGCCCATGCAGTGGTAGCCCAGCGCCCACAGCGTGCTGCAGAGGGACGGCGCGTCCAGCGAGGAGATGGGCGCGCCCTGCGGCCGGGCGAAAGCGAATGCGACGCGGGCGCAGGCGCTGAGCGTGGGAAGCGAAAAAAGTGCGCCACCAGCTCAGGCCTCGAGTGCACGCGCGCGTCCCTGCACCGCCACTGCCCACACGCAGCAAGGTGCCCGCACGCCAATCGCACCTCCGCCCACGCAATGCCCGCGCCTGAAACGCGCGCACGTCTCTGCTTGCCAGAGACCTCTGCACCACAAAGCTGTAAAGCCCAACACACACGGTTGGGTGGTGGGACCGTGTGGTCAAGCGTGATGCGGGTGACCTGGTGAGGG
>VFQP010002569.1_pt1 | contig 19976 bp, 31 predicted proteins | sample 3512351 | NCBI WGS metagenome assembly VFQP01 (sample SAMN10412372, study PRJNA504923) | tailings metagenome | isolation source: Relicate 1 Philex TSF1 revegetated site | place: Philippines: Tuba, Benguet | collected 2017-08-29
AAAGCGTCCGGAGAAAGCCGCCAGGCGCACGAGCGCCGCTGGATGCCCCGCGAGCATCCATTCTACAGGCATGATTTGGCGGAATTTAACGGTTTTTCGTGGGACGAATTGAAATCACTCCCACATTTACTCCCACACATCGATCAAATAGAGGCCCTATGATCCAGCCTGTTATTGCAACGATGCGTCCGCTTCTGAGCGTTCAAGCTGAGCGGAAGATTCTCCGCCCCTATCGCCGTCACCGCCCAGATATGCGCTGACCACGGCGATGGTCGCCAACAGCATCAGGCCGCCGATCAACCAGGCTTCCAGCCGCATCTTGCGTTCCTGATCTGGTTCAGGCGGCTCCCAGTCCCTCAACACCAAGGCTCCCGCCTGCCGCTCCATGTGCGCGCCAGTCTTTCGCTGACCAGTATGTCGCCAATCGACCGCCCATCGCGCGACAGCACCCGCAGCTTTCGGCCATATTGGTCCGTATCCCGACTGCCGATTGGCGAGACCTCGAACGGTCCGGCATTCAGCAGGACGACAAGACGATCCCGTGCCTTGATACCCTGGGCAAACTCCCAGTCACACTGAGGCTGCGAAATCTCTGGCGTGTCGATATCGGCAATCCTGATCTTGTCGCCATCCAGCCAGATCGTGTCGCCATCGACTACGCAGGTCGAGCGGAACATCCCACAGACCGCGAATTGCGGGGAGGAGGCAGCAGAAGCCGACAGTCTCGGAATGTAAAGTGATCCGAGGCCAACAGCACCCCCGACAAAGACCCCGGCGATGGCGAAGATGGCGGGCGTGAGTCGCCGCATCCGCTTCTTATCTCGTGACTTTCTAGTCATCGGAGGACTCAGGTATGGGCGGATGGTCTGATCCGCCATCACGAAGGACTTTAGCAAGCTTTACATAGAGATGGGGATTGCCACGTTTGCTGTCAGGGTTGTCGTTCACAGTCGAAAAGCCCTGACCCTCGATCGAGATATGGATGTGGCCAGTATCCTCACGATACCATAGGCCTATCTTCGGATATATCGTACGCCCCGTTGCACTCGTACGCATATTGCCTCCGTCCAGGCTCACTATTCTGGGCGTTCAGGGGCATGTGAAACTCCGCTGACCCGCCGCGCCACTTCCTTCCACATTTTCACACCTTGCGCATCACCAGCGAAAGCAAGCCGCCCGATTTGCTCGGCGATGTAGCGAGGTCCGTCCTGGCCGTGGTTTTGCTCGACCCAGAGCGCCATGCCCCATAGTTCCTGGTCGCGAGTCACAGAGATGGGTCGGGAAACATATCAGATTGAGCACTAGCGGGCGGAAGAGCGAGGTCACGAATGCCTTTCACGGTCAGCGATTTCGGCGCTAACGATTTGATATCGCTGTCGTCAGAAAGGATCATCTGTGCCCGCTCTACAATTGCAATCGATACAATTTGTTCGTCGAATTTTGCTTTCGCCTTCGGTCCCTTCTTAAGACTCGCGGCACGTTGCTGGGCGAGCGCAGCACATTCGACGGCAGCGCGCTCATCGAATGGTGCGATCCGTATCGCCCGACGACCTCGGAAGACGGTCAACCAATCCTGACCGGCGTGCCCAGCTTTGACCAGTACCTCAGATAGAACGGGGGTTGGAACGATCAGCCGTTCGTTGTTCTTGGACATCTGATCAATGAGGTAGTCCAGTCTCTCGCGGCAGCGATCAGGGACCACGCCATCAGATCCCACCGGCACCGGTAATGCGGGGTCAATCAGATGCAGCAGAATTGAGGAGTCGACGGCGACAATCAATGTTCGCTCTCTCCTATGTCGCGCTCCGCCCTCAAATCCCCAATAGGATCAGGGCTACCCCGCCAGTCACCCGAACCTGCGGCTCGAAGCTGCGCCACTGCCGCTGAAATAGGCGAGCGATCAAGATCATCCTCGATGCGGTCGATCTTGAAGCGACGCAATTCCCACCGGCCATCGCCATAGCGGAACCACGTACCTTCACCGTGGAACCGAACGGTGCCTGTACGAAACAGCGCGGCAAGGGCTTGGCCCATCGGGGCGGGAGCCTCTAACGAGAACGTTTCGCCACCATCCATGATGCCAACGTGGACCGTCGCGTCCCGTCCTTCCACTCTGAAAACCTCGCCATCAATAGAACTGGCTTGCTTGATCGGGCCGTAAGGAATGGGAGCTGGTCGGTTGCGGCCTGGGAAGTCCACGTGAATGACGTTGCGCCCGCCTCCGGCTAAATGACCAGTGGCATCATCATCTCGGAGCATGTCGTCCAGACGCTCAAACGCTTTGACGGCTACCTTGGGAGCTTCGCCGGTGGCAACACTGCGCACCCTCTTCTCAACTTTAGGCATGGCGACCGCATCGACACGGGCATGAACAATCGTTGATCCCTCGCTCAACCCTGCAAAGTGTACATGCGCCTGTTCGCCAAATAATTCACCGAGCGCAGTCAGGTAGTCTCCGAGGCGTTCAAGAGGGATATCAGCCGGGCCGTAGCTGCCAGCGATCCTGAAAGTAAATTCGTTGGCCATGGCAATGTCGTCCTTTGACCTTCGTACAGCGGAAAAGTCGACAAGGATATAATGATGCTAGGACTGCGTAGTTTCTCAGCGCTGAGCCATCCCACCCAAAGCCGGGGCCGCGTAGTAGTCATCAAACCCGGCATGCAGGTGCCCGTCGTGAATGAGCGTGCGTGCCTTTGGATCGTAGCGCATCACCTGAGCACGTAGCCAGCCCAGCGACTTGCCTGGAGGCGGCAGCATGTCGAGCGCCGAGGCGTCCAGATGCTCGCTGTCGCGGGCCGGGTTGTAGCCACGGGCCCGCAGGCTCTCGTTGTACTCCGGCGAACGATAGCCGGAGGTGAACCGGATGCCGGGAATGCGCCGTTGCAGGTCTCCCATCACGTCGCGGCTCGCCACCGGCTTCCCCGGCCATGCCACATCGGGCTGAGCTTCCACCTCGCGCCCCGGCCAGTCCGAGGACGCGGCTTCCTCAGCACCCTTGGCAGGCAGAGGATAGTCGGGATCGTCCATGACCTCACGGGCGGCCTTCCTGGCTGCAGCGACTGCCTTGGTTGCCGCCACGCGCTTGGCCGCATCATTCATCCTGGAATATTCGCCTGAGCCGATCAGCGCGAGCAGTCGGTTGTAGGTCAGCCGCCCAGCAATCTCGTGATACCGGTCATATCGCTGCGGCGAATAATCGAGCCGCTCCCCGTCCTCGGTGTACTGGCGACCGGGCGCGCTCACGCCTTTCCCGATCCGCAGCATCTCGGCAACAACCGGATCGTTCTTTGCCTGGGACTGCCAGAAGGGCGAGAGGAAATCCGGACCAAGGCTGTCGATCCCCACTTCCTCACCGAACACGTCGCGCCGAGGCAAAAGGTCGGACGACATGCCGGGGACGCGGGACTTGATCGCATCACCGATGCTTTCGCGCTTGCGGGCAACGGGATCGATCGCACGGGCTACACCTGCAACACCCGCAGGCACGGTGAATGCGCCCACCGTCCGCTGAATCCAGCCTTCCGCGTGCCGTCCGGGGTCGGACAGGCCTTCGACGAACGACGATACACCCGAAAGCCAGGTCTTGCTCGCCAGGTTGCCCATGATGGAAGCCACGAGCATGGTGGCCGCGTCGTCCTGCTGCCGGTCGGTCAATCCGCTGGGCAGGGTGGCCATGTCCGCCGCGACACCGATGGTGGTCGATATGGGATCGAGCCGCGAATAGCTGATGTAGCGATCCCCGATCCTGATCGAGTAGGGCTGCCAGCCATCGGCATAGAGCAGCTTTGCCTTGGCCGGATCAGGCGGGACCGCACCGGTAATGTGCCCTTCCTGCGCAGCCTCGTACATTGCAGCGGCAAGGCCGGAACCGAGCAAGGACTTTGCTATCGCAAGGTCGCGACGCTCCCCGCCAGCCTTGAAATCAGCCCGCCATTCCTTGAGCAACGGTGCGGCAGGCGAGCGTTCCGTCGCGAATTTCATCAGGTTGATGGGGGTCCTAACGAACGGCATGACCACCTTCGCCAGAAAATTGCTCCCGGTGATCTTGGACAGACCCTGGCCAAACTCGCCTAGCGGGCGTTGGAATGTAAGGTATCGACCGTAATCCATGGCCCTGGCGAGCATGTCATCGGTCGGATCGGCCACCAGTTCGGCAATCCGCTGCGTCGCGGCGTCACCCTTCAAGCCTTCGCGATGGGCAATGCGAACCGCCTGCGCGTTCAGTTCCATGCGCCGGGCAATGCCCTTGAACAACTGATCTTCTGCAGTCAGCAGCCGCGTCGGCACACGGATGACCTCGCCCTTGAGGCCCGAGATTGCCTTGTACTCATCACCTTCGACCTTGGAGACGAAATCGTCCGCTTCGCCGGTACGAAGGGCCTGGGCAAACAGGCGTGCGCCCTCCTTGGTGCCCTGGATCATTCCCAACGCCCGCGCGCCGACTTCGCTTGCCAGAATGCGCTCTTTCGCCTTGGACTGGAACATCGCTTTGCGTGCCCCACCGATAGCTGCCGCCGAGAGATATTCCGGCACCTGAAGCATCGCGGTCAGGCTGTTCGAGACCATGTTGACAATGTGCGTGGGCGGATTGCTCAGCAACATGTTGATGTACAGCTCGGAGAGCTTGTTCCGCCATTTCGGGCGAGTAGCCTTTTCGGCCAACGCATTGAACTTGCCAGGCCCCATTTCCACCGCGTCGAGCAGGGTCTCCGCTGCTTCCTTCAATCCGGCCCGGCCACCTCCGGCCCGCACCAACGCGGACAGGACATCGCCCCGGATTGCGCGGCTCGAGGCTGCCATCTTGAACTGCCCAAGTGCCCTGCCCGCTTCCGCCGTGGCCCCTGCGACCTGTTCCTGGATGGCGACGTGCTTCATCCACTTCTGGCGAAACTCGGCGAGCATCTCGTCGCCAGGATCGTCGATCTGCTGGATGCGCCGCGCCGCGTTGACCAGTTCGTTCGAGGACTTTGCGAGGATTTGGCGCGCGGCCAAGGCTTCCTCGGCATTGAGTGCCTGACCCTTGCGGCGAGACAGCAGCTTTTCGGGTGTCATCCCGAGATCGGCAGCAAGTCGCTCGGTCTCGGCCTGCGTCACCCGCCCACGGGTCGCGGCATCGAAGCCCACGCGGCGCTCGGTCTGGACCAACGCGCGGCGAATGTCCTGCGGCGTTTCGAGCCTGTCGAGGTTGATATTGCCCGCACGCTGCACGGCTTCGGCAGGCCATTCCTCGTAAGCCTCGACAGGCGGGAAAGGCGCATCGTCCGCCGGAGCTGCCCTGTCCTGCCAGATCGGGCCATCTTCAGCGCTCTGGCGCTCCAGCGCGAAGCGTTCGGCCCGTGCGGCGTCGAAGGCGTCCAGTTCGGCAAAGTCGTCCGCCATGAACCGGCGGCCGGGACCACCGTTGTAAGTCTCGCGCAGCGCATCGAGGAACGTGTTCACATCGGGCCGCTCGGCAAGCTCGGGAAAGTATCCCTGCTCCCATGCCGCCAGCGCCGCGTCGTCGAGCGTCATGCCGTCCTGGGCCACCAGTGGGCCGAAACGCGCCTCCTGCCCAACATGATCCATCCCGCGCCGGGGAGCGTTCGACAGGCCCATGTAGGACAGTTCCCCGTCCTGGTCCTGGATGCCGCCCCTGAGGCGCAGCCAGCCCACAAGATCGGTCGGACCCACCTTGGCCACCGTCCCGCCGTTCCACGCCTTCACGGTGCCGCGCGTCAGCACGTCGCGCTCATTGGGCGCGCGGACTTCGCCATAGCGGCCCGCGTTAGCAGCAGCGGCATCCTCAACGCCGTCCACCATGTTGGACGACATAGGCAAGACATCACGCGGCTCTATACGCTCCGACGCCGCACGCATCTGCGCCTCGGTGAGCGGCTGATCTACACGTTGCGGACGGGGAACATCGGAGGAGATTGAGGGCATGGGCTCGCCATCCATCTCGATGGTTTCGGGGCGAGCGCGCCGCGCCATCGACACCATTTCCTCAAGATTGTTGGCCACCGTCCCATTATCGTTGGTCCGGGCAAGCGGGATGCCGGGTGATGCAGGCAGCGTGTAGGGATCGATCGGCGGCGGCGATACAACAGCATCGCCAGCCTGATCCTGCCTCCCCCTGCGGCTCATTGCGCCGCTAGCCCGGTCATATCCCCGCCTCAGTAGTGGAGCAGCCATCTCCAGGGCCTTGCCGCCGGCAGCGTTGATTATGGCCCCGGCAGGCGCGCCGATTGCCACCCCGGTGAGCCGTTCCGGTGTAGAGCCTTCCCCGCCGAGGAAACCTTCTAGACCGCCATATGCCGCACCGACGCGGGCAAGCTGCGGAACAGTTCGCGCACCTGCACCGTAGGGGATCACAAAGCCCGACGTCAGCGCACCACCGACTTCGCCAAGCGTCGATGCGACAGGATGAGCATGACGGTCACCGCGCAGAATGGCTTCGTTCTGCCACTGGTTGTTGGCCCAGATGTCGGCCAGGCGACGCTCGCTGTTCCACACGCTCTCTCGTCCGGACGTGCCGCCGAATGCGTCAACCACCGCGCCGACTTCATCGAGACCGCTGGCGAGAAAGCCCGATCCGAATCCCCGAATGCCCGCACCGGCAGAGCCATCGCCGACCTGCTCCATGACAGGAGGACCACGCTGGTAATTGGCATAGAGGGGCACGTCCTTGCCTTCGGCAGTCGCCCTGTCTCGCCAATCGACCCACTCACGAACCTTTTCGAGGTCCATGCCCAGCCCCTGCTCGCGAGCGAAATTGTAGATTTCTTCCGCCGTGCCTGACCGCAGGCGCGCGATGTACTCGGCTTCTGCCTCGGGGCGCATTCCGGCATAAGGCGTCGGCGTGTCCCAGAACATCGCCAGATCCCGGCGCGTGGGCTGGTAATCGGGATCGGCGCGAAACTCTCCCGGACTTTGGGTAAGGAAATCGTGCTGGCCAAGGCCGTTGAGTCGGGCGAGCCGCTCGGCCTCCATGTAGTCGAACCGGCGTTGCGGATCGCGCGTCAGGTAATCCGGCGCAGCAATGCCATGCCCATGACGCAAGACCGCCTGTCCCGCATCGGCGGAATCAACCGAGATCGGAGCAACCGGGCGGCCATAGGACATGCCCGCGACCGGCCCATAACTGACTTCACCGCCCGACAGTTCATCCTGAAGGAAGGCGCGAGACCGCTCGCCAATCGGAACAGTGCCTCCATCGCGCGTCCAGCCCTGTTGGGTAAGTTCCGGTGCATCGACCCCCAGCATCCGCACGCGCTTATTGCGGTCGCGTACCGTGTCGCCATCCGTTGCCTGCGGCGAACGCAGCACACCGCTCGAAGGTGATTTCGACGTGCCCTTAGATTTGGCACCAGGCTTGACGACCTTGCCCGGCCAGTTCGGCTGTTCCCCCTCGACAACGCGGCCAGGCCATTCGGTCATCGCTCGCGCACCACCCCGTCCGGGCCACGATAGCGGGTGCCAGGTGCCAGTCTTTGCGCCTCAGCCGGTGTTCTTACCGTGACGATCTGCTGGCGCGGCGATCCGGTCCCACGCGCGCGGACCCGGCTGTCGACCAGGTCCTGCCCTCGCCGGGTAGTAGCATCGCGCTGAACATTATTTCGGCGCATCTCGTCACGTCGCTCACGCCGGTGACGCTCCAGGTCAGCGTTACGCTCATCCATTCGCTGGTTGTCGAGACGATCATCCTCGATGTCCCAGTCAAGTTGCCGTTCGCGACGTGCCGTATCGAGCTGATGACGGGTATCCATCGCCTGTATCTGCAACTGGCGGACCAGTTCGGGCGAGTATTCTTCCGGCAACTGGAAATCGTCGAGGTTCACGCCAAAGCGTCCGTAGAGCGCGCGCGCCATGTTCTTGCTGCGCTGGTAACTGGCTTGATCGTAGACCCCGCCCAGAATCTGCAGGACCCCGTCGTTCAGTTCCTTGGCTGCGTCAAACTGTTCGGCGTTCCATTTGGTCGTAGCGGAGCGGTAGTCCATCGCGCCCTCGGGATCGGCTCGCACGTAGTCCGACCACGGATTTTGCGGGGTAGTCGCCTGCTGGGGCGCGGCAACATCGGACGAGGGGAATGCCATTTGCGAGAGCCCGCCCGGTGCAGGCGTATTGACCGGCTGCGACCCGTTCAGGATCAGGTCGGCGAGGCTGCCGCGCGCGTTTGCTTTGCGCTCGGCGTCCTCCTTCTGCTGCTGCCACTGCCAGTCCGCGCGTTCGCGGGCGGAGCGCATGGCTTTGACGCGTTCGACGCGCTCCATGATTTCGGACAGGCTGAATGGGACCGCTGCACGGAGCGGGATCGATGCATCAATAGTCATTGTGTGCTTTCCTTCTGGCGCTGCGCCTCGGTGAACACAGCGCTGGGCAAGATTGCCCCCGCGCGAACGATCATGTCCGCCATTGCCTCGTCGCCTTCATCGGCAAGTTCGCCAGCGATGTTCAGCGCCGCCGCCTCGAAGCGGACACCGAGGTCGGAACGATCCATCCTGTCGAGGTGACGGGCAAACTGGGAGAGCAGGAATAAAAGCGTCTCGCGATCGGGCTTTTCCCCATGCGCGCAGGCTAGGCGGGTGAAGGTCAGCGCCTCCACAAAGCCGATGATAACGGCGATCTTGTCGTCGGAATCCCGGGCGATGTCCCAGGATGCGCCAGCAAGTTGGATCAGGGCCTCGCGTTCCCCGAAGCCACCAAGAATATAGTTCGCCTCGATATCTGCCTGACGCTGGGCCCGCAGCTTCGCTTCGCCGACCTTGCAGGCGACAGTGAACAACGTGCCCGCCAGCGCTTCCTCGAGAGTCATTCTAGATTTGTCGGGGCGGCTCAATTGAGGCCCACCTTCTCGCGGACCACCGAGCGCAGATATTCCGATACGGAACAGCCTGCCTTCTCGGCGCGCTTCGCAAGTTCGGAAACTACAGTCGAGTTTGCACGGAAACTGACGTGCTCATTCTGCATCTGCTCACCTCTGTCATCACGACGATGTGTGCTGCGTCGGTAGCACAAGACGCTCAAAAAGTCAATTTTCGGGGACGAAAGAGCGCTCTGTGAGCCGGTCTGCCCCCAGGCGAAGCCAGAAAATCATGTCCACAACGCCCGAAACAGCGTTTGCCCGCGATGGAATGAGGTGCGATGTTACCAGCAACCAAAGTTCAAAGGATCAAGCAGAGGGAGGGTGACTACATGATCCAGATCATCGGACTGCTGGGCTGTCTGTATTTGTTCATTAAGGGCTGCGAGTTTGTGGCGAGCAACAATTACCGCGACGAAACTGGCCAGATGAAGGGCAGTGCCGCCGTTGGAACCATGTTTTCCTTCGCTGGGGCAATCGGCTTCAGTGTAGCGCTCTATCTGCAAGGCGCGGAACTGCGTACGGTCTCGGATATGACTTACAACGAAAGCGAAGCCGCAGCTGCACTAGCCGACACCTATGCAGCTTGCGTGGAACTTGCAGCAGGAGATCCAGCATTATTAGCCCAATGCTAGTGCAGGGTGCATGGCTCTCAATGTAAATGAGCAATGCCAGTCTTCAAGCGTGGTGGGGGCCGTCATGGACAGTGGGACCCCGAGGCCAAATCGTTGCGTATCTTGAGATTCAGGGACAACACTACGAATAGCCTGCGCCACACTCTTTCGAGAGGCCGGAACCCGCTAGCATAGTCGCTGACCACGATGTCGCCGGGCGGCGGGTGGACTGAGAGCGACAGCATTCAGTACGGCGTGCGAGCCTCCAGATCGGCCACCGCGGCATTGGCGCTGGACGCCTCTGCCTGAGCGCTCGCCACCTCGAGCTCCAACTGCGAAATCTGAGACTCTTGCTCCGAAACTTTGCCCTCAAGCTCAGCGATCCGGTTTTCTAAACCGCTCTCGGCGACAGCTTCGTAGGCCGCGTCCGCTGCTACGTCAGCCGCGGCATCCTCTGCTGATGTTAGGTAGTCCGACGAACCGCAAGCCGAAAGCGCTGACGCGATAAAGGCGAATAGACCGCACACAAGCGCAGTGGTGACGTTACGGGTCAAAACGCCCGCTCCATGGTGGCGGGATCGAAGCGTTCGCAGCGTCCCATGTAGTGACCGGCCTTGCCCGCGATGCTCACCATTCCCGTGTATCGATCGAGGCGCAGCTTCGGATTGTTGATGAAGTTCACACCAATCGTCGCGGTGATCTCGTTCTTTTTGATCTTGATGTCCTTCAGTTTGAACCAGCCATCCTCCCCCCCGTGGAACCAGGGAAGCATAACGCGGGGCATGCGCAGGCGACCTTGGCCGTCCTCGATAAACAGGCTTACTTGATCGCCGAAGCCTTCGCTGCGTGTTCCGATGATCGTCGCGCTTGAACTGCCGTAGGTGTTTCCGAACGTTCCCCAGTAGCTACTCGAACCCCACGCGCTCATTACTTCGGCCTTGTTTGCCGCCCCCTTGCCAAAGCAAAGAAGGTCAAGCCGCGCGCCATCGTCGATAGAAGGCAAGCCGGTTTGGTCGGATCGGAGCTGTGGTGCAGGCCGCGGTGGAGGTTCTGGCTTCGCCTGCACAGGATCAGCCTGAGGCGGCGGAGATGCCGGTGGTGGCAAGAGGCGTCCGGTTGTCCATATCTGCGCCAACGCCGGTGGAGTAATCAGAAACGCGCCTGCTGCGACTACAAGCGACCAATTGCGAATTTCTCCGCGCATATCAGTCCCCCCTAGTTTGAGAGCACTATGCGTAGATTGGGGCGATTAGGCAACGGAGTTGGTATCTGGGTATCCCAGATTGGGATGCGGAGCGCTTACTCTGGCACCGATACGCCGATCCTGCCACCCCGGTCGGTGAACTGAACCCCGGCATCAGCCAGCGCCTTCTCAATCTTCGCGCGCGATGCCTCGGCTATGGTTTCGCCCAGTTCAAAGCGGGCAAGGGTAGCTTGCCCTACGCCCGCCCGTTCCGCGAGGTCCTTCCCTCGCCAACCCAGACCAACCCTTGCCATTCTGCATTGCGCCCGATCCATGCTGATATCCGCTATATCAGAATGGCAATTGACGCAACGCCAGAACTAGTGATATACGCTTTATCACCTTGGCATCCCCAAGGCGGGCCGAGCGGTCGCTACCAACGAACCACCCGGCCCTAACCGCAACCCTAGTGAGAGGGCACGACTATGAACACTCATACCCGAATTGCGTCCGAAATCGAAGGCTTCCGCATCAACGGGATCACCCCGTTTTGGAGCCCCGCCGACGCAGCCGACCAGCAGCTCGCACAAGCCCACGCGCTGCTCACCCTACTGTCAGGTGCCCACAGCGTCTGCGACGGCATCACGTCCGATCAGGCCGACCATTTCGAGAATGTCCGGCACGGCGTTACCGCCTCGGCACTGGAAGGCATCGCCAGCCTGATTGCGCTGGCGCAGTTCCAGATCGACGAGGCGCGAAACAGCCGACATCGCGTCACCATCGACCGTTCCCAGTGGGACAAGAACCTCGCTGCCTATCTGGATTGCGCCGAGAAGCTGGCGAAACACGAAAGGGGTTCCTCGCCAGATGGGGCCCAGACCGACAAGCTGGCGGGCAACCGCGCAGACGCCTTCATCGCAATGGTCCTGACCCCTGCGCCCGACTGCGCTGCGCTCGCGGCCAAGGTCGAGGCATATGCGACCGTAGTCGGCGGCGATAGCTGGGACCGAGGCGAGGAAATGCAGCGCCAGATCGCTGCCGATGCTCGGTTTCTGGCAGGGAGGGTATGACAATGGCCTATCCCCAACCCACCCCGCTCGCAAACCTCAGCCTGATATCGGCTGCAATCCCGAAACTGTCTCGTGATGCCTTGGCGGGGCTGGTCGAACACCTGATCGATCGGCTCGACTGCCTCGATCCCGACCCGGACCTCGAACCGAACGGAGACGAACTGGACGGTAACAGGGTAGAGGACGAGTTTGTCGTCCACGTTGGACCCGAGCGCTTGCTTGGTCCCGGTTGCCCGCTGGCCGACCCCGACATGGCGGTGGACGACGAACCCTGCGACGAGCCCTATCAGGACTTGGAGCCCGAGGACTATGGCGGCAGGGTGTTCGTTGGCCATTGGAACCCGAGCAGCTTCGGCGGGCAGCGGGTCAGTCCCGGCTAAGTGCAGACCACCCTACCTTTCGACAACCCCTGCGCCCCGGTCGAGAAATCGGCCGGGGCTAAGCTTCACAGGTTCGCAGACAGCCTCGCGCTTTCCAACAGCTACGTCGATGCCGACTGGTGGCTCGACCTCTACCGCAAGGCCTTTCCGACGCTCCAGAGCGCCGTCAGCGTGCGCAACGATGGGTGGGCGCAGCGGGGCGGCATCGACCGCATCATCACGCTCGCATGTGGCCGGGTCTACTCGATCGACGAGAAGGTTCGCGTCCACGACTGGCCCGACATCCTCCTGGAACGATGGAGCGACGAGGAGCGCAGATCCCCGGGCTGGGTTCAGAAGCCGCTGGCGTGCGATTTCATTGCCTACGCCTTCATTCCCACCCGCAGGTGCTATCTCCTGCCTGTGGTGCCGCTACAGCGCGCCTGGAGGCTGAACGGTCGGGACTGGATCGAGCGATACGGCGAGCGCCATGCCCGCAATCACGGTTATCGGTCGAGCAATGTGCCGGTGCCCATCGATGCGTTGATGGCGGCAATCAGCGCAGCGATGATCCTGTAACCCCGCTCAGGTTTCGACCTCGCCGCACAGGCGATCGACGAGGCGCTGCACAGCCTCCAGCACCTGCGCATGGTCGGTGAGTGGCAGGCTGACGTAGGAACCCTCAAGGGCAGCGGCCACATCGTCCTCGGTGGCGTTGCGGAGGCGGTCTAGCGGATCGGGCATGGCGGTATTGTAGCGCTCGCCCGGACGCGCGCTAGTCCCACATGGGCCGCATAATGCCCCGTCCGCCGTGAAGAAACCGCACCCGGCCAGAACAGCCCTCGCTGAAAGTGCACCGGGTCGAGCGACCCCAGAGATCGAAGTCGCCACCCTTGCTTGCTGCGATCCGCGCCAAATCGGCCTCTGCCCACTTCCCGCATTTGTCGCAGGATGCCCGTGCCCTGATACCGGCATCGATCATCGCGCCGACGTTGGCAGTCCAACTTGGTCGGACAGATCGGGCCATGCGCGCATGTGGGCGTGCGGCGGCGATTCTGGCAAGAACGGATCGGGAACGCTGCCGAAAGACTCGACATGCTCCGCAGAACGGGGCAACCACGCAGCACGTCCCGCCAAGGTCGACCCCAAATCACACTACGCGGGACGAGGGGCGTTCCCCGGATTGGACCCCTCAGGGAACGCCCCGTATAGGGTCAATCTGAGCCCATCAGTAACTCGATGAAATTCGGTCTGTTCGACTCGGTCGAAGAGGCCCACCGTGCCTGCGAGCGCGACGGGCGATTGCGACCCCGCCTGCCGTGCTCACTGTCACTTGCGGCGCTTGGGCCAGCGTAACGGGGGACCAGGGTGGCAGCACCCACTAGTCGCTCACAGGCGACGAATGTGCCAATCGCCGCCATGGCGATTATCAGAAGAACTGCGATTTCTGGAGGCATTGCGACCCTCCATAACTGTAGCGAGAGCGCGGTGGTCCCTCAGCCGCAGGTTCGCCAGATAGGGGCCTGCGATGGCGCGCCACTAGCACGGGTGAGCTGGGATGGCGAATCTGCGGGTTCACTCGAATAGTGAGCAGCTTTGCGACCATGACGGTCCAAAAGGCGCCTTTCCGCTAACGACCCCATATTGAACGCCATCTCGTAACGTGAACATCTTGCAACTTGGGGGACGACTTATGCACTTGTCCTGCAGCGTGCGATCGCCCACTTGTGCGAGAGGTCGGCAGTTATGCCAGCGTCGTTGATTGCAATGATTTGGATATTGTTGTGGAACTCGAAGAGAACGAAAAAACCGCTTGGATTTTCAAATCCGGGTGGAAAGGCCTATGCCCCCGATGCGGCAAGGGCAAAATGTTCCAGTCATGGCTGAAAGTCCGTGATCGTTGTAACGTATGCGACCTCGACTATCGTTTCTCGTCGCCGGACGACGGACCGGCTTTTTTCTCGCTAACCTTCGCGGCCTTTCCCCTCTTGTTCTTGGTCGTCTGGATGCAGGTTTCGCTGGAGCTTTCGCTTCCCGTCCTGTTGGCCATTGCCATCCCTTTAATGGTAATCGGATGCCTTCTGCCACTTCGACCCATCAAGGGTTGGCTAGTCGCATCGCAGTATGTGAACAAGTCAGTCGAGGCGGGAACCGAAAAGCTCTGGCGCGACATGCACGAGCGAGAAGACAAGGCTCGAAAAGTGAAGCGAGACGAGTAACGCGCTTTGTCCGCTTCCCACCCTAATCTCAGCCATTCCGGGCCGTCTCAGTCGACCCTAAAACCTGCCGCGACCTGGACTGCTAGGGCACGTACCCGGCGCGCGTCTTGCACCACCGCAGCAGATCGCGGAACAGGTGCATCTGCTTGTTGATCTCCCGGCGCACTTCCTTGGGAGGGCGCCCTGCTTTTTGCTCCTCCAGTTCGGTCAGGCGTGCCTCGATATAGCGGGCCATGCCGGTCGGGCCGCATGGGTAGGCTTCCTGGTCCAACATGCTAGGCGGGAGTAGCATCGCGGACCTCCCTCAGAAGTTTTGACGCAGCCCGACGCAAGGCAACCGCTTCCTGCGTATGGCCACCATGCTTGTAGGAGCCGTTGCGCCGACCCTTCGGCGCGCCCGCAAACGCCCCATGCATCCGGCAGACCCGCTTACCGGCCACGGCGGGGGAGCCGCACGACCTGCCCGCCTTCGTCTTCGCCTGACACCGCGCGCAGGTCTTCAAGCCTTTCGGCTGTTCCATCGTTCTTCTCCGTCGTTGCATCACATTGACTGTCCGTTTCTGCCGCCCCCCCATCCCGGTGGACATGGATGTGCTGGTGATGGTGAGATTGACGGCTGACGCTGATCGACTGTCGCGCAGTCCGCCGCTTACCCTTTAGCCCCTGCATGGTCTCGCAGAGCTGAGCGTAGGTCCGCGCAAGTTTGGCCGCGAGCGCGGCATCCCGATCCATCACCATGCCACCACCGTTCAGCGCCTGCGCCGCGAGCCGGATCATCATCCAGTGCACCGCCACCGCCTGTGCAGCGAGCGCGGCCTGCGCCGTGTTTTCCGGTTGCCAGTCGGCCACCATGCCGAGCGCAGCGTTCAGTTCGGTTTCGTCCGCCTTCCAGCGCTTCAGGTCCGCATCCCACGCAGTCCCGGCAAGCCTTCGCAGGTCCCGTAGGAACACGTTCACCACGGACGGCGAGCGCGTCCCGAGGCTCGCGGCTACCTCCAGCTCCCACAGGTTCCTGTCGTTGTGTGGCGGGGTGTAGAGCCAGCCATCAGCCGAAGGCTCCAACATCACGCCGGGATTGACCGGCAACTGCCTGACCCTCGCAAGCGCTTCCGCCTCGCCGTCCTTTTGCGATTGCAGGGGCTCCGGTCGATCGCGCAGCTTGCGCCCGCGCTTGCGCTTGCCCTCCAGGTTCACCCGTTTCGGGTCGATGTCCGACTTAGGCCGACCCATTTTTGTGCCCCATCCAATATTCCGGTTCGAACCCAAGCGGCTTGCCTGCGGGCGTGAGCCATTGCCCCCCGCGATAGATCGCAGGCGTCGCGCGAGAACCGAGGCTGGCAATGGTGACCGTGCCGTCCGGTGGAACAACTGAGGCGGGATGCCACTCGATCATCCTGGCGAGCGTTTCCCGCACAGCCGAAGCAAGGGCTTGGCACGCATCCATCACGCCGCCTCCGCAAACTGCTGCGGCCGATTTTGGGCCACCATGCTCAGGAGCAGTAGATTGCCCAGGATTTGGGCCTCTGCGCCGCTCTGCCACCACGCTGACGCCACCATACCCATGGTATTATCTATATGTGCTGTGGAATCCACAACACGGGGGAATGGCTGATTTCCGAGCTTTCGTGATTTTAGCGTTGTGGATTCCACAACCGGTGCGACGACATTTCTGGGCATTTCACCCTCCATCGTTGTGGATTCCACAACCGGCAAATTGCCCGCTGCGACATCCTTTCTGTGCTTGGCCAATGTCCTGAGACGGCGGTCTGCTCGCGCCGCGTCACGACCCGACATAGGTGTGTACTGCTCGAAGCCCCAGCACGGTGCCCTGCGGTCGCGTGAGGGGCACTCCGGCCAGGGAAGCCACGAAATACGCCAGCACCGTGCTCGCGACCCCTCAGCGGCCTTGACGCTGAAATGCGAGGCTCTGGTAAGTTCGACGAACCCACGATCCTGCAAGTCTGCAAAGGCTCTCTGCACAGGCCGAAAGTCCGAGAGACCTAGCCGAGCCGTCGCATCCCGCGCGGACAGGTGAAGCGACCCATTATTCCCGCCGTTGAAGATCATTAGCAGTTCGGCCAGCAGTGAGCGGGCTACGACATCCAAGCTCGAGTAAGCTGCCGATTCCAGCACCCGGTGCGGCATCATGGAAAACCGAGCTGTCTTGTCGCTGCGGCCCGTGTGATTCGGACGTCGGACCCGATTGCGCGGCCTAGCCATCGCCGCACCTGTCGATCTTCTGGCGGCCCGTGACGAGGCGAATACCACCCGCTGCGCCTCGTGCTCGCCGAACACACGCATAGGTCTGATCGGGGTGTGTTGGGTCGGGCGGATCGAGGCGGACCCGAAAGCCCGCCCCGTCCTGCTCAATGATAACCGATCCGGTCATGCCGCCTCACCAAAGAGATCGGCCTGATCCTCAATCGGGCGTGGACCGTACTCAGCGAGAACCCAGACCGAACCGCGCCGACCGGACGCGCCCTCGCGCCGCCGCCCGCTGTCCACGATCTTGCCAGCGGCCCGAAGCTCCGAAAGCCGAGACCGGACCTGCGTCACGTGAAGGTCGAGAGCGACTGCAACCTCGTCGCCGGTCGAGCCGTAGGACCGGCGGGCAGTGACCACGTCCAAAACCTTGGCCCGGATCGCACCGGCGATCGGTGCGATGTGTTCGGCAGCCTCACGGCTCGTTTCAGGGGCCGAGCTGCGATAGCCCGGAGTGTGAGGATACTTCTGGTCGGTCATCTAGACCTCCATCGCGAGGCCGGCGCGCTCTGCGAGCGTGTGCAGCCAGTCGGATTGCTTGTCGGACAGCGGAGTCGGATCGACGCAACATTGGCCCAGGAAAGACCCTGCGGCCCGAGTAAGCCGCTCGCTGTTGGTGAGTATCGCCAGCGCGAGATTTCGGCGTGCTGTGAAGTCGTCAGCCATCGGCCCGCCTCCCCGCGAAACCTGCGAGCGTGTGCGCGAACAACTGGTGCGCGCGCGCCTTCGAAATGCGCTGCTCAGGCTGCGATGCCCGACGGCGATGGAAGGCGTCGATGTCGCGGAACATGGCGTTGCAAAATCGCGCAAGCTCTGCCATGTTCACATCGTCAACTTCGAGAGCCGCCAAGCACCGAGTTGTCCGAGGGTCGTTCACCGAAAGCCGGTGGCGGCCCTCGCGCCGTTCAGGGGACGACGCACCCCGTTCCAGGAGCGCCATCGGTCACGCTGCCTCCTGCTGGTCGAGCTGGCGAGCGACGAAGGCGCGTACGCTAGCGACTGTCACGCGAGTAGCGCGACCGACCTTGAATGCATGCAACTCGCCATTGTTGATTAGCTCATAGCCCTTCGTGATCCCCACCGGGATCAAGGCGAAGGCATCTTTGGGAGGAAGCCCGATCGGTTCCATTGCCTTACTCCATCACCAATGCCAGCGCGAACGCCAGCGGGTGACAGAGCAAATAGGCGAAGAAGTGCGCCGCTTGCTAAGGAGCAATTGGCGCGATTGCAGAGCCGAAACAGATACCTAACGCGCCATCCGGCAACGGATCAGGAGTGTCCTGTCCCATCGCGGGGACGGAACCGCCGCAATCTGTTGAAAGCTTGCCCGTCCCTTTGCAGGCTTCGACGCGCTTCATCTTGGTCGAACGTTCTCGACATCCTCCGATCGAGGTCCGCCTCAATTCGGGCAAGCGACATCCGCCCGCGGTAAGCCTTCTCGCCGAGACGTTCGATCACTTCCGCCTTCCATTTGCGAATTGCGTCCCACGTAAGGTGCCCGAACGCTTCGGATATCCAGCTCTGAAACTGTCCCGGCTTGACCCCGTTCAGCTTGAACACTTCGGCCCAATAAAGCGCACGAAGCTGAAATTCCGCGAGCCTATAGGACACGATACCTTCGCTAGACTTGGGGCCGCGTCCGACGCGATCAAACAAGATCGCCACATCGCCAGCGGCTAGGGCTGCGATTTCCCTTGCGGCTGCCGGGAGAGAGCCATCGGAATGGCTGGGGTCTGCAGTCTTGAAGAACGGGGCAACCATTTCAATACGACTCGAGAGGGCTGCCAAATGGTCAGCCCGATCGGCATCTTCAGGTAGCATGCCGTAAGCACGCCGCACGACGTCTAGGCCAATCAGACGGGCAGCCCACGCTGCAACTTCTCTAACAAGAAATTGGGCCTGCAACGGATTAGGGTCTCCCTCGGCCCAAAGCTCTTGGTGGTGATCGACAATTTCCTCTAACGCGGAAAGAGCTCGCCTTTGCTCTTGAGACAACATGACCGCTAAGTTCCCAATCTAAGAGGAAGTTGCACTACATCGCCCGATTGCCCGGAGGCATACCGCCCCCAGGCATCGAGCAGTGTCCTGCGCATTTCGAGGAACTTGGCCCGGTTGTAGGCCCGTATCACCTTGTCGGGGATTGCGTGGGCCAGCGCTGCCTCTGCCACCGCATCGGGAATGCTCGGCATGCGTTCAGCCGCCCAGGTGCGGAACGAAGAGCGGAACCCGTGGGTGGTGTATCCCGTAGGCCGGACGATCTTGCCCAGCGTCATGTCGGACAACTGCGCCCCGCCCTTGCCGGGGAACACCAGGCAGTCGCGCGTGCAGGTTCGTAGGGACTTGGCGATTTCGAGGACCGCCAGAGCTTGAGGCGACAGGGTTACGGTATGCGCCTCGCCGGATTTCATCAGCGATGCTGGCCGGTGCCATTCCTTCGCATCTAGGTCAAAATGCGACCACATGGCGGAGCGGACCTCGCCGCTGCGCGCGGCGGTGTAGATCGTCAGGAGCGTCGCCAAGCGCCCCATCGTGACCGCCCCGGCCTCCAGCTTGGCCACGAACGGCGGCAACTCGGCATAGGGCATCGAGGCGAAGTTACCGGCCTTGGCTTGCCGGGACAGCAAGGGGCGCAGTCCGTCGCGGGGCGCTCCGATCGAGCGCCAGCCCATGCCTTTCGCGTAGTCGAGGACCACACCGAGCCGTTGGCGCATCTTGCGAGCCGCAGCAGGCTTGCGCGTCCACAGCGGCGACAGCACCGCGAGCAAGTCCTTCTCGTCCACCGAGTCGATCCGCAGGTTGCCGATCTTCGGGAACGCATGCAGTTTCAGGGTCGACAGGAACGCATCGGCGTGCCGCGTGCCCCAACCCGCTGACAATGCTTTGTGAGCGGCTTCAGCGGCTTCCTTGAAAATTGGTGGCGCTTCCTGACGCTTGTCGCGGACGGCCCTGATGTCGCCACCCGACCGGGCAACCTTGCGCAGGGCTCGCGCCTTCTCGCGCGCTTCTTCCAGCGACAGGTCCGACGCCGAACCCAAGCCGATATCCTGCCGCTTCATCACTTCCCGCCCCACCGTCGGGTCGTACTTCATCGCCGTGACGCGCAGCACCCAAGACTTGGAGCCGGTTGTCGCTCGCGATCGTTCGGAGGCGGGCGCGACGAGAAGATAAAGTCCCTCACCGTCGCCATGGCGACCAGGCTTGGCGCTCTTGACCCGCAGGGCAGTAAGCTTCGGCAGGACCTCGCTCCCACATTTGCTCCCACACTATTTCCCGGCTTGTCGCGAATGTCAACGAAAGACAGCGAAGAACATCGCCAGAACAGTGGCTGAAAACCTATGGTCTGACGAAGGCTGGCGAAGGCCGGGGAAGGAGAGATTGGATGCCCCGCGAGGATTCGAACCTCGATAGACGGAGTCAGAGTCCGTAGTCT
>VFQP010002570.1_pt1 | contig 19975 bp, 18 predicted proteins | sample 3512351 | NCBI WGS metagenome assembly VFQP01 (sample SAMN10412372, study PRJNA504923) | tailings metagenome | isolation source: Relicate 1 Philex TSF1 revegetated site | place: Philippines: Tuba, Benguet | collected 2017-08-29
GCTCGGTACGTGAAAAAGCCGAAGAAAAAGTATTCAGCCACCTCGGCCGCATGATCCCGCTCAAGGAAAAAAATCCCAACCTGGTGATCGGCGTCGGCGGTTGTGTCGCCAGCCAGGAAGGCGACGCGATTATCAAACGCGCACCGTATGTCGATGTGGTATTTGGCCCGCAAACCTTGCACCGCCTGCCCGAGCTAATTAAAGCAAAACGCGCAGAAAACAAACCTCAGGTTGATATTACCTTCCCCGAGATTGAGAAATTTGACCATCTGCCACCGCCCAGAATCGAAGGAGCCACTGCATTCTTAAGCATTATGGAAGGCTGCAGCAAATACTGCAGTTTTTGCGTGGTGCCTTACACGCGCGGGGAGGAATTCTCGCGCCCGTTTGAAGATATCTTGACCGAAGCAATCCAACTGGCTGAACAAGGCGTCAAGGAAATAACCCTGCTTGGGCAAAACGTCAACGCTTACCGCGTGCAGTACGAAGGCATTGAAGCCGATCTGGCGATGCTGATTGAAACAGTAGCCGAGATTCCGCAAATCGAGCGTATCCGCTACACCACCAGCCACCCGAATGAGATGAACGAGCGGCTGATTGCCTGCCATGCCAATGTGCCTAAGCTGGCGAATCAGTTACATCTGCCTGTTCAAGCAGGTAGTGACCGCATATTAATGGCGATGAAGCGCAATTACACGGCGCTGCAATACAAAGGCCTGATCCGCAAACTGAAAGCGGCCAATCCTCAGTTGACAATCACCAGCGACATCATCGTCGGCTTCCCTGGCGAAACTGAAAAAGACTTCCAGGCGACCCTGAAGTTGATGAAAGACGTAGGCTTTGATTATAGTTTCAGCTTCCTGTACAGCCCGCGCCCTGGCACCCCCGCTAGCTACTTGCCGGATGAAACACCACAAGAAACCAAAGCAGACTGGTTGAAACAGTTGCAAACCGAGAATGAAACCAATGGTGACGCCATCAGCCGCGCCATGCTGGGCACCGTACAACGTGTGCTGATCGATGGCCCTTCCTGGAAAGACCCTAACTTGCTGGCCGGTAAAACCGATAATGGCCGCGTGGTGGATATCGCCGCCGATGCACGTTTTATACATCAAATGGTCCAAGTAAAAATTACCGACGTCTACAACCCTCATCGCCTGGTAGGCGAAATAGTGAATTAAGCAATGGAAATCACCCTAAAACCTGAAGACAACCTGATGCTGGCCAATTTGTGTGGCCCGCTGGATGAAAATATCCGCCAGCTGGCAAATGGCCTCGATATCGATATCAACCGCCGTGGCAGCACGTTTCATTTGACTGGCACGGATACCAATACCAGACTGGGTGTCCAGATGCTGGAGAATTTTTATGCGCGCGCAAAAAAACCGATTGAGCTGGAAGATATTCAACTGGGCCTGGTAGAGATCGACAAACTGAAGCCGGAAGAAGTGGCTTCCACCAGCATGCCGACACTGATGACGCGCCGTGGTGATCTGCATGGCCGAACACCACGACAGGTCAGTTACCTGCAACAGATACAGGATCACGACATCACATTTGGCATAGGCCCGGCCGGTACCGGTAAAACTTACCTGGCGGTTGCCAGTGCAGTCGATGCGATGACGCGTGATCGCGTGAAACGTATTGTGCTGGTACGTCCGGCAGTAGAAGCTGGTGAGCGCCTGGGTTTTCTGCCCGGGGATTTAAACCAGAAAGTGGACCCATATTTACGCCCTTTGTATGACGCTTTATACGATTTGGCGGGTTACGACACGGTCAATAAAATGTTCGAACGTGGCGCGATTGAAGTAGCGCCATTGGCTTATATGCGTGGCCGTACATTGAACCAGAGTTTTATTATCCTGGATGAAGCGCAGAATACTACGCCTGAGCAGATGAAGATGTTTTTGACCAGGATTGGGTTTGGTACTAAAGCGGTGATCACGGGTGATGTGACGCAGATTGACTTGCAGCGTCATCAGAAAAGTGGCCTGGTCGAAGCGCAGAAGATTCTGAAGGAAGTGAAAGGCATAGCGTTTACGCAGTTTATGTCGCAGGATGTGGTGCGACACCCGTTGGTTCAGAAGATCATTAATGCTTATGAGAAGTTTGAGCAAAATAGTGAGAAAAATTAATTTTCTGAAATTATAAAGTTGTTTTTCGCCCCTAGGCGACCTTCTTTCTTATGCTTGTCCATAAGAAAGAAGGCAAAGAACAAGACACCCTAGCTTCCGCTTTTTCCCTGTGTTGCTCATCAACGTGGGCGTCCAACGAAACTCGCCCTAGCGGCTTGCACTCTTCGCAAGCCACCGCGGAACTCGAACAGACGCTGGCCGACAACTCCCACGCTGACTGCGCTACTCGGCGCGTCAGATAGGGGCCCGTTAAAAACACACGCTTTCTCACATCAGTGAATTCTTTGCATCTGATCACGCTCGAACATTGTGGCAAAAACAATAACCTTATGGTTTGCTGAATTTTGCTCTAGAAATTAAAGCTGTCGCTTAGCGCCCACTATCCATGACGTTCAATTAAGGCTTAATCGTGGTGGTTTTAAACGGGCCCCTATCTGACGCGCCGAGTAGCGCAGGCAAAACAAGAGATAAGGGAGCGTTTGTTTGAGTCCCGCAGCAGCTCACGTAGTGTGTGAGCTGCCAGGTCGAGTTTCGCGACCGCTTGTTTTGACGAGCAACGCAGGAAACAAGCGGAAGCTAGGGTGCATTTCTTTTGGTTACTTATTCTTTGTGCAAGCAAAGAAAAGTAACTCGCCGAGGGGCGAAAGAAAATTGTGAATGTATAAAATATGCTTATTAACCTCTGGCAAATCCCACACTTGCTCTTCGAACGTTACCAAGCTAAACATTCACCTCGCCTGGATTCTGGCCTTCGCCAGAATGACGATCGTGACAGCGGGCAATAAAATTCAGCAGAGAATTACAGCTAGAAAACTAACCCTCAATATACGTAGGAAATTTCTGCATCACCTCAGCAAACAACTCCCCTTCCACCCATCCCGCCAACCACTCCCGCAATCGAGAATAAGCACTCTGCCCAAACCACTGCGCATCCACCGCCGCAAACTGCCTGATAAAAGGGAAAATTGCCACATCAGCCATACTCGCCGAATCACCCAACAGAAAACGATGCTCAGCCAGCAAAGCTTCTAGCCTTCGTAAAAACTGCTCGCCCTGCTCACGATAAAACAACATTGATTGCTCAGGATAACGCTCAGGGTATTTATACCTGTCTAACGCCTTTTTAAACTCGCCATCATTAACACTGATCAGCGAATCGACCACTAACATATCTTCTTTAAGCCACCCAAGCGCATCATTTTGCAGCAATGCCCAGCGCATGATATCCAGGCTCTGCTCCAACACTGTTCCATCAGCCAACTGCAATACGGGCACAGTGCTTTTAGGCGATATCTGCAACAAATGCTGAGGCTTCTCGCGCAGCGAGACCTCACGCAATTCCACTTGAATCTTTGCTGCCCACAACGCCATCCGCGCCCGCATGGCATAAGGACAACGACGATAGGAATACAGTATAGGCAAGACCATTAAAGTAAAGCGCGGCGACAGTCTTTAATGAGCTGCGGCCCTTTATAGATCAGGCCACTATACAACTGCACCAGACTGGCACCCGCTGCAATTTTCTCTTTGGCATCTTCGCCATTCAAAATGCCGCCTACACCAATGATAGGCAAACTGTTTTGCAATGATGCAGCTAATGTACGTATCACCTGTGTAGAACTGTCTTTCACCGGGGCACCGGAGAGGCCGCCTGCTTCTTCAGCGTGCTGCAATCCGGCGACTGCCTCCCTGGCCAGTGTGGTGTTAGTCGCGATCACGCCGTCTATCCGGTGCTGCATCAGCAACCCGGCGATTTCTTCCACCTGCTCGCCAGTTAAATCAGGCGCGATCTTCAATGTGACAGGCACATATTTACCATGAATTTGCGACAGGATATTCTGCTCGGCTTTTAACGTTGCCAGCAACTGGCTGAGCGCTTCTTTTTCCTGCAAAGCGCGCAGGTTCTTGGTGTTTGGGGAAGAGATATTCACGGTGATATAACTGGCGTGTGCATACACCTTGCGCATACAGGTCAGGTAATCCTCAGCGGCGCGTTCATTCGGTGTATCAAAGTTTTTGCCTATGTTAATGCCTAAAATGCCTTTGAATTTGGCTGCTTTCACGTTCTGGAGCAGATTATCCACGCCAAGGTTATTAAAACCGAAGCGGTTAATAATGGCGTTAGCCTGCGGCAAGCGGAAAAGGCGCGGCTGGGGATTACCCGGCTGCGCGCGGGGCGTCACCGTGCCTACTTCCAGGAAACCGAAACCGAGGGCTGCCATCCCATCTATCACCATGGCATTCTTGTCCAGGCCAGCAGCCAGGCCGACCGGGTTTGGGAAAGTCAGCCCCATCACCTGTTTGGGTTGATCAGGCACCCCATTCCCGGCCAATGCCAGCAATCCCAAACGTTCGGCACGCTTGAGTGACTTCAATGTCAGGTCATGTGCCTGTTCTGCATCCAGCCTGAACAATAGCGGTTTTAATAAGGGATACACATTCATCAACTTTTTTCCTGTTATTGGCGCGTGAAAATCGGATTTCACAGGATGCAGCATGCATCAGGTTTGCGTTATATCAAAAACCATCTGGTAGCCTGGGTTCACAATAATCATCAGAAACATGAGGATCTTACAGGAGGACTTACCATGAAAATTCTGATTGATTTATTATCTACCGACTATGGTTTGATGAGTTTTATCGTGATTGCCGTGATCACGGTGGTCATGACCTGGGCAGGTATTTACGTTTATATCAAATCACGTCAATAATTTTTGTCACTGCTTATACTCTTCCGCAGGCATTTGCGAGCCTTGATTTAATAAAACCCCGCAGGTGCGGGGTTTTATTAAATTACAGAAGCACCTTCTCGATACCGCCGTTATTGGCTTTATGGATGTAGTCTTCCATCCAGTTTTCACCGAGGATATGTTTGGCCATTTCAACCACAATATAATCGGCTTCAATACCGGTGTCATCGCCATACCGTGACAGGCCTTGCAGGCAGCTAGGGCAAGAGGTAAGAATCTTCACTTGCTGCTCAGGCGCACCGACAGTCAGGCCCATCTTGCTCATGCCTTTTTCCAGTTCTTCCTGCTTGCGGAATTTCACCTGCGTGGCAATGTCAGGACGCGCCGCAGCAAACGTACCGGACTCGCCGCAGCAACGGTCATTCAGTGCTACATCCGTCCCCATCAGCTTGTTGGTCACTTCCAGCGGCTTGTAGGTTTTCATCGGCGTATGGCAAGGGTCATGGTACATGTAACGGGTACCGGTCACGCCTTGCAGGCGCATGTCTTTTTCCATCAGGTATTCATGGATATCGAGCAGGCGGCAGCCCGGGAAAATCTTCTCGAACTCGTATTTCTGCAATTGATCCATACACGTACCGCAAGATACGATCACTGTCTTGATATCGAGATAGTTCAGCGTATTCGCCACGCGATGGAACAGCACGCGGTTGTCCGCCGTGATTTCCTGGCCCTTGTCATGGTTACCGGCTGAGGTTTGCGGATAGCCGCAGCACAAGTAGCCTGGCGGCAGCACGGTGATCGCACCGACTTCATACAGCATGGCCTGCGTGGCCAGGCCGACATTGGAGAACAGGCGCTCTGAACCACATCCGGGGAAATAGAACACAGCTTCCGAATCTTCGCTCACTTTTTGCGGATTGCGGATCACCGGGATCATAGTGTCATCCTCCACCCCCAGCATGGCGCGTGAGGTTTTGGATTGCATCTTTTTAGGCATGGGGCGATTGATGAAATGAATCACCTGCGCCTTGATTTCCGGTTTGCCCACCGTGGCTGGCGGTGCTTTTTTGTCCTTCAGCAGGCCGAACTTTTTCGCCAGGCTGTTGGCGATATTAATCGCCTTATAGCCCATCTGTATCATGCCGGCGCGCACCAGCTTGATGGTGGCCGGATCCTTGGCGTTCAGGAACAGCATGCCTGCTGCGGTACCCGGGTTGAAATTCTTTTTACCCTGTTCGCGCAGGAAATTACGCATCTTGACCGATACATCACCAAAGTCGATATTGACCGGGCAAGGCTTCTCGCAACGGTGGCAGACCGTACAATGGTCAGCCACATCGTTGAACTCGTCAAAGTGCTTGAGCGAGATACCACGGCGTGTCTGCTCTTCGTAAAGGAACGCCTCGATCAGCAGCGAAGTACCCAGGATCTTGTTACGCGGCGAATACAGCAGGTTGGCGCGTGGCACATGGGTAGAACATACCGGCTTGCACTTGCCGCAGCGCAGGCAATCGGAAATATCATCGGCAATCTCGCCTATGGCAGACTGCTCCATGATGATGGATTCCTGCTCAAGCAGGCCGAAGCTTGGTGTATAGGCGTTTTCCAACCCTGAGCCCATCAACAGTTTGCCTTTGTTGAAGCGGCCTTCCGGGTCGACCTTATTCTTGTAAGCGGTGAAAGTATCAATGGTTGCCTGGTCCAGGAATTCCATTTTAGTGATACCAATACCATGCTCGCCAGAAATCACCCCATCCAGTCCACGTGCCAGATCCATCACGCGTGCGACGGCTGCATGTGCGTCCTGCATCATGCCGTAGTCGTCAGAGTTGACCGGGATATTGGTGTGCACGTTACCGTCACCGGCGTGCATATGCAGCGCAATGAATACGCGGCTCTTCAATACCGTTTTCTGTATCTCGTCCAGCTTTTCCAGGATGCGCTGGAACTCACGGCCGACAAAAATATCCGCCATCGGGCGCTTCAGTTCGCGCTTCCATGACACGCGCAAATCATAAGACTGCACGGCGCGGAACACGTTGTCATACTGGGTAAAGGCATTACCCAGTTCACCAAGCGCGGACACCGGCTGATCCAGCGTATTCAGGATCAGGCGCCATTTGGCACGGATGTCACTCAGCAGTTGCAGGCCCATCTCGCGTTTGGATTTCGCACCTTCAGGATCGGCATTGCCGTCTTCGTCCGGTTGCAGCGGCAGGTCACCCCGTAAAAAGGTTTCCAGCTCATCGACCAGGCGCAGCTTGTTCTGGATAGACAATTCGATATTGATGCGCTCGATACCGTCAGAATACTCACCCAGGCGCGGTAACGGGATCACCACGTCTTCGTTGATCTTGAAGGCGTTGGTATGGCGCGCAATCGCTGCCGTACGTGAACGGTCCAGCCAGAATTTCTTGCGTGCTTCAGCCGATACGGCAATAAAGCCTTCGCCATTGCGCGCGTTGCACATACGCACCACTGCGGAAGCCACTTCGCCCACCGCATTCTCGTCGTCCGATGCGATATCGCATAACAACACCATTTTCGGGCGTTGCTGGCGTGCCGCCTTGGTCGCATAACCAACCGCTTTCACATAGCGCTCGTCCATGTGCTCCAGGCCTGCCATGATCACCGCAGGCTCCTGCTTGGCAGTCGCGTCCAGGTAATCCTTGATCTCCACAATCGCAGGCACGGCATGGGAAACATTGCCAAAGAATTCCAGCGCAATGGTACGCACATGCTTGGGCATGCGGTGCAGGATGAACGTGGCTGAGGTGATCAGGCCATCACAACCTTCTTTTTGCACACCAGGCAGACCAGACAGGAATTTGTCGGTCACATCTTTACCCAGGCCGACCTTACGGAAGCTAGGGCCAGGAATCTCCAGGATCTCCGGCTCGTCCAGCAGGTTTTTAAAGGCAATGTCGTAGCGGCTGATCTTGAAACGCGCCACATCAATATCGTGGATCTTGCCCAGGTTATGATCCAGGCGCTCGACTTCCAGCCAGGTGGCGTCTGGCGTCACCATGCGCCAGGAGGCGAGGTTATCCAGCGCGGTACCCCACAGCACCGCTTTTTTACCGCCGGCGTTCATGGCCACGTTACCGCCGATACAACATGCATCGGCTGAGGTAGGGTCACACGCAAACTCTAAACCGGCTTCGGTCGCCGCATCCATTGCACGGCGTGTCACCACCCCGGCGCCACACTCGATAGTGGCGACCTGGCGGGCCACACCCGGCAAGGTGCGCATTTGCACACCAGTGTGTTTATCAAGTTTTTCGGTGTTGATCACCGCCGACAAAGGCGTCAGCGGCACGGCGCCGCCGGTATAACCGGTACCACCGCCACGCGGGATAATGGTTAAGCCTAATTCGATACACGCACGTACCAGGTAAGAGATTTCAGCTTCAGTATCCGGGTTGATCACCACAAACGGATACTCGACACGCCAGTCTGTTGCATCAGTCACATGGGAAACACGTGCCAGGCCATCAAACTGTACATTATCCTTGCGGGTATATTTGGTCAGTTTGGCCAGCGCTTTTTTGCGCAAGTCGGCCGTCTGCCTGAAATCGTCGGCAAATTTTTCCACCGCCCTGGTCGCCGCGACAATCAGTTTTTCAACCTTGTCATTGTTACCACTGCGTTCACGAATGGCGGAGATGCGGTGGTACAAGGCATCGATCAGTGCTTTGCGCCGCTTGGGATTTTCCAGCAGATCATCCTGCAAATACGGGTTGCGTGAAACCACCCATATATCGCCCAACACTTCAAACAGCATGCGCGCACTACGCCCTGTTTTGCGCTCGGTACGCAATACATTCAGGATCTCCCATATTTCTTCACCCAGAAACCGAATGACGATTTCGCGGTCAGAGAAGGAGGTATAGTTGTACGGAATTTCGCGCAAACGCGTAAGAGGAGTAGAATCCGAATTGAGCAATTCTGCAGGCACAGGTGCGTTCATTGATAATTTATCAAAAGCAAAAGTGAATTATAACATGCTGAGGTCAGCGCAAACACGTTACACCCACTGGGGTTTTTCAATCTCGTTTCAAACATTATGTCCAAATACGCTTTTTCATTAAAAAAATGGGTGATCCCGTTAGTCGCCCTGGTTTTATTCGCCGGACTCGCCATCGCAACCCTGCAAAAACCCGAAGCGCCAGAAGTGACTTTCACCACGCTGGACGGTAAAAAGATCAGCATGGCTTCATTGCGTGGCAAAACGGTTCTGGTCAATTTCTGGGCAACCGACTGCCCGGGCTGCATCAAGGAGATGCCGACACTGATCGAAACTTACAAGAGGTATAAGGACAAAAATTTTGAAGTGATCGCCATCGCCATGCCTTACGACCCGCCGGCACAGGTATTGAATTACACCCAGGAAAAATCCCTGCCATTTGCCGTGATGCATGACGGCTTTGGTGACATGGTAAAAGCGTTCGGCAACGTCAACCTGACACCTACTGCATTTATCTTTGACCCACAGGGACGCCGCTTGCAGAAAGTGATAGGCGAACTGGACTTTCCTAAACTGCACGCTTTGATAGAGCAACAGGCGAAATAAGCATGTTGTGGATCAAAGCCTTACACCTGATATTTATCACCAGCTGGTTTGCCGGACTGTTTTACCTGCCGCGTATTTATGTGAACCTGGCGATGGAAACTGACACGCAGGCCTACGCACGCTTGCTGCTGATGGCGCAAAAGCTTTACCGTTTTATGCAGCCGCTTTCCATACTAGCGCTCGCTTTTGGCCTGTGGCTGTGGTTCGGCTATGGCTTCACCGGTGGCTGGTTACATGCCAAAGTGTTTTTAGTGGTTTTACTGCTGGGTTATCACCATTATTGTGGCAAATTGCTGAAACAGTTTACTGCGCACAAAAACCAGCGCGGCCATGTCTGGTTCCGCTGGTTCAATGAAATCCCGGTGCTGATCCTGATCGCCATTGTAGTATTAGTGGTGGTAAAACCTTTCTAGGTCATGCCGGGACGTTAAGTCATGCTGGACTCGCTACTGCAATCAGACTGGTTGATCCGCATGCTGGATAAATCCAGCCAGAAACCGGTGCAAAAACTGCTGGCGCTATTTTCCGTGCTGGATGATCTACTCTCCAGCCCGCTGACTGCGCAAAACCCGCCTGCAAAGCAAACTGCACGCTCTGACCGCTTGCAAAGCTACCTTACCCGACAATCCCAGAAAGCAGGCGCACGCCTGCCGGAAATGCTGGCTAACCAGTTATATTTCATGGCAATCAGTGCCTGCCAGGAGAAGCTGCTACATCCGGACTCTACTGCGTTACATCATGCGCGGCAGGCAGCGCAGGCCTTGATCAAAGAGCAAACCAGCCGCGAAATCGACTGGCTGGCGGTACGCAACTACGGCATTGTGGTTACCGCATTATGCATTGGCATATTTGCAGGACATTTCTGGTCCGCCTCGCAGAATATGGAGATCATCACAGCCAATGCTGCCGAGCAACCCGCCCCTCCGGCCAATCCATTTTCACTGGAAGCCAGCCCTTCCGAAACCGCAGCCATTTATGCCCGTCTGGAAACCATGAAACATGGCGACTGCCGATTACTGGAGGCATTGCAGCTGCCGGAAAAACTTAAAAGTGTCTATATAGAAAATGTGATCAATGGCCATGTCACTATCAACCGCGACGAGCAGGTGCTGGTCAATCAGCTACTGGACCAGGTGCAATGCAACTACACGCCCAAGCTGATGGCCAACTCCAGAAATTAACTTCAGCTTCACCTGATAATTTTCATTGTCTGGATCACAGCACTATACTGTTTAGTATAGGGTGATATAATCAGACTCATGAGCGCACTCAAGCAAAAAATCCTGCAGGTTTCAACGGACTTGTTCCAGACGCGTGGCATCAATTCCACCGGCGTGGATACGATCGTGGCTGTGGCCGGCACGACCAAAATGACGCTCTACAAATATTTTGAAACCAAGGAAGAGCTGATCCTGGCAGTCTTGCAGCAAAGCCATCAGGACTTCCAGAACTGGATGAATAACAAGCTGGGCGGCTTGAGCGACAAGCCTGACGAAAAGATACAGCGCTTGTTTGATTTCATTGAGGAATGGGTGACCTCGCCTACGTTTATCGGCGTAGCGTTTATCAAGGCATCGGCGGAATTCCCCAGTGAAGAAAACCGCATCCATCAACTTTCGTCACAACAATCCCGTGAATTCCGCCAGTTCATCAGCAAACTGGCGCAAGAAGCGCACATCAAGGATGCGGAAGGTTTAGCCCTGCAACTCTCCATCCTGTTCGAAGGCGCGGTGCAGGCCGAGCAAATCAAGCGCGGCTCCGGCGCCATCAAGTCGGCCAAAAAAGCTGCAAAAACCCTGATCGATCTCGCCATCAAGCAATCCTAAGCCAGGCAAGGCTTACCCGTTCCTCAGCAAAGGTTCGGCAGGCACAAGTATCGCTTGCCAGCGAATGGGCTGGCGGCAATAATAGCCGCTGTTTCTCACAACCTCTTTTTCACCACATACATGAAGATTTTAATTTGCGGCTCTTTGGCCTATGACACCATCATGGTGTTTCCCGACCAGTTTAAAAACCATATCCTGGCGGACAAGATTCACAAACTCAGCGTGGCCTTCCTGGTACCGGAAATGCGCCGCGAGTTTGGCGGCACTGCCGGCAATATCGCATATAACCTCCAATTGCTGGATGGCCAGCCACAGATCATGGCCACTGTGGGCGACGACTTTGCTCCTTACCAGAGCTGGCTGGAGCATAACAAGATTGATCGCCAGCATATCAAAACCATCAATGGCGCGTTCACCGCGCAAGCGTTTATCACTACCGATATCGACGACAACCAGATCACTGCATTCCACCCCGGCGCCATGCAAAACGCCCACGCCAACAGCGTCAAGGATGTAAAAGATGCGGTACTGGCAATCATCGCGCCGGACGGGCGTGACGCCATGTTCCAGCATGCCAGAGAGTGCCATGAAGCGGGCATCCCGATGATGTTTGACCCAGGTCAGGGCCTGCCCATGTTCAATGGCGAAGAATTACTTTATTTTATTGAACTGGCGGACTACCTGGCAGTGAACGATTATGAGTCTCAGGTTATCCAAGATAGGACAGGGCTGACACTTGAGCAACTCGCCGCAAAAGTGAAAGCACTGATAGTGACACTGGGTGGGGAAGGCTCGCATATTTATGCCGATGGTCAACGCCATGTGATTCCAAGCGTTAAGGCAGATGCGGTGGTTGACCCGACGGGTTGTGGAGATGCGTACCGCGCCGGTTTACTTTACGGCATCGCCCGTGGATGGGACTGGAAAACGTGTGGCAGGCTGGCAGCCACCATGGGGGCGATCAAAATCGCCCACCGCGGCGGGCAGAACCACGCCCCAAGTCGGCAGGAGATTGAAAATATTTACAGCCATGCGCTGGTACAGGATGCGATCAAGGAAGACCCTACATTGAGTCGTCCGGCATCGAGCTAAATAAGGAGAAAATCAATGAAAGTGCGTGTATTGCAGTGGGTTAGCTTAGTGTTGCTGGTGGCCTTCCTGGGGGCTTGTGCAAGTTCCAATTCAGGCAGCGTATATTCGCGCGACGAAGCACGTAAAGCGCAAACGGTGAAAACCGGTGTGGTGGAAAGTGTGCGTAGCGTGAAACTTGAAGGTACCAAATCCCCGGTAGGTACCGTCGCTGGCGGTGCGGTCGGTGGTATTGCCGGTAGCAGTATCGGTGGCGGCAGAGGCAGCATCATTGCTGCCGTGATCGGCGCAGTAGCAGGCGGCCTGGCGGGTTCAGCGATTGAAGAAGGTGTGACCCGTAAAAATGCGTATGAAATCACGGTCAAGCTGGATGGCGGCAACCTGGTTTCCATCGTGCAGGAAGCGGATGAGCAATTTGCGCCCGGTGACCGCGTACGTATCGTTGAAAACGGCACGACCTCACGTGTAAGCCATTAATCCGGCAGCCTTCATTTAAGGACTTGAGTTAAAAAAGAGCGACCTGGTCGCTCTTTTTTATTGTCTGCATATTGTCATTTCAGTCACAGAACTGTCACAGCAACGTCACCAATCATTCACATGCCACTCCTATCATCTCGCTAAATCACATAAGGAGAAGCGTGATGTTTGAACAAGATCTGCAGCAACCCGGCATACATCAGTCTGATATTCAAAACAGTATTCATACCTCCCGCAGACCGGCGTCTTCGCTCAGCGTCTCTCTTGCTACAACCGCAGAAGAAATCACCGAAGCCCAGCGCTTGCGTTACCAGGTATTTGCCGATGAAATGGGTGCACAGATCAAAAGTCATAACGGGCTGGATGTAGATGGTTTTGATGCTTTTTGTGACCACCTGCTAGTCCGTGATGATGCGACCCAGCAAGTGGTGGGCACCTACCGTATCCTCAACCCTATGCAAGCCATGCTGGCTGGCGGTTATTATTCAGCAGGTGAATTCGATCTAAGCCGCCTGTCGCCGCTGACTGACCGCACCGTAGAAGTGGGGCGTGCCTGCGTACATGCCGACTACCGCACAGGCGGCACTATCACCATGCTATGGGCCGGCCTGGCCAAATACATGATGGCACGCCAGTATGAATACATGATAGGTTGCGCCAGCATTTCCATGCATGATGGTGGCCATATGGCGGCCTCATTATTCAGCAGCCTGCGTGAAGAATACCTGTCGCCGGCGGAATACCGTGTGTTTCCGCACAACCCGTTGCCGATTGAAGCGCTGGACCAGTCCTTGCCGGTCACCTGCCCGCCGCTGATCCGGGGATATTTGCGTCTGGGCGCCTATATCTGCGGCGAACCCGCCTGGGACCCGGCTTTTAATACCGCAGATATGCTGGTATTGTTACCGCTTTCCCGCATCCACCCAAGATATGCAGCGCATTTCCTGAAATAATTTGCCGAACACACATCCCACCAAAACACATTTTCTTAAACGCGCATGGCGCATCACCTGCATCAGTGTGCACGTACTGCTAGGGCTGCTATTGGCGGCACTAGTGTTGCCGGTAGGCGGCAAACCCGTACGCCTGGCGTTGATCCAGTGGTGGTGCCGACGCTTGCTGCGCTGTTTTAATATTCGCCTGACCACCAGCGGTACCCTGCCCGGCAAAGAAACACGCGGTACATTGTTTGTCGCCAACCATATCTCCTGGGTGGATATCCACGCCATCAACAGCGTACTGCCGGTACGCTTTGTCGCCAAACTGGAAGTGAAAAACTGGCCGGTGTTTGGTTACCTGATCAGGAAGTCAGGCACCATTTTCATCAACCGCACCCGTCAGCGCGATGCTGCGCGCGTGGTGCAGCTTGCCAGTAATGCCTTGAAGCTCAACGATAATTTATGCGTGTTTCCCGAAGGCACCACCACGGAAGGTGAGCAGGTATTACCGTTCAAAAGCAGCCTGATCCAGGCCGCGATAGACGCCAGGGCAATGGTGATTCCGGTAGCCATTTACTATGCAACCCCTGCTGGTGGCCTCAACCGGGCAGCCGCCTACGCTGGCGAAACCACGATGGCAGAATCCATGCAGGCCTTTATCAATATGCCTGAACCCACCGTCCACTTACACTTCTGCCAGGCGATTCTTGCCGCTGACATAAGCCGCCAGGCACTGGCTGCACAAGCGCATGCAGAAATCACCCATGTGCTCCACCCGTCAGCTGAGCGACGCGAACAGGCAGAGGCGGTAGCCTGAGATCTCTTTCGGCCAGCTAGTTTCTAACCCAGGTAAGCTTGCCAGCCAGCCTTCAGCACCAATAGTGTCACCATGACGATAAACACCCGCCGCACCAGTAATGCACCGTGCTTGAGAGCCAGCGAGGTGCCGACTAAACTACCTAGAATATTGGCCGCTGCCATTGCCAGCCCCACCTGCCACCAGACATGGCCGGTCGCCGCCAGCAGAATCAGTGCCGCCAGATTGGTCGCGGCATTCAGCACTTTGGATGACGCAGAGGCATGCAGGAAATCCACGCCCAGCCAGCGGATCAGCAAAAAGATAAAGAAACTGCCGGTGCCTGGGCCAAAGAATCCGTCGTACCAGCCTATCATCCCGCCTATACCGATGGCGAGCAACAGCCTGGCGCGCTCTGTACGTAAGGGGCTATGCACCAGGCCAAACTGGCGGTGTTTCAAGGTATACAGCAATACACACAGTAACACCAGAGGCAGTAATTTACGCAGGAACTCCGGATCGGTCCTGGTTAACGTCCATGCACCTAGCCACGAGCCGGCAAACGCCACCAGCGCAGCCGGCAGTAACCAGGCCCAGTCCAGCGTGACTCGATTGGCATAGCGCATGGCAGCTACCGCTGTGCCAAACACACTGGAACATTTATTGGTGCCCAGCAATAAGGAAGGCGGCAATGAGGGATAAGTAGATAGCAGCGCTGGCACCGTCACCAGCCCGCCCCCGCCGACCATGGCGTCCATCACCCCGGCTAAAAATGACGCGGCGACTACCAGCAACACATCCGTCATGGGATCAGCCGGAACCCGTTATGCTGCCTAGAGATCAATCACCGCCACCTGCCGACGGCTTATCCCTGGCATCCAGCCCGACCTGTACGATGCTTTTATCATCAAGGTTATAAGCGGTCAGCTGGCGACCCCACAGGCATCCGGTATCCAGCGCCACCACCCCATCGCCATCGTGAAAACCAAGAGCAGACCAGTGGCCGAACAGAATGGTCTGCGCGCCGGTCGAGCGGCGATCAGGGAGTTGAAACCAGGGGTAATATCCTGCAGGCATATCGGCCACTTCGCCTTTGAACGCGAATTCCATCTCACCCTGCGCATCGCACAAGCGCATGCGGGTGCATGCATTCACAATCGCACGCAGCCTGTCCATGCCCACCAGCGCATCGTTCCATTTCGCCGGCGTATTGCCATACATCGCAAACAGGAATGAAGCGTAATCCTCACTTTGCAACACGGCCTCCACTTCTTCGGCCAGCCGCTTGGCTTTGGTTAAAGTCCATTGTGGATATAACCCGGCATGCACCATTGCATAATCTTCTTCCAGCACCATCAGTGGTTGCTGGCGTATCCAGTGTAATAATTCGCCACCATCCTCAGCGGCAAAGATCCCGGCCAGCGTATCGAACCGGTGTGGCGGACGCACACCATGTGCGACGGCGATCGCATGCAATTCGTGATTGCCCAGCACCAGCCTGATCTGGTCACGATGCTCATATGCCCAGCGCAGTACATCCAGCGAGCCATTGCCACGGTTGATGATATCGCCCACCAGCCATAACTGGTCGTGCGCCGGCTGAAAGTTGATGTCAGCCAGTAATTGCATCAACGAGTGATAACAACCCTGTATATCACCGATTGCGTATCTTGCCATGCCGCTCACCTGTACTTGTCACTGCATATTCCTGATCACGTTTAGTCTCTAACCTGCACTATAAACAAAGAGGCGCCTGAAAACAAAAAAGCCGCCTGTGACAGCGGCTTTTTTTGAATCCTGACAATTATTTTTTCAGGCTGGCTGCATCAAATTTCGCACCGGCCTGGTTAGCCATGTAAGCCACGGCATCGGCGACTTCATGATCGGTCAGGTCAGCGCCGCCCCCACGTGGTGGCATGCTGCGGATACCCTCGATCGCGTGTTTTACCAACGTCTCGTAACCTTGAGAGATACGTGGACCCCAGTCACCGGCATTACCGATTTTCGGTGCGCCCAAAGCACCTGAGCCATGACAGGCTGAGCAGGTGACTTTAACGATCTCTTCACCACTTTTTTCTACGTGCTCGCCAGCATCTGCTGCCACTTCCACGGTGGCTACCGGCTGAATGTTAGCCGCTACTTTTTGCTCTGCAGCTTCTGTGACTTCTTTGGCCGGAGCAGGTTTCTCACTGCCAATTACGCCAAACAGATACGCTAACAATGACACTACCAGAGTGAATCCAATAATTGTGCCTGGTATCACAATGATTAACTCTTTGATGCTTGAACCTTCCTTGTACCCCGACATATCTACGCCCCATTGATGTTGAAATTACCTGCGCGATTATAACGCAGAACCCCCACTCAGGAAACGTAACGCCCGCAAACCTGACCGCCATCGGCAAACTGCTATCCAAAAACAAACAGCCAGGCAATCATGCCCGGCTGTATCAGTCATACTGCAAATGTTATTGTGGTTAGCTTATTTCTGGCGACGACGCATAGCGCCCACTGCTAACAGGCCCAGGCCCAGCATCGCTGCTGATGTTGGCTCAGGTACTGCACTGATGCGATACAGCGAAGTGGTGTTAGAGCCTTCATTGGCAAATGCCAGGTAAGATTTACCGCCGAACTCAAACGCGATCAAGCCTTCCGGAGCCAGGTCACCGGTAGACACGATCATATCAATAAAGCTGACTTTGGTCGGGTCGGTGATATCAAACAGGGCGATGGCGCCAGTCAGTGTTCTTTCAAGACCAACGGCTGCAATAGTACGGCCATCCAGCTTGAACAACTCCACACCTTCAGGCTCTACGCCCTTGTCACGGCTGCGGCCATCGTCATAAATTCCACGTGCTGCCGCCTCTTTATCCAGGATATCGCCGCTGTCATAGACCAACGCGCCATTCTCATCAAGGATGCTGAATGAGCGTGTGCCTGCCGCATATAAATCACCTGGGGAAGAATCGGTATTGGATACGCGGATATTGGCCAGGTCACCGGTTGCGCCTAATGAGCTGGCAGCTGAACGGTCACCGTCATCTTCACGGAAATCGCCTTCGTTCGCAGTCACCAGGTAAGTCTTGCCACCAGCAGAATAAGCTTCAATGCCATCTGGCATAGGCAAGCCTTTGACATTTGGATTGATAAAACTGATGCTGCCGTTGTTCAACGGGTCAATCGAGTTACCTGGCTGGCTGAAGTCTTTAGCGCCCAAACCAACCACGTTGGTAAACTTGTTGGTTTGCAGATCCAGGATACCGATCGCATTGGCTTCCTGCAATGTCACATAAGCCTCGCTGCCATCCGGGCTCACCGCGATATATTCCGGCTCAAAATCCATCCCGGTATTGGTACGGATATGCGTACCAGAAGTCGGCACGCCATTAAATGTTGCTGTAGCAGCCACAGTGCGCGAAGCTACATCAATCACGGTCACACTGCCCACCGGGTCATTCGCAGCGGTACCGTAGTTACGTGGTACGGAATTACCGATACGTGAACCATATTTATCCGGCGTGCCTTCATTGGCGACCAGGATTTTTGAACCGTCATGCGTGAAAGTCAGCATGTCTGGCAACGCGCCTACGGTAAAGCTGTTGGTGCCAGCGGCCAGGCTACGGCTGGAAGTATCATACAGTTGCACGATACCGGCATTGGTGCGGGTGTTATTTTCAATCGCGAATGCAGCCAGGCCATTTTTGATGCTGACGCTGTTGATGCTGCCGAAAGCGCTGGTATCAATACGTTGCACCAGGCTGCCGGTGCTGGCGTTCAATACATCCACGCCTTTAACACCTGCCACCCAGATGGTGTTGGTGATCGCATCATAAGCAGGAATCTCAGCCAGGTAGCCACTGCCGCTATGGGCAAATGACCATTCCTTGCTGATCTGGTAAGTCGTTGCAGCTTGGGCGGCACTGATGGTGCTCAACGCCATTGCCAGCATTAAAGTGATTTTTTTCATTTTGGTGTCCTCTCCTCAAAAGTGCCTACTCAAAGGCCTTATGAGGATACGGAGCCAATATGACAACTCCTTGAAGCTGACATGTCAGCAATATGTCAGCAGACTATTTTTTTGTGATTTCAAACAGCAAATAATCGCTCAAATTGTAAGCGCACACTCTCACTAAAGACGCGCATAAGCGTAATTCTGCGGATACACCACTTTTTCACGCGCATCAGTCCAGATAATGTCGCAGTTCTCGTCATCAAAATGCACCATGCGTCCATCGCGGTCCACACAATAGTCACCGCAGACGATACGCTCTTCCACCGTGTAGTCCTGGGCGATCCGGGTGTAATCAAACAGGATAGAACGGATCACCGTACTGTCTCGCTGGATATGGCAGCCATTGCTAATCCAGGTGGGGCCAATAATGCGTGCGTTTTTATCCACACGGGAGCCGGAGCCGATATACACCGGGCCTTCAATCTGCGTGTGTTCCCAATCGATATGCACATTCAACCCTACCCACACACCTGGCCTGATCTGCTTGCCGGGGATAGGCATCGAAGGGAAAAAACCCTGCATCATCTGTTGCATCACCAGCCAGTAATCCGCCACTACGCCGATGTCTATCCAGTTAAACGGATGCTGGATCGCATAAAAAGGCAACCCGCGTTCTACCAGCAACGGGAACAGATCCGAACCGATATCAAACTCGCTACCGGAAGGAATCAGGTCCAGCGCCTCCGGTTCAAAAATGTAAATGCCGGTACTCGCCCAGTTAGAACGAGCCTCCACCTGGCTAGGCTTTTCCTGGAACGAAATAATGCGGCCTTCCTGGTTGGTCACCACCACGCCATAACCGGAAACCTTATCCATAGGCACCTGCATGGTCACCAGGCTGGCTATCGCGCCCTTCTCTTTGTGCTCCTTCACAGCACGCGTGATATCCAGATCAATCACCGCATCGCCGCACAGCACAATCGTCGTCTCATCGAAAAAACCGCTGAAATCCTGGATCTTGCGCATGCCTCCCGCAGAACCCACCGCATGCGGCACCACCTGTCCGTCAATGATATCGCCCTCAAACGAATAGCCGATATTCACGCCAAATCGATGGCCGTCTTCAAAATAATCCTGGATTTTTCTGTGCATGTAACTGACGTTGATCATAATATCCGCCACGCCATGCAAGGCGAGATGCTCGATCAGGTAAGCCATCACCGGCTTGCCCAGTACAGGAATCATAGGCTTGGGTAATTCATAAGTCAGTGGCCGGACGCGTGTACCCTTCCCCGCTGCCAGAATCATCGCTTTCATAATGCTTATATCCTTAAATAACCTTAACGTTTTCAGGAACAAGCATAGTCAGGCTCTATGACAGGATTATTTCAGGCGACTTATGTCAGCACAGGCATAGAAAAAGACGCTTGCGCGCCAAGGGAGCGCGACTTATTTGCTATAATGGCAGGATTGCGCCCGTAGCTCAGCTGGATAGA
>VFQP010002571.1_pt1 | contig 19974 bp, 14 predicted proteins | sample 3512351 | NCBI WGS metagenome assembly VFQP01 (sample SAMN10412372, study PRJNA504923) | tailings metagenome | isolation source: Relicate 1 Philex TSF1 revegetated site | place: Philippines: Tuba, Benguet | collected 2017-08-29
CGCTCGGATAAAGGGTCGAGCAGGCGGCCTCGTAGCGGCTCCAGGCGCGGGCGGCCGGACGATGGATGTCGGGATTGCGGTCGATCAGCCGGCGATAGTAGCTGCGCAGCAGGTCGTTGCGTTCGCCGGGCGGCAGGTGCTCCGTGAAGTCGCGCCATGCCTCCGGGAAGATCGTCCGCATGCCGTGCAGGAACCAGTCGATCTCCGACCGGGCGCCGAGGAAGATGCCGCGCAGGATGAAACCGGTGGCGCGGTCGGGATGGCTGAGGCCGTAGGCCAAGGCAAGGGTGCTGCCCCACGACCCCCCGAACAGCAGCCAGCGGCCGATCCCGAGATGGCCACGCAGCTTCTCCATGTCGGCGACGAGGTCGGCCGTCGTGTTGTCCTGAAGTTCGCCGAGCGGCAACGAACGCCCGCAGCCGCGCTGGTCGAAGACGACGATCCTGTAGAATTGCGGGTCGAAGAAGCGGCGGTGGACCGGCGCCGATCCGGCACCCGGTCCGCCATGCAGGAAGACGACAGGCACGCCGTCGGGATTGCCGCTCTGCTCCCAATAGATCGTGTGACGCCCGTCGACTGCCAGCATGCCGCTGGCGTAGGGCGTTATCTCCGGAAACAAATCGGAGCGAAGCGGTGTTTCTGAGCGCGGCATACCGGTTACCGTTCCCATCACTGCCATAGCGGCGGGCCGCATGCCAGCGTCGCGGTCATTGGCGGAAGGGCGGGCGACCCTCTAAGTTCGTGGCTCTGCTGCGGAGGGGTCGTGGAGTTTCGCCGTTTACTGGCATTCGTTGCGCTGTTGGCCGGCCTGGCCGCCTGCGCTCAACAGACATCCGCACCGCAGGCCGCGCGAGGAACGAATGTCGCGCTGCCGCCTGCGATCGCTCGTGCCGTCGGTCCGGCCTATCCCGACGCGGTGCTCAACGCCTATGTCGACGGCGTTGGCCAGCGCCTGGTGCGGGCCGCCGGGCTGGCCGGCCCCTATCGTTTCTACGTCCTGGACCAGCCGGTGCCGAATGCGCACGCCGTGGCGGGATATGTGTTCGTCACGCGCGGTCTGCTGGCGTTGCTGGAGGACGAAGCGGAGCTGGCGGCGGCGATGGGGCACGAGGTCGGCCATCTGGTGCAGGGGCATGCGGCCCAGCGCGCCCGCGCGCGCCAGGGCGTGCTGGAGGCGGCGGTCGACGCCACCCTGGCCAGCGGATCGGTGAACGTGGGGCGTTCGGTCGCGCAGGATGGGCTGCTCGCGCTCCGTCGCTATTCGCGCGACCAGGAGCTTGAGGCCGACCGGCTTGCCCTCACGTACCTCGCCAAGGCTGGCTATCGCACCGATGCCATGACCTCCCTGATCGACCGCCTGCGACGGCAGGCCCAGTTCGAGGCCTTGGTGATGGGCGAGCAGCCGGATGTGGGCGACCGGCCCAGCGCCATGTCGACCCATCCCGCGCCAGTCGAGCGGCAGGCGGCGCTCGCCGGGGCTTCGTCGGCCGGCCAGTCGAACCAGAAGGCCTATTTCGCCGCGATCGACGGCATGTCCGTCGACGACCCGCCCTCCGAGGGCTTCGTGCGGGGCCGGACGTTCGTCCATCCGACGCTGCGGCTGTCCTTCACGGTGCCGCCGGGCTTCCGGCTGTTCAACGAGACGGACGGCGTCCTGGCGGTGGGACCCGACCGGGCGCTGATGTTCTTCTCCTGCACCAGCGACACGGTCGACGGGCCGCTGGATGACTGGATGCGCAACAAGATGAAGCCGACCCCCACCGACATCCAGGCGACGCAGATCGGCGGGGCCGAGGCGGCCATCGGCGCTCGTCCGCGCGGTGCCGATACCGGCATGGGCCAGGCGCGCTACGTCATCATCCGGCACGGCCCCCGCGTCTGCTTCTTCAATCTGCTGAGCGAAGGCCCCGACCGCGATCGCCAGATCGCGGCCATGGTCGCGGCGACCCGGAGTTTCCACGAGCTTTCGGCGGCCGAGGCTGCGTCGTTGCGGCCCTATCGACTGCGCATCGTCTCCCCGGCCGGATCGTCGGCGGAGCAGATCGCGGCCCGCCTGCCCTATCCCGACCTGAAGCTGGAGCGGTTGCTGGTGCTGAACGCCGCCCGATCGCCCGCCGAGCTGACAGGGCGCAGCGAGATCAAGACCGTCGAACCCTGAGCCGGCTCAGGCCGAGATCCGGTCGACGACACGGCCCGTGGCGTCCAGCGCCACGAGGGCCGGCCTCTCGCCCGTTACCGTGATCACGCGATGTCCTTCGGCCTGCACGTTTGCCTTGGGGCCGGCGCCGCGGACGATTGCGGCGACATCGGCCCAGCCGGCGTCGCCGGCCTGCGCCAAGCCTTCCGCGAGGCCGCTGTCGGTCTGGGCACACCACCAGAAGGTGTCGGCCTGCTCCTCGAGGGGGCGGGCCGGATCTATGCCGGCGGCCGAGAACACGACCCGGCCATCGGCGCTGACGGCTGCGCGCACCACGCTGCCCAGCAAGTCCGTGTGGCCGGGGCGGGCGGCCTGCCGCCTCCGCAATCCGGTCGTCCAGCGCACGATGGCGGAGGGGCCGTTACGGGCGGCGATGCGCCCTTCGGCGATCGAATGGCCATAGGACTCGATGGTGGCGGCGAGGCCGCGCGCCAGCATCCAATCCAGTACGTCCAGCGGCGTCATGGCGAACTGGAGCTGCAGCAGCTTGTGCCACATCTCCTCGTGGGCGCCACGCAGGAAGACGAAATCCTCGACCTCGGCCCCGCGGCGGGCCAGCAGGCGGCGACGCAGGACCAGCAGGTGGTCGATGGTCCGGGCGCTGTCGCCGGCCGGACCGGACATGTTGCCCAACACCACCAGCCGTTCGCCAGGTTGCCACCTGTCCAGCAGCCGCAGGGCAAGCGTCTCCAACGCCTCGTCGTCGCCCGACAGGGCGCCGAGGGCCCAGGTGCGACCACCTTCGCGCAGCCGCGCTATCGAGGAGGCGGGAGGCATGGAGCAGTCCTGTCCGGCATCAGAGGCGGCAGGCATCAAAAAGGCGGCGCGACACCCGGGTGCCGGCCGCCTTTCGACTCGATGTCGTGCCGATCTCGCTCAGGCGACCTTCTGCAGGACGCTGTTGAGCTTCTGAGTGGCGAGGTCCTTGTCGATGCGCTCGACGGCCGCCAGCTCGCGGGCGAGACGGTCGAGTGCCGCCTCGTAGATCTGCCGCTCGCTGTAGGACTGGTCGGGCTGGCCGGCATTGCGGTGCAGGTCGCGCACGACCTCCGCGATCGAAACCGGGTCGCCCGAATTGATCTTGGCTTCGTATTCCTGCGCGCGGCGGTTCCACATCGCGCGGCTGACGCGGCTGCGGCCCTTCAGCGTGACCAGCGCGCTCTCCATGATCTTGCGCGAGGAAAGCTTGCGGAGACCCGAGATTTTCGCCTTCGCGACAGGCACGCGCAGCATCATGCGCTCCTGCTCGAAGGAGATGACGAACAGGTCGAGCTTGTGGCCGGCGATTTCCTTCGCCTCGATATCGATTACGCGGCCGACGCCATGGGTCGGGTACACAACGAAGTCGCCCTTCTCGAAGGCGAATTCCTTCGCCTTGGCAGGTGCGACTGCCTTCTTCGGCTTGGTGGCCATTTCATCAAGTCCCTTCACAACGAGCCCCGCTTTCAGCAAAACCGCGACTCACCGCGCACACTCCCCTGTGTGCTCGCCCGATGACCTCTCGGTAGGTTTCATTCGGCTACCGACTCGGACACCGAGCTGGCGGCAAACCGTGCTCCGGAACGCTTCCAGCGGAAGCCTTATACCAGAGATTCCGCGTTGAGTCGCGGGTCATGTTGCATTTCGGCAACGGTCGTGCCATGCGGAAACCGCATGACTGATGCAAAAGCTGCAATTTGCGCCTTGTACGGCGCGAATTTTACCGGGCGGCAGGCTTGTCGCTGAAATATTTCTCGAACTTGCCGGTCTCGTCCTTGAACTGCTCGGCATCCGCCGGCGCCTCGCCCTTGCGGGTGATGTTCGGCCAGCTGGTCGAGAGCGTCCGGTTCAGTTCGAGCCACTTCTCCAGGCCCTTCTCCGTATCCGGCAGGATGGCACCCGGCGGGCATTCGGGCTCGCAGACGCCGCAATCGATACATTCGTCCGGATTGATGACCAGCATGTTCTCGCCCTCGTAGAAGCAATCCACGGGGCAGACTTCAACGCAGTCCATGTACTTGCACTTGATGCAAGCCTCGGTCACGACATAGGTCATAAGGGCTCCGGCAACGGGCGGCCGGTGATTAACGCGCGAAACAGACGGACGCAAGACTCAGGAATCGCCGCCATCGATCTCCTCGTACAACGTTCGTGCTTCCGGGGCCGGACCGCGCCGCACGCCCAGCGCGAGGACCCGAACCACCTTTACCCCCGGGCCGAGTGCGAAGGTGATCACCATGCCGGCCGCCACCTGGGCATGGGGCTTGTCGACGACCCGCCCATCGAGCCGGCAACGCGATTTCTCGACGTAACGTGCCGCTAGGGATCGCGTCTTGAAGAAACGCGCATGCCACAACCATTTGTCGAGACGCATCGCGTCCCGGCCGGTCATGCGACGCTACTTCTTCCCGCTCAGCTTGAGCTCGAGCAGCTTGGCGAAAGGCGAATCCGCCGTGTCGCCCTTCGTCTCGGTGGTCGCGTAAAGCCGCAATGCCGGCCCACCGGAATCGCGCCGCGGCGGCCGCGGTCCCCGGGGACGATCGTCCCGGTTGCGCTCGTCGCGCCCCTTGCCGTCGCGGCCCTTGCCATCGCGGGGCTGGTCGCCACGCGGCGGCCCGTCCCGGCGACCTTCCGGACCGCGATCCTGGCGGGGGCCTCCGCGATCGTCCTTGCCGCGCGGCGGCCGTCCGGCGTCGGCGAAAAACTGGCGCTCGTTGGGACGCTCCGGCCTGTCGCGACGCGGAGGGCCGCGCCGGTCGCGCTCCTGCTGGCGCTGGCGCGCGCGCTGCTCCTCGCGTTCGCGCACGAAGCGCGGCTTGAGCGAGAAGGCATGCAACGGGCCATGCTCTTCCGAGGGCAGATGGACGCGGTAGCCGAGGCCCCGCAGCACATCGGCCATTTCCGGCTCGGAGCAGCCGACCAGCGACATCATCTGCGGCGTGGCGCGGAACCAACCGGGCGGCAGGGGGCGCAGCTCCTTGCGGGCGTCCTTCGCCGGAGACGACTTGGCGTCGCCCGCGGTCTCCGCGGCAGGAGCCGCCTCGGTGCCCGAAGCGCCGCCGTCGGCTGCGAGGGTCGGTTCACCGGCCTCGGCCTGGGTTTCGGTCTCCGCACTCTCTGCCGTCTCTTCCGCGCCGGTTCCATCGACCGGGGCATTGTCGGCCACCGGCGCCGGATCGGCGGCAAGCGTCTCGGCGGCCGGCTCTGCCGCACCGCTCGACGCCGTTTCGTCGGTCGGCTCCGGCGCAGCCTGCGGTGCAGCCTCCGGAGCGGTGTCGGCGACCGCCGCGTCGGCCGGCCCTTCGGTCTCGCCGAAGGCTGCGGCGACGATCGCCCATTCGCTGATCTCGTCGGCGGACGGCGCCGCGCCTGCCGCGCGATCGCCCCTGTCGCCGCGGGGCTTGCGCTCATGGCGCTCCTGGCGGGGCTGACTCTGCTGCTGCGCCTGACGGGCCGCATCGCGGCTTTCGCGGACGGCCTGACGCGCCATCGCGCCCAGTCGCTCGACCATGTCGGCACGAATCGCGTGCGTGCCCAGCGGCAGGTAGCCGATGGCCGCATAGAAATCGCGGTCGGCATCGCGGGGCAGATCGATCGACGTGCGGCCCTCGGCCGGCAGCGGCGGAACGACGTCGCGGTTGCGCGCGATCATCCAGAGGCCGGCCCTCAGGCGGATCGCCACGGGCTTCAGCATGCTCGGGAAATAGAGCGAGAACACGCCGACGCGCACGCCGAGGCGTGCGAGCGCCTTGCGATCCTCGTCCGCGAGCTGGGCCAGCTGGTCCTCGATCGGACGGCGCGGCAACACGCCGAGATGCTCGCAAAGCTGGAACACGATGCCGCGCGCCCCGGCCGGCAGCTCGGCGGTGGCCCGTGCGTCCATCAATTCGCTGAGGCCGAGGCGGATGCGCGTTTCAACCCAGGTGGCCGCGCGCTTGCGCACTTCCTCGCGCGCCGGACCGTCCAGCAGGTCGGTGGCGATCGCCTCGACCTTCGGCGCCAGCACGTCGCCGGAGGGCAGCAGCCGCGCCACGGGACCGCCGCCCCAGCACACGCGCAACTGGGCGTCGAAGACGATCTCGCCATCCTGGCTGTTCGTGAAGGCCTGCAGGCGCGCCGGCAGATCCTGGCGCAGCGCACGCAGGGCCGCGCTCAGCACCGCCTTCTGGTCGGCCTGTCCTTCCGTCGCGTCAGGCACGAAGCGAAAGCCCTCGATCCGCCCGAGATGCTCGCCTTCGACCGTGACTTCGCCTGCTTCGGCGACCGAAGAATTCATTTCACCCTCATCGCGCAATCTTCGTACAAGCAAAGCGGCGCGTCTATCAACAAACCTTTGCGTCAAACGCTGATGTAGCACATCGGACAAGCGGTCTTCGATGGCTCGTGCGCGCTCCTGCCAGTGGGTCGCACGCTCGATCCAGTCGGGGCGATGTGAAATGTACGTCCACGTTCGAACATGCGCGATGCGTGCCATCAGCGTGTCGATGTCGCCGTCGTATCGCTCGAGGCGTTTCACGTGCGCATCGATCCAGTCCTCGGGCAAACGTTCGCCGCCCTGCGTCAGATGTTCGAAGAGCTGGCCGAGCAGGCGCGTATGCTCTTCCGTCATCGTCTTGCGGAAATCGGGGACCTGGCAGACCTCCCACAACAGTTTCACGCGCTTCGACGATTGCAGGCGCGACCGGAAGCCATCCTGCGCCGCCAGCGACTGCAGGGCGATCTGATCGTCCTGCTCGCGAACACGCTGCAAGGCGGCATGCGGCGGAAGGGCGTTCAGCGAGGCGGTCAGCGCCCGCACCGACGCATAATCCAGCTCGCTGTTGCGCCACTGCAGGTCGCGCAGCGGATCGAAGCGATGATTCTCGATCGCCTCGACGATCTCGGGGTCGAGCCCGCCGACATCGGCCGTCGTGCCGAAGGTGCCGTCGTTCATGTGCCGGCCGGCACGGCCCGCGATCTGCGCGATCTCGACATTGCGCAGCGGACGCGAGGCGCGGCCGTCGTATTTGCGCAGCGACGCGAACCAGACATGGTTCACGTCCATGTTGAGGCCCATCCCGATGGCGTCGGTGGCCACGAGATAATCGACCTCGCCCGACTGGAACATCTCGACCTGGGCGTTGCGCGTCCGCGGGCTGAGCGCGCCCATCACGATGGCGGTACCGCCGCGCTGTCGCCGGATCAGCTCGGCGAGCGCATAGACCTCGTTCGCGGAGAAGCCCACGACCGCCGAGCGACGCGGCAGCCGCGTCGCCTTCTTCGGGCCGACATAGCTCAGCTTGGAGAAGCGGGGACGCGCGACGACGTCGATGTCGGGCAGCAGACGGTTCAGCACCGGACGGATCGTGTCGGCGCCGAGCAGCATCGTCTCGTCGAGGCCGCGCGCATGCAGCAGCCGGTCGGTGAAGAAGTGGCCGCGCTCGGGATCGGCGGCCATCTGGACCTCGTCGATCGCAAGGAACGAGACCGGACGCTCGACCGGCATCGATTCGACCGTGCAGACGAAGTAGCGGGCGCTGGCCGGCGCGATCTTCTCCTCGCCCGTGATCAGCGCGACCTGGCCGGCCCCCTTCAGCTTGACGATACGGTCGTAATTCTCGCGCGCCAGCAGGCGCAACGGAAAGCCGATCATGCCCGACGGATGGCCGAGCATGCGCTCGATCGCGAGATACGTCTTGCCCGTGTTGGTGGGACCGAGAACGGCGGTCAGGCGGCCCGAGGCGCCAGTGAACGGCATGAGGTCACCTTCGCCCGTGCAGATGGCGGAAGCAAGGCCGGCCGGGCCGGCCGCGGATCAGCCGGAGTAGGTGGGTTCGAGCTTGTTGCAGCCGATCATGGGGCCGCAATCGTCGTGCTGCACCAGAACGGCCACGCCCTGGGCCGGTCCGATCCTGTCGGCGGCGATGGTCCAGCTCGTTGCCGTGCCGGTCCAGCGGCTGACCCGCTCGAGATGCCGCACCACGTTGAAGTTCTCGATCATGCGCCCCTGGTTCTCGCCGCTGTTGACGGGGGTGCGGTGGCGCCGGTCGTAGATTGCCAGGGTCACGTCGGCCTTGCGGCCGCCGAGCGGAAAGGCGTCGAGCTTGATCGTGAGCGGCCCCGCGGCGTTACGGGTAAGCTGGGGCGTCGCCCGCCGCGACGACGCATGGCGCGCCTGCTTCAACAGCGCCTCGATCGGGCCGCTCTCGCGTCCGGTGTCGTGGCCGATCCCGTCGACCACCATCTCCGGCGTGTAGACGTATCGTTGCTTGAGCACGCGGGCGTAGGCGCGCTGCCGTTCCGTCGTTTCGGTGGACGCGTAGGGATCCTTCCAGCCGATATAGTCCCAGTAGTCGACATGGAACGACAGGGCGACGATGTCGGGCCGCATGGCAAGACGGCCGAGATAGGCATCGGCCGGGGGGCAGGAACTGCAGCCCTGCGACGTGAAGAGCTCGACCGCCCAAGGCCCTTCGTTACCAGTTCCAGCGAACGCAGGCGCCAGACGCGCCGACGCCAGGGTCGCGGCGGTGCCGGTCAGCAGGCCCCTGCGGCCGACGGAAGCAGGCTTCGTCATGACTGCAACATGCGCCCCGCACCGCAGCCCTGCCAATCAACATTCGGTCAGCGGCCGGTAACGGAGGATCGCGATCTCTGGACTCGCTTTGGGCAACATTATAACAATGTCTTTCCATGCACGAACCCGTGTCGCCCGGCACTTCCCTGCTCGCCATGAGCGCTCCCGTCCGCATCGCCGGCGCGCTCGGCGTGTCGGGGCTCCTGTGGCTCCTTGCCTGGTGGGCCTTGTCGTGAGGGGCTTCGCGTGACCTCCGCCCTTCGCCTAATCGACCTGACCGTCAGCTACGATCGCCACCCCGCGGTGCACCATGTCTCGGCCGATATCCCGGCCGGGGAGATGACGGCGATCGTCGGTCCGAACGGCGCCGGCAAGAGCACGCTCCTCAAGGCCATGCTCGGCCTTGCGCCACGTTTGGAAGGCCGCATCGAATGCTCGGCGCGGCGCATCGCCTACCTGCCGCAGCAGGCGGAGATAGACCGCTCGTTCCCGATCTCCGTGCTCGATACCGTGCTGCTCGGCCGCTGGTCGCGCTTCGGTGTGTTCGGCGCCGCGCGCCGTGCCGACCTGGACGACGCACGTCGCGCCATCGAGGCGGTCGGTCTCGCGGGCTTCGAGCGGCGTTCCATCGACTCGCTGTCGGTCGGCCAGTTCCAGCGCGTGCTGTTCGCCCGGCTCCTGCTTCAGGATGCCGACCTCGTGCTGCTCGACGAGCCCTTCGCCGCCATCGACAGCAGGACGGTCGCCGACCTCATGATGGTCATCCGGCGCTGGCACGCGGAGAAGCGCACCGTCGTGGCCGTCCTGCACGATTTCGACCAGGTACGGCGCGATTTTCAGAATGCGCTGCTGCTATCCCGCGAGCTGGTCGCCAGCGGTCCGACCGCGCACGTCATGTCGCCCGAGAACCTGCTGCGCGCCCGGGCCATGGCCGAGGCGTGGGACGAGCAGGCCGGCGCCTGCGACGTGCCCGTGCGCCTCCGCGCCTGACACGGCCGTCGCGACACCGATGGTCTACGAGTACCTGATCGCGCCATTCGCCGATTTCGGCTTCATGCGGCGCGCCCTGGTCGCAAGCCTCGCGCTGGCCATGGGCGGCTCCTGTATCGGCGTGTTCCTGATCCTGCGCCGCATGAGCCTGATGGGCGACGCGCTTGCCCATTCGCTGCTGCCGGGCGCCGCGATGGGCTTCCTGATCGGCGGCCTCTCGCTGCCCGCGATGAGCCTCGGCGGTTTCCTGGCGGGAATCTCCACGGCGCTGTTGTCGGGCGTCATCGCCCGTTTCTCCAGCATGCGCGAGGATGCGAGCTTCGCCGCGGCCTATCTCACGGCCATGGCGGCCGGCGTGCTCATCGTGTCGCTGCGCGGCTCGGCGGTGGATCTCATGAACATCCTGTTCGGCGCCATCCTCGCCGTCGACGACATGGCGCTGATGCTCGTGGTCGCCACGACGACGGCGACGCTGGTCGGCCTGGCCGCGATCTACCGGCCTCTCGTCGTGGAGTGCTTCAATCCCGGGTTTCTCGCCGCCATGGGCGTGCGCGGTTCGCTCTATCACTATCTCTTCCTCGCGCTGGCGGTGCTGAACATGGTAGCGGGCTTCCAGGCGCTCGGGACGTTGATGGCGCTGGGCCTCATCCTGCTGCCGGCCGTGGCCTCCTCCTTCTGGGCGCGCGAAGTCTGGTCGATGACGGCCATCGCCGCGCCCATGGCCTTCCTATCGGCCGCGATCGGATTGCTGGTCTCCTTCCATGGCGGCCTGCCGTCCGGTCCGGTGATCGTCCTCTGTGCCAGCCTTTTCTTCCTGGGATCGCTGCTGTTCGGCAGTCGCGCCTCGATCCGGGCAAGGCTTGCGCGGCCCGCGCATCTGCGCGGATAAAGGAGGCATGACAGCCTCTCCCGTGCCGGGCGTCCGGCTCGCCACCGTTACCGCGAACTCCCTTCATATGCGCTACGCGGAGGCGGGCAGCGGCCCGCTGGTGCTGCTGTGTCATGGCTGGCCGGAAAGCTGGTATTCGTGGCGCCACCAGCTCCAGGCGCTGGCCGCGGCAGGCTTCCGCGCGGTCGCGCCGGACATGCGCGGCTACGGCGGCACGGAGGCGCCGGAACCGATCGACCAGTACACGCTGCTCCATCTGGTGGGCGACATGGCCGAGCTGGTGCGCGCGCTGGGCGAGGCGAAGGCAGTGATCGTCGGTCACGATTGGGGCGCGCCCGTGGCCTGGCATGCCGCGCTGTGGCGACCCGATCTCTTCCCCGCGGTCTGCGCCATGAGCGTTCCATACGCGCCGCCTGGCTACGTCGATATCCTGACGGCGCTCGAGAAACTCGGCATCACCGATTTCTATCTCCAGTATTTCCAGAAGCCGGGCGTGGCCGAGGCGGAGCTGCAACAGGACATCAGAGGTGCGCTGCGCCGTCTCTACTACACGGCAGGCGGCGAGATGACGGAGACCGGCAAGGGCTTCGCGCGCCTGACGGGCGGCACGCTATTGTCCAATACCGTCGATCCGCCGGCATTGCCGGCGTGGCTCTCGGAGGCGGACCTGGATTTCTATGCCGGGGAGTTCTCGCGCACGGGGTTTCGTGGTGGCCTCAACTGGTATCGCAACCTGCGGCGCAACTGGGAACTGGCCGGTCCGTGGCGCGGCCAGCCGATCCGTCAGCCCTCGCTCTTCATTGCCGGCAGCCGCGACGGCGTATTGCGCTTTCCGGCAGCGAAGAGCCAGCTCGACGCCTACCCCAAGACGCTGCCCGGCCTGCGCGGCAGCCACATCATCGAGGGCGCCGGCCACTGGGTGCAGCAGGAGCGGGCCGGCGAGGTCAACAAACTCCTGATCGACTTCCTGAAAGGCCTGTGATCGACTCGCGGGCAAGCCTTTCGACCGCAACCGGATAAAATCTGGCCGTCCCGCCCATGCTCAGCCTTTCCCGTCTCGCCGCGCCCTTTATCGTCATCGCGACGCTCGCCGGCTGCTCGCCGCCGCAGACGACCTCGACCATGGTGCCCAACCTTACTGGCATCGACGCGGTTCGTGCGGCGCCGGCCTATCGCAATGCCATCGCGCTCGGCCAGATCTCGGTCGACCGGCCGCTTTTCGCCGATGCGCTGGGCCGTACGCTGCAGCTTGCCGGCCTGTCCGGCGAGGGCGGAAGGTTTCGGCTCGACGTCCTGTCGCTCGGCCTCCAGCGGCCCTATGCCGGCTTCGGCATGACGGTGACCGCGACCATCGCCTACCGGCTGGTCGAGGCTTCGAGCGGCAAGGTCGTCTACGACCGGACGCTGACCGCGCTCGGCACCGCGACGCTCGAGGACGCGGTCGAGAACGACAACCGCCTGCGCATCGCCGACGACCGTGCGATCGCCAACAATTTCCTGGCCCTGGTGCGCGACCTCTACGCGCTGCCCTGACGGGCGTGCGTCACTTCTTTTCCTCGAAGCGAAGCGCGGCGCCGTTCATGCAGTAGCGCTGGCCGGTGGGCTGCGGGCCGTCTGGAAAGACATGTCCGAGATGGCCACCGCACTTGGCGCAGTGGACCTCGACCCGCGTCATGAAATGGCTGCGATCGACGGATGTGTCGACCGCGCCGTCCTTGGGAGCCCAGAAGGACGGCCAGCCGGACCCGCTCTCGTACTTGGTCGCGGAGTCGAACAGCGGCTCGCCGCAGCCGGCGCAACGGAAGGTGCCGGAGCGCTTCTCGTCGTTCAGCGGGCTGGTGAAGGCCCGCTCCGTCCCATGCTGGCGCAGCACCTGGTACTGGAGCGGGTCCAGTTCCTTCTGCCAATCCGCATCGCTCTTCTCGACCTTGCTGTCGTCGCCCATGTCAGGTCTCCTCTTGCGGGAACAATCTCGTGCCGTCTTGCCGCGCGTCAGACCAGCGTCCGCAAGCCGGCGGTTGCGACCGACAGCATCGCGAGGTCGAACGCGCCGGCATTGGCGAATTCCTCCTTCAGCAGACGGTCGACGCGGTCCAGGGCGAGCTGGCGCGGCACGCTCCATTTCTCGAGCAGCGCGTCGGCATCGCATCTGGTGTCGGCGTCGGCCGACCGCAAGGCGGAGTTGAGCAGATCGGCATGCAGGCCGGCGATCTCGTCCTGCAGCGCGAGCGCCGCCTGGGCCGGCCACTGGCCTTCGCGGGGAAGCTTGTGGGCGGCATTGGCGAGCATCGCAAGCGAGAGGCGCTCGCCCAGCCGGAAATAGAGGCGCGCCACGTCGGCCATGCTGCACCCGCTTTGCTCGGCGGCGAGGGCAAGATCGCCGGCGGCGGCCAGCGTCTCCAGCGCGGCGGCACGGCGTGCGATCCCGGCGGGCGCTCCCATCGCTTCGAGTGCGGCCGCCCGCTCGCCGATGGCGGCATCCTCGGCATCGCCGATCAGCGAGGCGGGCAGGTCGGAGATCGCCTCGACCGCCGCGCCGAGCCGTGCCGAGGCGGCCAGCGTGTCGAGCGGCTGCGGCAGGCGCCGCAGCGTCCATTGCACGGCGCGGCCGAGGAAGCGCTGCGTCGTCACCAGCATGCGGATCTGGGCTTCGGCCTTCAGCTCCGGATCGAGCGCCTCGATGTCGGCCCACAGATCGCGCAGCTTCCAGGCGTCGCGCACCACGGTGAAGGCGCGGGCGATGGTGGCGGCGCCGGCGCCGGTGCGCTGGGCGACGTTGTGCACGAAGGTCGGGCCGCAGCGGTTTACCAGCGAGTTCACGACCTGCAGGGTCGTGATCTCGCGGCGCAGGCGATGACCGCGAACGGCCTCGGCCAGCTTCTCCTGCAACGCCGCCGGGAAATAGCGCAGCAACTCGTCGACCAGCAGCGGATCGTCCGGCAGGTCCGACGCCAGGATCTCCTCGTTGAGATCGATCTTGGCATAGGCCAGCAGCACGGCCAGTTCGGGCCGCGTCAGCGGCTGGCGGTTCTGCGCGCGTGCGCGCATCGCGGCCGAATCGGGCAGGAACTCGACGGCGCGATCCAGGCGGCCTTTCCGCTCCAGCGCCCGCATGAACCGCTCCAGCCGCTCGTGCTGCTCCATCGCGCGGCTCTCCGCGACGCTGATCGCCTGGCTCTGCTGATAATTGTTGCGCAGGACCAGCGTGGCCACGTCGTCGGTCATCGAGAAGAGCAGGGCGTCGCGGGCCTCTGCCGCCAGTGTCCCGTCGGCGATCGCGCCGCCGGTGGCGATCTTGATGTTGACCTCGTGGTCGGACGTGTCGACACCGGCCGAGTTGTCGAGCGCGTCGGTGTTGATCTTGCGTCCGGCGAGCGCCGCCTCGACGCGGCCGCGCTGCGTGAAGCCGAGATTGGCGCCTTCGCCCACCACACGGGCGCGGATCTCTGCGGCATCGACGCGGATCGGATCGTTTGCGCGGTCGCCGGCATCCGCCTGGCTTTCGGTCGAGGCCTTCACGTAGGTGCCGATGCCGCCGAAATAGAGAAGATCGACGGGCGCCGTAAGGATGGCGCGCATCAGGTCGGCCGGCGCCATCGCGGCTTTCTCGATGCCGAGGACCTGCCGGGCTTCGGGCGACAGGCTGATCGACTTGGCCGAACGGTCGAACACGGCGCCGCCGGCGGAGAGAAGGCTCTTGTCGTAGTCCAGCCAGGAGGAGCGTGGCAGGTCGAACAGACGGCGTCGCTCGGCGAAGCTCGCCGCCGGATCCGGCGAAGGGTCGACGAAGATGTGACGGTGGTCGAACGCGGCCACCAGCTTGATGTGCGGCGACAGCAGCATGCCGTTGCCGAACACGTCGCCCGACATGTCGCCGACGCCCGCGACGCTGAACGGGGCCTGCTGGATGTCGTGGCCGAGTTCGCGGAAATGGCGCTTCACGGACTCCCACGCGCCGCGCGCCGTGATGCCCATCTTCTTGTGGTCGTAGCCGGCGGAGCCGCCCGACGCGAAGGCATCGTCCAGCCAGAAGCCGTAGTCGCGCGCGAGGGCGTTGGCGATGTCGGAGAAGGTGGCGGTGCCCTTGTCGGCGGCGACCACCAGGTAGGGATCGTCGCCGTCGTGGCGCACCACGGCGGCAGGCGGCACGATATCCGCTCCGGCATAATTGTCCGTGAGATCGAGCAGGCCGCGGATCAGGGTGCGATAGCAGGCGACGCCTTCCGCCTGGACCTGCTCGCGCGTGCCGTTCGTCGGCGGCTGCTTGACGTAGAAGCCGCCCTTCGAGCCGACCGGCACGATAACGGCGTTCTTCACCATCTGCGTCTTCATCAGGCCGAGGATCTCGGTCCGGAAATCTTCGCGACGGTCGGACCAGCGGATGCCGCCGCGCGCAACGCGGCCGCCGCGCAGATGGATGCCCTCCATGCGCGGGCTGTAGACGAAGATCTCGACCAGGGGACGGGGCGCCGGCAATTCGTCGATCGCCCGGCTGTCGATCTTGAGCGAGATCCAGTCCTTGCGCCGGCCGTCGCCGTCGGCCTGCCAGTAGTTGGTACGCAGCGTGCAGAGGATGGCGTTGTGGAAGCGCCGCAGGATGCGGTCTTCGTCGAGCGTCGTCACGGCTTCGAGCGCGGTCGCCAGTGCGGCCTCGATCTCCTCGACGCGCTGCCGCCGCGCCGCCGCCGCCACATCGCCGAGGGACGGGTCGAAGCGGGCTTCGAAGAGGTCGACGAGACCGCGGGCGACCGCGGGATAGGCGGCGAGCGCCCGCTCCATATACTCCTGGCTGAACGCGATGCCGGCCTGCCGCAGATATTTCGTGTAGGCCCGGACGATCGCCACCTCGCGCCACTTGAGTTTCGCGCCCAGCACGAGGCGGTTCAGCCCGTCATTCTCCAGCGCGCCCGACCACAATTGCTCCAGGGTCTCGACGAAGCGCGGCCCATCGCCGGCGAGATCGACCGGCGACTTGTCGGCGGTCTCGACGCTCAGCACCTGCAGCGCCACCGGCACCGTTCCGGCCGGTCCGGGCACGCGCAGCAGGAACGGCACTTCGCTCAGCACGCGCAGCCCGAGATTCTCCGCCGGAGGCAGGATGTCGGACAGTGCCACCGGCTCGTTGGGATGGAACAGGCGCAGGGTGAAGCGATGCGGTCCCTGGGCAGGATCGCGGTCGAGGCGGACGGCGAACGGTTGCCCCGACAGGGCGGCCTCGAGCGGCGCGATATCCGCCACGGCCTGCCCGGCATCGAAGCTGTCGCGATAGGTGGCCGGGAACCACTCCCGCCAGCGGCGCGCGGCGGCCCGTCCTTCCGCCTCGCCGAGGCGAGCCTGCAGGGCGGTCCGCAGATGGTCGTTCCACGACGTGGCGGCGTCGACCAGCGTTCGCTCCAGTTCGCCCAGGTCGGGTGTCGGCGCGTCGGGGGCCTTGAGCTTCAGCGTGTAGAGAGATTGCGCGAGCGCGGAATCGCTGCCCACAGTGGTCGACGCCGAGGTGACGCTGCCGCCCCATGCCTGTTCCAGAAGCGCGGCGAAACGCCCGGAAAGCGCGGCATCGAAACGTTCCCGCGGCGCGAAGACGAGGTTGGAGGCGAAGCGGCCCAGGGTGTCGCGGCGCACGAACAAGGCGACCCGCCGCCGTTCCTGCAGCTGCAGGATTCCCAGCACGTGATCGTACAGCGTCTCCTCGTCGATCTGGAAAAGTTCGTCGCGCGGATAGGAGTCGAGGATGGCCAGCAGGGCCTTGCCGTCATGGGCGCTGGGATCGAAGCCCGAGCGGCGCATCAGGACGTCGACCCGGCCGCGCAGCAGCGGCACGTCCCGTACCGAGGCGTGGTAGGCCGCCGAGGTGAACAGGCCGACGAGACGGCGCTCGCCGGTGGCGCGGCCGTCGGCGTCGCAGGTCTTCACGATCACGCAGTCCATCGGCCCGGTGCGGTGGACCAGTGACGGCCGGTCGCTTTTCACGATCAGGACGTTGTGCGGGCTGCGCGAGAAACGCGCCATCGCCTCGCCACCGCCCAGACCGGCATCGAACAGGCGGACCTCGTCGCGCCGCAGGATGCCCAGCGACGAGCCCGGCACCAGCTCGTAGCGTATGCCGCCCGGCTGCGACGGATCGTCGGCGTAGCGATAGCGGCGGTGACCGAGGAAGGTGAAGTGGTTGGCCTCCAGCCAGCGCAGGAAATCCTCGTACTCGGCGAGGTTGGCGGCGCGGCCGGGCGCCAGATCGGCCACGGCGTCGAGGCAGGCGCGGCGCATCGGCCGCCAATCCTCGACCGCCATGCGGACTTCGGCGAGGACACGCGTGAGGACTGCAGCCAACTCGTCGAGCAGCGCCGGATCGGCCTGGCGGTCGATCTCGATATGCATCAGCGACTCGGGCTTCGCCCGCTCGCTGGCTTCCAGGGCAAATCCGACCAGGTCGCCGTCGAGGTCGCGGCGGACCGCCGCTACCGGATGGGCGAGGAGGTGGACGGCGATTTCCCGCCGGTTGAGTTCGTTGGTGATCGAGTCGACCAGGAACGGCATGTCGTCGTTCACGATCTGGACGACCGTATGCCGGCTGGCGAAACCATGGGAGGCTTCCGCCGGATTGAAGACGCGCACTTTGGCCACGCCGGGCAGACGGCGCCGGGCGAAGGCGAGCAGGGCGTTGGCGGCGGCGGCACGCTCCTCGACCGAAGCGGCGGCGAGGTCCTTGTCGGCTACCCGGCCATACAGCTTGCGCGCGAAGGAGGCGGCCTCCTCCGTGCCGGCGGCCTGAAGAGCCGCAGCGCAGATGGCATCGAGCCCATAGACGCGGGCTGCCGCGGAAGAGACCATGTCTTGTGTTTCCTCGCTCTGGTGGGGCCGATGTTACGCTGCCTCGTGACGATCTGACGACGGACTCTTGGCAATCCCGCGAATGCCCATCGCGTCGCGGCTTTTGCAGGGTGGATCGCCGGCAGCACGCCGAATCTCTGGGGATTCCGTCCCGGGCCCTTGGATTCCGCGGAGAAGCGCGTTTTGTTCTCCGTCCATGCTGCAGTTGCGAAGGCGCCAGAGGGGCGCGGGAAATAGAATTTCAACGCTGTTTTTTGGCCGAGATTTCAATATCTTATAGATCAATTCCTCAGATTCACATTCGGCGAATAAATTTGCCGATGACTCTGCCCCAGTCACGCGTACTATCTATGGATAGTGGCGCCGGGGAACTGGCTCCCAAGATATAGGTTTCTTCCACAGTTGGTTCTATCCACAACTGTGGACAAGAAGAACAAAGGGGACCGCAAGTGTTTGATGTCGTTCAGGTTCGCAGCGGCGCGCGGGTTGTTACCGACTCCTCTCGGGATTCCCGCCTGACGGCCTTCGGCAAGGCCACGCTCACAGACCGGTATCTTCTGCCGGGCGAGAGCTACCAGGACATGTTTGCGCGGGTGGCCTCGGCCTATGCCGACGACGACGCGCATGCACAGCGTCTGTACGATTACATCAGCAATCTCTGGTTCATGCCGGCCACGCCCGTTCTCTCCAATGGGGGGACCAGCCGCGGACTGCCGATCTCGTGCTTCCTCAACGAGGCAAACGACAGCCTCGAAGGGATCGTCGGTCTTTGGAACGAGAACGTGTGGCTGGCGGCGCGCGGCGGCGGCATCGGCTCCTACTGGGGCAACCTCCGCTCGATCGGCGAGAAGGTCGGCATGAACGGCAAGACGTCCGGCGTCGTGCCCTTCATCCGCGTGATGGATTCGCTCACGCTCGCCATCTCGCAGGGTTCGCTGCGCCGCGGCTCGGCGGCGGTGTACCTGCCGGTGAACCATCCCGAGATCGAGGAGTTCATCGAGATCCGCCGCCCGACCGGCGGCGATCCGAACCGCAAGGCGCTGAACCTGCACCATGGCCTGCTGATCTCCGACGCCTTCATGCGCGCGGTGGAGAACGACGAGGAATGGGCGCTGGTCAGCCCCAAGGACGGCGCGGTGCAGCGCACCGTCTCGGCGCGCCACCTCTGGATCCGCATCCTCACGGCCCGCATCGAGACCGGCGAGCCGTACCTCGTGTTCGTCGACCACGTTAACCGTGCGCGGCCCGAGCATCACAAGCTGGCCGGCCTCGAGGTCAAGACCTCGAACCTGTGCAGCGAGATCACGCTGCCGACCGGAGTCGACCACCATGGCAAGCAGCGCACCGCCGTCTGCTGCCTGTCGTCGCTGAACCTCGAGACCTATCTCGAGTGGCACGAGCATCCGACCTTCATCGAGGACGTGATGCGCTTCCTCGACAATGTCCTGCAGGGCTTCATCGACACGGCCGGCTCGGACTTCGCGCGCGCGACCTATGCCGCGATGCGCGAACGCTCGGTCGGACTCGGCGTCATGGGCTTCCACTCCTTCCTGCAGCAGAACAACATCCCGCTCGAATCGGTGATGGCGAAGGTGTGGAACAAGAAGATGTTCAAGCACATCCGCGCCCATTGCGACGAGGCGTCGAAGACGCTCGGCGCCGAGCGCGGTGCGTGCCCCGACGCGGCGGATTTCGGCTTCAAGGAGCGTTTCTCCAACAAGCTCGCCATCGCGCCCACCGCCTCGATCTCGATCATCTGCGGCGGCGCTTCGCCCGGCATCGAGCCGTCGGCGGCCAACGTCTACAACCACAAGACCCTCTCGGGCTCCTTCGTGGTGCGCAACCCGTACCTCGAGAAGCTGCTGACCCTGAAGGGCCGCAACGACGAGGACACCTGGACCTCGATCACCACCACGCAGGGCTCGGTGCAGCATCTCGACTGCCTCGACGATCACGAGAAGGCGGTGTTCAAGACGGCGTTCGAGCTGGACCAGCGCTGGCTGGTCGAGCATGCGGCGGACCGTACGCCCTATATCTGCCAGAGCCAGTCGCTGAACATCTTCCTGCCGGCGGACGTGCACAAGCGCGACCTGCACCAGATCCACATGATGGCCTGGAAGCGCGGCGTGAAGAGCCTCTACTACTGCCGCTCGCTCAGCATCCAGCGCGCCGAGACCGTCGCGGGCGAAGCCCTCGCCGCGCCGCTCGGCGACCATGCCCTTTCAGCCCCCGGTAACGACGCTCCCTCTCCTCTGCCACTCGGAACGCCGGCGCAGAGCAACGACTACGAAGAGTGCCTTAGCTGTCAGTAAGCTCGAGTGGTCCCCCGTCTCGTCTGCGCGTGTTTGCAGCCGGGGCGGGGGACTTTTCGTCTCTAACGCCCGACCGACTGGACCCGACGCCATGTCCCTGCTCGACGCAAAGCCGATCTACAAGCCGTTCCACTACCCCTGGGCCTACGATGCGTGGCTGACACAGCAGCGCATCCACTGGCTGCCGGAGGAGGTGCCGCTGGCCGACGACGTCAAGGACTGG